>Ga0187856_1000382_pt1 | contig 41307 bp, 33 predicted proteins | sample June2016WEW_8_40_FD_132443 | JGI IMG/M metagenome (GOLD analysis project Ga0187856, IMG submission 132443) | Peatland microbial communities from SPRUCE experiment site at the Marcell Experimental Forest, Minnesota, USA - June2016WEW_8_40 | ecosystem: Environmental > Terrestrial > Soil > Wetlands... | reverse complement strand
CAGCGCAGCCGCTACGGCGTCACCGAGGTCAGCCACTTGGATGCGTTGCGCTGGGCGACGAAAGGCTCGGCCGCGTGTGTCGGGCGAACGGACATCGGCGAAATCGCCGTCGGCGCGATGGCCGATCTCGCGCTGTTCAAGCTCGACGAACTGCGCTTTTCGGGCAGCGGCGACCCGCTGGCCGCGCTGGTGCTGTGCGGCGCGCATCGCGCCGACCGGGTCATGGTCGGAGGCCGCTGGATCGTGGAGAGCGGCCAAATCCCGGGACTTGACCTCCGCGACCTCATGCAGCGGCACTCCGCGGCCGCTCTGACGCTGCAAGCCGGCAGCTGATGCGTAATGCAGCCTGGTTCACCGTCGAGCCCGTCCTTGCAGAAGGCGACTAACCATGCAGACCTATACTGTCGACATCGCCGGTCAGCCGGTGACACTGCCGATCGTACCGATCAACCAGCGGCTCGCTATATCGCTGTTGATGGTGATCGATATGGGAGTGCATTTCGGCGAGCGGATCGGCAAGGCTTTGGCCGCCAAGCTTGGACCGCTCAAGCCCGACATCGTCGTCGGCGCCGCAACGCTCGGCATCCCGGTCGTTATCGAAGTGTCGCGCGCCCTTGGTCTCGACCAATACGTCATCGCCCAGAAGTCGCCGAAGATTCATTTGGCCGACGCGCTGGTCAAGGAAGTGGAATCGGTGACGTCGTCCGGCAAGCAGCGGCTGATGCTCGACCGCCGTGCCGTGCCGCTGCTCGCGCAGCGACGCGTAGCGGTGGTCGACGACGTCGTGGCGACCGGCTCAAGTCTCGCCGCAACGTTTGCGCTGGTGCGCTCGGCTGGCGCCGACATCGTCGGGGCAGGCGTGATCCTTACCGAAGGCCACGAATGGGAGAAGACCCTGGGCGTCGATGCTCGTCTCGTCCATGGCCTGGGGCACATCCCGCAATTCGCGCTGGCCGACGGCAAGGCCGTACCGATGCCGGAGACGCTGTAGATCGGCTTAGCATTGCTGGTTTTCGACGCGTAAACTAAGCGCAACTTGACAGGAGGTGGTCATGAGCGATTTGCGCGACTTCATCGCCGGCATGCCGAAGTGCGAGCTGCATGTGCATCTGGAGGGTACGCTTGAGCCGGAAATGAAGTTCGAGCTGGCGAAACGGAACGGCATGACCCTTCCCTACAAGGATGCGGCTGAAATGAGGGCAGCCTACGATTTCCACGACCTGCCCTCCTTCCTCAAGATTTATTACGAGGGCATGAAGGTCCTGGTGCATGAGCCGGATTTCTTCGACCTGACTTTTGCCTACCTCGCCAAGGCGCATGCCCAAAACGTGCGCTACGTCGAGATGTTTTTCGATCCGCAACCCCACACCGGGCGGGGCGTGCCGTTCGACGTCGTGATTCGCGGCATTCGCCGGGCGCAGCTCGATGCCGAGCGTATCCTCGGCATAAAGAGCCAGCTCATCCTCTGCTTCTTGCGCGACTGGAGCGCCGAATTCGCCATGACGACTTTGGTGCAATCGCTGCCCTATCGCGAATGGATCATCGGCGTCGGATTGGATTCGGACGAAAAGAACAATCCGCCGGTGAAATTCCAGGCGGTGTTCGAGCGCGCCCGCCGCGAGGGCTATTTCCTGACCATGCATTGCGACGTCGATCAGCAGAACTCAACCGAGCATATCCGGCAATGTCTGGAGGAGATCGGCGTCAACCGCATCGATCACGGTGTCAACGTGTTGGACTCAAAGGCGCTGATCGACGAGGTCGCGCACCGGCAGCTGGCGCTGACCGTCTGCCCCGTCTCCAACGCCTTCGTCACCAACGACAGCAAGGCGAAAGAGATCAAGCGCATGCTCGACCTCGGCATCCGCGCCACGGTGCATTCGGACGATCCGGCCTATTTCCGCGGCTATATCACGGAGAATTTCGTCTGCACCCAGGAGGAAGCCGATCTCGGGCGGAAGGAAGTCGTGCAGCTTTCCCGCAACGCGTTCGAAAGCACCTGGCTGCCGCGGGGGACCAAGGAGCGTTATCTCGCCGAGCTTGAGGCATACGCCGCGCGCTGAAGCGCCGGCGGACGGGGGTCAAAATGGCCGGGCTTAAGCCCGGCCATCGCGTTCTTGGCGTTCTTGGAAAATAGAAGTCGGAGAATCACTTCCCCGGAATCTTGTCGTCGATCCCTTTGACGTAGAAGTTCATGCTCAGGATTTGGCCGGGGTCGAGATGGGTGCCGCCCTTGCACTCCACCGTCTTACCGTCCTGATCGGTGATCGGACACTTGAACGGATGCAACGTGCCGGACTTGATCGCCGCTTGCGTATCCATCGCCATCTTCTTCACGTCGTCAGGCATGTTGGTATAGGGCGCCATCACGACCATTCCAGAGTCCAGCCCGCCCCAAGTGTCTTCGGACTTCCATTTGCCATCGAGCACGGCTTGGGCGCGTTTGGTGTAATAGTCGCCCCAGTAGTCGGTGTCCGCAGTGAGCTGGGCATGCGGCCCGAACTTGATCATGTCGGAAGATTCGCCGAAGGAGTGGATGCCGCGCTGCTCCGCGATCTGCGTGGCGGCCGGTGAGTCGGTGTGCTGAGTAAGTACGTCGGCGCCCTGGTCGATGAGCGCCTTGGCGGCGTCGGCTTCCTTGCCCGGATCGAACCAGCTGTTCACCCAGATGATCTTCACCTTCATGTTCGGGTTGACCGACTGGGCGCCAAGCATCGTCGCGTTGATGTTGGAGATGACCTCGGGGATCGGAAACGAGACGATATAGCCGAGCACGCCCGTCTTCGACATCTTGGCTGCGATTTGGCCTTGGATGTAGCGGCCTTCGTAGAAGCGCGCGGCATAGGTGCTCATGTTGTTCGCGCGCTTGAAGCCCGTCGCGTGCTCGAAGAACACGTTCGGATATTTGTTCGCCACTTTCAGCGTCGCGTCCATAAAGCCGAACGAGGTGGTGAAAATGAGCTTGTGGCCGGTCCGTGCGAGCTGCTCGATCGCGCGTTCTGCGTCGGCGCCCTCGGGGACGTTCTCGAGAAAGGTCGTCTCGACCTTGTCGCCGAGCGCGTTCTCCATGGCCTTGCGGCCGACGTCGTGCTGGTAACTCCAGCCGAGATCGCCGATCGGTCCGACATAGATGAATCCGACCTTCAGCTTTTCGGCGGCATAGACCCCGCCGAACGTTCCGGCCGCGACCGCGAGAACCGCGGCCATAGCGACGATGTTCCATTTCTTCATGACTTCACTCCGGGTTGAGAGGACGGGCGTATTTTCGCATTCCCATTCGAGTTCCCCGACGCGCCCGCTACGCGCCCGCGGGACGTTAGCGGTCAGGCACGAAGACCATACCAAGTGACGCAGGCGCGGCGGACCCGGCAGTGCCACGCGTACGGGAAATCAACACGAGAACGACGACCGTGGCAAGATAGGGTAGCATGTTCATCAGTTGCTGGGGTACGCCGAGGCGGAGCGGTTGCAAAGCGAGCCCTAGGATACTCACCGCTCCGAATAGGTAAGCGCCGACGACCAAACGGCCCGGCCGCCAGGAGGCGAAAACCACCAGTGCCAGCGCGATCCAGCCACGGCCCGAAGTCATGCCCGGAATGAAGAACGGAGTATAGGCGAGCGGCAGATAGGCGCCGGCCAACCCCGCGCAGGCGCCGCCAAACAGCACCGCCAGCATGCGAATTCTGAGCACCGGATAGCCGAGCGCGTGTGCCGAAGCATGATTGTCGCCGACCGCGCGCAGTACGAGGCCCGCGCGCGTGCGGTAGAGGAACAGCCAGATGGCGATCATGAGCGCCATCGAGACGTAGACGAAGGCATCCTCACCGAACAAGATGCGGCCGACGACGGGCATGCCGGTCAAAAACGGCAGGTCGAGACGCGCAGCCGGTACGATCTTCTCGCCGACAAAGCGGGCGCCGATCAGGCCGGAAAGACCGACGCCGAGGATGGTGAGCGCCAAGCCGGTCGCCACCTGGTTGACCGCAAGCCCGAGCGTCAGGATGCCGAAGATCGCCGCCAGCGCCGCGCCGGCCAGGATGCCGCAAAGCGCCCCAACGAATACCGAACCTGACATGTAGGCGCCGGCGAAGCCGCAGGCCGCGCCCACAATCATCATACCTTCGACGCCGAGGTTGAGCACGCCTGCGCGCTCGACCACGAGCTCGCCGGAAGCCGCCAAGAGTAGCGGCGTCGAGGCGGTGACGACCGTCAGAATAAAGCTGACTGAGAAAATCAGCTGTAAGATTTCAATGAGCGATTCAAGCATGGGCAGGTATGGCTTTTCGCACGGTTCGCACTAGGCGGATGCGGTAGACGATGAGTGAATCACAGGCGAGCACATAGAACAGCAGGATGCCCTGGAAGACCTTGGTGAGGTCGAGCGGAACCTTCATCGAGATTTGCGCCCCCTCGCCGCCAATGAAGGTCAGCGCGAGGAACAGCCCGGCGATCAAAATGCCCACCGGATTAAGCCTGCCGAGGAAGGCGACGATGATGGCGGTGAAGCCGTAGCCCGACGCCACCCCGGGGTCCAGATGCCCGATCGGTCCTGCCACCTCGATGATGCCGGCGAGCCCGGCGAGCGCCCCGGAAACCGCGAAGGTAAAGAGGACCAGCCGATTCGCACTGAAGCCGGAAAAGCGCGCCGCCTTCGGCGCCGCTCCGACCAGACGAATTTCAAACCCCATGATGGTGCGTCCAAGGAGCACCGTCACCAGCATCACGATGATAAGTGCGATGACCGAGCCGGCATGCAAGCGGCCGGCCCCCTCGAACAATGTTGGCACGCTCGCCACCGGATCGAATGCCGCCGTAGTCGGGAAGTTCAGGCCCTGCGGATCGCGCCACGGCCCGCGCACCATATAGTCCATGCCGAGATTGGCGACATAGACCAGCATCAAGCTGGTGAGAATTTCGCTGGCGCCGAAATAGACGCGGCAGATTGCCGGAATGAGGCCGTAGAGCGCGCCGCCGAGCGCACCAAGAAGTAGCATGACCGGCAGCACCCAGTACCCGGCATCGGTGCCGTTCGTGCGCACGGCGAGCCAGCTTCCGCACACGGCGCCGACGAGGAACTGCCCCTCAGCGCCGATGTTCCAAACATTCGCGATGTAGCAAAGCGAAAGGCCGACCGCGATCATAACGAGCGGCGTCGCCTTGACGGCAATTTCTTGCAGCGTAAAGGCGTCAGTCAACGGCTCGATGAAATACACCGAAAGCGCATCGATGGGGTTTTTGCCCATGATCGCGAACAGAACCGCGAAGGTGACGACGGTGAGCGCAACGGCAATCAGCGGCGAGGCGACCGCGATCACCGTCGAGCGTTCGGCGCGTCGTTCAAGCACCAACTGCATGCTTTGTCTCTCGCTCGTCCGCTGGCCGCTCGGTGTTCGCGCCGCCCATCAGCAATCCGAGCTTCTCGCGCGTCGCTTCGGCCGCTTCGAGCGGCGCCGACAGCCTGCCGTGGAACATCACCGCAATGCGGTCGGCAATCTCGGCCAATTCGTCCAGATCCTGGCTGACGACCAACACCGCGGCGCCGCGGGCGGCAAGATCGATCAGCGCCTGGCGAATGGTTGCCGCAGCGCCCGCATCGACGCCCCAGGTCGGCTGGCTCACCACCAGGACACCGGGCTCGCGCAGGATTTCCCGGCCAACGATGAATTTCTGCAAATTGCCGCCTGAGAGGCTCACCGCTTCCGGATCGCGTTTGGCCTTGCGCACGTCGAAGGCCTTGGTCGTGCGGTCGACGCTTGCGAGGGTCGCCGGCCTGTCGACGAAGCCGTGCTTGACCATGCCGCTCGCGGCGTGGCCGGTGAGCAACGCGTTCTCGGACAATTTCATCCGCGGTGCGGTACCGTGGCCGAGCCGTTCCTCCGGTACGAAGGCCGCGCCCATGCGGCGGCGCTCGGTCACGCCGAGCAAGCCAGCCGCGTGACCGTCGATCACGATAGCTCCTTCGCCGGGCGATAGGCGCTCTCCGGACAGCGCGGAAAACAATTCATCCTGACCATTGCCGGAGACTCCCGCGATGCCGACTATCTCTCCGCCCCGCACCTCAAGCGACACCTCCTCGAGGTGCGTACCATGCGGATCGTCCGGCTCCAGCGAAAGCTTATAGATGACGAGCCGCGGCAACGATACGCCGCGGCCTGACACCGCCTTCACCTCGCCGATCTCGGCGCCGACCATCATGCGCGCCAGCGACGCGGCGGTCTCCCGGCGCGGATTGCACGTCGCTACCTTCTTGCCGCCGCGCAGGATCGTCGCCGTGTCGCAGAGCCGTTTGACCTCTGCGAGTTTGTGGCTGATGTAGAGGATGGTGCGCCCCTCGCCCTTGAGCCGCTCCAGCACGATGAAGAGTTGATCGGCCTCCTGCGGCGTGAGTACGGACGTCGGCTCGTCGAGGATCAGGAGCTTGGGATTTTGCATGAGCGCGCGTACGATCTCGATGCGTTGCCGCTCGCCGACCGACAGCTGCCAGACCTCGCGCTTGGGATCGAGCGGCAGCCCGTAAACCCGTGCGGTTTCCTCCAGCCGCTCGGAGATGGCGGCAAATGAGTCGGTCGCCGGCAGACCGAGCGCGACGTTCTCCGCCACGTTGAGATTCTCGAACAGCGTGAAATGCTGGAACACCATGCCGATGCCGAGGTCGCGCGCCTCGGAAGGACCGGCCAGTACGGTCTTTTGACCCATCCAGCGCAGTTCGCCGCCGCTCGGCTGGATGACGCCATACATCACCTTCACCAGGGTGGACTTGCCGGCGCCATTCTCGCCGAGGAGCGCATGGATTTCGGCGGGGAACAGGTCAAGGTTGATGCGGTCGTTGGCGAGAAAATCCCCGTACCGCTTGCTGATGGAAACGGCGCTCAACAGCGGCTCTGACCGCAAGGAACCGGCTTGTGGTGACGCGTCAAGCATGGAAATCGCCGCGCTAGCCTGGTTTTACAAGGCTTCTTGCAGGCTTCGCTGCAAGGATCGTTCCATTATTTGGCGCGATCGTCAGCCCGCTCCCGGCGGCCATCATCCGATAAAATCGGTGGGAGCAAAAGGAGGCAGTTGGGGAACCCTGCCCAAAACGACGCCAGGGCGACACGCTTGCACAGGTCGCGCCGGTTCTGTCATTCTGGATTTGCCGGGGTCAGACGAGGGGGAACCCGACATCGTGGAGCTTATACTTGCTGAATCGGCAAGCGCCATCCTGCGGTGGCTGCATGTCATCGCCGGCATAGCGTGGATCGGCAGCTCGTTTTATTTCATCCACCTCGATCTCAGCCTCAAGCCGCGCCCCGGACTGCCCGCTGGCGTAAAGGGCGACGAGTGGCAGGTTCACGGCGGCGGCTTCTACCACATGATGAAATACCTGGTCGCGCCGGCGCAAATGCCGGACAGTCTGACCTGGTTCAAATGGGAAGCCTACACGACGTGGCTCTCGGGATTTGCGCTGCTGGTTCTGGTTTATTATCTCGGCGCGGATCTCTTCCTGATCGACAAGTCGGTGCTCGATCTCACTGCGGTGGAGGCGGCGGCCATTGCCTTTGTCAGCCTTGTCGTCGCATGGCTTGCGTACGAAGGCCTTTGCCGATCCCCGCTCGGCCGCCACGAAGTCGCGCTGGCGCTCGTCGGCTACGTCTTTCTCGTCGCGCTGACTTATGCCTTCACGCACGTATTCAGCGGGCGCGGCGCCTTCACCCAGATCGGTGCGCTGATCGGCACGATCATGGTCGCCAACGTCTTCGTCATTATCATTCCGTACCAGAAGAAGACGGTCGATGCGATGCTCGCCGGAACGGAGCCCGATCCGTTTTGGGGTCAGGTCGGCAAGCAGCGCTCTGTGCACAACAACTATCTGACGCTTCCCGTCGTATTCTTGATGCTGAGCAATCATTATCCGCTGTTTTTTGCGACTCGATACAATTGGCTGATCGTCGCGATCGTGCTTGGCGTCGGCCCGGTGATCCGCCACTTCTACAATTCGCGCCACGAAGGCAAAGGCAATCCGTGGTGGACTTGGGGCGTGGCGGCGGCGGGCATGGCGGCGATCGCCTGGCTGTCGGCCGCCGGACCGCGCACGGCGACGATCGGCGCGCTGCCGCCAACGCCGAAATTCTCGGAGGTTGCCGACATCGTGATGTCCCGCTGCAGCATGTGCCATGCAGCCGAACCGGTCTGGGATGGAATCGCGGCGGCGCCGAAAGGCGTGATGCTGGACACCGACGAGCAAATTCGGCTGCATGCCTCGCTGATCGAGATCGTCGCCGTGCGCTCGAACGCCATGCCGCCGGGCAACGTCACGGAAATGACCAACGACGAACGCCTTGTCCTGGCATCGTGGCTCGCTTCCGGCGCGGCGGCGAAGTGAAGCCGTACGGGAGCGATACGTGGATGAAGATCCGGCAGACGTAAGTTTGCGTGCCATTCGCGGCCGGCTTTTGACCTTTTTGCGCGCGCCGGGCGGCGCCGGCGACGCGCAAAGTTATCGCTACATCGACGACGGTATCATCCTGGTGAAGGATGGCCGGATCGAACAGGTGGGACCGGCGGACGAGCTGATGGCGCGGCTGCCGGCAGCGACGCCGGTCGAGCATCATGCCGATGCGCTGATCCTGCCGGGATTCATCGACCCGCATATCCATTATCCGCAGACCCAGGTCATCGCATCCTACGGCGCCCAGCTTCTGGAATGGCTGGAGAAATATACCTTCGTCGAGGAGCAGAAATTCGGCGATCCCGGACACGCGGCACGCAATGCCGAATTCTTCCTCGACGAGCTCGCCCGAAACGGCACGACTACGGCCCTCGTTTATTGTTCGGCGCATCCGGTCTCGGCCGATGCGCTGTTCAGGGCCGCGCATCGACGTGGCGCGGGCATGATCGCCGGCAACGCAATCATGAACCGCAACGGCCCGCCGGGGTTGCTGGCACTCGCGCACACCGCCATCGCGGACAGCCGCGACCTCATCCGCCGTTGGCATGGCACCGGGCGGCAGCGTTATGCCGTGACGCCGCGCTTTGCCATCACGTCGACCGAGGAGCAGCTCGCGGCGGCGGGCGCACTGCTAAAGGAATTTCCGACCGTCCTGATGCAGACTCATCTCGCCGAAAATCACAACGAGATAGCCACGGTAAAGCGCATCTTTCCCGACGATCCGAGCTACACCGCCGTGTATGCCCGCTGCGGCCTCCTTGGCCCTCGTTCGCTGATGGGGCATTGCATCCATCTCGACGACACCGAAGTCGCGCTAATGCGCGACACGCAAACGGTCGCGGTGTTCTGTCCTACGTCGAACCTCTTCATCGGCAGCGGGCTCTTCGATTACGACCGCCTCGCAGCGGCGGGCGTGCGTATCGCGCTCGCCACCGACGTCGGCGGCGGCACGTCTTATTCCATGCTGCGCACCGCCGCCGAGGCCTACAAGGTGATGCAGCTGCAGGGCCAGAACCTGCCGGCGCTCGCCGCCTTCGATCTGATGACGCGCGGCAACGCCGCCGCGCTCGGCCTCGACAACGAGATCGGCACGCTCGTGCCCGGCGCCTTCGCCGATCTCGTAGTGCTCGACGCGCGCGCCACCCACGCCATGGAGCATCGCATGGAAGTGGCGCGCGATCTCGAAGAGGAACTCTTCGTCCTGATGACCTTGGGCGACGACCGCGCCGTGCGCCAGACCTATATCGCCGGCCGACCCGCGCTCGATCCTGCGAAGCCACCCGTTCCTTGAGATCGCCTACGACCTCGGTCGCACTGGCCGAGCGGCGGTCGGCACGCTCACACCGGCTGAGTTGCCGGGCTCGTCTGCGGCACTGAGACCCGCTCGCTCTCGATGAGGAGTTGCGCGGCGATCGCCGCGGCAATCACGGAGGGCTCTTTGCCCTTGATCTGCGCAATACCGATCGGACAAGCTAGACGGTCGATCTGAGTGTCCGCGAGGCCCATCTGCCGGGCCCAGTTGACGAACCGCGCCCGTTTGGTCTCCGATCCGATCAGGCCGACAAAATCAAACGTTCCCCGCTGTAACGCCCCGACCGTGATGTCGAAGTCGAGCGCGTGCGAATGGGTCATGACAATGACCATGGCGTCACGCGGCGCTTCGGCGAATTCGCGATGAGCAGCGTCGGTGCAGGCGGTGACGACGTTCTGGGGGACGTACTGCGGAAACTGACCCGGCCGGCTGTCAATCCAGCGGACGGTAAAGGGAAGCGGCGCGAGCGCGAGCACTACGGCGCGGCCGACGTGACCCGCGCCGAACAGCAGCACAGGCTTGGTCACTTCGCCGAACCTTTCATTGAAAGACGTCTTCTCGAACGCCGTCACCGCCGTTCCCGTTCGTTTGCCGGCCGTGGCGTGCGGCGCGAGCATGCGCGCGATCCGTCCGTCCTCACCAAGTGAGCTCAGGGCCACGAAGGCTCCCGATTTCTCCGCCTCCTCGAAGCGCCGCACCGTCGCAAGATCGTTGGCGTCGAAGGTTTCGGTGAGCGTTTTCACCCTGCCGCCACAGCACTGGCCGAGATTGGGCCCCAACGGCCAATCGCGGAACTGCGCCTTGCCGCGGCCGGCCGCAAGTGCCGCGCGCGCCGCCGCAATCGCCTCGTATTCCAACTGGCCGCCGCCAATGCTGCCGAAAAAACCGCCGTCCGGTTGCAAGACGATGCGGGCGCCGGCCTCGCGCGGAACCGATCCGGCGGCGTCGATCACGCTCACCAGGCCGGCGCTGCCGTGCCGCTCGATCGCTTCCCGGATGCGGGCCCACACCTTCGTCATCTTACGCCCATTTCAAGCGTTGACCTCTTCAGAGCATGATCCGGGGTGGAATCCGGTCTTCCGAAAAGATCATGCTCCACTAGATACTTCGAGCGCCAATCGATGCAAGCTAAGCCAATTGGCGCGCGAGCGGCGCGAGCGCGGCCACTGCATCGACCGGGCCGATCGCCTTGAGAATCGTTTCCGGGGTTGCGGGGGCGTCAAGCTCGACCGGCTTGCCCGGATGAAGCCAATGTATCGCATCCGCGATCGCCGCGAAGACCGAAATCGCCAGCATCAATGGCGGTTCGCCCACTGCCTTTGAGCGATAGATCGTTTCCTCGCGATTGCTGTGATCGAATAATTCCACCCGGAAGTCGGCCGGCACGTCGGAGGCGACGGGTATCTTGTAGGTCGACGGCGCGTGGGTGAGCAAGCGACCCTGCTCATCATAGATGAGCTCCTCGGTGGTCAACCAGCCCATGCCTTGGACAAAACCGCCTTCGATCTGGCCGATATCGATGGCGGGATTAATGGAGCGCCCGACGTCATGGAGGATATCGACACGCCCGACCTTCATCTCGCCGGTGAGGATGTCGATCACGACTTCGCTGCATGCCGCACCATAGGCATAATAAAAGAACGGGCGACCTTTGGCTTTGGCGCGATCCCAATGCAGCTTCGGCGTCTTGTAGAACCCCGCCGCCGACAAATGCACCCGCCCGGCATGAGCTCTCTTGGTTAATTCGCCAAACGGAATGCTCTCGTTGCCGATGAATACCCGATCGTCGCGGAACGAGATGCGATCCTCGGAGACGTTCCAGGTCTCGCTGGCAAAGCGCGTCAGCCGCGCCCTGATTTCGCGCACCGCCTGCTGCACCGCCATTCCGTTCAGGTCGGTGCCGGCCGATGCGGCGGTGGCGGAGGTGTTCGGCACCTTGTCGGTCGAGGTGGCGGTGATGTGCACACGCTCGAGCCCGATGCCCAATTCTTCCGCGGCCACCTGCGCCACTTTCTGAAACAGGCCCTGGCCCATTTCCGTGCCGCCGTGATTGAGGTGAACGGAGCCGTCCTGATAGACGTGGACCAGCGCGCCGGCCTGATTGAGGTGGGTGAGTGTGAACGAAATTCCGAATTTTACCGGCGTCAACGCGATCCCTCTCTTCAGAATCGGAGAACGCGCGTTGAATTCCCTGATTTCGTTTCGCCGCAAGCGGTAATTCGATGAACGTTCGAGCTGCTCGATCAGCCGCGGCGCTACATCGTGATCTTCGACGGTTTGGCCGTAGGGGGTGAGGTCGCGCCCGGCGCTGTAGAGATTGGCCTTGCGCACGTCGAGCGGATCGAGGCCGAGATTCCAGGCGATGGCGTCGATCACGCGCTCGATCGCCAGCATTCCCTGCGGGCCGCCGAAGCCGCGGAACGCGGTGTTCGACACAGTGTTGGTCTTGACGCGCCGCGAATTGATCCTGAATTCGGCAAGGAAATAGCTATTGTCGGCATGGAACATGGCGCGATCGACCACGCCGAGGCTGAGATCGGCGGAGCATCCGCACCGTGCGTCAAGATCGAGGTCGACGGCGCGGATGCGCCCATCGGCTTCATAGCCGACCGCGTACTCGACCGCGAAATCGTGGCGTTTGCCGGTCATCACCATGTCGGCGTCGCGGTCGAGCCGGAGCTTGCATGGCCGGCCGGTCGCGCGCGCCGCCAAGGCCGCGATCACGGCCCATTGCGTCGCTTGCGTTTCCTTGCCGCCGAAGCCGCCGCCCATACGGCGCACGCGGCAGGTCACGAACGAGTCCGGCAGCGCGAGAACGCGAGCGACGATGTGCTGCACTTCGCTCGGATGCTGGGTGGACGAATAGACCAGGATCGCGCCGTCCTCGCCGGGCACGGCGAGTGCGACTTGGCCTTCCAGATAAAAGTGCTCCTGGCCGCCGATGTGGAACGCTCCGGCGCTGCGTAACGGCGCCGCGGCAAGCGCCTTGGCGACGTCGCCGTTGATAAAGGCGTAGTCCGGAAGCACGCTCTCGCCGGCCACTCTGCCCTCTTCGACGGACACGTTCGGCTTCTCCGCATCGACCTCGATCTTCCCGCGCAGCACCGCTCGCCGCGCCGCATCGCGCGACGTCGCAATCACCGCGAATACCGGCTGACTATGGAAATCGACACGGTCTTGCGCAAACACCGGTTCATCGGCAGTCGCCGGTGAAATATCGTTGTTTCCCGGGATATCCGCCGCCGTGATGACGGCGACGACACCCGGAACGTTGTGCACTTCGCTCAGATCGACCCGGCGAATGGTTCCGCGCGCCACCGGCGAGCCGCCGACGGCGACATGCAGTGTCCCCGCCGGCTCCGGAATATCGTCGACGTACTCGGCGGCGCCTTGCACGTGCTTGGCGCCGCTGTCGTGCGGCAACGCCTTGTAGACATGGCGCAGCGGCGCCTGCAAAGCGGCGTCATTCGGCAGCATCGGCAACCATCCGGCGATTGGCGATACGCGTGACTTCCGGGCTGACGCCGGCAATTTCGGCGAGCGCCTTGATGACCAGATTGCCGGCGACGCGGCCGCGGTAAGTCGCGCTGGCGCGCAGATCGGTCAGCGGCTTGAAGTCCTTGTTGACGGCATCGGCGGCCGATCGCCAGCGACGCGGATCGGCGAGCGACAGCCCGCGCAGATTCTGTTCGACGGTCTTCGCCCGTTTGGGGACACCCGCCATTCCGCCGAACGCGACCCTTGCGTCGCTGATCCGGCCGCCGTCAACTTTCAGGTAAAATGCTGCCAGCACTGCGGAAATGTCCTCGTCAATGCGCTTGGTGATCTTGTAGCCGCGAAAATGCGTTGCTGGCGGCAGTTTTGGCACAAGCACGCGACGCACGAATTCCCCCGGTTTGCGGTCCTGCTTGCCGTATTCGAGAAAAAAGTCTTCCAAGGGAAGTTGGCGGATGCGGTCGCCGTGGCGCAACTCGAGCGTGGCCCCCAACGCGATCAGCATCGGCGCAAGATCGCCGATCGGCGAGCCGTTGGCGATGTTGCCGCCGACAGTGCCGCAGGCGCGCACCTGTATGGAACCAAAGCGCCGGAGCACCTCGGCAATATCGGGATCAATCGACCCCAGCACCGGCGCGGCGCGCGCCAGTGACACGGTCGCGCCGATCGCGTAGCCGTCGGCGGTCACGTCGATGTCGCAAAGCTCGGCGACGCGGCCGACATGGATGACCTTTTCGATCGCCGCCAGTTTTTTGGTGATCCACAGCCCAACGTCGGTGGCGCCAGCGACGATCGTGGCGTCGGCATGTTGCGCATAGAGCCGGGCGAGCGATTGCTCGCTCGCGGGTGCCGCAAAAAAGGAGGCATCATCGCCGACGACGATATCGGCCTTGTCGTCGAGCGCGCGCAGCGCCTGCAGCCGCGGCGCGGCGTTCCGGGTGAACCGGTCGTCGGCACCGCCATTACAGGCCTCCAGGCCGGCTTCCACAATCGGCCGGTATCCCGTGCAGCGGCACAAATTTCCGGCCAACGCGTCGTTGATCTTGTCGCGGCTCGAGACGCCGTTGCATTCGTGGTAATGGGCGAACAGGCTCATCACGATGCCGGGCGTGCAAAATCCGCATTGCGAGCCGTGCTGACGGGCCATCGCCACCTGGACGGGATGCAACGCGCCGTCATCGGCAAGATCTTCGACCGTGATCAACTCGGCTCCATCCAACTGGCCGAGCAGCGTGATGCATGAATTGACCGGCTCGTAGGCCAACTGGCCGCCGCGCTCGCGTACGAGTACAACGGCGCAGGCGCCGCAATCGCCTTCCGCGCAGCCTTCTTTGGTGCCGGTCGACCGTTCTTGCAGACGCAGCCAATCGAGCACGGTGGTGCGCGAAGGAAATCGGTCGAGGCGCACGGTGCGACCCCGTCTGAGAAATTGCAGAGAATCTCTTGTCATGGCGCGCGCTGTGAACTCAACAATAATAGTCCGCCTAGCGGAAAGCACAACGAACGAACGAAGGCAAATAATGGCAAAGCCCTCGTTCTACATGCGTGGTCATCGGATTGATCGATCGAAATCGTTGCCGTCCGCTCGAACGCCATGCCGCCGGGCAACGTCACGGAAATCAATAACGACGAACGCGCTGTCCTTGCAATCCCACGACGATCTCGTCGATCATTGCTGCGGTGCACGGAACAAGCTCGTCGCCCAACCCTGGAAAATCATTTCTATCGGATTGCGCCAATGGGCGCACGGGTTCTAATCAATGGGACTTGGTATAAGCATAATCCGCTTCACTCGGCGTCTTACCTATTTTGATTCGGCTTTACAGAGGCCGCTCCTACGAGGCTCTACCTTTCCTCGACCGAATGCGGCCCGACGGGAAAATGATTGAGCTTGGGCGGTATGGCGATTTGCCCAAGGCATAATCAGCGCTGCTAAAAAACAAGCAGCAACATGCTGATACAATGAGCTCGGTTCTTCAGGCTCGTGATATTTCTGCAACCCTCCTACACAAATTGATATTTCCCCTCGCCGAACACCGCACGCCATTGCAATTTTCGTTGGACTGCATGACGTTAACCATCAGGCGGTCTGCAAGAAAACCGTTACGAACTGCTCGCCGCCTCTCCCGGAAGAGTCATCGGCACGCAGGTATCGGGAATCGGGCAGACTTTTGCGCACTGCGGGGTGTCGTACTCGCCCTTGCATTCCTGGCATTTGGATGGATCGATCGCGTAGACGTCGGCCGCCATGCTGATTGCTGAATTCGGGCATTCGAATTCGCAGGCGCCGCACGCCGTGCACAAGGAGGCGACGATCATGTATGCCATGGCTTGGTCCTCGCGTCTTCGTCTGGTTTCGCGGCGTGCTCGGCTATCGCCACACTGATGAAATTGACGGCGTCCGGAGCGGTCACGGCGATCCGTATGAGTTCCATGACTCTGAGCGGCGTGAGATCGACCGGGCCGTCGCTCGCTCCTTCGGCGGTGCCGGCGGCATCGGCAGGATCGAGATGCAGGTCGAATCCCTCGCCGCGATAGCGCAGCCTGCCGCCATTTCTTTCGATTGACAGTGCTCGTCCGTTGAAACGGCCGTGCAGGCGCACGTCCTCCCCCAGCATCTCGAAGGCGAAGCCATCGCGCTCGGGCGCATCCGCCCATGCGGCGACGCTGCCGAAAAACAGGGGTTTGCTAAGATACGGCGCGCCATCCTCGGGACAGAAAACGTCGCAGTTGCCGCATTCGTTGCAGGCGTCGGCGAACACGCCGATCTGCCATGGCTTGTCGAGCGCGATCACGCCGGCCGGCTCGCTTCTCCACCTCGCGCCGTTCGGCACCAGGTGCTCCATCGCTAGCCGGCCCTTGGGGATTGCCAAGACGAAGTTCGCGTCGTTGGGACAGACGGGAATGCACTTGTCGCAGGTGAGACAGTTAAACAGCGTCAGCCGCGTGCCCATCTTCTTTGGCGGTGTGGCATTACGAGCGGCTGCGTAGCGCGGATCGGCCAGCACCCGCTCGACATAGCTTTCGGTATTGAGTAGGTGGGCGGCCGAGACCCAGGCGCCGAAGGCCTCGCCCGCTGCCGCACGCAGGTCTTCGCCTTGCACCAGGGCAGCGTGGCAGACCCGCGCCTGCTCCGCCGGCAGCGCCAGACCGTCGAGTGCCGCCTGCGCCTGGCCGTAAGCTTTGATTGCAAACAGATCGCTGTCGGCGGCACCCACGGCGTTCATGCGTTTGACGAGATTGACAAGATAGCGCGGGCCACGCGCGTAGCCGGAATAGGCGCCGCTCTGCAATAGATCCGAGCACACGCTGACCGGTTTGAGCCCGAGCGCGACCGCGTCGGCGAAATTGCCGGCGTCGATGCCGCCGGAGAACGAGACGGGAAAGCGGTCGCCGAATATTTGGCGGAAGCGACGCACCAGCAGCATCGCCAGCACGTGCAGGGGCGGGCCGGAGAGGTACATCGCCTTCTCGCTCGCCGGGAAGAAGCTCTTGTGATTGTCGACCAGCAGAGTGTTGGAGAATTTGACGCCGAAACCGCGGTCAAGCGAGTAAGCCAGGACGCCGAGCCGGTCGACGATGCCCATCACCTGCTCCCATGTGGCATCCTTGTCGAACGCAGCGGCGGGCACGTTGAGTTCGCGATACCCTAGTCGCTCGTGCAGGACCTCCGTCACTTCCGCGCGGCCGAGCAGGGTCGGATTGAGCTTGACCACCACGTGCAGCCCCACATCTCGCAGAAGGAACGCGGCGATGGCCTCGATCTCCTGCGGTGGGCAGCCATGAAAGGTGGAAAGCGTGACGGTATCGGAAATGCGAGTCACGAACTGAATATCGCGCAGGTGAGCGAGAGGGTCCGGGATCTGATCGCGCAGCCTGGCGACAATCGCCGTCGCATCCATCAGACCGGCCATGAACGTACGCACGCGCGGAGAGCAAATTCCGGCCAGGTCGTAACCCACGCTCATGTCGAACACGGTGCTGCCGTAGGCCGGCGCCCATCCGGACGCTTTCAGCATGTCGATCAGCATCGAGGCTTTGACGTATTCCTCGAGTGATTGTTCGAGGGTGAGCTCCTGCGACCATTCAATGTTGAAGCCGATGGTCTGCATGTCGATGCAGGGGCGCGGGATAGCGAGTTTGTCCTTGATCTGCACCGTCTTGAGCTCGATCACCCGGCCACCCGCCAGCCACGACAGCACGATGTTCTGAGCGAGCTGGGTATGCGGCCCGGCGGCGGGGCCGAATGGGGTCGACACGCGCCGACCATGCACAGTGGCGGACAGGTCGATTGCGGCGCCCTGAAAGAAACGCGCGACGGGCAGGTCAAAGGCCGCCTGCTTCTGCGCGAGCTCGCGAAACAGGCGGGTCGCCAGCACCCCAAAAGGGACCGGAGTGAGATCAACCATGTTCACTCTTCGGCCGCTATCACATCATCGCCGCAGTCGACACCGCGCGATCAGCGAAGCTCGGGGCCGATTTTTGTCTGTTCGCAGCTAATTCCATAATCTTCTAACGCCTAATACGGGCCATAGACAAGCTTCCACGCGGCATGATTGCGCGTTAGCGCGCGACTCCGGAGAAGATAACCGCGATCGATCCATGGTCGTCCGGCAAGTTCAAGGCGCCCGCAAGACCTGCCGTGCCGGTCGCCGACGCCTGAACGTCGGTGTAACGGCACGCGAGATCGCGGGCGCGGGCGATTGCGGCCTCGTTCACGACCACGGGCCTGCCGCCGCTCGCGCGCAGGCCTTCGATCACGGCCCACCAGTCGTAGGTCTCGTCGTCGAGGATGCCGCTGGCGAGGCTCGCGGGCGTCGTTTCCCAAGCCCACATGAAGTGCGAGCGATGGCGCACCGCTTCGGCAAGATCGAGTCCGTCCAATCTGTTCCAGGCGCGCGCCAGCGGCGCGCAGCTCGCGGTCTGCACCGCGATCAGCTTCGGCATCTTCGCTAGGATGCCGCGTGCACAAGCGAGCGCGAACCCTTGCGCCAGTGCGCTTGCGAGTGCGCCGCCCCCCACTTGCACGAACAGTAAATCGGGAGCGCCGCCGATGCCGCTAAAATCCTCCGCCATCTCGAAAGCAAGGGTGCTGCCGCCCTCGACCGCGAGTCCGTTCTCCGTTCCCTGCACGCCGAAGGGAATCGCGCCATGCGCGACCGCCTCGCGAAAGCGCAGAACGCACGGATCGCCCGTCTCGCCCGGGCGGCGCTCGCATACGGCGATGCGCGCCCCGAAATTCTGCAGGGACTGTTTTACCGCCGCACCGGCATCCAGCGGAATAAAAACCTCAAGCGGCCAGTCTGCAGAGTGCGCGATCACCGCTGCGGCGAGCGCTGCATTGCCGCAGGAGGCGATCGCGAGACGGCGCGTGCGCAGCGCCTGGCCAGCCGGAAGTCCGGCAACTTCCAGCACACGCAGATAAAGCATCACCCCCATGAGATGGCGCGCCTTATGCGAGCCGGACACGTTTATGGTCTCATCCTTGACCCACAGCGCATTCTTGAATCCCAGCGCTGCCGCCAGCCGTTTCTGCTCGATCATCGGCGTTATGCGGAAGCCGCGGCCGTCGACGGCAAGCAGCGCCGCGTCAAGTTCCTCCACGATCTCGCTCCAGGCCGCGTCGGAAAGACCGGAGGCACGCGCCAGACGGTACGGCGACAGCAGCGTCCGATAGCGCAGGAATGGATTTCGCTCGCTTCCGCTCGGAAATGCCGCGTCGGGCGGCTCCGCGATCAACACATGATCGACGTCATCGCCCGCGCCCGCGTGCGGGCAGCGGAACGGCAAAACGCGGGCGGCATCGACCGTCGCGCCGCAGCCATGACAGCGGAAGCGCATCTCCACGCTCATAGACCGTGCGTCTTGCCGGCGCCGCTCCTGGCGTTGAACTCGGCGATCATCGCGTCCCAGGCCGGCACCAACCCGAGCAGCTCGTTCCAGAAGGATTGCTTGGCTCGTGCGGAAAATTCCTCCACCGACACGCCCTGCTGCTCTACCCAGGTAAAGTAGCCGAGGTTGAACACGCGGCGGCGATCGATCTGGGTCATTTCGATGAGATGATCGGTGCTGGCGCCGGCCAGGGCGCGGCCCCAGGTCTCGCCGGCAGCCACCGCATCGAACCGGTTGCCGAAATAGCGCATGACCGCTTTCGCGATCTCGCTGCCGTACATGTTGGCGCCGTCGGTCGCGACGGTGAGAACGACGTCCTCGGGACCGAGATCGAAGTATTTGGCGATCTTGATTGCCGCCAGCATATTGCACAAGGACGACAGACCAAGATCGGCGAGCCGTGCGACGAGCCCGGCGTCGATGCCGCGGCGCTCGATCAGATACTTTCGCCCGATCTCAGTATTGAACAGCACCAATAACATGTCGGTCGTCTGGTCGCTGACGCCGGCGATCACGTCGGTATTCATCACGTTGTGGATGTAGGGAACGTGTTTGTCGCCGATGCCCTGGATGTTGTGCTCGCCGAAGCCGTTATAGAGCAGCGTCGGACATTCGGCCGCCTCCACCGCGACGATGCGCGCGCCGAGCTTCTCCTTGAGGTGATCGCCGGCGGCGAGTGTGCCGCTCGATCCCGAGGCGGAGACGTATGCGGCAAGCTTGGCGCCGGGACGGCTCTGCGCGAGCGCGCTGAACAGCTTTTCCATCGCCGCGCCGGTGCAGACGCGGTGAATCAGGTAATTCCCGAACTCGCAGAATTGGTTGAAGATGATGTTGGTCGGATCGCGATCCAGCGCGGCGCAGGCGTCGTAGATTTCCTTGACGTTGCTTTCCGAGCCGGGCGTGCGAATGATGTCGGCGGGATCGACCACCCAGCGATCGAGCCAGTCGAACCGCTCGCGGCTCATGTTCTCCGGCAGCACGGCGATGCCGCGGCAGCCGAGGATGCGCGAAATGGCGACGCCGCCGCGACAATAGTTGCCGGTCGAGGGCCACACCGCGCGATCGCGCGCCGGATCGAACTGGCCGGTCACCAGCCGCGGCACCAGACAGCCATAGGCGGCCAGCACCTTGTGGGCGCCGATCATAGGGAACCGGTTGCCCAGCGCGAGCACGATGCGCGCCTTCACCCCGGTTAGCTCGGCCGGAAGTTCCACGTGTTCGGGCAGTGAGACGAGGCTCTTCCGATCGGCGCCGTTGAACCAGTGCACACGAAAGAGGTTGAGGGCGTGCGGGCCGTCGGGATCGACGTCGGCGAGCCCGGCGCGGACAGCGGCGGGGATCGTCGAAGGATCTTTCAGCTGCGCGATCGTAGGCAGCACTACTCCGGCCTGGCCCAATCGCGCGACCGTCCGTTCAAGCGCCGCCGCATCGACGATGGTGCGCTCAAGTCCGAGACGCGCCATTGCTCTTCCTTTCGTCCTAAATCACATCGCCGCCATGCGATCCCAAAGACGGACTGCAAGTTTTTGTGCGCCGTTTGAGATCGCATCGGTGTCGCCGTTGGCGAGGCGGCCGTTCTTTACCACGGTGCGCCCACCGACAACGACGTGGCGGACGCGGCCGTTCTCCCGCACCACGAGATCGCCCAGCGCGCCGGGCGCAAGCGGTTGTGGAACCGCGGCGAAACGTTCGGCGATCAGCGCATGCCCCGTCGCCAGGCGGCGCGCGGCGCGACCGTCTGCATGATCCTCGGCAAGGCGGAACAGGGCGGCCTCTTCCTCCGCCATGTCGCCGTTCCAACCATCGGCGCCGAGCGCGACCCGATTTGAGTAGCGCAGGTTATCGGCATAGCCGACACGGTTGCCTTCGTTCGAGCGCGGGTTCTGCACCAGCCAGCAAGACTGCGCGTCCGCCAGCTCCACCTGCGCGCGGCTCAAGTGCACGCCATGCGCTAAGATCGAGCCGGGAACCAGCGCGCCAAGCGCTGAGAGCCGCTCCAGTGGGCCGTCGAAGCCACGCGAGCGGGCATCATCGACATCGACCGAATCCTCTGCGACATGCACGTGCAAGACGGTGGCGAGTTCGCGCGCAAGGGCACCCGCCTCGTGCACGGTGTCGTTGGAAACGGTAAAGCTCGCGTGCAGACCGACCATGCCGCGTATCAATGGCGACGCCGGAACGCGGCGGCACTCGGCCAGACCACGCGCGGCCTCCTCGCGCCCGAAATTGCGCTCGGTCGCGCCGTAACAAAGCAGCGCTCGCATGCCGAGCTGCTCACACGCCGCGGCAAGGACGGCGAGCGATCCCTCGATCAGATGCGGCGATTCATGATGATCGACGAGCGCGGTGGTACCGGCAAGAAGCGCGCGCGCGACATAGTCCATGGCGGACATGCGCAGCGTCTCGGCGTCGAGAGCACGGTCGAGCCGCCACCACACCCGCTCGAGGATTTGCGCGAAAGTTTCCGGCGTTGGAGAGGCCCGCGGCATGCCGTAGCGCGCAAGCCCGCTGTAGAGATGGGTGTGCGCGCAAACCGCGCCGGGGGCAATCTCGCCATCGCCACAGGAGAGCACGCGCGCGCCGGCGGGCGGCAACGCCGCGATCATCCCGTCCATCACGGCGACGCGACGGCCGTGACGGTCGGGGCCGATCAGCAGCGGCTCGGTCAATGCCATTGGTCGCGATCGGTGTCGGGTATGCGGCCGACATTGATGGCCCGCGCGGCGGGAGAATTCTTCATCGGCAGGGTCATGCGGCGCTCTCCGTCGAACGCTTCCAGCGCTGCGGCGACCGCGCCGGCGGTCGCCACCAGGCCGATTTCGCCGATGCCCTTGGCGCCGAACGGACCTTCGGGCTCGAATTCCTCGACCAGGATGACTTCGACCTCCGGCATGTGCTGGGCGCGCAACACACCGATGTTGCGCATGTCGAAGGTCACCGGCACGCCATCACGACAGGGAAGCTCCTCGGTGAGCGCATAGCCGAGCCCCATGTGCACCGCGCCCTGCAATTGCGCCTCGCATTGCTGCGGATTGATCGCACGACCGACGTCATGCGCCGCGACGACGCGCGCGACCGCGCCGGCGGCGTCGAGCACCACCATTTGGGTCGCCCAGCCGAACGCCGTGTGTGTCTTGATCTTTCCGTTCTTAGTGGTGCCGAGGGCAGTAGTGTCGTCGATTTTTACCTCGCCCATATAGGTGCGACCGACCAAATCGGCGAGCGCCAGCCCCTGGTCGAGATCGACCTTGAGCTTCGCCGCGGCTTCGGCCGCAGCCCGGCCGGCTAGAAGCGTTGCGCGCGACCCTGTGGTCTGTCCGGCCCCAAGTTCGAACCGCGTGTTCACTTTCGGCCTGAAGATGCTCGCCGGCAGCCTGCTCGCCTCCACCGCGCATTGGATCAGCACCGTGAGCAGGCCCTGGCCCATCTCGGTGAAACCGGTATGAAGGGCGACGGTGCCATCGGCCTCCACAACGAGGCAGCACTTGCCGAACTCGATGGCGCCGTTACCGAGGCCGGAATTCTTCACCGCGCAGGCAACACCGACCGCGCGCCCTTCGGCACGCGCGGTGTAGTAAGCGTCCTTCACCGCCAGCAAGGTCTTTTCGACACCCACGCCTTTCTCCAGCACTTGACCGGTAGTGAACACGTCGCCTGTCCGTAGCAGATTACGCCAGCGCATCTCCCAGCCGTCGATGCCGACCTTAGCGGCGAGCAGGTCCATGCAGCCCTCAATGGCGAAGCTCGTCTGGTTGACACCGAAGCCGCGCATCGCGCCGCATGGCGGATTGTTAGTATAGGCGGCGATCGATTGGATCGCGATGGCGGGCACCCGGTACGGCCCGCAGGCATGCCCGGCGGCGCGTTCCAGCACCTTGCCGCCGACCGAGGCGTAGGCACCGGAATCGCCAAGCAGAGAGACTTTCGCAGCGGTCAGTCGGCCTTCGGCATCGCACCCGACTGCATAGGTCATGGTGATCGGATGCCGCTTGGTGTGCATGCGGATAGATTCTTCGCGGCTTAGCGTGATGCGCACCGGGCGCTTGGTGAGGTGCGCGAGCAGCGCCGTCTGCGCCTGGATAGTCATGTCCTCGCGCCCGCCGAAGGCACCGCCGTTGGGCACCAGTTCGACGAACAGTTGGCTCTCGGGAATGCCGAGCACCGCCGCGACCTGAAGGCGGTCGTCGAAGATACCCTGTCCCTGACTGTAGAGGTGCAGACGCCCATCGGCTTCCGGAACCGCCAAGGTCGAATCCGGCTCGAGGTAGAGTTGCTCGATGCGTTGGGTCCGCCAAGTGCCGGACACCACATGGGCAGAGGCCGCGAGCGCCGCGTCGACGTCGCCGCGGTCGATGCGCGTCACTTGCAGCACGTTGTCGTGCTTTTGATTGACCTGCGGCGCCCCCGGCTTGATCGCCTCCGCCGGATCGACCATTGCGGGCCGCACTTCATACTCAACCTCCACCAGCTTGGCGGCGGTGCGCGCTGTATGCGCGCTGTCGGCGGCAATGGCTGCGAGGCAATCAGCGACAGTGCACACCTCCTCGCCCTCGGCGACGAAGCACGGCCAGTCCTTGTAGATCAGGCCGACCCAGCGATCGCCTGGCACGTCCTTCGCCGTCGCCACTGCCACGACGCCGGGTATCGCAAGCGCCTTCGATACGTCGATCCGCTTCACCAGCGCCCGTGCATGGCGCGACAGCACGATCACGCCGTGCAGCAGTCCTGGCACGTCGAGGTCGTTGACGAACGGTCGCGACCCCAGCGCCAACTCCGCGCCTTGATAACGCTGCAGCGACCGGCCAACGCCGCCGTCCAAGACCGGTGCGGGCAGCGGGCCGCCATGATGCTTGGCGGCATGGATCATTTCGATCGCATCGATGATCTTCGTGTAGCCGGTGCAGCGGCACAGATGCCCGTCAATGGCGCGCGCAATGTCGGCGCGCGAAAGCGAACGGTCCTGATCGGTCAGCCATTTGGCGCGCAGCACGATACCCGGTGTGCAAAACCCGCACTGCAGGCCCGCGGCCGCCTGAAATGCGTCGGCATAAAGCTTGCGCTCGTTGTCGGAAACGCCTTCGAGGGTGACGATCGAACGGCCGGCCACCTTGTCGGCTTTCACCATGCAGGCGTTCTTCGGCTGGCCATCGATCAGCGTCAGGCAGCAGCCGCACAGACCCTGCGGCGAGCAGGCGTCCTTGACCGACTTCACCTTGAACGTCTCGCGCAATACGTCGAGCAAAGTCCGCTCGGGTGGAACCTGAACCTGCCGTGGCGTCCCGTTGAGGTTGAATGAGACCGACTTCATTGCGGAATTTCCCTCGTCAGGGCTCGAGATCGCAGAATTCCTCATGCATCGCCTCGATGCGCCGCAATCGCTCCTGCGCCGATACGCCGAGCGCCAGCGCGACGCCGGAGCCGAGGTAGTTCACGAGGCTCATGGCGGCGACGTAGGAATCGAACAGGCGGGAACCGCGGCTGAAACAGTGGAACACGATATCGGCCGATTTGCTGATCTCGCCGAGCGAGGAATCTCCCAGCAAGACCGTCCGCGTCTTGGCGGCGGCGGCGATACGGAGAATTCGTCCCAGCACCGGCGGGCGCCGGCGGAAGCCGAACGCCAAAATGGCGTCGCCCGGTCCAAGGTCGGACAATTCCTCGGACACGGTCTGGCCGGGGACCGGCAGCAGGTTCACCTGCGGCCGCACCTGCACCAGCAGCTCGCGGGCGTAAATGGCGGGCGGATAGCTGTTGCGAAAACCGACCACGGTCACGCGTTGGGCGTCGGCGAGGATATTCACCGCAGCTTGCGCGTGGCCGGCAGGGATCGTCTCGCTCGTGCGGGTGAGGCAGGCGATGTCGTGCCCGAGATGCTGGGCCAGCGTTCCTTCGAGACCCAGCGTGTTGGACAGTTCGGCGAGCGGCGAGCCGTTATGATACCGATTGCGCGCCTGCTGGCGCATTTCATGGAAATCCGCATAGCCGAGACGGCGCACCAGCCGGGCGGCGGTCGCCTTGGACACGCCGGCGCGGGCTGCCAATTCGGTAGCTGAATAGGCTGCCAGGTCGCCCCGCATTTCCAGAATCAACTCGGCCAGCTTCCGCTCGCTGACCGGCAGCGCATCATACGTGTCCCGAATTCGGTGAACCAGCGGGTCCATGGCGGGATATGAAACATATGTTTCATATCCCCGCAACAAAAAAACTTATATTTCATATTTTTGTTGACCCCCGATCGACGCTCTGATTTCGTGCGCGGGATTTACGGGATTTAAGAGTGCCGGAACGGCCCAATATGCGGGACAATCTTCGCATCAACGGCGATCGACTTTGCCGACGCCTTCAAGAGTTGGCGCAAGTCGGACGCATTGCCGGTGACGGCGTCTGCCGGCTGGCGCTGAGCGACGAGGATCGCGAGGGCCGCAATCTTGTCGTGGGCTGGATGCGCGACCTCGGTCTTGCTGTGAAAATCGACGCAATCGGAAATGTGGTTGGTATCCGCGCCGGGCTTGAGGTTGGCCCGCCGGTGATGACCGGCAGCCATATCGACACGGTCCGCACGGGCGGCCGCTATGACGGCACCCTCGGTGTTCTCGCCGGCCTTGAAGTGATTGCCACGCTGAACGATGCCGAGATCACCACCAAGCGGCCATTAGCGGTCGCTTTCTTCACCAACGAGGAGGGCTCGCGGTTCCAGCCCGATATGTTCGGCAGCCTGGTCTATACCGGTCAGCTGTCATTGGCGGAGGCGCTTGCCACCAAGGGCATCGACGGCGCAACCGCCGGCGATGAACTCGCGCGCATCGGCTATGCCGGCCCTGAGCCAGTCGGGCGGCCGCGTGCTCACACCTATGTCGAGCTGCACATCGAACAGGGGCCGGTGCTGGAAGCGGAGGGTTTCCGTATCGGCGCGGTCGAGGGCGTCCAGGGCATTTCATGGAGCGAATTCACTCTCACCGGCCAGTCGAACCACGCCGGAACCACGCCGATGCGCATGCGCAAGGACGCCGGCTATGTCGCCGCCGAGATCACCGTATGCGCGCGCAAAATAGCTCAAGCGCTTGACGGCTATCAGGTCGCCACGGTCGGCGCACTGACGCTGTCGCCCAACCTCGTCAATGTGGTTCCCAACCACGTCGTGATGACGGTCGACCTGCGCAATACCGACGAGGATCGCCTGCAGGACGCCGAACGCCGCCTGTTCGACTTTGCGCAGCGAGCCGCCGCCACTGAGGGCGTCGGCCTCACGCGGCGACCGCTCGCCCGTTTTGCTCCGGTCGGCTTCGCGCCGCATTTGGTCGGTCGTGTCGAGGCGATCGCGCGGGATTTCGGCTTGCCGGTGAAGCGCCTGCCGAGCGGCGCCGGCCATGACGCGCAGATCATGGCGGCAGTCTGCCCCGCCTGCATGATCTTCGTTCCCAGCGTAGGCGGCATCAGTCACAACGTCGAGGAATACACCGCTCCCGCCGATCTCGGCGCCGGCGCGGATGTGCTGCTTCGCCTCCTGCTGGAATTGGCGGAGTGATGCGCCAGCTCATCTGCAACGCGCAAATCGTCAATGGCGACGGTCACACACCGCCGTTTTCCGGTGACGTCTTGATCGAGAACGACCGCATCGTCCGCCTGGGCGACATTCCGCCGAGCGAAGCCGCCGCCGCCGACCGGCGGGTGGACGGCGCCGGCCGTGCGTTGGCGCCGGGCTTCGTCGACACTCACAATCACGGCGCGCTCGGCGGGACGATCATCGGTGGCAGCGGGCTGCCGCGAAGCTGTGAGCTGGCAATTCTCGGTGGCGTCACCAAACGAATTTGTGGCGTCGACGGCCTGTCGCCGGCGCCCGTGGTAGAGCGCCAGCGCTCACAATATGCCGCGCAGCTCAAGCCGCTCGATGGCGCCATCGACGGCGAATGGACCTGGAGCACGATGGCCGATTTCCTGTCCTGGCATCGCAGCCGCTCGGTCACCGACATGGGAATCTATCTCGGACATTCGGCAGTGCGCCGGGTGGTGATGGAAAATCTCGCCCGTGTCGCCACCGATGGCGAGATCGCCGCCATGCAGGACGTGGTGCGGCGCGAGGCCGGGCTCACGCTTGGGCTCTCCACCGGGCTCGTCTACAACCCGGCGGTCTATTGCGACCAGCGCGAGATCACGGCGCTGGTGCGCGCCTTCAACGAGGTGAAGCCGGGGGCGCTGTTCCCGCATCTACGCTCGGAGAGCGACAACATCGTCACCAGCCTCAAGGAGGTGGTAGAGGCGGCGATCGACGGCGGCGGCGGTTATTGCAACGAGCACTCCAAGATCGCGGGGGCGCGCAACTACGCCGCCATGACGCAGCTGGAGGATATTCTCGCCGACGCCGGCTCCCTCATTCCCACCATGGAGAACATGTATCCCTACACCGCCGGCTCGACCACTGGCGACGCGATCTTTCCGCCGGAGATGCGCGCCGGCTCGCGCGCCGAATTTCTGGCGCGGCTGCGCGATCCGTCCAAGCGACGCGCCATGGCGGACAAGATACGGCACGACACCAAGAGCTGGGACAATTTCGTCGCCTTCTGCGGCGGCTTGCAGGGCATTCAGATCGCCGGCGTGAAACCGGGCGTCGGCGATCGCTACCTCGGTTTGCGGCTCGCCGACGTCGCCCGTGCCGCCGGCGCCGCCGATCCGAACGGCGGCGCGGCCTACGATGCGGTTTTCGACTTCTTCGCCGAGAACGACGGCGAGATCGCTATCATCACCCATTATGGCAACGATGCCACCGTCGAACGCTTCTTCCGCCGCCCAACCATGGCGATCTGCACCGACGGGCTGATGCCTGGTCCCGGGCAGAAGCCACATCCGCGCGCGCTCGGCGCCTTCCCCAAGGCGCTGCGCATGGGCCGTGAGATGGGAATCCCGCTCGCGCAGATGATCTGGCGCATGGCGACGCTGCCGTGTCGTTTCCTCAACCTGCCCGATCCAACGCTAAAGATTGGCGCCGACGCGTCGCTAGTGCTGTTCGACTCCGAAACCGTCGGCGAACGCAACGATTACATCGACCCGCTGGTGCGGCCCGCAGGCATCGACATGGTTTGGGTACACGGCGAGCTTGTGCTCGACCACGGAACATTGATCGCGCCGGCCTCGTTTCCTGGACGTATCCTGACCAGTCCGCTCGGAGCGGCGTGATAAATATCCCTGGGCCGCCAAGACTGCACGCTACGCGACGATCACTCCGCGTCGGACTTTTTCGTGAAAAGATCGAAGAGCGACTGTTTTGCAAAATGGCTGCAGGCGCATCGACTGACGGAATTGCGACGTAGCCAAGCGGTAAGGCAGCGGATTTGACTCTGCCATGCGGCGGTTCGAATCCAGCATTACCAAGACGTCGGCGCGTTCAAGTGTAGCTCTTGAGCCAGCTGTTCGCCGCGCTCAAGCTGCAACACCTTCATACCGCGCCTTGCCATGGTGAAGGCCGCGGCATTCCCGGAATTCCGGCTCCGACGACGACCGCGTCAAATCTCTCCTCGATCATCGCACTCTCCTCTAGCTCCGGTCCCGCGTGCGCGGCGATAGCTCAGCCTCGCCCACAGCGCCGCGATCTTTCACCATCCGACCCGTCGCGTCCGATTGAAAGCGGAGCTTCATTGCAGTGGATGAACTTCAGCCGATTCCGATACGCGGATCACCATCGACCGACCAAGTATCTCCCCTACGCAGCAGCGCGTTGAGGTCTCGCTTCTTGCCGGCCGATGCCTTGTTGTTCTGCTCGATGACGGCACTGTCGAACGCCGGCGTCGGATCGCAATAGATGACTCCGAGCGCCGTGGGAAAGCTTCCGAAGGGCATATCGATCAGAAGTTGGGCGATTGACCTGTTGGTCTCATCGTGGACGAGAACATCCGCTGCCACCGAGTTTTGATCGGCCACAGGCACGACTTCAAGCTTCAGGCGTTCTCGGTTGAGCCGCAAGCCCTTCTTGCCGTTGGCGAACAGCATCGGCTTGCCTGCCTCGAGCCAGAGCAGCGCGTCCGGAGCTGCCTTCTTGCCCGCGAACCTCTCGAACGCTCCATCATTGTAGACGATGCAGTTCTGATAGATCTCGACGAAGCTCGCTCCCCGATGTGAGTGCGCGCGCTTGAGAACGTCGGGCATCTTGCTCTGCGCCACGTCGTACGAGCGCGCGATGAACCGCGCACCGGCCCCGAGCGCGAACCCGCACGGATTGATCGGCCTTTCTACCGAGCCGAACGGCGTCGATGGCGAACGCGTGCCGGTGCGGCTCGTCGGTGAGCATTGCCCCTTGGTCAGGCCGTAAACCTCGTTGTTGAAAAGCAGAACCTGACAATCCAAGTTGCGGCGCAAGAGATGCAACATGTGATTGCCGCCGATCGACAGGCCGTCGCCGTCGCCGGTCACGATCCACACATCCAGCGCCGGATTGGCCAGTTTCACGCCAGTGGCAATCGCTGGCGCGCGGCCGTGGATCGTGTGGAAGCCATAGGTCTCGAGATAATACGGGAAGCGGCTGGAGCATCCGATGCCGGAGATGCAGACTGTATTCTCCGGCTTGGCGCCGATCTGCGAAAGCGTTCGCTGTACGGCCTTGAGGATCGAATAGTCGCCACAGCCGGGGCACCAGCGCACCTCCTGGTCGGAGGCAAAATCGGCGGGCAAGAACTTCGGCATCGCGTTCATGGGCAGCTCCTCAGGCCAAGGCCTGTTCGATGGCGGCTTCGATCTCGGCAATCATGAACGGTTGACCCGAGACCTTGTTGAGCGGCTTGGCATCAACGAGATACTGATCGCGGAGAACTGTCGTCAATTGCCCGGTATTCATCTCCGGAACGAGAATGCGCTGGTAGTTCCGCAGCAATGGCCCGAGATTTCTCGGCAGCGGCCACAGGTACCGCAGATGGATATGACTGACGTCGGCACCGCGCGCCCGCGCCCGCCGCACGGCCTGCTGGATAGATCCGTAAGTCGAGCCCCATCCGACGACGGCAAGTTTTCCTTCGGGATCACCTAGCGACATCCCCTGCTCGGGAATGAACTTAGCGATACCGTCGATCTTGGCCTTGCGGGTATCCGTCATCTTCTGGTGATTGGCAGGCTCATAGCTGATTTCGCCAGTTGTAAAGCCCTTCTCGATGCCGCCGATTCGGTGCGTGAGGCCAGGCGTGCCGGGTTTGATCCAAACACGCTTGAGAGTTTGCGGATCGCGTTGGTACGGGTTGATCCTGCCCTCGACCGGCACCTTACTGAAAAACTCAGTTGCAAAGGACTGGTAGGCCGCCAGATCCGGAATGCGCCAAGGCTCGGCGGCATTGGCGATATAGCCATCGGTCAACAAGATGACTGGTGTCATGAATTGAACTGCCAAGCGCACTGCCTCGATCGCGACATCGAAACAATCGGACGGGCTTCGCGAGGCTATGACAACCAACGGGGCGTCGCCGTTGCGGCCGTAAACCGCCTGATACAGGTCCGACTGTTCGGTCTTGGTCGGTAACCCGGTCGATGGTCCACCGCGCTGACAGTTCACCACGACCAGCGGCAGTTCGGACATGATGGCAAGTCCAAGCGCCTCGCCTTTGAGAGCGACCCCGGGACCCGACGACGAGGTGACGCCAAGGTGGCCGGCATAGGAGGCACCGATGGCCGAGCAGATCGCCGCGATCTCGTCTTCGGCCTGAAACGTCGTGACGTCGTATTCTTTCAGCCTCGCCAAGTGGTGCAGAATCGGGCTCGCCGGCGTGATCGGATAGGAGCCGAGGAACATCGGCAGGCCGGCGAGTTGGCTGCCGGCCACCAACCCGAGCGCGATCGTCTCGCCGCCGGTCACCGTACGGTACACGCCGGGCGCCATTTCGGCGGGTGGGACCCGGCCCTGTTTGAGCGGCCTGCCGATTTCAGCCGTCTCGCCATAGGCGTGTCCGGCGTTCAGCACCGCGATATTGGCTTCGACCAGCTTGTCGCTCTTTGCGCCAAATTTCGTTTGCAGCGCCTTGATCAAGGGTCGCCGATCGCGATCGAACATCCACAGCGCCAGTCCAAGCGCCCACATCGCCTTGCAACGGAGCGCTTCGCGATTGCTCAGCCCAAACGGCTTAACAGCCTCCAATGTCAGACGGGTGATGTCGAAGGCAATCACCTGATAGTGCGCGAGACTGAGGTCATCCAGCGGATTGCTCGGGTAACCCGCCTTTTCCAGATTGCGCTCATCGAATGCCCCGGTGTCCGCAATGATCAGACCGCCGATGCGAAGCGCGGCCAAATTCACCTTCAGCGCGGCCGGATTCATCGCCATCAGCACATCGGGAGCATCGCCGGCCGTGTCGATCGATGTCGAGCCGAAATTTATCTGAAACGCCGACACGCCAAAGGTCGCGCCCTGCGGCGCGCGGATCTCCGCCGGGAAGTCAGGAAAAGTGGCGAGATCGTTGCCGGCGAGCGCCGTCGACAGCGTGAACTGACCGCCGGTCAACTGGATGCCATCTCCGGAATCCCCGGCAAAACGCATCACGACAGCTTCCGGCGCGGATGGTGGCGGCGTGCGGCGGTCAGGGACAGGAGGATTTGTCAGAGCAATTGTCATGTTTTCTTTCCCTTGCGAGTTCGAAGCTTCTTGCTCCTCTGACGTCTCATTTCAGCAATGCGTCAAATGGCACGAAGTTCGCGGGCTTTGGCGGCGCCACTGCGTTTTTCAAGACCTTGAAGACGCGACGCTGCAGCGGCGATGCACTCACAAAATCTTCGTAAGCGCGTTCGAGGACCGCCTTGCAGCGCGCCGTTACGATGCTGTCGGGAATGTCGGCAAGATCTTCGCAAGCAAGATAGTCGCCCATTTGCTTCAGAATGTGCAGCCGCGCCACATTCATGACTTTGGAATCATAACCGACGCCAAGCAGCTCGAAGATGTCTTCGGCTGACGACGACGCCTTCAATTTGTCGAGAATATTGCCGGTGGAAACATCGATCATCTCGCCCATGGTTGCCTCATCCACAGTGTTCAAGCGCTGCATGGCGGATTTCGGCCAACATCCCGGCCAGCGCCTCGGCCGTGACTGTTGCTTTGGTCGCGATCGCATGGCGGCGCACTTGGGCGAGAATGGCGGGAAGTTCGCGCGGGCTCGCCTGCAGCTTGAGTTCGGAGAGCGAGGCGGCGATCGCGGCGAGCCCCGAATGCTTGCCCATGACGAAACGATGCGAGCGGCCGAGAAGCGCCGGGTCGAGCGCCTGATAGGTACGGCGGTCCTTGAGCAGACCGTCAACGTGGATGCCCGACTCATGGGTGAAAACGTGATCGCCGACAATCGCCTTATTGAGCGGAATCGGACGCACTGCCGCAGTCGCGACGATTGCCGCTACGTCGGCAAGCTCGGTCAGCACGACCCCGGTCTCGCGTCCGTAGAGCTGGGTCAATGCTACCGCGACCTCTTCCAGCGGCGCATTGCCGGCACGCTCACCGAGCCCAACCACCGTCACCGAGGCATGCGTCGCGCCCGCCTTGACCGCGGCAAGCGTGTTGGCGGTGGCGAGGCCCAGATCATCGTGAGCGTGGATTTCCAATTCGAGATCGGTCGCCTGGCGTAACGCCCTGATCAGCGCGTAAGCAGAGAACGGATCAAGCACACCAAGAGTATCAGCGACGCGGAATCGACGGGCGCCTGCAGCCTTCGCCGCCGTCACTACCTCGACCAAAAAATCGATATCGGCGCGCGAGGCGTCCTCACCGCCGACAGCGACCGCGAGGCCTTCGTACCGCGCATAGCCGACGACGCGCTCAATCATGTCGAGGGCGTTAGCGCGGCTCCCGCGCAGCTTCGCGCCGATCTGGATGTCGGATACCGGAATGGACAAATTGACCATCGATACACCGCTGGCGAGCGCCGCGTCGACGTCCTCCATGCGCATGCGGCACCAGGCGATCGGGGTCAGCGGCAGTTCCGCCTCAACGATGGCGCGGATGGCCGCGATCTCCTCGTGTCCCATGGCCGGCGTGCCGGCTTCGATCTCGGTGACGCCGGCGCGCGACAGCGCGCGCGCGATCGCTACTTTCTCGGCTGCGCTGAAGGCGACACCGGGAGCCTGCTCGCCGTCGCGCAAGGTGGTGTCGTTGAGCACCACCGGAGCAAACTTCGCCGGCGCGGCAACGCGGGGACGGCGGTCGTTGTTGTCGATGTGGTCATGCATATGCCGGATCGAACGCCTGCGGCGCCCCCTCCTTCGACCAGAACGGCGAGATGCCGCGCAGCTTGTCGACGATATCCGGCATCACCGCGAGGATGCGATCGACCTCGTCATCGGTGCTGTCGCGTGACAGCGAAAAGCGGATGGCACCGTGCGCGGCGGTATCGGGGATATTCATGGCGCGCAGCACATGCGAGGGCTCAAGCGACCCGGAAGTGCAGGCCGAGCCGGATGAAGCGGCGATGCCCTCCTTGTTGAGAAGGAGCAGGATGCCTTCACCCTCGATATACTCGAACGCGACATTGGCCGTGTTGGGCAAGCGGCTGTCGGGATCGCCGGTGACGAAGCAATGGCCGATCCGTTGGATGAGCCCCTGCTCCAGCCGGTCGCGCAGCCCGCGCACGCGGGTATTCACTTGCGCCATGGAGAGAGCGGCGAGCGCCGCCGCCTTGCCGAGCGCGACGATGGCCGGCGTGTTCTCGGTGCCGGCTCGGCGGCCGCGCTCCTGGTACCCGCCCTTCATCTGCGGGCGGAAGCGTACGCCTCGCCGCACATAGAGCGCTCCGATGCCCTTGGGTGCGTGCAGCTTGTGGCCGGACAGCGAGAGCATGTCGATCGCGGCCGACTTGAGATCCATGGGAATCTTGCCAACCGCCTGGACAGCGTCGGTGTGGAATAGCGCGCCTACCGCCTTAGCTTTGTCGGAAAGTTGGGAAACTGGGAAAATGGTGCCGGTCTCGTTATTCGCCCACATGACAGAGACGATTGCAACGCGATCCGACAATGCTGCCTCATAGGCATCCAGGTCGAGCCGTCCTTTTGAATCGACCGGGATCACATGGACGCGGACACCCCTGTTCTTCTCCAGCCACGCGCACAGCGATAATACCGCCGGGTGCTCGACCGCGCTGGTGATGATCTCGCGCCGGCGCGGGTTAGCCTCGAGCGCGGATAAGATCGCGGCATTGTCGCTTTCGGTCCCACCGGAGGTGAACACGATCTCATGGTCGTGCCCGGCACCGAGCAGACTCTGTAGCTCGCCGCGCGCGCAGTTCACTGCCGCGCCGGCATTGGCGCCGAAGGCATGCATTGAGGATGGATTGCCGAACTGCTCGGTGAAGAACGGCAGCATCGCCTCGACGACGCGAGGATCGACCCGGGTAGTGGCATTGTTGTCGAAATAGACAGGTTTCATGGGACTTTCTGCCTTTGCACGATTTACCGCACTGGCACCACGCGGAGCGGCAAGCCGAGCTTCTGCACCAGCCGCTCCTGCACGCCGGCGATGGTCACCGATGCCATCTGGCAATTGATGCAGGCGCCCGACAGCTTAACCATGACGGAATTGCCGTCGACATCGACGAGTTCGCAATCGCCGCCGTCCTGCCGCAAATACGGGCGTAGCTCCTCGACCGCGCTCTCGATCAGCTTGATCTTCTGCAGCAGGGTCAATTTGGCGCCGGTGCCCGCCGCAGTCGTCGGCGTGAGCGGACTCTGCTTCGGTGCGGTCGCCTTGCCGTTGAGCGCGATGCCGGCCGATTTCGCCGCGCCGTTCCCGGTTCCGTTCACCCGCGGTTTTGCTTTGAGCGAGCGCGGGTCGACCGAGCCGACGCGATAAGCCTGCGCGGCCCCGATCGTGCCCTCCTCGACCATGCCGGCGTTGACGCGGGCGAGCACTTCCTCGACCTGCTCGAAACAGGTGAGGCAACCGCCGCCGGCCTTGGTGTAAAAGGTGACATGCTCAGGCGTGGTGAGCTTGTTGATGCGCACCGCTCGCTCGATCACGCCTTCATCGACACCAAAGCATTTGCAGATCAGCGCACCTTCCTCATGATCGTCTTCCCACTCCTCGCCGCGATATTTGGCGATCGCCGCCTGCAGCGCCTCGTAGCCCATAACCGAGCAATGCATCTTCTCTGGCGGCAGGCCACCGAGGAAGTCGGCGATATCTGCATTAGTGATCTTGAGCGCTTCATCGATGGACTTACCGATGATCATCTCGGTGACCGCCGAAGACGAGGCGATGGCCGAGCCGCAACCGAAGGTCTGGAATCGCGCGTCGGTGATCACCTGCGTCACCGAATCGATCTTCAGCATCAGCTTGAGCGCATCGCCGCAGGCGATGGCACCGACCTCGCCGACGGCGTCGGCATCCGCCAGCACGCCGACGTTCTTGGGGTTGAAGAAATATTCCTTGACCTTGTCGGTGTAGTCCCACATTGCCGCCTCTGTCTGCTTGTTCGCGCTTTTTGTCAGCCGAAGGACTTGCCGCACGAGCATTTCGATGCGGCGTTCGGATTATCGAAGGTGAACCCCGAGCCTTCGAGGCTCTCGACGAAATCGACCCGCAACCCGGCGAGCAGCGATTGCGAATCGGGATCGATGAACACCTTGACGCCGGCGGACTCGACGACGACATCGTCGGAGCGCGGTTCGGCATCGAGACCGATCAGATATTTGTGGCCGGCGCAGCCGCCGGTCTCGATCATGATGCGCAATCCCGCCTCGGTCTTGCCGGTGCGAGCCATGGCGTTCTTGACCGCAGAGGCAGCTTCCGAGGTGAGGACGATCATGAGGGCTCTCCACGTTCGAAGCTCTTGGTGATCATCAGGAGCAACGACCATGCCATGCCTTCGCGTTTCCATATGCCATTGAAATAGCTCTTGTTTTCCTCATGACGAGGATTGTCAGGATTGCGACAGGCGTCGCAAATGCTACGCCCTATGGCATGTCGCACACGCTGCAGACATGATGGCCAATGCGCCGCCAGCCGAATTCGTCAAAGCTCGTGGCTGTCAATGCGTTGATGCGCAGGTGGCGACGATCAGGCTGCCGTCACCACCGTCAAGGCCAACTCGCGGCGTGTGTAAGCAAGGCAGCTTTCGCCGCTCTCGTCGCCAAAGCAGAGATCGAAATCGCCGCACGACGAGCATACCGGGGTCGAGCACATGACGACGCCGTCGGCCTCGCACAAGGTACGGTAGAAGAAACGCTTCCAGCGCATATTCTTCGTATTGCGGACGGCCAGCGGCCCGAAATGGCGCGCAAGCAGGCGCGACAATTCGGAGCGATCGCGTAGACCAAGGTCTTCCCACAAATGGTTCGGTTCCATCGCCCGGCGTGCAATCATAGCGGCAAGCCTGCGGCTGTCGTCTCCGGGTGTCGAGCGATGTGCGAGCAAGAGATCGCGCACCATGACGATCTCGTCGTCCTCCTTGTCGGCTCCCGATACCTGCCAGGCGAACAGGGCGCGCGCATGGGGGAACCAGCGCTCGACCAGGGCCGTGAGATCTTCGCAACAGAGCCCAAGACGTTCGCCGAGCGTGCCTTCTTCCATCGCCGCCACAGCGAGCAGGCACGCGAAGACGTGGGCGTCAAAGTCGCGATCTTTTACGATCACAGCATCGGCAACGCTACGCCCCATAAGCAACCGGTATGTCACTGACCGGTTGTTGGAATAGTTGCTTAGAGCGTGGACTGCCATGGAATTTCTCACGCTGCGGCCAGCACGCTGGCCTTTTCGTGTGTCTGGCAGCTCTTCGGGCATACGCGGGCGCAAGAGCCGCAGCCGATGCAATTACCGGGACTGTCAAGTACCATTACTTTGCGCACGAACTCCTCGTCGTCGTCTTCCGGTCCGCAGGCGACGAGCTCGTCGTCCTCGTTGACACCCATCAGACGCATGACGTCGCGCGAACACACCTTGTAGCAGCGCCCGCAGCCGATGCATTTCTCGCCATTGATGGCGACAATGTAAGATGGTTCCCAGGGGGTGCCGTTGCGGGTGCTGAACATGATGTCCTTGCCTGCGGCGTGAGCCGTCCTTTCTCTCATCGTCTTCAAGCCACTTTGACCTTTGCTTCCTTCAATGCCGCGCGCGCCATGCGAGCGCTTACGCGTTCGCCACCTCGGAATATTTTTGGATCATTTCGGCGGCGGCAGTGACTTGCTTTGCGCCCTCGGCGGCGAGTGCGGATAGGCTGTCGAAGCCGAAGCGATGCACGTCGCGATGCAGCTTCGACAACGCCACCAGGCGACCAGCGGTCAGGATCACCCGACCGAAGCCCTCGTGGTGCATGCTCATCATCGGGCTCGCCACCATCCCGGTCTCCTTCTCGATGCAGAGCCCGATGGCGGCATAGTACTGTTCGACACGCCAGAGAATGTCGGGATCCGGATCGCCGATGATCGGCAACGCCCGTCGTTGTTCCCTGGTGATGACGTAGTCCTTCAGGATCTCGGCGTCGGACTTCTTTTCCCATGCGCCATAGCTGTCCTGCGCGCGGATCAGCCGAACCAGCGTTTGCAGAAACGGCGTGGCCAGCGCGGATGCGTCGGCGAGCGTGGCTTCGACGGCGACGAATTTTGCGGCGATCTGAGCCATGACGGACGTCTCCTTGAAACTCAGTCGTCGTCTACGAAGGATGGTTTGGCCGGCGCGGCACCGGCTTCGGTAAGCACCTTGCGCAGCCATGGCGGCGGCGTGCCGTTGAGCATGATGCGGGTGCGCTCCAGCACTGCGTCCACCGACTGCACCGCCGCCACCTTGATCGGATGGATCTTGGCACTGACCACCTTGGCCGCTGATGGGCCGCCGATGGCAAGGCAGAAAAGAAGATGGCAGCCTGCGAGCGCCGCCACCTTCGGCGCGATGCGATCCTCGCCGCCGGCAGCGTGCGTGCCCTGCTCGTCAGAAACAGTATCGAACGCCACGGTCTCGATCAGGTTCCAGCCAGTCCTGGTCACGTCATAGATCGCGAATTTTTTGGCTGAGCCGAAATGAGCGTTCAGGTTCTTCATGTCCTGTGTCGCGATCGCGACACGGATGGCCGGCCCGGATACCGGGGCCTTTGCCTCGTCCTCGGTATCAATGATTCGCAGTCTGCGTATCGCCGTCATGGTGCTCTCCACGATTCCTGAAGGGATTGAGGTCTTCGGGGGTGGCGGGGTGTAAATTGGCCTGGAAGATGTTGGCGACCTCGAAGATCAGGTCGCGCGTGCCCTCATAGAGTGCGGTGCGCTTATGCTGAGTCCCGAGCCGATCGAAGATTGGAAAGCCGACGCGCATGAGCGGAATACCGAGGCGCTCGGCGGCCTGGCGGCCATGGCTGTGGGTGACCAGCAAGTCGCAGCCGGCGGCGAGGTCTTCGAAGTCCATCAGGTCGCCGACTTTGACCTCGGTCGTGGGGACCTTTTCGAGGATCGGCGACTGGCCGGTTGTGGTGACCGCTACCGCGATTTCGGCGCCAAGGCCGGAGAAGAAGGTTGCAAGCATGAAGAGATGATCGGGCTCGGCGGCGATCGCGATACGCTTGCCGCCGAAATGGAAGTGGCCGTCGAGCAGCGCGTCCTGTAGCTGGCTGCGGCGGCGGCGAATCTTGGCCGGGACTGGGCGCCCGGAAATCTCTGCCAACAAGGCAATGAACCGGTCGATCGATTTCAGCGATGTCAGCGTCTCGAACAGGCTGAACGGCACGCTGGCGATCTCTTCCAACCTACGCGCCGGCGTTCGCATGTGCTCGCCAATGGCGACGGTATGGGCCGAGCGCCCCATCTGGCGGATCGCCTCGACCGAGGTGCCACCATAGGTGGTCGGAATCCAGCGGTCGGGCACCGTGCCGTCGAGCGCCCCGGAAATATCGGGCGTGATGATGGCGTCGAGCCCGAACGCTTCGGCAGTCTCGCGTAGCAGTTCGAGGTCGGCGGCGGTGAGATGCCAACCCGGCAGGATGTTGATACGGTTGGGAATGATGCGCTTGGGCGCCTCGTGGGGGATGAGTCCGATCAGCGCGGTCACGGCCTTGGTCCAACCTTCCTCGATCGCGCCGTCGAAGTCCGGTGTCTGCACCAGTATTACTTCGGTACCGGCCAGCTCTTCAGCGCGCTTGCGCTTGATATTGGCGAGATCACTGGACAAATCCTCGCCGCGCGTCTCAACGAGTGCCGTCGTGCATACACCGATCAACTTGGGCTTAGTGCGGTTTTTCAGATTAAGGATTGCTTCCTCGAGATTATCTGCACCACCGAGAACAGTCGCCACTTCGTCCATAGCGGTTGTTTGCAGCGGAATCGTCTCCTTGAAATGCCGCACGAACAGCACGAGCGCAAAGGACGTACAGCCCTGGCTGCCGTGAAACAGCGGCATGGCGGCATCGATGCCGAGCAAGGCAAAGGCGGCTCCGAGCGGCTGCGAGGACTTCAGCGGATTGATCGCCGCCGCCTTCTGAATGGATGTGACCATCGTCATCGTCTAATCCTCAGCACTCCGCCATGTCGCTTGCTTCGGCGCCAACAAACTTCTTGCGGTGATGAGCGAGGAAATGGTCGTCGTGATCTTCGACCAGCTCGGGCTCGGGCGCGGCCGCCCGCCCGATCAGATGTCCATTGTCATCCCAGGGGGCCGGCTCCCGGACCTGCTCCCAGATCGGATTGTGAATGGACAACGCGATGCGTTTTACCAGCTCGACCATGCCGTCATAACCCGCATAGGGAAAAATGCGCTCCTGGTTGATGTCGAGCCAGGGCATCTTCGCCTTCAGTGCGATGAATTGGGTGCGTCCACCCGACAGCATGATGTCGGCCTTGTTGTCAGCCAGCATCTTGTAGAGGTCGCGCGGCGCCATCGCATCGAACATGTGATGGTCGTCCTTGAGAAGCTCTTTGATGCGCTCCTTGTCCTCGGCAGTCGATTTTTTTACCGACGTGGAGACGATCTCCATGCCGATCTCCATCAGCGCCGAGACCACGGACCAGGATTTCACGCCGCCGGTATTGAGCAGAACGCGTTTGCCTTCGAGCAGCGGCCGATAGGCATTAATGCCCGCCCAGGCGCGTGCTTCCTGTTCGGCAATCAGCGCCTCGGTGCGTTCGATCAGATCAGACTCCGCACCGCGGCCGACCAGAAGCCTGGCCGTCTGGCGTAACGCGTCGGAGGTATCGGAAATGCCGTAGAACGAGCCCTCAAAGAACGGGATGCCCCAGCGCTCCTGCATCTTGCGCGCGAGATTGATGAGCGCCGTCGAGCACTCCATCATGGTTGCGCGCGCGGTGTGCGCGGCCGCCACGTCGAGATAGCGCGCATCGCCGGGAATGCAGGCGCGGATGCGGATGCCGAGCCGCTCGAACAGCGGCTTTACCATCCAGAACTCACCGGACAGATTGAACTCGCCCAGAATATTGATGTCGGTTGGGCTCACATCGTCCGGTTCAACCGTGCCGATGACGTGGTCGAGCAGTGCCTCACCTGCGAGCTTGTTACCGAGGTTCTTGGAGCCAACGAACCCGGGCGCATTGACCGGCACAACCGCGAGCCCGAATTTCTGCGCCGCGTGCCGGCAAACCGCTTCGATGTCGTCGCCAACCAGTGCGGTGACGCAGGTCGAATAGACGAAGATCGCCGGCGGAGCGAACCTGTCCTTGATCTCACGGATGGCCTTGTAAAGCTTCTTTTCCCCGTGCCCCATCACGATGTCGAGCTCGGTGAGATCGGTGGTGAAACTCGTTCGCCACAGATTGGAGCCGGAAGAACCCGCGCCGCGATTGTCCCAGGAGTTCCCTTCGCAGGCGAGCGGCCCGTGGATCAGGTGGGCAACGTCGGTGATCGGTTGCAACACGATCTTGGCGCCGTCGAAGGCGCAGCCGCCGGCCGCTGCGCCCGGCGTCAGCCGCTTTGAGCAGCCTTTCTTGCGCTCCATGTCACCCTTGGCGACGTTCTTGTCGCAACCGGGTTCGTTGAATATGTCCTGGATCTTCGCTTTCAGCATCGGGCGCTCGCTTGGACGTTCGCGTTCTGGCGACGATCTCCAGCTTCGTTCGATCCAGCGAAACTTTACGGCAGCATGGTCGGATCAGGTCCGGCCGCCGCGCGACCTCAGCGCGTGAGATCGAAGGAATAGTCGGTCTTCGAGGGAGCGTTGGTCTCCCGATCGAGCTTGTCGAATATCTTATCGAGCAGCGTGGTCAGCACGCGCAGGCCGCCCTGATAGCCCCAGAGCGGGAAGCGGTG
>Ga0187856_1000369_pt1 | contig 42068 bp, 36 predicted proteins | sample June2016WEW_8_40_FD_132443 | JGI IMG/M metagenome (GOLD analysis project Ga0187856, IMG submission 132443) | Peatland microbial communities from SPRUCE experiment site at the Marcell Experimental Forest, Minnesota, USA - June2016WEW_8_40 | ecosystem: Environmental > Terrestrial > Soil > Wetlands... | reverse complement strand
GACCGGCACGCGCAGCGCGCCGTCCGACATATGGCAGGCAACCGCCGCTTCGTTGACCAGCGGCGACCAGCCGACATAGGCGAAGCTCGCAGTGCCGATATCGACGAATGGCCGCGTGCCGGCCATCGCGGCGCCGGCGCCGATGCTAACAATCGCCGCCTCCGATGTCGGCGGATCATAAATGCGGTCGGGAAACTCGGCGCGGATCGGGTCCATCAGCACACGCTTGGGGCCAAGCCCGAGCACGTAGCTTCCCACCAGACTGACGCAGGGGTCCTCGGCCAGGCTGATGCGCAAGGCTTCGACGATGGCCGCGGCGTAGCTTATCTTTCTCATCGATCGCTCCTTGCTCAGGCGAACACGTGGTTGCCGACGGTAGCTGCCGCCGGCATCGGGCTCTCGATGGCGAAATTTGCCGCTGCCGCGATCCGGGTTCGCGCATCCTTATCGCGGGCCATCAGTTCGTCGCGTGAGGCGTGGCCGGCGGCAAGGAGCTCGCGCGCGGCGCGCAGCAACGGGTCATGGTGCCGCAACCAGTCGGCATGCGGTCCGGCGATACGCGCGGGATCCCAGGCCTCGTTGAGGTCGGTGACGGTCACCAGCTCCGGCCACAATGGACTGCTGCCCGGCCAACGGGTCGTGAAGGCCTCGATGAAGACTGGTCCGTTGCCGCTGCGGCAGCGCTGGACCGCCTCGAGCGCGGCCGCGTGCACGGCGCTGATGTCGGTTCCGTCAACCTTCAGGCAATGAATACCATAGGCGGCGGGCAGGCGGGTGAAGCTGTCGGTCGCGGTAATCGCGGTCGGGTAGCCACCCTGCTGCGGGCCCATGGCGCCGGCCGAATTGTTCTCGCAGACATAGACGACCGGCAGCCGCCACAGTGCTGCGATGTTGAAGGACTCGATGACCAACCCTTCTTCGAGGGAGCCATCGCCGAAGAAACCGACGGCAATGTGCGGCTCGCGCTTGACCTTGAGGCCGAAGCCCGCGCCGGTCGCCAGGCCGGCGCAGCCGCCGACGACGGCCGAGGTGGACAGGAACCCGCGGCTGGGATCGGAAATATGCAAGGTGCCGCTGCGGCCGCCGTTAAATCCGGTCGCGCGGCCAAGGATTTCCGCCATCGCCCGGTTTGGATCGCAGCCACGTCCGATGATGTGGCCATGATTGCGGTGGGTGGTGCAGATCAAATCCTTTTCACCCAGCGCTTCCAGCACCGCGGCGCCGGTCGCTTCCTGGCCGATATAGATATGGTAATGGCTGACGAACCGGCCCTGCTTATAGAGCTGGATCACGGCCTCTTCGAAATGCCGCATCAGCAGCATGCGCTCGAAGATCGACAGGCTGGTCCGGCGATCGGGGGCTGTGGTTGTCATTGACGGTGTCCTTCCAAGATCCTCATCGACGGCCGCGCACCAGCGCGGCAGCGTCGCGCGCCAACTGCTGGGCGTCGGGAAGCACGAGCGGCTCCAGCGATTTGCTGAACGGAATTGGAACATCGGCGCCGCCGATGCGGATCACCGGCGCATCAAGCCAATCGAAGGCGTGCTCGGCGACGGTTGAGGCGATTTCCCCGGTGACGCCGTATTGCCGGTAGCCGCCGTCCACCACGATCGCGCGCGAGGTCTTCTTCACGGATGCCACCAAGGTATCGACGTCGAGCGGCACCAAGCTGCGCGGATCGATCACCTCGGCCGAGATCTCGTCTTTCGCCAACAATTCGGCCGCGGCCAACGCCATATGCACCATGCGACCGATCGCGATAATGGTCACGTCCCGGCCCGTGCGCTTGATCTCGGCGCTGCCGATCGGCACGACGTAATCGCCGTCGGGCACCGCGTCGCGCAGGTTATAAAGCATGCGATCCTCGAAAAAGATCACCGGGCCATCGTCGCGGATGGCGGCCGCCATCAGTCCCTTGGCATCGGCCGGGGTCGAGGGCATCACCACTTTCAACCCGGGAATATGGACCAGCCAGGCGTGCAGGCTCTGCGAGTGCTGCGGTCCGAGATTTCCGCCAATACCGACCGCGGTCCGCAACACCAGTGGGACGCTGAACTGGCCGGCGGACATGTAATTGATCTTCGCCGCCTGATTGACCAGCTGGTCCATGATCAGCGTGATGAAATCACCAAACATCACCTCGAAGACCGGCCGCTGCCCAGTCATGGCGGCGCCGACCGCGATACCGAATGCCCCGGCTTCCGAGATCGGAGTATCGATGACGCGCTCGCTACCGAACTGCGCGAACAGTCCTTCGGTCTGCTTGAACACGCCGCCGGCGGCGCCAATGTCCTCGCCCATCAGGATGACCGAGTCATCAAGGCGCATTTCGCTGAACAGCGCTTCCAGCACCGCGGCGCGATAGGTGGCAGTGCGCGGGCTAGGCATGCAGGTGAATCCCGAGATCATCCGCAGCAGGGAAGGGGGCCGCCTTGGCAAGATCGATGGCGGCGCGCACCTCTTCGTCGATGTCATTCTTGAGCGCAGCGATCGTACTCGCTGTAGCCATGTTGGAGTCCTGCAGCCATCGGCCGAATCGTTCGATCGGATCCTTTAGCCGCCAGGCTTTGGCGTCGGCGTCATCCTTGTAGTCATGCTTGTCGCCGACGTGATGGCCACCGAAGCGATAGGTATTGCAGACCAGAAAGGTCGGCCCGCCGCCATCGCGGGCGCGCGCCAGCGCACCTTGCGCGGCGGCGCGGACCGCGAGCACGTCCATGCCATCGACGGTTTCCGATGGAATGCCGAAGGAAAGGCCGCGCGCGATCGGGTCGGGTCCGGCAGTGACGTCCTCGATGGCAGTAAATTCCCCAAAGCCGTTGTTCTCGCACACAAACAGCATCGGCAGCCGCCAGATCGCCGCCATGTTCAGGACCTCGAACAGCAGGCCCTGATTGAGCGCGCCATCACCGAAGAAGGAGACCGCAGCCTGACGGCGACCGCGCCGCTTGGCGCTCAGCGCCGCGCCGGCGGCGAGCGGAATGCCGCCACCGACGATTCCGGTGGTGCCGAGATTGCCGTTGGCCGCATCGAAGACGTGCAGTGAGCCACTGCGGCCGAGGCCATAGCCGGTGCGGCGGCCCAGCACCTCGGCCATCAACCGGGCCATGTCGGCGCCCTTGGCCAGACAATGGCCATGCCCGCGGTGATTGCTGGCGATCATGTCGTCGACGCCGAGCAGAGAGCACACGCCGACCGCCACCGCCTCCTGTCCGGCGCAAAGATGCACCAGGCCGGGGATCATGCCCCCGGAATAGAGATTGCGAACCTGTTCTTCAAAGGTGCGGATCAATTGCATGCGGTGGAATAGCCGCAACGCCTCTGCCGCCGACGGCAGCGACTGGGCGGACGACGCGGTCGTCGTTGGCAACGATGTGGACACGACTGGCCATCCTTTAGTTGACGTGGTGCGGCGCCGATCGATCGCTCCGGAACAGCGTCAGGCATGTGAAGCTGCACCACTCGACCATACCGGATCATCGGAAATGATCATCCGAAATGATCGCTCTCCAAATTTACGCGGATTTGCGTGAGCATCTCGTTGAGCGATTGGACTTGTTTGCGGGTTAATCCGGAAAAGCCGAGAGCGAGGACTTCGGCTGCCATCGGCCAAAGTTTATTTTTCAACTTTCGCCCGCGCTCGCTCAAAAAGACGTTGATCTTGCGACGATCGGTCTGATTTTGCACGCGCTTGACCAGGCCGGCGCGCTCCATTGAGTTGAGCGCCATCACGATGGTCGGGCCATTGATTCCGACGCGTTCGCCAAGTTCGCGTTGCGTCATGCCGTCTTCATCCCAAAGCATGCGCAGCGTGAACCACATGCCGATAGTAACGCCTTCGCGGGCAATGCGCGGCTGCAAGCAGCGGGCAAACAAGCGCCAGACCTCGCGGACGACGAATCCGACGCTTTCACGCGTGGAAGTGTAATGATCGAGACGGGCGCCCCTCAAGCTTTTGACGGCTGGCTTTTTCGCTGACACTTTCTTTGTTTTGGCCATTGACCCCGCTTTCGATCATGATTACTCGCGCCTTGGTGGCGATCGTCGCATATTCGAAATCGCTTTCATTTTAGCGCGGTGAACCTCCCAAAGCGCGTTGAGCGACGTAAATTCGCTGCAGGTCTCGATACGATCAACCGTTCCAGTCAAATTTTTAGCTGAACGCACTGATTGGCTTCTTCTGCCGTTCATCCCGAAGATTGCTCCCGTAGTTTTTTTGTTGCCGCCTGATCGATTGTAAAGGTCGTCGGATCAATAACGACCTTGTAAACGTCTCGTGCGGCCTGCGGCGACACCAGTTCGTTCTCGACATCCTCGCGCACCATTTCCGGATCGCGCTCGGCCGGATCGCCGACGCCGCCGCCGCCGGAGGAGTGCTTGATAAGGATATCGCCCTCTTTCACGTCCACCAGCCGGTGTGGCTTGACGCGAATGTCCTCGCCGTTACGGCGCAAGTAGGTGCGGCAGAGCGGTGATGGATGTCCACCGACCGCGCCGAAGCCTTGCACCACGTCACCGTCGGAACTGCCGGTCGCCATCTGGCCGGCCGAGCCTTCGTTGACCGCTTCCCAGTAAAGACCCGGCCCGCCGCGCCAGCGGCCCTCGCCGGTCAGATCGGGCACGAACTCGTAGCGCAGCATGCGCCACGGTATCCGCACTTCCGTCTCCTCGACATTGCCTCGGTTGGCGGCGCCCAAGGCGGTCATCGAGCTCAGGCCCTGGTAGCCATCGAAGCCCCACACCGCCCCGCCGCTGCCGTCGTAATCGAACGTGGTGCGCACATAACGTTCCCCGGTGCGCGGATCGACGGCAAAGACGTAGTCGCCGCGATGCTTGGCCCAGGCGGCGACGGAGCGATGCGGCACCGCCTTCGACAGCGCCTCGAGCACCGCTTCCATCACCTGGGTGCCGATATTCACCGGCGAGGCGCCAACGGTCGCGGGGTATTGGCAATTCACCACTGAGCCGAGCGGAGCAATAACCTTGATCGGCGCCATTGTTCCCTGATTATGGTAATCAGCCAGTGCCGGATCAAAATACAGGATCGCGGCAGCGATGGCGTTACCGTAGGTGGCTGCGTAAACACTGTTGACGAAGCCACGGCGCTGGCCGTCGCTTTCTGACAAATCGATGGTCATCTGGTCGCCTTGCACGGTAACGCGCGCCCGCGCCCAGACCGGCTCGTCAAGCACGGTGCCATCGTCGTCGGTGGCGGAGGCACCGATATAGACGCCATCGGGAATCTTGCGAATCTCCTCGCGTACCGCCACTTCGGTGCGTTCCAGCATCTCCTGGACGCAGGCCAGTACGGTGTCCTTACCGTAGGCGTCGAGCAGCGCGATGATGCGCTTCTCGCACATGACGGTGGAACCGATCATCGCATGCAGATCGATGCGCACTCCATCCGGGAAGCGCACGTTGTTGAGGATCAAGTTGACGACGTCGGTGCGCTCGCGCCCACGATCGAACACCTTGATTGGCGGTATGATGAGCCCTTCGGCATGGATGTCGTAGCCGTTGGGGAAATAGCCTCCTGGAAACGAACCGCCGGTATCCATTTGATGTCCACGGCACAAAGTAAAGAACAACAACTCGCCGCGGTAGAAAATCGGGCGAATATAGCCCCAATCCGGCAGGTGGCAGTTGTGACCGCCGTGGTATGGATCGTTGGTCAGGAACACGTCGCCGGGATTGATATTGCCGGCAAAGTCGCGGACCAGGTCTTGTACGGCGAAAGTGGTGCCGAGGAATTGCACCGGCAAACCGGCGGGCACGGCGATCGTCGAGCCGTCCGCGCCCCAGATGCCGACGGACAGGTCCTGCAACTGGCCGATCAGGTAGTTCTGCGCCGTGCGTTTGACGATATGGCGCATTTCCTTGCAGATCGTTTGCATCGAATGCCAGACGGTAGCGACCGTGGTGGCGTCTAAATTGGCCCTGTTCATCGCCTGTTCCCCCTAGCCCTGGCGCCGCGTGAGCACGTAGTTCTTGTACTTATCCACCGAGCAGACATAGGCCTCGGGGATGACCACGGTTGTGGTGGTCTCCTCGATGATGGCCGGTCCTGGAATAACGTAGCCGCCGAGGATTTTTTCGCCATCGTAGATCGGCGTATCGATGTCACGTCCGTCGAAGCGGCAAGTGCGTTGCCGTTTGAGTGCCGGTGCCGGGTTCTTGCCGCCCGACTTGATTTCGGCCAGCACGAACGGCGCTTTGGGCGTGCTCGCCTTCAGGCGCAAAGTCAGAATCTCGACGGCCTTCCACGCCATCGAGAAGGTGTACATCTCCTCGTGCTTGCGGCCGAAATAGGCGACGGCGGCGTCGATGTCGCGCTGGGTGAGCTTGCCGTTGGCGACGTCGGCCTCGACCTCGTGGAACTGGCCGGCATAACGCAGGTCGGCGGTTCGTTTGAGGACGACGTCCTTGGCGTCGACGCCGTGACCGCGGAACGACGCCAGCGCCTCCGCTTCCATCTCGTCATAGACGCGGTTGAGTGCAGCAAGATCGATGTTGTTGGCGCGACTGACGAAGGAGCGCGCATAGTCCTGGCCGATGTCCATCGCAAACATGCCGAAGGCGCTGTAGAGCGCCGCCACCGGCGGGATCACCACTTTGCGAATGCCCAGACTGTCGGCGATGAAGCCGGCATGGATCGGGCCGCCGCCGCCGCCGGCGATCATCACGCAATCGCGCACGTCGTAACCGCGCTTGGTCGAGACCTCGGTGATCTTGGTCGCCATGTTGGCGTTGACGGTGCGGAAAATGGATTCCGCCGTCGCCGCCTCGCTCAATTTCAGCCGATCGGCGAGGGGCTTCATCGCGCGCCGCGAGGCCTCGGCGTCGAGGGTCATCTCACCACCGAGAAAATAGTCGGCCGGCACGTAGCCGAGCACCAGGTTGGCATCGGTAACGGTGACGTAGTCGCCGCGGCCGTAGCAGGCCGGGCCGGGATCGGCGCCGGCGCTCTCGGGTCCCACCCGCAGCAGGCCGAGCGAATCGATCTTGGCGATCGATCCACCACCGGCGCCGATGCTCGAAATATCGACCATCTTGATGGCCACCCGCTGATCGCTTTCCCAATGCTCGGTCGTGGTGAGAATTTCGCCCTTGTTGATCAGGCAGACGTCGAAACTGGTGCCACCCATATCGACTGACAACAGGTGGTCCTCGCCGAGATGGCGGCCAAGATAGACCGCACCGGATGGGGCGGCGGCCGGTCCCGAATGCAACAGGAAGACCGGCCGACGCACGCATTCGAACACGTTTTGCACCAGGCCATTGGCGAGCATCATCAGCAGCGTGCCGCTGAACCCGGATTCCTTGAGCACGCGCTCGAGCGAGTTCAGGTAGTGGCCCACGGCGGGGCCGACATAGGCGCCGACGGCGGTGGTGTTGAAGCGCTCGAACTCGCGCCAAACCGGCAGTGTCTCATGCGACGTGGTGACGAAAATCTCGGGAGCGATTTTGCTGCAGATCTCGGCAGCGCGGCGTTCGTTGGTGGGATTGGTGTAGGAATGCAAGAAGCAGACTGCGATCGATTCCACTCCTTGCTGCTTCAGCCGGCGCGCTGCCTCAGTGACCTCCTGCTCGTTGAGTGGGGTCGAAATGCTGCCGTCATAGAGCGTGCGCTCCTCGATGCCGATGCGGCGCGAGCGCGGGATCAGCGGTCGTGCTGGCGGAATGAACAGGTTGTAGAGCGAGACGTCCTGCGGCTTCATCGCCCGCCGCAGCTCGATGATGTCGCGAAAATTCTTCGTGGTCAGCATGCCGGCTTTGGCGCCTCGCCCGGTCAGCAGGATGTTGGTGGCGAGCGTAGTGCCGTGCACCAGGACCTCGATCTGGCCGAGGAACTCGTCGACGCCGACGCGGTAATGGCGCGCCGCCTTTTTCATCGCGTCCATGAGCCCCTTGGAGGGATCACTTGGCGTCGTTGATGCCTTGAACTTCTGCAGCAGGCCAGTTTCGTCCATCACCAGGCAATCGGTGAAGGTGCCGCCGACATCGACGCAAACGCGTTTGGTTTTTCCGGACATAGGCTAACGTCCCCCCGCAAGGCGCAACCCCGGTTGCAAAAGACCATTTTATTCGTTCGCGATCGAACTGTAAAGCGCCGGCCCAGTTAGGGCATTGACAGTTCGATCGCAATCGAATTTGATTGGGTTTGCTGGGGGCGGTGCAATTGCCGCGACTCGCTCCTGAGTTAGGCCGGGAACGTCGGGGGGATGCCTATGCTGTCAATCAACAGATTTCGGAAGCTATTTTGCGCGATCGTCGCGGCGGCGGTAATTGGTACGCTGTCGATGCTGGCTGCGATCGGGGAAACGCGCGCCGCCGAGCCGATCAAGGTCGGGTTCAGCGTCGCGTTGACCGGACAAGTGTCGCCCAACGGCAAGCAGATTCTTTTCGCCTTGCAGATCTGGCGCGATGACCTGAACGCCCAAGGCGGTCTGCTCGGGCGGCCGGTGGAACTCGTCTATTACGACGACCAAAGCACTCCGGCAAACGTGCCGGGCATCTACGCCAAGCTGATCGACATCGATAAAGTCGATCTGCTGATCGGTCCCTATTCAAGCAACATGATTGCGGCGGCGATGCCGACCATCATGGGCAAGAACATGACGACGATCGGGATGTTGGGGCTCGCAGTCAACCGGCAGTTTCACTATCCAAGGTATTTCTGCATGCTGCCCACCGGACCGGACGGAATCCTGGGATTCTCCAAGGGATTTTTCGAGCTGGCTATGGCGCAAGAGCCCAAGCCGACGACGGTGGCGATCGTCGCCATCGACTCCGAATTCGCCATCGCCGCGTCCGATGGAGCGCGTGAGAACGCCAAGGCTTACGGCCTGAAAGTTGTGTATGACCAGCTTTATCCGCCGACGACCATGGAGTTCACGTCGGTGATGCGGGCGGTGCAGGCGAGCAAGCCTGACTTGGTCTTCGTTGCCTCCTATCCGCCGGACACTGTCGGCATCGTGCGTGCGGCGCATGAAATCAATCTTGATGCCAAGATGTTCGGTGGCGCCATGATCGGGTTGCTATCGACCAATATCAAAGTCCAACTTGGGCCGCTGCTTAATGGCATCGTCAATCATGAAGACTTCGTGCCCTCGCCGACGTTCAATTTTCCCGGCGTGAAGGAGTTGCTGGACAAATATCAGCAGCGGGCTGTCGGACAGGGGGTCGATCCACTCGGTTATGGCTTCGCGCCGTTTGCCTATGCCGCAGGGCAGGTCATTGCGACCGCCGTTGCGAACACAGAGAGTCTCGATCACGATAAGATCGCGATTTATATTCACGGACATACGTTCAAGACCGTTGCCGGCGACATCGCCTTCGGCAAGGATGGCGAATGGGCGAAGGCGCGCATGGTCTTCACCCAGTTCCGCAATGTCACCGCCAACGATATCAATCAGTTCCGCGATACCACCCGGGACGCAATTCTATGGCCCTTGGAATACAAGACCGGCGAGCTGATCTATCCCTATTCGGAGGCGAAGAAAAAATAGCATGATGCCTGTATGTCACGCGCGCCGCTGCGAGCCGGGCGCAATGGCGGCGTCCCTTATCGCCTCGTCGGTGCGCTGGGCATAGACGCCGGCGAGGCCAATGAACACCGCTCCGATCAGCGGCGCGATCGCCACCGCGAGCATGATCCTGTCGGTCGGCCAATTCAGCCCCACCAGGAGCCCGGCCACCAGAGGAGTGATGGTCTGGCCGAACCGCCCCATGCCCATCGCCCAGCCAATGCCGGTGGAGCGCACCGCCGTGGGGTAGATAAGCGAGGCGAGCGCAATCGACCCGCCGGTGCTGAAGCCAAGAAAGAGTCCGATCAATCCGACGAAAATTGCCGCCAACGGCACCGAATGCGCACCGTATCCGAAGGTCGCGAAGCACAACGCCCCGAGGATGAACGCCGGCACGAGTGTCACGGACGCGCCGAAGCGCTGCAGCAGACGCCCGGCGATTGCCGAGCCAATGAGCGAGCCGAGCCCATTGAAGGCGACGATGAAAGCGGTCGCCGCCGCGTCGATGCCGTTCTGGCGCAGCAGTGCCGGGGTCCACAGGACCGAGATGGCGAGCGCGCCGAAGCCCATGAAGAACGGCACCCACAGGAAGATCGTCGCCGGCCCGCGGCCTTGGGTGAACAGATTGCGCAATGGCACGCCCGGCAACTTTTCCTCGTCGGCGACGTAGGCGGCGTCCGCTGAGATGAGCTGCGGCGCCAATTTACCGATCAGCGCCTTGACGCCCTCGGGGTCGCGCCCCGAGGCGAGCAGGAAACGCAGCGACTCCGGTAGCCATGCGGCCAGCGCTAGAGCAACGATCAACGCCGCGCCGCCGCCGACGTAGAAGATCGCGTGCCATCCGACTTGTTGGATGATGTAGGAGTTGAGGAAGCCACCGATCATCCCACCCAGTGGGAATCCGGCAAACATCAGACTCGCCATCATCGCTCTCTGGCTTTTCGGCGCATATTCCGATGCCAGAGCGACGAAACACGGCACGGCACCGCCCAGGCCGAGGCCGGCGAGAAAACGATAGGCCAGCAGCGTATTGTAGCTGTCGGCCAGGGCGGTTAGAATCGTAAACAGGCCAAAGGCAGCGGTGCTGAGGATCAAAATGCGCTTGCGGCCGAAGCGGTCAGCCAGCATGCCGAAGCTGAGCGCGCCGATCATTGCACCAAACAACGCAGCCGAGAACACCGGCCCGAGTGCTGCCCGGCTGACGCCGAGCCTCTCGGCGATCATTGGCGCCGCGACGCCGATCGACTGGGTGTCGAGCCCGTCCAGCATTGACACCAGCGCGCACAGCACCATCACGCGGACTTGCAGGCTGGTCAGGCGCGGTTGATCGATGACCTTGGATAGATTGATGACTTTGGATGCCATGTCCTTCCCCTTTTGTGGGCCGTTTCTCGAATCTGGGCTTTCGAACAATTCAGAAAATGGTCAGCATGACATACCAAGTCCCGCCCGCAACTGGGCAACGATGGTGCTATTTGCTCGGCTGGCGCGTTTGCAACTTGGCCCCGGCTGGGGTCGCGGCAAAAAGGGCGAAAGCGTCGATGATCGCCGCGTCGATGATCACGGTTTCGATCGGCATGGCTGAACTCTTTTGTGGAGCCACGATGATGCCGCCGCTGGGGCCGCGGTTTGATCTGAATCACATTTGAACCGAGATTCCAAGCGAGTCCGGACATGCCGCGAGCTTAACTGGAAAAAAACCGCTGGCGGAACACGGGCGCGTCATTCGGTGGCGCGGATATGCCGGCGGCGGATGCGCCGCACCACCCACCAGATCGCCAGCACCGTCAGCGGCACGACGGCGGCCGTCGCGTACGAGGGATCGACGCGCAAAATCCCCGCATCGTACGCGGCCTTGATCAGATAGCCGCACAGGCCGACCACATAATAGCTGATCGCGGCCACCGAAAGCCCTTCCACGGTCGCCTGCAGGCGCAATTGCAGCCGCGTGCGCTCGTTCATGGACGTGAGCAGGACGCGATTCTGCTGCTCGACTTCGACCTCGACTCGCGTGCGCAGCAGATTTGCCGTGCGCGCGAGCTTTTGCGACAGGTTCTCCTGCCGCTCCTGCGTCGTGATGCAGGTGCGCATGGCCGGCGCCATGCGGCGGGCGAGAAAGGACGACCAGGTGGGAAACCCGTCGACCTTGCGCTCGCCGATGGTCGGCAGACGCAGCTGCACGATCTCGTTGTAGGCGCGGCTCGCGCCGAAACGGAACAGGCTCGCCGCAGCGCCGGCCTCGAGCTCGGCGGCGAGCGCCATCAACTCATCGAGCAGGCGGTGATTGTCGACCAGCGCGGCGGCGCGCCGCATTTCCTCGGTAATCTCGGCCAGCCGCCGCTCGATGCGGCTGATGGCGGGAGAAAGCCGCTGCGCCTCGGGCAATCCGAGCAGCGCCAGCGTGCGATAGGTTTCAATCTCGACGATGCGCTGGATCAGCGCCCCGGCGCGCTCCGCGCCCAATCCGCGGTTGATCACGAGGATGCGAACGTATCCGGCCGCATCGGTGTGGAAATCCGTCGCGAACAAGGCGAGGCCGTCGGAGTTCTCCGCCACCGCGAGGCTGTTGCGGTCGAAGATCCGCTCGGGCGCAATGGCGCCGTCAGCTTCGGCCAGAAGATGCAGGTCGAGCGCGACCAGAAGCGGGCCCGGCTGCGGCACGCTCGCCATCGGCGCCGCCAGCGCGGATGCCGGCGGATTAAACGGCGCCGCGTCCGGCGCCGGCGTCGCGCAAGGCAGCTCCCAGGTATAGGTGGTGAATTCCGAATGCTGCTCCCAGCGCAACGCGGTGCCGCCGAACACGACGCGGTGCTGCTTGTCGGCCGGATTGAGCGGCTCGAGCCCCCGCTGCGCGCAAAATCCGGTCAGCGCCGCGCGGTCGGCCTGCGCGCGCTCGCCGGACGTATCGAAGGCGAAATGCACAACCCGGCGCGGCGTCTCGATCGGCGTGAACGGACGCGCATGCACCTCGCCGAGAATGGCCGCGCGCAAAGGATGCGGAACGAGCCGCTCCCCCGCGCTGCCGCCGACCAGGACGTCCGTACCCATGCAATGCGCGTCCTCTGTAGAGCCGCTCGTTTAGCGTCCGCGCCGCGATGAGGAAAGGCCCGGGGAGGAAAAGGCAGCGCCCCCTGGAACCCAGTATCACGCCTCAAATTGGAGGTCTGTGACGTACTTCACAGTCCGCCGGACGCTGACGGGATAGCCGCTCCGGGCCCATCGCGTCGTGCGATGTAATAAGCAGAATCCCAACCGCTATTCCACCACCGTATTAGACCCACTCAATCTGGCCGGTTGATCTTGATCAACGCAGCTCGACGCCCTGCGTGCGAGCCTTTCTTAGGAGTGTCGCGTGGCGCCGGGAGCACGGCGCTGAACGAAGGATATCGTCGCTCGCGGATTTCCGGATTTTGCAAGGATCGTCGCCGCGCCGGTTCGATTTTCTCGCGAATGAAGATGCGGCGAAACAAGGGGTGAGGAAATGAAAGGAAAGCGCGTTTGTGCCGACGTGGGGGGCACGTTCACCGATTGCCTGGTGATGGACGAGACCGGCCTGCTGCAGAAATTCAAGGCTCCGACGACGCCGAGCGATCCGTCGATAGGCCTGATGGACGCCATGAAGAAGGCGGCGCGCTTTTATGGTGCGGACCTCGGCGAGTTTCTCGGCCAGGTCGAAGTTCTGGTGCACGGAACCACGCTCGCCACCAACATTCTCCTGACCGGGCGCGGCGCCAAGGCCGGCATGATCACGACCAAGGGCTTCCGCGACAGCATCGAGATACGGCGCGGCATCAAGCCGGTCGATGTCTCGCTCTACAATCTGTTCATTCCGCCCAACGAGCCGCTGATCCCGCGCTGGTGGCGCATCGGTGTCGAGGAGCGCACGCTGTTCGACGGCCGCGTCGAGACCCCGCTCAACGAACCGGAAGTCAGGGACGCGGTCGGCAAGCTGCAGGCCGAAGGGGTCGAATCGATCGCGGTCTGCTTCCTGAATTCCTACGCCAATCCCGCGCCCGAGCGGCGTGCGGCCGAGATCTGCCGCGAGGTTGCTCCCAAGATCTTCGTCAGCACATCGCACGAGACGCTGCCGATCTGGCGCGAGTTCGAGCGGTTCAACACCACGAGCGTCGGCGCCTATGTCGGCCCGGCGGTCGCCCGCTACCTGACCTCGCTCGAAGCTGTGCTGAAGCAGTCGGGATTCCGCGGCACCTTCCTGATGATGCTTGCCAACGGCCTGGTGCAGAACGTTGCCGAATGCATTCGTCGCCCGGTGTTTCTCTTGCATTCGGGGCCGGCCGCCGCGCCGTCGGGCGCCTTATATCTCGGCCGCCATTTGGGCGAGGAGCATCTGCTCTCGATCGATATGGGGGGCACCAGTTTTGACGTGTGTCTGGTCGACAAGGGCGAAATCCCGACCACGACCGAGCATTGGGAAAACGACCAGCGCGTCGCCATCAAGATGGTCGACATCGCGAGCATCGGTGCGGGCGGGGGATCGATCGCCAAGATCGACTCGCTCGGCCTGCTGCGCGTCGGGCCGGCGAGCGCCGGCGCCGATCCGGGGCCGGCCTGCTATGGTCGCGGCAGCGATCCGACGGTCACCGACGCCAACCTGATTCTGGGCTACGTGCCTGCCGACTATTTTCTCGGCGGCGAGATGAAGCTGGACGCGGATGCTTCGCGGCGGGCGATGCAGCCGCTGGCGGAGCGCCTCGGCATGGACGAAGTGGCCGCCGCCGAGTCGATCTTCCGCACCGTCAATGCGAACATGGCCAACAAGATTACCGAGGTCTCGACCAAGCGCGGCTACGACATTCGCAATACGGTGATGATCGCCGGCGGCGGCGGCGGTCCGATCCATGCCGGCTTCATTGCCGAGACTTTGGGGATAGGCAAGGTGGTGGTGCCGCCGGTTGCCGCCCTCTACAGTGCCTTCGGCATGTTCGCCATGGACATCGGCCAGGATTACGCCCGCTCATTCGTCAGCCGCGTCGCCAGCATCGATCTCGACGCGCTCAACCGCGTCTACCAGGAGATGGAGGCGGAGGCATCGACGTCGTTCCGCGCCCATGGCATCGAAGCCAAGGACGTGGTGCTCAAGCGCACCGCCGACATGCGATATGTCGGCCAGTTCCACGAGGTCGAGGCGGAAATGCCGAACGGCAAGCTCGGCCGCCAGGCAGTCGACGCCGCCGCCGATTTCTTTGCCCGCAAGCACGAGGAACTCTACACCTTCGCGATGCCCTGGAAGGCGGTGGAGATACTGACGCTGCGCTTGAAAGCCTCGACGCCGAACGCGCCGTTCGCGCTGCCGCAGGTCGCGCAAGGCGGCGCCGATCCAGCCGCCGCCTTCAAACGCCGGCGCAGCTGCCGGTTTAACGGGCGAGATGTCGATACCCCGATCTACGACGGCGAGAAAGTGGTCGCCGGCAACGTCATTGCCGGCCCGGCGATCATCGAGGAGACTACGACCACCGTAGTCATCCCCGTGACCTTCGTCTGCTCGGCGGACAAGTACAAGAACTATGTGCTCACGCGCCAATAAGCTTAAGGGGATTTAGATGAGCAATGGCAACATCGATCCGACCACCGTCGCCACCGTCTGGCATTCCATGCAGACCATCTGCAAGGAGATGCGGCACCTGGTGAAGCGCACGGCGCAGAACTACCTGATCGGTCAATTGCAGGACCTTTCGGTCGGCATCTGGGGAGCGGACGGATCGACGATCGCGGTTCCCGTCGGCTTGCCCAATCAGTTTCTCGGCACCACGTTTGCCGTTCAGGATCTGGTCAAGATCTTCGCCGACAACATCCATCCCGGTGACGTGTTCTTGACCAACGATCCTTACCACGGCGGGCACAACACCCATTTGCCCGACTGGGGGTATATCAGGCCGATCTTCTACAAGGACGAATTGCTGTTTTTCACGCTCTGCCGCGGCCATCAGATGGACACCGGTGGTTCGTTCCCCGGCGGCTATTTTCCCAACGGCTATGACATTCACGCCGAAGGGCTCATTATTCCTCCGATCAAGGTCATCGATCGCGGTCGAGAGCGGAAAGACCTCGTCAATCTCATCCTCAACAATGTGCGTTTTTCCGACGGCGTGCGCGTCGACCTGCACGCCATGATCGGCTCGACCACGATGTGCGAAAAGCGAATTCTCGCGCTGCTCGACATGTATGGCAGGGACACCGTGCTCGCCTGCATCGAGGAAATGATGCGGCGCACTGAATTGGCGGTCCGCGACGAGATTCGCAAGATTCCCGATGGCGTCTATAGGGGAGCGGCCGCAACGGACGACGATGGAACGACACTCGACGAGCCGGTATGGGTGCGCGCGTGCATTACGGTGAAGGGCGACGAGATGACGATCGACCTCTCCGAGAGCGACGCCCAGCGCAAAGGGTTCGTGAATTGCGTTTATGCCGTCACCTACGGCATCGCGATCGCCGCCGTGATTCTCTATTTCGACCCCGCTCTCGCCGACTACCATAATCAGGGGACGATGGAACCGATCAAGATCATCGCGCCGCCCGGTTCCGTCGTGAACTGCCAGTACCCGGCAACCGTTGGCGCCTCGCCGGTCAATGTCGGTGTCCAGATCATGGAGGCCGTGGTCGAAGCATTGGCGAAGGCGCTTCCGCATCGCGCCATCGCCGCCTGGGGCAAGCATCGCGGCGACTACCTGTTCGCCACGGACCCGCGTACCGGGGAACCATACGTGCGCACGTGCTTCGACTACGACGGCAGCGCCGGCGCGGTCTGGGGTTACGACGGCTACCAGGCGGTGAGTACGTTGACGGCAATGGGAGCCGCGCATCGCGACAATGTCGAGGAAATGGAAGCGCGGGTGCCGTGGCGCGCACTGCGATGGGAGTTCGTGCCGGACTTCAGCGGCGCCGGCCGCTGGCGCGGCGGTCCCGGTATGCACTGGGAAGCGGTCAACGAAGGCAGCGACGGCCAGATGGCGACCGGCAGCTCGGACGGCGACGTCGTGCAGGGCAGCGGCGCCCTTGGCGGCGAGCCGTCGCCGGTTTCGCGCACCTATCTGCGTCGCAACGGCGAGGATATTCGCGTCAAGCCGCACCGGCTGGTGCCGGTGAAGACCGGCGATGTCCTGGTCAAGCATTCCTCGGGCGGCGGCGGCGTCGGCAATCCCGCCGAGCGCGATCCGGACATGGTCCGCGACGACGTGCGCAAGGAACTGGTATCGCTGCAGGCCGCAAAAGAGGTCTACAAGGTGATCGTCGACCCCGCGACCTTCGCGGTGGACTACGCGGCCACCAAGGCGCTGCGTTCTCGCGCCTGAGGGCGCAGCGCGCAGGATGGGTGGAGCGAAGCAGCGATACCCATCATAGGGCGACGGGGATCAGTGATGGGTTTCGCAAGGGCGGAACCCATCCTATGGGCTTGACGTTTTCGATGCGCAGCGGAGGTACTGTCCCATTAACAGTGTTTGGTGCTGATCGCCGCTTTGGAGATTTACCCTTGGCAATGCGTGAGGCCGATTTCATAGCTGTCCCGAGAAGAAGCATTTTCGGGACACTCGAAGTGTACCATGACTATGGCCGCGCCGGGCCTTCCCCACCCGCCAAGCGGTTCTGCTTTACGCCCGACCCGGGCGTATTGGAGTTGAGGAGAAAGAATCCTCCTCGTCCGCGAATGGGCTTGGCTGGCGAAGTGGGCCGGTCGCCAGAGTAATTTTCCGTCGGCCATTCGTGGGGGTTTCAGTGGACGACGACTGCGGAGATTCCCGTGATCGCTCAAACAGAGCAGCACCGGCGTTGCCTCCCAACCAAGTTAGATCGTCTTTCTCGCAGGTTGTCGCGATCGCCAATCCGATCGAAGCAAGGTGGGCGCGGCGGTAGCAATATATTGCAAGCAAGGCTCTTGCGGTCGGCGAGACCGTTGCAATGATTTCGCTCAGCCCATGCGCGCTGGCGCGATACATCTCGCCCAGCATTTCATCGGGGACCGGACAGGGCTCATCTTCAAGAAGTGCGCGGTGTTCGGGCAGCATCGCGAAGCCTCCGAGGCGGTTGTTCCCTTTGTGACCATCCAACGCAACGTGTTAACGCGGCGTTAACCCCAGCGGACTTTCGGGCATAGGGTGGATAAGGCGTTGCCTCCCCTCGGTAATACTCTGATTTTGCTTCCGCTTTTGGGGGTATAGCGCCTAGGATGGGTGGAGCGAAGCGATACCCATCATAGGGCGACGGGGATGAGTGATGGGTTTCGCAAGGGCGCAACCCATCCTGCGGGCTATGGCAAGGCGAAGGCGACGCCTATCGGTTGCCGCCGTGGGCCTGCCGTGAAGTCTGTCGGAAAGCCGGATGCGGGAAATCCGCACGTCCGGTTTGATGAGCGGGGAAGGGAAACGGAGCGTTGCCGCATGGCCCAAGCCACCGCGCCCTTCCTCGACTCTACAATTCCGCGTTCCACGCCGTCATGCCCAGGCTTAACCGGGCATGCATATCTCGGCTCCTTGGCCGCAGCCAAGAATTGCAATACCTATACAATGCAATAAGGTTTCGCTGGTTGCCGCCGCACGTTGCCGACCGAGGATTTGCCATGTCCCTTCAAACGGAAATCGACAAAGCACGTGTCCAAGTTCGTACTGACGAGTACGGCATGTCGATCGGCGAGATTGTGCGCATGTACGAACAAAAGGAATTGATAATCAATCCGTCGTTCCAGAGACTATTTAGGTGGGAGGATCATCAGAAATCAAAATTCATAGAATCAATTCTGTTAGGCATACCAATTCCTCCGATCTTTGTTTTCGAAACAAGGGCGGGCGAATGGGAGCTTATTGATGGTCTCCAACGTATTTCAACGATCCTTGAGTTCATGGGGCTGCTTCGTGATGCCAAGACAAATAGACTTAGACCGTCATCACGGCTAAACGCTACCTCATACCTACCTTCTTTGAGTGAGATGTCGTGGGCAGGAAGAGACAAGGATGATCAAAAAAAATTTTCAAAACCACAACAATTCGAATTCCAGCGGGCACGCCTGAATGTTCAGATTTTGAAACGCCCTAGCGATGTGCACACTAAGTTTGACCTCTTTCAACGGTTGAACAGCGGGGGGTCTATCGCGACCCCCCAGGAGGTTCGCAATTGCGCTGTCATAATGGTCAACGAGAAGTTCTTTCGGGTTCTGGATGACCTAGCGAACGATACAAATTTTTCTAAAGTGAGTCGCATAACCGAGGCAGGTGAGATCAAGCAGAAAAAACTTGAGTTCGTCATGAGGTTTTTTGCTTTCACCAAGTTTGATTTTGACCCAAAGTATGACGTTGAGGAGTTCATCGATAAGCACATCATCGAGATTGCAGATCATGAAGACATGTATTTACAAATCAAAGAGACCTTTCTACAAACTTTCCAACTGCTATTCGCGACCGCTGGCGCAGACGCCCTCCGCAGATACGACAGACAAGCGAGACGATTTATCGGGGGCGTTGGGCAAGTCGCGCTTGAGGCGGTGGCGGTTGGCGTTGCGCGAAATATAGATGAGATAATACAGCTTCCCGACGCCCGTCGCTTCGTCCTTGAGAGAATAAAGTCCTTCTGGTCGGAAGAAGATATCAAGAATTTTTCCGCGTCGGGGGTGACCGGCACCAAGAGATTATCCGAAACGATCCCTTATGGTGAGGATTACTTCGAGCCATGAGTCAGCCCTATGACATCGACAGCTTTTCCCAATATGTCACGGATGATTTCACTTGGCGAGTGAGGGAAATTTCCGACCTGAAAGAGGTTATTTTACTTAGTGGAAGCTCTTATTCGTTAGTTGCGCGCAAGGCTGCTCTGACATTGATTTACGCGCATTGGGAGGGGCACGTTCACTTTGTCACTGAGGCATATTTGAAGTACATCGCGAAGCGAAAATTCAAGTTCTCAAAATTGATTCCTTCGTTTCAGGCAGTTCAATTAACTAACAACATCAGAGAGTGGCAAAGCCAAAAGGATTCAATCGCGCTCAGGCTTAAAATTGTCAATGCGGTTCGCGCGCTTGATATAGAACAATTCAGAGGGATGCCGAGCGGAGCTGTCGCGACCGCGGGAAATCTAAACTTCGATCGTTTCCTAAACATCTGCCAGATAATGATGCTGGATGCCGATAGAATTGTGAGTGACCGCGAATTTCTCGACGAGGAAGTAGTTGGCTCCCGAAACCGGATCGCGCACGGGGCTTCAGCAATAGTTACGGACGAAAAGATTCAACGAGTTGCGAGTTTTGTTCTTGAAATCATGCGCCTTTTTCGAACGGAGGTTGAAAACAGCGTTGTTTTGAAGCGCTACGAACGAGCGTAAAAACCCCGTAGGCTGGGTTGAGCCCTTGCGAAACCCATCACTCATCCTCATCGCTTGCGCTTGATGATGGGTTTCGCTTCGCTCAACCCATCCTACGCGCTTTCTGCGGGCTTCTACCCACAATTCCACATCGGTCCGATGGGCGTCCAAGTCCAGCACGGGCCGAAGCTGCCGCCGTTGTAGCGTCCATGGAAAAGCCGAGGATCGCCGAAATAGTACCGCCCGCCATTATACCAGTAGCTTGGCGCATCGTCCGGAGTGCCGCGGATTGATCCCTTCGAACCATAAATTGGAACGCTGTTGTTGGACGGCTGATGATAGCCGGGCAGGAAGCCGTAGCCATGCCAGTGATAGACGTGCCGCTTGTGAGCGGGCGCGGCGAAGGCAATGGCTGGCAGCAGCGACAAGAGAATTGCACTTGATACGGAGAATGTGCGGGGCATTGGTGCAACATACACGGTCTGCTATTCAAATGCGACAGCTAGTCAGAAACTCCGTTTCCCAGCCCAGTGCGCTGGGATCTGACCAGCCGAATGACGACCTCGCTGCCGAGCTGCAGTCCACACCAATTTGTCGGCTCTTGGCGTGGCGGCTTTCGGGGGTACTTCCGCCGCGCTTCCCGTGAGGCGGCGAGGCAGTTCATGACCCATCACGTCGGTTTGCCACCCTCAATTGACGCATTGCGAAAAGTTCATTCGATCCGCTCCCCGCCATTAAAAGAAGGTAGCAATCTCGTGTAGCGTCTTCTTTTCTGTCGCGTGACGTGGAATCGTAGCACTCGCGGCGGGATATCCCACAATCAACAGGATGTAGGCTTTGTCGGAAGCTTGACGCTGACAGATCTCATTTAGAAAACCCATAGGATTTGGAGTATGGGTTAGCGTCGCAAGGCCGGCTTGGTGTAGTGCAGCTATCAAAAATCCGGTCGCTATAGAAACAGACTCAGGCACATAATAATTTTTCCGCATAACGCCATCGGCGCTGCGGCTTTTCCGTGATCCAAAAATGCAAATGAGCCATGGCGCTGTTTCAAGAAATGCTTTGTTAGCGTCGGTCCCAAGAGGCTTAAGAGCATCCAACCACTCTTGACCAGCCCGGCCAGAATAAAAGGCTTGCTCTTCTTTCTCTGCCGCATCGCGAATAAGCTTCTTCATCTTAGGATCGCCGATGACGCAGAAATGCCAAGGCTGATGATTGGCGCCGCTTGGTGCTGTTCCTGCTGCAAGAAGGCATTGCTCAATAATATCGCGGGGGACTGCTCTCGAAGAAAAGTCACGGACCGTGTGCCGCTTGCGTATCACATCGTAAAATACTTTGGCCCGACGGCGCATTTCTTCAACTGGTAACTCAACGTAATCAGGCAATGGGATCGGCCTGTATTCGTTAGTAAGAGTGGTCGTCATTATATGCACCTCCGGTCCAAGTTGCGTTTGTCAATGGGCAGTGAATTTTGCGAAAATCTAGTGTGAAACCAGCAATATAATTCCCGCCAGAACAGTTTTTGTCGAGGAAGATCGTCCCCTCCGGCCGCAAGGTACAGTAGTCATTGTAAGTCATGCCCCTGGCTGTACATGTCGAAACCTGACTCGCACGATGAAACTCAGAACAGTCGATTACTCCATCGTATTGAATCATGGTGTGACAACCAAATGTTGTCATGATAATAACGATATTATTCATCGGAGGAACCCATGACGCAAACTGCATCAAGGTCGCAATACGATTTCAGTGATCGGACGAGGTACGATGCACTCATGGATGTCGTACGAAATCGGCTGACGACTCGCGCTTTTGACTCTACCTATGTCGTGCCACGCGAGCACTACGAAATGATTCTCGATGCTGCGCGCCACGCCCCCTCGGGAGCAAATGCGCAGCCCTGGCATTACATCGTCGTCACTGATCAGGACCTCAAGAACAAGATTATGGAGTATTTCCGTGAAGAGCAGGTGGCCCGTGCCAAACTCAAGATGAAATTTCCAACCCCGGATTATCGTGGGCTGGCGACGGCCCCGGGCTTCATTGTGGTTGCCAGCGACTTCCGTTGGGTCAAGGCATTCCCGGTTCTCAACGACGGTTCCGAGCTCGACAGGATGTACAAGGAGAACGCCGAGCGCATCTTGCTGCAAAGTGTGGCAGCCTCGACGATGTCAGCACACCTAGCCGCTGCCGCCCTCGGATATAATGTCTGGTGGGTAACTGCCATCGGCCAAGAAAAGGCGCAAAAAGCCATGAAACCCTTGCTTGGCATCCCTAACGAGCTGGCGGTGCTGGATATCATGTGTTTTGGCCCGCCGGCCAAACCACCCTACAAGCGGTGGAAGAAGACTTTGAACGACATCACCAACTGGAACAAATTCGACCGATCGCATTTTATGACGGATACCCAAATTGATGAATGGGTAGCAACGACGCGCCATAAAGTCATGTATAGCGATGCCGAGAATGTCGACTAAGCCGGCGCCGAAGATCGCGGCCGGGACGGTCGAAACCGATTATCGGCTTAATGATCGGGTCGGAATCCAACTACGCTGCGCTTACGGCTGGCCACGTCACTTGATGCGGCGCAAGCGAATGTCGGTTTTCGGGGGTACTGCGGAAGTGTCGGAAGCGCGCCCTAAATGTCGAAGATGACCCAAAGCGGTCCTTCAGGCGAGGCCGCAGCCCCGACACGCATACTCATGGCCCTGGTCAGAGGCTGCGGCGCGAATGACAATCGGCGACGATGGCTACATCTCCTCCGGCACCATCTCGCCCTGGTGCAGTAGTGGCGACTTGCGTTCCCGGTCGCTTGTGCGAACGGGTCGAGCGCCGGGCTGGTCAGCGTGACGGCCGCCGGGCGATGATGTTGACAGACTTGAGCGTCATCACCGTCTCATCGGCTTGATTGAAAACTTCGATCAACGAGGTGATCGCGCCGCGATCCGGCTTGGATTTCGAGGGTGTGGCCTTGAGCACGGTCACGCGCACGGACAGGCTGTCGCCCGGACGCACCGGTTTCAGCCAGCGCACCTCGTCGAGTCCCGGAGAGGCGAGGCTCGCCACGTGAGTCAGATAGTGCTCGACGTAAAGCCGCATCATCAACCCGGCGGTGTGCCAACCGCTGGCGATGAGGCCACCGAACGGCGTCTGCTTGGCCGCCTCCGGGTCGGTGTGAAAAATCTGCGGATCGAATCGCTTGGCGAAGGCGATCATCTCGTTCGCTACGACCGCGATGCTGCCGAAGCGATGGACATCGCCTTCGACATAATCCTCGAAGTAGCGATCGTCGATGGGGCGCGAAAAAGTCATGAGCGGTCTTGGCTGGGATTCCCCATGTGCCCCCCGAACTGGGCGCATCCTTTGGTCGCCAACTTTAGAACCGCTCCGCACACAATCATACTGCCCAGAGAAAAATGACCGCTCTTTGCCCGTCACGACAGATATTGCGGTGCGAAGGAATGTCGGCTTTTGCGGGTATAGCGTCAGCACGTAGGACGGAATATCGAAGCCCGGAGGTTGGGTTAGGGCGAAGCCCGTAACCCAACAATGTGCGCTTCATGTTGGGTTACGCGCTGAGGCGCTGACCCAACCTACATCCGCACTTGCCGTTTCCGGCGCACTTTGCGTCGGTCTCCCCCGAAGCGGGGGAGAAAAAGCGCCGTCACCGATGACGCGACATTTCTCTTGACATTCGTCCCTACTTCCGTTACATTCCGCGAATCTCGCTCACCGAAAGGACGTCAGCCGGCGACACCGGTTGATGGAGCGAGAGCGGTTCCCGCGGGCGGGGGCTCGTCACCTCCGCTCCCGGGCGGCTAACGGGAAAACGCCCGGCCGGCACGATGACCGGTCTGCGACTTTGTCGCTGGACTGGGATAGGGGACGGCGGATAACGCCCGCCGATAACTACGTCCCAGGAAGCGCGTTCTGGAGCTGAGCGGCGGCGTTGGTTCGCGGCCGCAAGTACCGCGGTGGAACGCCGTCAGGCGAGCGCGCGACGCTTCGCGCGAGCCGCGCCCGTATGGCGCGGAGGTTTGGACTAAAGCGCCTGCCGGCGTTCCGCTTCCTTTTGTTTGTAGTTTGTAGCCCGGGTTGAACGAAGTGAAACCCGGGAGCGGCATCCGAGCCGGACCATCGTCCCCGGATTTCGCTGACGCTCAATCCGGGCTACTTGTTCGCCGAGCATGATCGAGCCGAAGGCCGGTCCCACCGCCGGTTTAGGCGTGACGCGATCCTGCTCCGCGGGACGATTTTGTGAATGGTCTTTCTTGCGCATGATCTTGTCCGAAAACCGGTAGCCACTTTTCGGGATCATGCGGGCATAACTCGGGCGCGCATGCGTCGCGAGAACGCGCTTATATTGTTTCGCCTCGAAGCGCGGTAGGATGGGTTGAGCCCTTGCGAAACTCATCCCTCACCCTCGCCGCCCTTAAGATGGGTATCGCTTCGCTCCACCCATCCTACGAGCTTCCCGTTTGACCGTATCTGGCGGGGCCGACGTCATGCTACGAAGCAGGTCGAGACCTACGCTGTCCAGAAACCTGACCATTGGTTGGTCATCACCGCGATCACCAAGTATTTTTGAAGGCGCCAAGCCATGAAGCTGACCTACGACAGGGATAATAACATCGCTTACATCCGGCTGCGTCCGCAGGGCAGCGAGGTGGAAACGATCCGCGTGAGCGACGAGCTTAATGTCGATATCGCGCCGGACGGTTCCGTGTACGGTATCGAGCTGTTGAATGCGAACGAGCAGCTTCGCGCCGCCGACGGCGGCAAGCTGGTCCTTGTCGACGAGGTAAATGGGAAGGAATCGACGCTTCCGCTCTCGCCGAGCTGAGGCTGTGGAAACAGAGGCGTTGGCGATGCCGGCAAAGCCAAGGAAGCCGCGACCAAAGACGGCACAGGAGCGCATGAGCGCCCACCGAGCCCGGCTGCGCGCGCAAGGCCTGCGGCCGGTGCAGCATTGGGTGCCGGACCTGCGCGATCCGCGCGTGCTTGCCGACATTCGCCGGCAGGGCAGGTTACTTGCCCAACATCCGGAAAATGACGCGATCGATGACTGGATCGACGCCGTCTACGATTGGAGCGAATGGAAGTAAAACACGGTGGGCGCTACTGCACCACGATCGTGGTATTGCGCATCCCTTCCCGCTGCACCAGGTCGAACAGCACCGCCGCGTTGGCGGGATGCAGGCGGACGCAGCCATGCGAAGCCGGGCCGCCGAGCCGGGAAATCTCGTAGCTGCCGTGAATGGCGAAGCCGCCGCGGAAGAAGATCGAATACGGCATCGGTGAGTTGTAATAGATGCGCGAGAACCAGCGCGCGGCCATCCACTGCGGATGGAAGACGCCCGTCGGCGTTCTATAGCCCGGCCGGGCGGTCGAAACCGGCCAGGTGTAGAGGTAGGCGCCGTCGGCGCTGACTTCCATGGTCTGGCTGGCGCGATCGACGCGCACCAGGACGCCGGCCGCGGCGCGCGTGGCCGCCGGCAAGAACGCCAATGACAGCGCGGCCAGCAAAGCCGCGAAAATGAGACGGCGCATGGCGAGCCCCGGCCTTCTTCCTCGGGCACCATGAGCATTATCGGGGTGTAGGCCGGGGCTGTAAAGCGGGCGGCGTGCCGAGCGTTAATCCCGCGACGACTTACCACGCGTGCGTGGCCACGAAATCGCCGGCCTCGTTAGGTCAATGTCAACCATGCCGTCGTTTGATCTGTTTCGCATCGGCCATTCCAACATGCCGGCCGAGCGCTTCGTCTCGACGACGGCAGAAAGTTCGCGCGCCGAGTGCCGCAGCGGAGAAGAGATGATGCTCGTTCCAGTTCGCTTGTTCTTGATCCTCCTCCTCGCCGCTGCCGGTCCGGCGCTGGCGCAGGATGCCGGCACGCTCGAGGACAAGCCGCTGCCGCCGCTCGCCCATCCCGATTCGCCCTCGGTTCCGGCGAAGGAACTCTTCGCGCGCAAGACCAAGCCGGTTCCACTCGCCGCGCGGTCGATCGGCTTCTACGCCTCGGGATGCCTCGCCGGCGCCGTCGCGCTGCCGATCAACGGCTCGACCTGGCAGGTCATGCGGCTGTCGCGCAACCGCAATTGGGGACATCCGAAGCTCGTCGCCTTCCTCGAGCGCCTGGCCGAAAAGGCCAAAAAAGCCGGCTGGAACGGCCTCCTGGTCGGCGACATGTCGCAGCCGCGCGGCGGGCCCATGCTCACCGGCCACGCCAGCCACCAGGTCGGGCTCGATGCCGATATCTGGCTCACGCCGATGCCCGACCGCACGCTTTCCCCCGAAGAGCGCGAGTTCATGTCCGCGACCAGCATGGTCCGGGAAGATCGCCTCGACGTCGATCCCAAGGTGTGGACGCACGAGCGCACCGAGCTGATCCGCACCGCGGCGCAGGACCCCGATGTCGAGCGCATCTTCGTGAATGCGGCGATCAAGAAGGCGCTGTGCCGCGAGGCGAGGCCGGATCGCGATTGGCTCGCCAAGGTGCGACCGTGGTGGGGCCACGACTATCATTTCCACGTCCGCATCTTCTGTCCGCCCGACAGCCCGCAGTGCAAGCCGCAACCCGAGCCGCCGCCGGGCGACGGCTGCGGGCATGACCTTGATTACTGGTTCTCGGAAGGCGTGTTGCATCCGGCACCCCCCGTGGAACCGGCGAAGCCGAAGCCGTCGCTGACGCTCGCGAACCTGCCGGCCGCATGCCGCCAGGTGCTGATGGCGCCGTGAGCAAGCGCATCGTGGAGTCACGCTAAAACGCGGCTGGACCGAACAGCGCGTGTTGCGCGGCGGCGGTGATGAGGGTGAGCGCGCAGGCGCAGGCGACAATCACCGCCGTATAAGTCGGCACCCTCGGCGCCGGCGATTTCATCAGCAGCGGCAGGCCCATCCACAGAATATACGCGCCGTAGAAGCCGGCGAGTCCGAGGAACCGCAGCCCCGGCGCCAGCAAAAAAATCCCGGAAAGCCAGACCGGGGTATACGAATAGACCGCGAGCTTGAACGCGCTGTCAAAATCCCTCCGCCCGCCGAACGTCGGCGCCAAGGCGTCGATCAGGAGTCCGAGCAGGAGTACCGTGGCGCACGTCATCACGTAGCCAAGGACCGCGCCGAACAATCCGTCGAAGATCGGCGCCCGCACTGAACCAACCCCCGGCACCACCGCGCCGACCACACAAGCGCCAATGAAGCCGAATACCGCCGGGATGAGCGCGAGCGGCGCAACGTAGCCGGTCAACAAATAAGCCGCATCGCCGGGTTCCTTTTCAATCCGCGCCCACTCGGCGGCAGGATCGGCGAGCATGGCTTTCGCGCGCAAAGCCGCGTTCATGCCGGCAGCCCTTTGGCGTCGGCGCGGATCAAGGCGGCGCCCTTTTCCGCGATCATCATGGTCGGGGCGTTGGTGTTGCCGGAGGTGACCGTGGGCATGACGGATGCATCGATGACGCGCAGCCGATCGATCCCGATGACGCGCAACCGCTCGTCGACCACCGTCAGCGGGTCGCTGTCGAGACCCATCTTCGCGGTGCCGACGGGATGAAAGATGGTGGTGCCGATATCGCCTGCGGCTTTCACCAAGGCCTGCTCGTCGTTATCGGGTACATCCGCACCCGGCAGATATTCGTCGGGATGGAATGGCGCGAGCGCCGGCTGCGCGACGATGCGGCGCGTCAGGCGGATGGCACTGATCGCGATGCGGCGGTCTTGGTCCGTCGACAGGTAATTCAGCTTGATGACCGGCTTGTCGGCTGGGTCGCGGGAACGCAGCCGCACGTATCCGCGGCTCGTGGGCCGCAGATTGGCGACGCTCGCCGTGAACGCGGGGAACTTGTGCAAAGGCTCGCCGAAGCGGTCGAGCGACAGCGGCTGAATGTGAAACTCGAGGTTGGCGCGCTCCTGGTCGGGATCGGAGCGGGTGAACAGGCCGAGCTGGGACGGCGCCATGGTCAGCGGACCGCGCCGGAACAGCGCATATTCGGCGAGCATGCGGGCGATACCGAGAGGGGAGTGATAACGCTCGTTGAGGGTGGTGATGCCGTCGACCTTGTAGATCAGGCGCAGCTGCAGGTGATCCTGCAGGTTGGCGCCGACCCCCGGCCGGTCAAGCACCACGGGGATGCCATGCTCCTGCAAATGCTGCGCCGGCCCGACGCCGGACAACAGCATGATCTGCGTCGATCCGAGCGAGCCGGCAGCGAGGATAACTTCTCCGCGACTGCGGGCCATCCGATTTTGACCGCCTTGCCGCCAGCGCACGCCGACGGCGCGCCGGCCGTCGAACACGACGCCTTCTACCAAGCAGCCGGTCTCGATCCGCAGATTGGCGCGATGCAGCGCCGGCTTGAGGAAGGCGCGCGCCGCCGACCAGCGCCGGCCGCGCTTCTGGTTCACGTGAAAGGCGCAGCAACCTTCGTTGTCGCCGGTGTTGAAGTCCACGACGGACTTTATGTTGGCTTGTTCTGCTGCCGTGCGGAATGCGTCGAGCAAATCCCAATGCACGCGCGGCGCCTCGATGCGTAATTCTCCGCCGACCCCATGCGCGGCGCTCTCGCCCAAGAAGTGATCTTCGTGCCGCTTGAAATAGGGCAGCACGTCGTCCCAGCCCCAGCCGGCGAGCCCGAGCTGGCGCCAATGATCGTAATCGGCGGCCTGGCCGCGCATGTAGATCATGGCGTTGATCGTGGACGAGCCGCCGATCACCTTGCCGCGCGGATAGTTGAGGGTGCGGCCATTGAGCCCTTCTTCGGGCTCGGTCTTGAAACACCAGTCCGCGCGCGGATTGCCGATCGCGAACAGATAACCGACGGGAATATGAAACCAGATCCAATTGTCGCGGCCGCCCGCTTCGAGCACCAGCACGCGCCGGTCGGTGTCGGCCGAGAGCCGATTGGCCAGGAGGCAGCCGGCCGAACCTGCGCCGACGATGATGTAGTCGTACTCGCCTTCGATCGCCTCTGCCTCGGCCATATATCACTCCACAAAAGTCGCAGCGGCATCAGCGACGTTCGCCCCTCGAATCCGCTGAAATGATAGCACGCCGCGCGGTCGCTGGGCGACAAGTGGCTGCCGGGCGACGGCTTTACCGGCGGTCGTGCCGGCTGCTATTGTCCAGGCGCGACGGACGGCGCGCTGGGCGCGTGCCGTACGAGCCTGGAACGACGGTTCCCCGAGGCGGTCGTGTCATCTTATGCATGTTCGCGCGGCGCTCACGCGGCGCGGCGCGAACGGCCGAACCTGTCGGAGAACCGCCGTGCTCGAACGAAGGCGTATTTTTGCGGCCTTGGCCGCGGCCCTTGCCATCGCAGCCATGCCGTATGGCGCGGCGGCGCAGCAGCAAACGATCATCGTCTTCGCCGCCGCCTCGATGAAGAACGCGCTCGACGACGTCGACGCCGCATTCACGAAAACGACCGGAATCAAGGTCGTCGCCAGCTATGCGGCAAGCTCCGCGCTGATGAAACAGATCGAGCAGGGCGCTCCCGCCGATGTGTTCCTCTCCGCCGATCTCAACTGGATGGACTACGGCGGAGAGCGCAATCTCATTAAGAACGACACGCGCATCAATCTCCTCGGCAACCGCCTGGTGCTGATCGCGGCCAAGGATTCCAAGATCGGCAATGTGACGATCGGGCCGGGCTTCGATCTTGCCGCGCTTGCCGGCGACGGGCGCATTGCGACCGGCGACGTGCGCGCCGTCCCGGCCGGCCTCTATGCCAAGGCCGCGCTGGAAAAGCTCGGCATCTGGGCTTCCGTCGAGCCGAAACTCGCGATGGCCGAGAACGTGCGCGCCGCTCTCATCCTCGTCGCGCGCGGCGAGGCGCCGCTCGGCATCGTCTACGCGACCGACGCCAAGGTCGAGCCGAACGTGAAGATCGTCGGCGTCTTTCCCGAGGATTCGCATCCGCCGATCATCTATCCGGCGGCGTTGACGGCGAATGCCAAGCCCGATGCCGCGCCGTACCTCGCGTTCCTGCGCTCGCAAACGGCGAAGTCGATCTTCGAATCCTACGGCTTCGCATTCCTGATAAAGCCGACATCGTGAATGACGAGTAGGTAGCGCCGTGTTCGACCTTTCGCCGGATGAATGGACCGCGGTCCTCTTGTCGCTGCGCGTCGCGACCGTCGCCACGGCGTTCGCGTTGCCGTTCGGCATCGCCATCGGGTGGCTGCTGGCGCGCACGAATTTCTGGGGTAAGACGCTGCTCGATGGGCTCGTCTACCTGCCGCTTGTCCTGCCGCCGGTCGTCACCGGTTATCTCTTGCTCATTTCGTTCGGACGGAAGGGGCCGATCGGCGCCTTTTTGGACCAAAATTTCGGCATTGTCTTCTCGTTCCGCTGGACCGGCGCGGCGCTCTCCTGCGGCGTCATGGGCTTCCCGCTCATGGTGCGCCCGATCAGGCTTGCGCTCGAGGCGATCGACCGCCGGATCGAGGACGCCGCCGCAACGCTTGGCGCCGGCCGTTTCCTGGTGTTCCTCACCATCACCTTGCCGCTTGCCTTGCCGGGCGTGATCGCCGGCGCGGTGATGTGCTTCGCGCGCGCGCTCGGTGAGTTCGGCGCCACCATCACCTTCGTTTCCAATATCCCGGGCGAGACGCAGACCATTTCCGCCGCGATCTACACCTTGATGCAAATTCCCGGCGGCGACGCGGCGGCGGGGCGGCTCGTGCTGGTCGCGATCGTGCTGGCGCTCGCCGCGCTCATTGCCTCGGAATGGTTCGCCCGCCGCGCCGGAATGCGCTTCCAGGGGGAATGATCGTGCTCGCCGTCGACGTGGAGAAGCAGCTCGGCGCCTTCAAGCTTGCCGCGCGCTTCGAAGCGGCGGGCGGCGTTACCGCCCTGTTCGGGCCGTCGGGCGCGGGCAAGACCTCGGTCGTCAACATGATCGCGGGTCTGCTCACACCGGATCGCGGGTCCATTGCGCTCGACGACAAGGTGCTGTTTGACGCCGCCGCCGGCATCAAAGTGCCGCCGCACCGGCGCCGCATCGGCTATGTATTCCAGGACGGCCGGCTGTTTCCGCATCTCAGCGTGCGCCAGAATCTCGACTACGGCCGCCGGATGAGCGGCCGTCCGCGCGACCCCGATGAATTCGAGCGCATCGCCGCGCTCCTCGATATCGGCCAACTGCTCGATCGCCGGCCGCGCCTGTTGTCGGGAGGCGAGCGTCAGCGTGTCGCGGTGGGCCGGGCACTGTTGATGCGCCCGCGTCTTCTGCTCCTCGATGAGCCGCTCGCTTCGCTCGACGCCGGCCACAAACGCGAAATTCTTCCTTATTTCGTCCGTTTGCGCGACGACGCCGGCGTGCCGATGGTCTATGTCAGCCATATGGCAGGAGAACTGCGCCGGATCGCCACGAATGTCGTGCGGCTCGACGCCGGCCGCGTGGTGGCTGCGGGCGGCCTCGAGCTTCTCGACGAGACCGACGCCGACGCGCTCGGCTAACCAGCGCTTATCCTGTGGCGGTCGTGGTGCGGACATTACTTCCTCTTTCGAACTTCTCTGTGCAACGGTGGCGCGAGAGACTATCATCCGCCCGTTCACTGGCGCTCCGCATCTGTCGCCGGATCCGAAACGATGAACTTGCTCCCTTTGCGAGACATCAATCGATGCGCCGCCGGAATTGGATCGCGCTCTGCTGATCCTCGCTGCTCCCGCGCCTGAATGGATCGCGCGCCGCCTCTGCCAGTGGGAACCGCAACGGCGCTGGGTGTGTTGTGCGGCACCGGCGCGGCCTTGTGCTGGGCGCTGGGCTTCGTCGCCGCCCGGCAGGGTGTGAACGTCGGTCTGTCGCCGCTCGTCATCGCGCTGCACCGTTACGTTTGGCCGGGACTGGTGCTGCTTCCCTTCGTCGTCGCCGACGGCTTCGGCGATCTCGGCGGCGTCGGCTGGCGCCGCGGAATTGCGCTGGCGCTGTTTGGCGGGCTGCCGCTCGCGCTGTTGAGCTATGTCGGTTATCTGTTTGTCCCGCTCGGTCACGGCGCCGTCATCCAGCCATCGTGCGCGGCGCTCGGCGGATTGGTGCTGGCGCGGCTGGTATTGAAGGAGGCGTTGCCCGCGCGCCGCGTCGTAGGCGCGCTGGCGATCGTTCTCGGTCTCGTCGTGATCGGCGCCGAATCGCTGCGGACAATGGGCGCCCACGGGGTCGGCGGCGACCTCCTGTTCGTGGCGGCCGGAAGCTTCTTCGCCATCTTCGGCATGCTGGTGCGGATGTGGCGGATCGCGGCAATGCGCGCGGCGACGACCACCAGCGTCTTGTCGCTCGTTGGCTTACCGATCCTGATGTTCAACTTCGACAATATGCTGGCCGCGGGCTTTTTTGAAAATCTGCTGCAGGCCGTGGTGCAGGGTGTGCTCGCCGGCGCCGGGGCCACTTATCTGATCACCCGCGCGTTCGTGCTGCTCGGCGCCTCGCGCGCGGTGCTGTTTACTTCGCTCGTTCCCCCCTTCACGCTGTTGGTCGGCTATCTTGCGCTCGGCGAAGTGCCGAGCCTATCGCAGCTTGCCGGCCTGGTGATCGTCGTCGTCGGCTTCTGGCTGACGCAGAGGGGATGAGCAATTTCCGCTCGTCCCCAACGGAAGCGGGGACCCAGCTTTTATCCGGCGCGCGGTACTGGATTCCCGCTTTCGCGGGAATGAGCGGAGAAAAATCTCAAGCCGCGTTGCGGCTTGCCAGGAACTCACCGATACGATCGAGCGCCTGCAAGATATTTTCGGTCGAATTGGCATAGGACACGCGCACATATCCTTCGCCGAGCACGCCGAAATCCGGTCCGCCGATCAGCGCGACACCGGCGTCTTCGAGGAGCGCCGATGCGAGCGCCTTCGCCTTCCAGCCGGTGCGCTTGATGTTGGGGAACGCGTAGAACGCGCCTTTGGGCGTTGCGCAGGACATACCCGGCAGTCGGTTGAGGCCTTCCACCACGACCTTTCGCCGCTTGTCGAACTCGGCGACCATTTTCGCCACCTCGCCTTGCGGGCCGGTCAGCGCGGCAAGCCCGGCATATTGCGTGGCGGCATTGACGCAGGAATGCAGATTGACCGCGAGCTTGCGCGCGTAGTCGTAGAGCTTACCCGGCCACACCGCATAGCCGAGCCGCCAGCCGGTCATGGCGTAGGTCTTCGACCAGCCGTTGAGCAGGATGAGCCGGTTCCGGATCGAAGGATATTGCAGCAGGCACACATGCGCCTCGCCGTCATAGAGCATGTGGTCGTAGATTTCGTCCGACATCAACGCGACATCTGGATAGCGCTCCAGCCCGGCGACAAGCTTGTCGACTTCCGCTTTCGGCGTCACGCCGCCGGTCGGATTGGCCGGCGAGTTGAGAATGAGGAGCCGCGTCTGCGGCGTGATCAGGCTGAGCGTTTCCTCGGCAGAGAAGGCGAAACTGTTCTCCTCGCGGATCGGCACCGGGATCGGCCGCGCGCCGGTGAACTCGATCATCGAGCGATAGATGGGAAAGCCGGGGTCGGGATAAAGGATGTCCGCGCCCGGCTCGCCGAACATCAGGATCGACATGAACATGGTCGGTTTGCCGCCGGGAAAGATCATCACCGCATCGGGCGAGACGCCGACCTTGAAGCGCTTGTGGAGGTCGGCGGCGACGGCTTCGCGCAGCGGCAGGATGCCGACCGCGGGCGTGTAGCCGTGATGACCTTCGCGCAGTGCCTTGACCGCCGCCTCGACGATGAAATCCGGCGTACGGAAGTCGGGCTGGCCGATGCCGAGATTGATGATGTCGCGGCCCTGCGCCGCAAGCTGCGTCGCTCGCGCCAGCACGGCGAAGGCGTTCTCCTCGCCGATGCGATCGAAGGCGGCGACGGTTTTCAGCATGGCGGCACTTCAGCCCAAATGCTCGGCAAAGGCAAACATCCGCGCGATTGTGTTGCGCTGCAATAGGAGCGGTGGATTCTTCCCACTGCGTTGATGCGAACAGGGTTCGCGCCGGGGCTGAATTGACCTATCTAAGCGTTGCGGGAAAGGGGCGTCATCGTCTCTCCGCACGCGCAATGACAGTGACGGAGCCCATGCACATCCTTATCACCGGCGCTGTGGGGATGATCGGGCGTAAGCTGACGGCGCGCCTGGTCAGTGAGCAAGAACTCCACGGCCGGCTGATCGATCGGCTCACTCTCCTCGACGTGAGCGCCCCGCAACGCCCGGAAAATTTCGCGGCTCGCGTCGAGGCCGTCGCCGCCGATATCGCCGACCCGACAGCCGCAGCTGCGGCGATCGCCGGCCGGCCCGAAATGATCTTCCACCTTGCCGCCATCGTTTCCGGGGAGGCGGAGCTTGATTTCGACAAGGGGATGCGCGTCAATTTCGATGGTTCGCGCGCGCTCCTTGAGGCTATTCGCACCACCGGCGGCTTCTATCGTCCGCGGTTTGTCTTCGCCTCGTCGATCGCGGTGTTCGGCGCCCCATTTCCAGAGGCGATTCCCGACGATTTTTGCACCGCGCCGCTCACCTCCTACGGCACGCAGAAGGCGATGGTCGAGCTGATGCTCGCCGATTATACCCGCCGCGGCTTCCTCGACGGCGTGGGCATCAGGCTGCCGAGCATCGTGGTGCGGCCCGGCCGGCCGAACAAGGCGGCTTCCGGGTTTTTCTCTTCGATCATCCGCGAGCCGCTCAACGGTGAGGAAGCGGTGCTGCCGGTCGACGAGGGCGTCCTGCACTGGCATGCCAGCCCGCGCGCGGCGATAGGCTTTCTCATCCACGCCGCCGGGCTCGAAAGCGAAACGCTCGGGCCGCGCGTGAACCTCACCATGCCCGGCGTGTGCTGCACCGTGGCCCAACAGATCGCCGCGTTGCGCCGGATTGCCGGCGACAAGGTCGCCTCCCGCATTCGCCGCGAGCCGGACCCACTTGTCGCGCGCATCGTCGCGGGCTGGCCGAGCCGATTCGCGGCGCGCCGCGCGCTCGCGCTCGGCTTCAAGGCCGAGGCTTCCTTCGATGAGATCATTCGCGTCCATATCGAGGACGAACTGGGCGGCAGGATCGCCTCTTGACGCGGGGCGCAAGGCCCTTTCACCGCCGCCGGGCGCCTGGAGCACATGATCCGGAAAAAGCCTGCCCCGGACTTGATCCGGGGTAGAAACCGGATTTGCGAAAAGATCATGCTCCGCTAAACATGCTAAGTGCGGCCATGCGTTTCATCTCGACCCTGATCCCGGCGACGCTCGCCCGCCGCTATAAGCGCTTCCTCGCCGACGTGGTGCTCGAATCCGGCGAGGTGATGACCGTCCACGTCGCCAATCCGGGCGCCATGACCGGCCTCGACCGGTCATTCTCGCGGGTGTGGCTGTCCGACTCTGGCAATCAATTGCGGAAGTTTCCCTGGACCTGGGAGCTGGTCGAGGCGGACCTCGGCAGCGGCCCGGAACTCATCGGGGTGAATACGGGGCTACCTAATCAGCTCGTCGGCGACGCGCTCGAGGCCGGGCTCATTCCGCAACTGCGCAATTACCCGTCGGTGCGGCGAGAGGTGAAATACGGAGAAAACTCCCGGGTCGATTTTCTGCTCGAAGATCCGGCGCGGGCGCGCTGCTATTTGGAGGTCAAGAACGTCCATCTCATGCGCAAGCCGCGGCTCGCCGAATTCCCGGACTGCGTGACCGACCGCGGCGCCAAGCATCTCCGGGAGCTCGCTTCCATGCCGGCGGGCGGCGCGCGTGCCGTACTCCTCTTCATCATTCAGATTCCATCGGCGGATCGCTTCGCCATCGCCCGCGACCTCGACCCGGCCTATGCCGCGGCCTTCGAGCGGGCGCGCGCGGCAGGCGTTGAGGTGCTGGCCTGGCGCTGCGATGTCGATCTCGACGGCATCGAGATCGCGACGCCGGTTCCCATTGTCCAAGGCTGAGGTTCGCCGGCGCGGAGCCGCAGATTGCTTGCGTTAGGCGCGCGCATGCTTACATTGCTGGTCGATCGGCGGCTTGCGGCCGCTTTTTCATCGCGGCCAAAGCTCCAAGCGACCATGACCTATGTCGACGCGGCCTGCGCGCCGCTGCGCAAAACCGGCCAGATCAAGATTTACGGGCCCGCCGCCTTCGACGGCATGCGCAAGGCGGGTCGGCTCGCGGCTGAGTGCCTCGACATGCTGGCCGGCGAGATCAAGCCCGGCGTCACCACCGAACGCATCGATCGGCTGGTCTACGAGTTCGGCCTGCAATACGGCGCCACGCCGGCGACGCTGATGTACCGCGGTTACCGGAAGGCGACCTGCACGTCGCTCAATCACGTCGTCTGCCACGGGATTCCCGGGGCGAAGCCGTTGCGCGAGGGGGACATCGTCAATGTCGATGTGACGCTGATCCTCGATGGCTGGCACGGCGATTCGAGCCGCATGTACGCCATCGGAGAAATCCCCCGCCGTGCGGAGCGGCTGATCGAGGTCACCTACGAGGCCATGATGCGCGGCATTGCCGCGATCAAGCCCGGCGCCACCACCGGCGATATCGGCCATGCGATCCAAACTTATGTCGAGGCCCAGCATATGAGCGTGGTGCGCGATTTCTGCGGCCATGGCCTCGGACGGCTGTTCCACGACGAGCCGAACATCGTGCATGTGGGCCGGCCCGGCGAGGGCATTGTGCTCAAGCCCGGCATGTTCTTCACGGTCGAGCCGATGATCAATCTCGGCCGCCCGCATGTGAAGGTGCTGTCCGATGGCTGGACGGCGGTGACCCGCGACCGCTCGCTCTCCGCGCAATTCGAGCACTCCGTCGGCGTCACCGAGACCGGCGTCGAGGTTTTCACCCTCTCTCCGAAGGGGCTCACCCGGCCGCCCTACCGGGCGTGAACCGGAGTTCACCAGGCGGCCTCGAGCAGCTGCATCACGTCTTCGGACGAACGGATCGGCTGCGGGTTGGTGCGCACCCACAGATTTTGCATCGCCGCTTCGGCGATTTTTGCCAATTGCTCGCGCTTGACGCCGACGGCGCGCAGCGTCGTGGGCTGTCCGAGGCCGGCGATCAGCTCGGCGACCGCATCGGCCGCCGGAATGCCGGGCCGGCCCATGGCTTCGGCGATCTGCCGCTGCTTGGCGCCGGTTACGCGCTCGTTGTAACGCATCACGTGCGGCAGCATGACGCAAGAGGTGTGCCCGTGCGGCACATCTGCGAAAGCTCCCAACGCATGGCCGATGCCATGGCTCGCTCCATAGTTGACCCGCGCGATCGATGAAGCGGCAAGCCAAGACGCCTGTTGGCAGGTGAGGCGAGCGGCCAGATCGTTCGGCTGCGGCAGCGCTTCGGCAAAAAGGCGCAGCGCGTGCAAGGCGAGGCCATCGCAATAGGGATGCGCGTCGATCGAGCAGAGCGTTTCCACGGCATGATCGACCCCGCGCACTCCGGTCGAGAGCCACAGCCACTCGGGAGTGTACACCGTCACCTCCGGGTCGAGAATCACGGCGCGCGCGCCGACATCCGGGCCGATGAACGAGTGCTTCGCCCGGGCGCGCTCGTCGGTCACCCCGGCGAGGTTTGAGAACTCGGCCCCGGACAGCGTGGTCGGCACGATAATCTGGCGCACTGGCGAGGGCCGGATATCCGGCACGTGCCGTTTGCCATCGGGCCCGATCGAGGCATGCAGACCGTCGAGCGCTTCGCTGGAATCGACATTGTGAGCGAGGCAGATTTGCAAAACCTTGACGGTATCAATCGCCGTGCCGCCGCCAACCGTGAGGATAAGATCCGGCGCGGCCGCGCGGACCGCACGCGCCGCTTCGATCACGCTCGAGCGCGGGCTGTGCTGCACGCAGCCGTCGAAAAGGCCGACGTAGCGGGAGCCGAACGCCTCGGCGATGGTGCGCACCACCGGCGTCTTCCTCGCCAGGCTCTTCGACGCGACGATGAATACGCGCGCGGCGCCAATGCGCGCCGCCTCTTCCAAAGCGGCCTCGGCTGCCGGACGGCCGAACACGACGCGATCGAGAGGGAGGTAGGCGTAGCTGCCGGGCTTATACATTGGCGTTCTCCAAGCTCTGCCCCGCCTATCGGCCAGCCGCCCTGGCGGGCGTGCCGGAGCGGGCCTGCGCAATCCGATTGCAAAATACCGCAATCCGGTCATCCTTGGAGGCCGCCGGCCGCGGCGGCAAGGCCGCCGCGGGGCGAGGGAGTTGCGTTCAAATTCCCATGTTGGAAAAGAAGCGCGCGAGCGAACCAAGCCTCGCCGAGGCCCCACCGCATTATTACGGCCATCGTGAACGCCTGCGCGACCGGTTTCGCGAGGCCGGCGCCGAGGCGCTGTCGGATTACGAGCTCCTGGAGCTGGTGCTGTTCCGCGCCTTGCCGCGGCGCGACGTCAAACCGCTCGCCAAAGCGCTGATCGGGACGTTCGGTTCGTTCGCGGAGGTGATATCCGCGCCCGTGGCGCGGCTCGCCGAAGTGAAGGGGCTCGGCGACGCCGCGATTGCCGAGATCAAGATCGTGCAGGCGGCGGCGAGCCGCCTCGTGCGCGGGGCGGTGAAAAAACGGCCCGTGCTGTCGTCGTGGTCGTCCGTGCTCGACTATTGCCGCGCCGCGCAGGCTTTCGCCGACCGCGAGCAATTCCGCGTGCTGTTCCTCGACAAGCGCAACCAGCTCATCGCCGACGAATTGCAGCAGGTCGGCACCGTCGACCATACCCCGGTCTATCCGCGCGAGGTGGTCAAGCGCGCGCTGGAGCTGTCGGCGACTGCCATCATCCTCGTGCACAACCATCCGTCCGGCGATCCGACGCCGTCGCGCGCCGACATCCAGATGACGCAACAGATCATCGCGGTGGCGAACCCGCTCGGCATTTCGGTGCACGACCACATCATCGTCGGCAAGGAAGGCCACGCCAGCCTCAAGGGGCTGAAGCTGGTGTGAGGCGCTGCGCGTCAGCGAGCCATAATGAAATGGCTATTTGGTAACGATCACGTGGGTATTGGATTGCCAAGCGTACCGAGAAACCGGTGCAGACACCAGCGCACGGCCTGATCGTCGAGAACGTCATTGGCGATTTCCATTCCGAGGGAACGATAGCTCTCAAACTGTGATTCCGTGAACCATTGGTCGGCCGTCGACTCATGCGGAAACGTCGGGTTCGCTATGGCGTAGCTTCTAATCCCGGCGCCCTCGTTGGCATCGTGATAGGCCGGCTTGATGTAAATAATGAAGCCGTTTTCACACTCGGACCCGTCGGCGTTTTTGTAGTCGATGGTGCCGATCGCACAGTATGGAATTGGTCCCTTCGCGGATTCGCGCTGGATCACCTCCGCTGAGGGGCGGTTTCGCAACCTGTCTAGGCCTTCGAAGTCGATAGCGACGCCGAGATCGATATAAATTTTTCGCACCGCATTGCCGAGATCCTCAAACCCGAACTTGGGATCGCAGCCGGCGTCGACGACGACGATGAACCGGCAGCGCCGCCGCACCATCTCGTAAAGCCCTAGGTTTTCGAAGTGCCCGCCATCGGACAAATACACATAGGGCCTATCATCCGTAGTCTGGCCGAACGCTTCGAATAACAGAGGCAGGGCCGCGAACCTCGGGCCTTCGCGTCGGTATGCCCCATGTGTATCGCCCGCTGGGCCCGGATTGCCGAGCCACCAGCCGAGCCGTACATTGAAAAACGTCAGCAACAGCTCAACCGACGGCGAGGAGTGATAGCCCATATTCGGGCTGACGGCCGCCCCGGAGATCGCCATCGCGGTGCCGAGCGTGATCCCTGTGCCGGATTGATGAGTGTGAAGACTATCGCCGTACTCGTCGCTTTCGCGGAATCCCAGATAGGAGCTGCCACAATGTAGTGGGCTGACCGTGAAAGGCTCGGCTTTCCGCTGCTGCCAGGCCTTGCGTTTGGTTGCTACGACATTGAGCGCGATATTGACGACGTGAAACAGACTTTTAGAACCAAAGCCGCCGCCCGACTTTGGTGGCCACAATTCATGCATCCGAATGTTGTCATCGGCGTCGAAGCCGGTAAATCGGTCCGGATGGCGCTCTTGGCGTGAAGCGCCCAGATAGGCCCGGATCAAGCGATTGCGATAAAGTGCGTGCAGGGAAACCGGTTGATATTGACCCTGAAGGAAGCAATCCCGCCGATCACCAGCGCAATCGCAAAGCCAATTAGGAGCCACACGAAGATGCCGTCTATTGAATTTGCATCCACGGCTGACTTCAACTTGTCGATCAACGAAGAGCCAAGCAGCACTTTGTCCAGAGCGATCGAAAGCGCTATGATGAGCGTAGCGGCGAAGAGCGGGCCGGTCACCGCCAACACAACGTTATATATCTTGCCGATTTTGCCGCCCTGCTTGTCGCTTATTGCGTTTGCCGCTGTCTTGGAGCCGCTGCCAAGGAATGCAGTGACGATGCCGGAGAGGATGCCGGTGACGCCCCCTAAGGGGACGACGATCGTTTCAGTCCAGCCTGTCGCAGTTTGAATGAAGTAGCCGCCGGCGAAGACAAGAAATGCCGTCAGTGCCCAGGCGATGGCGCCCGCCGCCAGCCAGCCGGCGGCGCGACCCAGCCATTCCCGATCGGAATCGGAGATGGGTTCGTAACTTGCCAATCCGACGAAAATGTTGTCCGCCGTCAGTTGCGACATCAGCACCCAAGGCACGCCGAAGATGATCGGTATCAGCAAATACCACTCGTTCTGTTCTTGGAACGGCCAATTTCTATAGGGTGCAAACCAGTGGTACAAATAAGCGCCGACACCCACCAGTGCGCCGTAGACGAGGCCGGAGACCGCCCAGTACATGAAATCGGGCCACGCACGGCCTAGCCGGCGTCCTGCAATCCACCCGATCACGTAGATCAGGAAGCCAGCGCCGGCCATCAGAAGGAGAAGCTCCATTTTAGGGTCGAAGCCGAGGCGGTTGACGAAAGACGAGAAATAATACGACGCAAAGAATATGGTGAGCAGAATTGCCGAGATGAACGCCCAAAGAAAATTCAACCAAAGGAAGCTGGCCTCGTTCACGCTATCCTGTTCTGTTCGCCGCGAGGGGCGGTAGCGGTTGGTGAAGGATTGCGCGAAGATCAAACAAGCGACGCCAAGCATAAGAATAACAAACATCGGTAGAGAATCAATTCCGTAATATGCGACGCGCACGCCGCCCGCCGCAATTGTCTTCAGAGTGAGCAACACGAGGCAAACGACCGGAATGATGATGAGCCAATTGAGAATGAGATTGCGCACACAGATCGCGACTGCGGCCCAGGAGTCGGCTGACGCAATGCCGATGCGTGGCGTCAGGTAATTGCTGTAGGCGCGCAGCCAGGAGATTTCCGGCGGCTCGACGTCCACTCCGTCCGGCCGGCTGGTCAGGCTGCGGATGACGGCGGGGAAATCCTCGCGCGTGCGCCACGACGACAGCCAAGACCCGATGTAACCGCCACCGGAAACCGTCGAGAGATAATCGAAGCAGCCGAGCAACGAATTCTCGGGCTTTATCTCCGGTTTTATCTCAGGCTTTGTCTTGGCCTTTGGCGGTGCGGCCTCGGCAGATTCGCCGCTTGACGGCGCAGAGGTGGAAACTTGCGAACCGGAACCCGTCGGCGTGGCGTCACGCGAATGTGGCTCGTGGCGGGTTACATCGTAACCAGCCAAAGCCTGTAGCACGCCGAGGCAAAAGGTGGCGCTGCGAATACCGCCGCCCGAGAAGCAGAGTGCTGCACGGTTCAATTTATTGAGCTCGCGATAGAGCTTTTCTCGGCGCTCTTTTTCACCGTCAGGAAGCCGCGTGCCGTCTCGGTCATCGGCATTCAGCCAAGCTCGCTCTTCTCGCGGCTTCTGATCCTGGAGCTTTTCTGGCGGCTTCTGATCCCGGAGTTTTTTTTGCGCCACCTGATCCCGGAGCCGGGATTCTAGCTGCGCCCGCAAGTTCCCTCCGTGGATTTCATCTGCCTCGGCGGCCAGCACTTGCTCTATTGATAATACTTCCCCCATTGTCGCCTCCCGTTCACGGCAGCTCCGTGCCTTAGCAGGAGCCGTCACGCTCATCGCATCAGCTACAGGTTGTGGTGAAAAGGCAACTGGTCGAAGCAGCTGGGCCCTTCCCCAAGCGGGTACAGCTTGGGCCTGCAGCTCTCCTCGTTTACCGAAGGGGTAATTGTCCCTATCTTGTCGCCCGCACTAAACAACTACCGACTGGCGTCGGTAGGTTTATCAGAGTGGCTTTGAATATACTGAAGTATGATGTCATCAGTGACGTTACCACTGGTGGTGCAGAAATATCCTCGGGCCCAAAAT
>Ga0187856_1000363_pt1 | contig 42352 bp, 37 predicted proteins | sample June2016WEW_8_40_FD_132443 | JGI IMG/M metagenome (GOLD analysis project Ga0187856, IMG submission 132443) | Peatland microbial communities from SPRUCE experiment site at the Marcell Experimental Forest, Minnesota, USA - June2016WEW_8_40 | ecosystem: Environmental > Terrestrial > Soil > Wetlands... | reverse complement strand
TCCGCCTTTTGAACGGAGATCATGGTGTTATGGACATCCTGGGTTTCCATCTTGGTGAGCCTCAAAGTCTGCTCGCTCGCCTCCTTTTCAAGCTCGGCCACCTTGCTGATCGACTCTTTCAGGATCTCGGAGAAGGAAGCCGCGCCTTTGCCCGCCTTGGCCCCTTCGTTCAGCGCGAAATCGTCGAATACGACCTTCTCTATATTCATGGTTTCTCCTACTGGCCTATTTCCAGGGATTTCTGGAACATCTGTTTGACGCTCCCGGCCACGTTGACATTCGCCTCGTAGGCCCTTGTCGCCGCGACCATGTCCGACATTTCTTCCATCACGTTGACGTTGGGAAGTGACACGTAGCCATCGCTGTCCGCATGGGGATGATAGGGATCATACGTCCGCTCAAAGGGCTTCGCGCTCTCGACTATCTCCTCGACTTTCACCCCTTCCATCTTATGCTCCAGCATTGACCCGAACGGTGTTTCTTCCGAAACGTCCTCGGGGGCAAAAACCACCTCTTTTTTCCTGAAAGGACCCCCCTCTTCGGTCTTCGTCGAGTGGACATTCGCCAGGTTCGTCGAAATGGCCTCCATTCTCGTCCTCTGGGCCTTCATGCCTGAAGAGCTTATGCGCAGGATATCGAGCATCCCCATCTTATCTCCTCCCTTCGTTAATCGCATAGCGTATCATGGTAAACTTCTTGTTGATCATCTGGACGAGGGAATTGAACATCAAGGTGTTTTCCGTCATTTTGACAATCTGGTCCTCCATGTTCACGGTATTTCCGTCGATGGCGGCTATGCCGCCGTCGATCGTCTCTTTCACTTTCACCTCGATATGCGCCGGTTCTCTCGTCGAACTGTCCAGCTCCTTCCTGAAGTCTATATCTTTCTCCTTATATCCCGGTGTTTCTACGTTGGCTATGTTGCTCGCCAGTATCCGGTGATAAAAAGCCCGTATATCGAGCGCTTTCTCGATCAGATCGATTACTTCCAAGAAGCCCTCCCTAAGGGACCGCAACACCCAGATCCCGATACTCCTTTATTTTATTTCTTAAGGTCCGCGAGGTTATCCCCAGGACCGATGCTGCCTTTGTCCGGTTCCCATCCATCGATTTCAGGGCATCCAGAATCAGCTTCATCTCCATCTCTCTCACCGAACCCACGCCATCCACGGGTGTCCTCGGGGCCACCTGCTCGTTCTCGTCACAGGGATCCTGAAGGTGCGCCGGCTTAATGACCGTGTAGTCGGAGAGGATGCAAGCCCTGGCGACCGCGTTCTCCAGTTCCCTGACGTTCCCTTTCCAGCCTTTTTGCATAAGGTAATCCATCGCCTCCGCGCTTATACGGGTATCCGTCCCCCGGGCATACTTCTTCAGGAGGTGCGCGGTAAGTTCGGGGATATCCTCCCTTCTTTCCCGCAAGGGGGGGACCACGATGGGGAAGACGTTGAGCCTGTAATAGAGGTCCTCGCGGAATTTCCCTTCCTGCATGAGTTTGGCGAGGTTCCTATTCGTCGTGGCGATCACTTTCACGTCGACCTTCTTCGGGTACTTCGAGCCGATGACCTCGACCTCCCTTTCCTGCAGGACCCTCAGGAGTTTTGCCTGCAATCTGAGGTCCACCTCCGTCACTTCATCGAGAAGGATAGTCCCTTTGTCCGCGAGCTCGAACTTCCCCGGCTTTCTGGCCGCGGCCCCTGTAAAAGCGCCTTTTTCGTACCCGAATAGCTCGCTTTCCAGCAGGTTCTCCGGAAGAGCCGCACAGTTCACGGCTATAAACGCCATTTCTCTGCGTTGGCCGCTTTCGTGCATGTATCGGGAGATCAGCTCCTTTCCCACACCACTCTCACCCATCACCATGACCGTTGCATCCGTTTTCGCCACTGCTTTCGCCTTCAGGAGCACTTCTTTCATGGCCCTGGACGAGCAGACGATTTTCCCGCTGTCGAGGCCGAGGGCACGCTGCACTATTCCATAGAGCGTCTCTGTATCGAAGGGCTTCTGGATGTAGTCAAACGCGCCTTCTTTCATGGCGTTTACTGCATGCTCCACAGTCCCATAGGCGGTGATGACAATAACGGGAACGGAACACTGCTCCTTTTTGAGACGTCCGAGCAGGTCGATCCCGTTGACATAAGGCATCTTCACGTCGGTGATGACGAGGTCGCACGAGGATTTTTTGATCGATTCCATCGCAACCCGGCCGTCCTCCGCCGCGCGTACCTCGTACCCTGCCTTTACCAGGGCCTCGCTCAAGGCCACCCTCATATGATAATCGTCATCAACAACCAGGATATTTCTCATGACCGCTCTTTCGGCAAGTAGATCATAAAGGAGGAACCCTTGCCCTCGATTGATTCCACCTCGATGTAGCCCTCATGGGCTTTTACGATGTTGTGCGCGATGAACAGGCCCAGGCCCACGCCCTTGTCCTTCGTGGTGAAAAAAGGATTGAATATGTTCCTTCTCGTTTCCTCGCTCATACCGGCCCCGCTGTCATTGAAAATTACCGACGCGTATCCCCCCTCTTCTCTTATCCCAACGTTGATATACCCTTTATCCGCAATGGCTTCTATCGCATTGCTGATAAAATTCATTAAACACAGCTTGATCAGGTCGGGGTCGAACCATGTATCGGTGTCATAGGCGCTGTCGAACGTGATCTTGATGTCCCTGCTTCCTACCGAGACGCTCATGAAGTCGAGCGTCTCTTTCACGACCCTGGAAAGCCCGGTCTTCCTCAGGCTGATCGTTTTCGGACGGGTATAGGAGAGGAGGTTATTGATGATCCTGTCGATGGTATTGACCCCGAAGATCACGGAATTGACGTATTCCTTTTCTTTCGGGCCGACCTTCCCCCGCAGGATCATCGAAAGAAAGAGCTGCATGCTGCCGAGGGGGTTCTTTATCTCGTGGGCGATCCTGGCAGCCATTTCCCCCATGGCCCTCAGCCTTTCATCCCTTTCGAAGCGCTCCTTCATTTTCTGCACTTCCGTCACGTCTTCGAAAACGATGATCTCCTTGCCCGCGGAGCCGTTGGTAAGACTGCTCTTCCTCCAGCGGAAATAACCCTTGCCATTCCTCACTTCTCCCATCTCTCCGTCGGCGTGATCGAGCCTTTCCGAAAACTCCGGCCATCCGAATCTCTCGGCCTCCAGGTTGGTAAAGAGAGTTGATTTGCCGTGCTGCACGACAACACCTACGGGGAGAGAATTGAGGATATTGTAAAAACCTTCTTCCGCCTTCTCCAGCTCTTTATTCTTCTCATTTATCTCTTTGTTCAACTCCTTTATCCGATCCTCCAGAACCAGATAATAGTTGCTGAGGGAATCGGAGGCCTTGACGAATTCCTGGAAAGCGCTCCTGAGTAATTGCGTCTCCGTTGACTGCATGACAAAGAGTCAAAGCAAAATACGTACCAGGATGGGCGAGTCGGGGCATGTCTGCGATGCACAAGGAAATGTGGGGGATATTCAAAGAGATGAAGCGCGATGCCCGTCACCTTTTTGACAGTGAGTGAGGCGGCGCTATTCTGCTATTCCAAGACGCTTCATCTTCTCGATGAGCGTTGTCCTGTTCATGCTCAATATCTGTGCGGCCTTGCTCTTTACACCATTTGTTTCGTTCAGGGCTTTCAGAATCAGATTCTGCTCAAACTCGGATACCAACGTGTCGTAACCCCTGTGCAAATCGAGTCGCGTATAATCCGGCTTCTGCTGGCTGTAAAATTTTTCAGGGAGGTCTCCGATGCCGATGAAGCCACTCTTCTTGAGCACGACGAGCCTCTCTACCAGATTCTGCAGCTCCCTGACATTGCCGCGATAATCGTACTCCATCAGAACTTCCATCGTCTCTTCGGAAAAACCTTCCACGCTCGCGCTGTTCATGGCGTTCGATCTTTCCAGGAAGTGCGCGAAGAGCAGGGGGATGTCCTGCTTCCTTTCCCTCAATGGAGGCATATGGATGGGAACGACATTCAGCCTGTAATAAAGGTCTTCTCTGAATTTTCCTTCCCGCACGAGATCTTCAAGGTTGTGGTTTGTCGCTGCCATGATCCTCAGATCGACATCAATGGTCTTGGTCCCGCCGATCCTTTCGAAGGCCTTCTCCTGTATCGCCCGGAGAAGCTTGACCTGGAGATTGAAGCTCATATCCCCTATCTCGTCTAAAAAAATCGTGCCGCCGTCGGCAAGCTCGAACCTGCCGAGCCGCGTGGCGGTCGCGCCTGTAAAAGCACCCTTTTCATAGCCAAAAAGCTCGCTTTCCAGCAATGTCTCGGGTATAGCGCCGCAATTGACGACCACCAGAGGCTTATCCCTCCTCGACGAATTGAAGTGGATAGCCCGTGCCACAAGCTCTTTGCCGACACCGCTTTCGCCCGTGATCAGGACCGTCGCGTTCGTATCAGCCACCTTTTCTATCAGCTCGAACACCTTTTGCATGCCAAAGCTGACCCCTATGATGTTTTCAAACTTATACTTATCCTTCAGAAAACTCCTCAGCAAGGTATTCTCACGGACCATCCGGTTTTCTGAAAACCTCCTGAGCAGGTTCGCCTTGCCCGTGATTTTCTTTGGTATGGTGTCGCCCGCGAGAAGCCTTGAGTACTGCATCGCGGACTCGACGCTCGACAGCACGTCCTCGAACTTGAACGGCTTGAGGAGGTAATCGAATGCACCACACCTCATCGCGGAGATCGCGGTTTCAAGGCTCCCGTACCCTGTGATGACGATCCCGAGGGTGCTGAGATATTCCTTCTGGATGAAGTTTATCAACTGGAGCCCGTCGACCTTCGGCATCAGCAGATCGGTGATGAGAAGCTGGTAGGAGTTGTTTTTGAGGGCAATCAGCGCGCTTTTTGGGTCTATAAAAGAATCTACCGAATAGCCTTTCGCAGTCAGCAGCTCATCGAGCATACCGAGTATATTCTGCTCATCTTCAACGATTATTATTCGGCCCTTTTCCATGAGCGCCTCTCGCATGCAAGAAAAATGAGCTGCACCGTTCTCAACCGTGTCCGGCTCCACCCTTCCATGCTCCACCTCCGGTCCCCGGCTTGATCGGCCTTTCACACCCTGCTATTCTTTTCCCACATTAATGCAAAGAATGCAACAACTATGTCAACGCAAGCATGGCAATATTCGGCAATGTCGTCATCTGTTTATAGTAACGGACAAAAAGCCGTTGGCTGCGATACTCCTCCTTGACGGACTGCGGGCGGGCGCGAAGCGCAGGATAACAGAACGTCAACGCGTTGACAGTCACGCCAACGCCCTGACGAGCCTACTCACAAGCATCCGGTGCGGGAAGCGGCGAGGAAACCCGGGACAGAAAGCAATAGGCCCGGTCCTCCGGCCCGCAGGTCCGCGCTATTCGAAGGAAAAATCGAGATGCATGACCTCCCCGTTTCCATTGTTTACGGAAAAGTCAAATGGCAATGAGATGATAGGGAGATTTGTGATGAAATTCGTCTCAACCCCTTTTCCGACGACGACCATAGGGATGGATGCCTTCAGGCTTATGCCGTTTTTTTCAAATTCTTTCCGCGCCTGGCCGGACACGATGTTTGTCAGCTCGCCGATTGCGTCGACAACTTCAGGACCGATCGAGGTCGCCGCGTCACCCATGAGGCTGTTAAAGACAAAAAGCGCCCCTTTCTCCCTCAAGCTGATCGCAATGGTACCCTTCCTGTCCCCCACCATGGACATAATCCCCGTAATATCGCCGGAAGTCGTCTTTGCTTCTTTGAGTCCCGGCTTGCCCAGGGTCAGATTGATATTGAGCATGGTCTTAAAGACCATCTGAGCGGCTATCACAAAAGGGTTGATAAACTTGACTTCCATCTTCTCCTCCAGCAGGCTCTTTATTTGCCAAATTCAGCCAGGGTCTCGCCGATAAGGTCTTTTCTTTCTTTTCCCATCCACACTGAGATATTTATCGTTCTGTAATCTGAAAACTTAAGGAACCGGGTCAGATCATGCGCATTCCCGTCGAGTGCGCGCACGCCTCAAGAATACATCATCACCGACGGACGAGGGACGAGAAACCTGTACGTGCACACCCGGGGAATAATCCCTTCCATAAAGTCAGTCGATGGCGGCGTCAGCGAGCGACAAATGAAATTCCCGGCCCAAGCCTTTGTATTGACTTTGAATCGGCATTTATTATACTATTACCCTGATGGGCGGTTAGCTCAGTTGGTTAGAGCGCTGGTCTCACATACCAGAGGTCGTAGGTTCGAATCCTATACTGCCCACCACTTCCTTGAATTGAGGAGACTATGTCAGGACACAGCAAGTGGAGTACCATCAAGCATAAAAAGGGTGCCGCTGATGCTCGACGGGGAAAGATTTTCACAAAGCTGATCAAGGAAATTACCACGGCGGCAAGAATAGGCGGTGGAGACATCGAGGCTAATCCTCGGCTCCGCGTTGCTGTCATCAGGGCAAGAGCGGAGAATATGACAAAAGAGAACATCGAGAGAGCTATAAAGCGCGGCGCGACCGCGGCCGAAGGCGGCGAGATGTATGAGGAATATACGTATGAAGGGTACGGGCCCGGGGGTGTTGCGGTACTTGTGGAGGCGCTCACGGACAACAAAAACCGGACAACCGCCGAGGTCCGCCATATCTTTTCGCGCTACAACGGAAACCTCGGCGAGGCGGGGAGCGTGGCCTGGATTTTCACCAAGAAGGGATACATCTCCTTCGACAAACGGACCGTGGATGAAGACAAGCTGATGGAGATCGCCCTCGAGGCCGGGGCTGAGGACGTGACGGAAGACGAGGGCGCCCTTGAGGTCCTTACCGACGCTTCACAGTTTGAAACCGTAAAGAAGGTCTTTGACCAGCACAATATGAAATATCAGGAAGCCCAGATCGACATGATTCCGCAGACATCCGTGAAGCTTGAAGGCAAGAGCGCGGAGACCATGCTCAAGCTGATGGAGACCCTCGAAGATTCCGACGACGTACAGAACGTACACGCAAACTTCGACATTTCTCTGCACGAGATGGAAAGACTCAGTCAGTAGGCAGTTGAGGCCGAAAGCCGCCATCAATCCCGCCGATTACTTTTTGTCCCCGAAAAGCCCCGTACTTCCGTAGCGGGTTGCAACGACCGGCACGTGAAGATGGTCGTGGGCCTTCTCGGAGGTCTTTCTGCCCTGGGACGTTCGTATGAGGAAGCCCATTTTCAGCAAGTAAGGCTCAACCACCTCGAGGAGCACATCCGTCTCCAGTTGGAGGGTCGCAGCCAGCGCCTCTATGCCTGCAGGCCCCCCCTTGTAATTAAAGATGATGACTTTGAGCAGCTTCCTGTCAAGCTCGGTCAACCCGCATTCGTCGACGCCCTCAAGGGCCAGGGCCTCGACGGCGACAGGCGCCGTAATGACGCCCTTCGCCCGCACCTCCGCATAGTCGCGCACGCGCTTCAAGAGCCTGTTGGCTACTCTCGGCGTGCCCCGCGATCTTCTCGCTATCTCGTATGCCCCTTCCTCATGCACAGGGACCTTCAATATAAAGGCCGATCGCTTCACGATGCGGATCAGGTCCTCCTCCTGATAAAAATCGAGGTCCCTGACAATGCCGAACCGCTCCCTGAGGGGCGACGATAAAAGACCTGCCCTGGTCGTCGCGCCTATCAAGGTAAAGCGCTCAAGCCGATACCGGTGCGTACGGGCATGGACGCCCCGGTCAAAGATGAAGTCCACGGCGAAGTCTTCCATGGCCGGATAGAGAAATTCTTCGACGATCTTCGGTATCCGGTGTATCTCGTCGATAAAAAAAACGTCTCCTTTTTCCATGTTCGTCAGGAGTCCCATGAGGTCTCCCCCTTTTTCGAGGGCCGGTCCCGACGACGTCACAATTTTTGTGTTCATCTCGTTTGCAATGATATGGGCGAGCGTTGTCTTCCCGAGGCCGGGTGGCCCGTTGAGCAGGATGTGCTCCAGCGACTCCCCTCTTTTGAGAGCCGCTTCGATTGCTATCTTTAAGGTTTCAACCGCCTTTTCCTGCCCTACGTATTCGGAGAGCGCCCTCGGCCGCAGATTGAGCAAGTCCTCAACGTTCTCGGCCTTTTCCTCGTTTTTTCTCTCTAAGAGCTTGTCCGATTCGTCATATATCATTTCTTTTGGCCCCTGTACACTTCTGTAAACAGCTCTTCCGACGAGCTTATGGAGGGCCTCCTCTTCATGGCCTCCTCTATCATTTTCCGCGCCTCCCCGGGCTTGTGACCGAGCTGGCTCACCAGCACGTTCCCGACCTCTATCTTGAAGTCTTCCGGCGCCTCCGCGGGCAGTTCCTCTTCCGGCATGAGCGCGTACTTCGCCGCTTTTCCTTTAAGGGCGGCGATAATCTTCTCCGCCTTTCTTTCCCCTATCCCCTTCAACTGCCTCAGGTCCTTTACCGCCTTCTCTTCTATGGAGCGCGCTATCTCCCGGACGGGCCTCGTCAGCGCCCTGATTGCGAGGGCAGGTCCTATATCCTCCACGGATATGAAAAGCTCGAAAAATTCCTTGTCCAACTCCGTCCTGAAGCCCACGAGCACGGGCTTTGGCTGTCTTTCCGACTGGTTGAAGGAAATGTAGAGCTTTAGCGTATCCTCTGTTTTAGCGGTCCGGCGGATCTCGCTCATCACGTACCCCGGGATAAGTACCTCATACCCGACGCCGCCAACGCCCAGAGTGATCTTATCGGCGTATATTTTTTTCAGCACCCCTTCCAAGTACGATATCATCTTTTCCCCGGTAGCTCCTGTAAAAAACAGTGAGTGCAACTGCAAGGGCGTCGGCGGCGTGAAAAGATTTCACTTCCGTGATCCCGAGCACCCTCCTTGTCGCTTCCCTGACCTGCGCCTTCTTTGCAGCGCCGTACGCTGCCAGCGCATTCTTCACCTCTCGCGGCGTTACCTCGACGACGGCGATGCCGTTCTGGACAACTGCCAGATAAATGACGGCCATCACACCACCTAGCATCATGCCGGCTTTTGGATACCGCACCAGAGAGAATATGTCCTCGACCGCGACGACTTCCGGCCTCAATGCCTCTATCAGCCGGCTCAGGTCGCTATGGATTTGAAATAACCTCTGAGAGACATGATGCTCGGGAGAAGTTCTGATGGAACCGCACATGTTCAGAGATACCGACGATGCGGCCCCGCAGGTGATGGCGCCGAACCCCATGCTGGCCAATCCCGGGTCTATACCGAGAATGACCATTAGCCCGGTTCACCCTTCTCGTTTTCCCCTGCCCCAGGGGTGAGGTCGATCAACATTTCTCTCACAGGGCTTTTTGTCCCGAATGCGCCGGCGGTATGCGGCATAAATACGGGCACAGGGCCCGCTTCAAGGGAGGTTGACGCGTTTGACCTCCCCGCTCTTTCCGGTAAAATCGATATCCTTCCCGTTGTAGAACAGTTTGACGCCCCCGGCATTGCCGATAAGCACATCAAAGCTTTCTTTCGCGCTCAACATGATGACCTCCTCGGGGTTCAACATGAATTCTTTCCGTTCCGAGCCGTCAATCACTACCATTAACCATGTCCTTTCCTGACAGGCAATCATGAGCTTCTTAGAGTCAAGGACGACTTTCTCTTCGCGCCGGTCGTACGCATTCTCCGACTGGTTCGCCACCGCGACCGTCTGATAATTGCTCTCAACCGTCCCGTCCGGCGGCTTCTCTTCGCGCCGGTCGTCAGGCCGCGTTGTCTGGTCCGTTGCGGCCGCCTGTTGGTTGTGCTGCGGCGTCCAATACGGAGGGCGGGCCACACGCCCGGGTCTCTGCACGTTCAGAAAAATGAGAAACGCGATCAGGATGCCTGCCATGACCGCAACACCGACTATTCTCTTTCTCAAATCCCGCCGGTGCAAGGGCGCCCCTTCCTGTGGCGCGGGCGGGTCCCGGCGCTCCTTTCGCGCCGCCGCCGGGGGTTCCTTCGGCGTCAGTTCCGGCTTGACCAGGTCGAGTACCTTCAGAAAAGAGGCGTACTGGGTGACGTACCCCTTCACGTAGATATCGTGAGGCAGATGTCGCCAATCCCCCGATTCAATGGCTTCTATCGTCGACTTCCTGACGCAAAGCGCGCGCCGCACGTCTTCGAAAGTCAATCCTTTCTCAACCCGAGTCGCTTTTAGCAATTGTCCGATCTTATCAAGGTCAAAAGGCATTCTTCTCCTCCCTACCCTTTCTAAGCCATCCGGCTTGTTGTTCACATTGTACAAATTCTGCTTTCCCCTGTCACCAAAAAAGTTCTCATCTCATCGTAGTCAGCCGGTTTTTGTTCACCAATGCCCGGTAAACGGGGCCGGAAAAATCGCCGCATTACCCGAAAGGGGGGCAAACAATTGACAACGGACTCCAATCATTTTACATTTAAGGCGCATGCTGCCCACCACGTATCGAGCTTCAGGCGTCGACATAGACAAGGCGGATAGGCTCATAGGCAGCCTAAAAGACCGCATCCAAAGCACGTTCAACCCGCACGTCCTCTCCCCGATCGGTGGTTTCGGGAGTCTCGTGGAGGTGCCTCAAGGCTATAGGGAGCCGGTGCTCGTCAGCTCAACGGACGGCGTAGGCACAAAGCTGAGGATCGCGTTCATGGCGGGCAAGCATGACACGGTCGGGATCGACCTCGTTGCCATGTCCGTGAACGACATTCTCACCCTCGGGGCAAAGCCCTTGTACTTTCTCGACTATTTTGCATGTGGCCGCGTCGACGAGGCCATCTACCGGGATGTCCTGTCGGGCATATGCGCGGGCTGCCAACTTGCGGCATGCGCCCTTGTAGGGGGCGAAACGGCAGAAATGCCCTCTTTTTATCCCGAGGGCGAGTATGAGCTTGCAGGCTTTGTCACAGGGATCGTCGAGAAGAAAAAGATCATCGACGGCTCATCGATCAAGGCGGGGGACCGGGTAGTCGGTCTTGCGTCGAACGGCTTGCACAGCAACGGTTATTCCCTGGTACGCAAGATCTTTTTCGACCTGCACCACGTGAAAGTTACCGAAAAAATGGAGGCCCTCGGAGGTCAGCCTTTGTACCGGGAGCTTTTAAGGCCCACAAGGATTTATGTCAAATCCATGCTGGCCCTTCTGGCGGACTACCCCATAAAGGGGATGGCGCACATCACCGGAGGCGGTCTTCCCGGTAACGTGGCCAGGATAATCCCTGACGGTCTAGGCGTCTCTATTACCGTGGATCCCGGGAGAATCCCGCCGGTCTTCAGGCTCCTGCAAAAATTGGGCAATGTGCCTGATGACGACATGTATGCCACTTTCAACATGGGGGTAGGCTTTGTCTTTATAGTGGGAGCGGCCGAAGAAAGGGCAGTCATCGAGAGACTGAGAGCGCTCGGGGAGGACACTTTTCCACTGGGGTCCATTGAAAAGGCAGGGGAAGGACCCAGGGTGCGCGTCACAACACCCCCGTAGGCCGGTGCCGCAATAGAGAAAGGGGACCCGGAAACTGTTGAGGATAATCGCACATAGTAGTCGCGAAGCACAATATGCTACAATTCTCCCGCGCTCCTGGAGTATACTATGAACGCAGTTGCGCCCATAGCCCAACTGGATAGAGCGTTGGACTACGAATCCAAAGGCTGTAGGTTCGAATCCTACTGGGCGCGTTCTTACTACCATCAATGACTTCAAGGATATAGCAGTTAACGTTAATGTTATTTGTGACCTTTCATAGGTACGATTGGGCCCGGATCTGTGCCTGTTCCTCGGCTTCCTCATAATAAGACATAGATAGTCTCTCACACGCGCCCTTGAGGTCTTCCTCGTGAGCGGGGAGTATTCCGTCCATTACTCCTCGCCCACGGGCTTCTCGGGCCTCGCCGTCTGAAAGGGAGAGGAATTTATTTTTCCGGAACATGGCGTTTTTTCTTGCTACTGGATAATGCGTGGTATAACATAAAGGATAATCTGCCGAAGCCACACCATCCGCGAGGGTGGGACGGAAAGCCAACGGGTCTCAGTTGTCCGCCTCTGTCCGTTCACCAGCAAGACCGCCGGGCTGCCAGGCCCAACTATCTTGTATGAGGAGGCATCCGATGAAAAAGTGTCTGGGAGTACTGATCGCTCTATTTTTTTTCCTCGGCGGGTTGGCGAGCGCCTACGCCGCCGGCTACACGTACAGTCCCATTATTTACCCCGGTGCTACAGCATTGACATTAGCCTATGGTATTAATGATGCGGGCACGATTTCCGGCTGTTACGGGATCACGGGTGGTCTGAACCAGGGTTTTTCGCTGCTGAGCAATGGGACCCATACTGCCATCACGTACCCCGGTGCTTTAGGCGCCGCAGCCCAAGTCCATGGCATTAATAATGCGGGCGCGGTTGTCGGGGACTACATGGACTCAAGCGAAGTGTGACACGGCTTCTCCCTGAGCAACGGGATCTACACTTCCATCACGTACCCCGGTGCCGCAAAGATCGTGGGCGGTGGCACCCAAGCCTATGGCATTAATGATGCGGGCGCCATCGTCGGTGTGTACATGGACGCGAATAGTGTGTGGCACGGCTTCTCCCTGAGTGGTGTTGGTGGGACCTACACATCCATCGATTACCCCGGCGCGTCAGTCACCCAGGTCAATGGCATTAATAATACGGGTACGATTGTCGGGGAATACGGCGGGCAGGACGTCCTCGCGATCGGTGGGTATGGCTTCACCCTCAGCGGTACAACCTATAGTTCCCCCATGGATTACCCCGGTGCTCTAATGACCTATGCCCTCGCGATCAATGATGCGGGCACGGTTGTCGGCTATTACATCGACGCGGCCGGTGACCACGGCTTTATGGCGACCCCCGGCGCCGTCCAGCCCTCCCTCGCCGTCACCTTGTCCGGCGCCGGCTCAGGCGTTGTCACGAGCGCACCTTCAGGCATCGATTGCAGCGCCGCCACCTGCAATGCCTCATTTGCCTCGGGCACTGCTCTTGTCCTTACCGGTACCGCCGAATCCGGCTCCTGCTTCATTGGATGGGTACCATCCTCGTCCCTCTGCTCGGGCTATCTGGGGACGCCCTGTGACCTCACGTTGACGGGCAATACGTCCCTCGGCGCCACCTTCCAGCCCACAGGGATCGACTTTTGCGATGTGCCGCCCGGGTACTTGTACCAGACCTACATCGACGCCCTCTTCACATCCGGCATCACCACCGGGTGTGTGCAGAATGCCTCTCCTATAGACCGTCGCTACTGTCCTTCGGAAGATGTCCCGAGGAACCAGATGGCCGCCTTCATCATAAAGGCGTTGCAGATCGCAGCAGGACAGCCGGCAGGAGGTTTCACGTATCCCACGACGCCTTATTTCACCGACGTCCCTTCTACGGACCCCTACTTTTCATATATCCAGAGGCTGAAGTATCTCGGCATCACGGCAACGAGCGGCGCCTATTCGCCCGACGAACTTGTGACGAGGGACCAGATGGCTGCCTTTCTCGTGAGGGCAACGCAAGTTAAAGCAGGACAGGGCCCTGAAGCCTTCACCTGCAATGGAGGGGTGGCCGGAGCATCGGTAAGCTGTGCAACAACAACACCTTATTTCACCGATGTGCCCAGTGTAGGCGCCGATCAGTTCTTCCCGTATATCCAGAAGTTGAAGGAGCTTGGAATCACCACCGGCTGCGGGAACGGGGACTACTGCCCTTCCGAAGATGTTGCCAGGGACCAGATGGCTGCGTTTATAGCGAGGGCGTTTCTGGGGCTACACTAGCATTCTTTCCGGATACCGCCTGCATCGGAAGGACGGGGCCATTCGGCTCCGCCCTTCCGATTTTTGCGTGAAGATCTCACCAAGGGGTGAGGGTCCCCTTTTTTTGTGCCGCGAATTGTGCCCATGGGTCATAGGGAATCCCAAAATAAATCGCGACAATCACGGACGCGCCTGCTTAGAATCCTGTTGTCTTTTCTTCGATTATGGCGTAAGATTAGGCTTACCGAAACCGTGTGGTTTTGACCGTGTGTGCCCTACGAATCCAAAGGCTGTAGGTTCGAATCCTACTGGGCGCGCCACTTTCATAGGTTCACGCGCTTCTTTTCTTTCACGATCTTGTGTGGTAACCGGTTTGCAAGTGCCGTAATCAGGCAGCATATGAAGCCGGCGCGACCCGGCAGGGCAAAATATTGAGCCGGCTACCCCGCCGATGGCCTGTGGCCTGCGCGACGCGGATCGTGGCTTTGCTTGTGGAGGGGGCGCTGAGCCCCAATAGCTTTTGTGAGGGGGGACGACCCGCAAGCGGGTGCCCCGACGGGCTTTGCTCGTGGAGGGGGCGCTGAGCCCCAATAGCTTTTGTGAGGGGGGAGGCTCTACGGGCTTTGCTCGTGGAGGGGGCGCTGAGCCCCAATAGCTTTTGTGAGGGGGGAGGCTCTACGGGCTTTGCTCGTGGAGGGGGCGCTGAGCCCCAATAATAGCGTGACAAAATCATGGAGAGAAAAAAGACAAGGGTAATCAGCGTCGGCGGCGTCAAGATCGGTGGTGATAGCCCGATCACTGTCCAGTCCATGCTGAAGACGGATCCGCAAAACCTGCAGGAGACACTGACGCAGTTGCGGGACGTGAAAAGGGCGGGCTGCGAGCTGATAAGGATCGCCCTTCCCCAGGAAGAGACATGCAAGATAATCTCCTTCCTCAAGAGAGAAGTGGATATACCGATTATAGGGGACGTACATTTTAACCACCGCATCGCTTTGAAGGCTATCGAATCGGGCATAGACGGCATCAGGATCAACCCCGGGACGATAAATAACATAAAGAAGATGAAGGAGGTGGCAAGCCTTGCGCGGCAGCGGCAGTTGCCGGTGAGGATAGGTATAAATATAGGCTCCCTGGAAAAAAGGATCCTCAAAAAGTACCGCAAGCCGGACGCGAATGCCATGGTGGAGAGCGCCCTTTACTTTGTAAAGCTCTTCGAGGACGAAGGGCACGAGGCCATCAAGGTCTCCCTCAAGGCTTCCGATATCCTGCAAACAATAGAAGCCTATAGAAAATTCTCAACCCTCTCCGACTGCCCCCTCCACGTTGGCATCACCGAAGCAGGACCCGTTTTCTCGGGCGCCATCAAATCGTCGGTCGGTATCGGCATACTCCTTCACGAAGGCATAGGCGATACGATAAGGGTCTCTCTGACGGGCAACCCCGTCCATGAAGTGACGGCGGCCTATCACATCCTCCGGTGCCTGGGTCTGAGACAACGGGGCATCAACATCATTTCCTGCCCCACCTGCGGCAGGTGCAGGGTAAATCTCAGAGAAGTGGTCGAAGAATTTGAAAAAGAGATTACCCATATCGACACCCCCATAAATGTCGCGATCATGGGGTGCGAGGTGAACGGCCCGGGAGAAGCGCGCGACGCGGACCTTGGCATCGCCTTCGGCCCGCAGAACGCCATCCTCTTTTCAAAGGGCGCCGTCAAGAAAACGGGTATCCCCAGAGAGATGGCTAAAGACATGCTGGTGGAAGAAATACACAATTTTTCCCACTAGTCTACCAAGAAGATAGGTCCTATAAGTCCTCTAGGACCTATCTTTTCCCATCGCCGTTGAAGCGGTGATTATTTTTGCAAAAGCCCCTAAGACTCGCGGCCTTTGTGTAATGCCTGCTCCTGTGCCGCTCTTTTCGTGAGGAATACCCGCTGAAGCACGGTCACGTGGGTGAGGACGGCGAGAATGACGACCACCGGCCGCAAGACGTCAAAACCCAGGCCTATCATAAGAAGAATGATCCTTTCGGGTCTTTCGAGGAAACCGTTGCTGCACCTGATAGATGCGGCCTCAGCCCGTGCTTTCGCATAAGGGACAATAGCGGCGCCGATGGCCGCAAAAAACGTCAGCATCGAAAAAAGCGGGTCGGGATGGTCCAGGCGGAGAAAATGGATCGAAATGGACAGCATCACGAGGAGGTCCGAATACCGGTCGAGCACGGAGTCAAGGTAGCCCCCGAAGGACGTCACCATCTTGGCGTCACGCGCAACAGCCCCATCGAGGAGGTCACAGAAACCGGACACGAAAAGGCAGATGCCGCCCACAAAGAGCGGCCCTCGCAGCCCGACGAACAGGGCTGCCGCAAGCGAAAAAAAAAGCCCGAAAAGAGTGAGCACATTCGGGCTGACCACCCTGTTTCCGAACAATATCCGGTAAACCCGCAATATAGCCGGATCAAAGGAATGGCCTACTTTAGAGCTTATCAATGGCTTTCCTAATTACCCCTCACAAATGCCTGTTACGCGCCTATCTGTATCTGGCCCCGCTTATGAACTCCTCAACCATCCTTCTGGCGATGTCGTCGGGAAACTGCCTTATGGGGTGCTGCTATTATTGGGGCTCAGCGCCCCCTCCACGAGCAAGCTCGCAGAGCCTCCCCCCTCACAAAGACTTTTATCCGCTGCTCAGCGCCCCCTCCATCGGCGGAGCCGCTCGGGGCACCCGCCCTGCGGGTCGTCCCCCCTCACAAATGCCTGTTACGCGCCTATCTGTATCTGGCCCCGCTTATGAACTCCTCAACCATCCTTCTGGCGATGTCGTCGGGAAACTGCCTTATGGGGTGCTTCATGGTGTAGCCGGATATCGATTCCAGTACGCCGCCCACCCCCCTGTCCCGGGCGACCCCGCAGCACCTTATCGCGTCTATGACACATCCGCCGCTGTTGGGCGAATCCTCGACCGAGAGGCGCAGCTCAAGGTCGATAGGGATGTCTCCAAATATCCTTCCTTCCATTCGCAGGAAACACACCTTGTTGTCATACTGCCAGGGGACATAATCAGCCGGGCCGATATGGATATTCTCAGGGGCGAGGGGCGTATCGAGCAGGGATTGAACGGCTTCGGTTTTCGATATTTTCTTTGACAAAAGCCTGTCCCTGTTCAGCATATTCAGGAAATCGGTATTCCCCCCGGTGTTCAACTGGTACGTCCTGTCGATGGTCACGCCCCTGTCATTGAACAACTTCGCCAGGGTTCGGTGGATGATGGTGGCCCCTACCTGTGACTTGACGTCGTCCCCTACCACCGGGATCCTCTTCTCCTCGAACATGGCGGCCCACCGCTCGTCAGACCCGATGAAGACGGGGATACAGTTTATCAGGCCTGTACCGGCTTCCAGACAACATGTCGCATAAAACCTGGTTGCTTCCTCCGAGCCGACGGGGAGATAGTTTATCAGGATCTCGATCCCCCGTCCTTTTAATATTTTGACCACATCGTCGGGGTGCTTGTCGGCAAGGACAAACCTGCGGTCCTCCGGATAATCGGCCATGTGGGGGGAAATACCGTCGAGGGGATTCCCCATGGAAACCGTGAAGCCGCCGTCGCACAGAGCGGACGCGATCCGCTTCGTACAATTTGGCGGAGCGAAAATCGCTTCATGAAACGGCCTGCCGACCTTTCTCCCGTCTATATCGAAGGCAGCCACGATCTTGATGTCTCGCGCGGTATATCCACATATATCACAATGCATCAAGCCCGTCTTGAGCTCATCTTCTTTTTTTCCGGCGTAATAGTCGATGCCCTGGGCGAGGGCGCTCGCACAATTCCCTACCCCAACAATCGCTACCCGAATTTCCCGCATGGAATCACCTAGAAGTTTTCTCTTTTTTAGAATATCTGCCCGGAAAAGTCAAAAATAAAATCGGGTCGTTTACGCCGCCCTGTAGCGGCTGAGGCCCATCTCATACAAATCATTACCGAAAATATCGTTTATCACGAAAAGCGGTAAGTCCTCGACGAGAAGCCTGGCCACTGCCTCCGGTCCCAAGTCCGCGTACGCTACAACGTCATAGGCGCGCACGCTCTCCGCGAGGAGCGCGCCCGCGCCTCCTGTAGCGCCGAAGTAGACCGCCTTGTGCGCACCGATCGCATCTTTCACCTCATCCGATCTCCTGCCCTTCCCTATCATGCCTTTCAGGCCCAGGGCGAGGAGGGCGGGGGTATATGCGTCCATGCGGGAGCTGGTCGTCGGACCGGCCGCGCCGATCACCCGGCCGGGCGCCGGAGGCGTCGGCCCACAGTAGTAGATCACCTGCCCCTTGACATCGATGGGCAGGGAACCGCCTTCCCGGAGGACCTCCGTGAATCTCTTGTGTGCTGTATCCCGTGCCGTGTAAATGTAACCGGAAAGCAGCACCTTATCTCCCGATCTCAGACGGGAGACCGAATCCTCGTCCAGCGGCGTGGTAATGCGCGTTATCTCCATTCTGTTTCCCCTTCTAGAGCGTCACTTCCCTTATCCTGTGGGCGTGGCACTGGATGTTCACCGCAACCGGGAGAGACGCGATATGGCACGGCAGCGCCTTGATATGCACATCCAAGGCAGTGACTTTTCCCCCATATCCCCCGGGTCCTATGCCCAATTTATTGATTTCCTCCAACATTTTCAACTCAAGATCTGCTATGGCCGGATCGGGGTTCCCCTCCCCGAAAGGGAGCATCAATGCCTCCTTCGAGAGGAGCGCCGAGGTCTCAAAATTGCCCCCCACCCCAACACCCACGATAATAGGCGGGCAAGGGTTTGGCCCACCCCTCTTCACCATGTCCAGCACAAATGCCATTATCCCGGGGATGCCCTGCGAAGGGGCGAGCATTCTCACCTCGCTGTAGTTTTCACTGCCCCCGCCTTTCGGCATGACGACGATCCGCACCTTATCACCCGCTACAATTGAGGTGTGGACGATGGGCGGCGTATTGTCACCCGTATTCTCTCTCGTGAAAGGGTCGCAGCAGGATTTCCTCAAATTTCCTTTGTCATAGGCGTTTCGCACGCCTGCGCTGATCCCTTCGCTCAGACTCCCGCCTGTGAAAAGCACGTCCTGCCCGACTTCCATGAAGACAACGGCCAACCCGGTGTCCTGGCATAGGGGTATCTGCCCATCCCGCGCGATCTCGGCATTCCTGAGCAGTTCGCGGAGGACTTCCTTCCCCGCGGGCGACACCTCCTCGTCAATGGCGCGTTCCAGCCTCTCTCGCACGCTTTCAGAGATGTTAATAGTTGCATCGATGAAGAGCCTTTCCACCGTCGCGCTGACCTCGGCTACCCGTATTTCTCTCATCATCACTCCTTATAAGGCCGTATAATACCCTTCTCCATGAGGAGGCCGACCTCCTCCCTCGCCCTTCTTATCTTCCCTTCAGCGATGGCGAAAAGCTCTTTCTCGCTCAGGTTCAGACGGGCCACTCCCTGCTCCATCGCCTTCTTCGCAACAGCGACCGCCTCCCTGGGAAAGACCTCCCATTCGTCCATAGTGGGGAGGAGACGCTCCTCCGAGAGCCCTTTATCCTCGGCGCACCGGGCCAGCTCGGCGGCGGCGGCGATGCACATCTCGTCGGTAATGGTCCGGGCCATGACATCCAGGGTGCCCCTGAAGATTGCGGGGAAGCCGATCGAATTGTTCACCTGGTTGGGAAAATCGCTCCTGCCCGTCGCAACGATGCGCGCCCCCGCTTCCTTCGCCTCCCACGGCCACATTTCAGGGATCGGATTGGCGCAGGCAAAGACTATTGCGTTGTCAGCCATCTTTGCGATCCAGTCCTTCTTGATGACGTCCGGCCCCGACTTGGCAAGGGCGACGACCACGTCCTGACCAACGAGGGCCTCTTCCATATCTCCGTCCCTTCCTTCCCCGTTCGTCGCATGCGCAAGCTCCCATTTCTCCTTGTGGGTCCTTGCGTCGATATCGTCGCGTCTTTTTGACAGGATGCCCTTGCTGTCGACCATGAGGATCTTCAACGGGTCCGCTCCGGCCTTGACGAGCATCCGGGCCGTGCAGACGTTGGCGGCGCCCACCCCGATGAGGGTAATCTTCGCGTCGCCCATCCCCTTTTTCACAATTTTCAGCGCATTGATGAGGCCGGCGACGGTCACGGCCGCCGTGCCCTGCTGGTCGTCGTGCCACACGGGTATAGGCGCCTCAGCCCGGAGCCGCTCGAGGATGTAGAAGCATTTCGGGTTTTCTATGTCTTCCAGGTTGATACCCCCGAAGGTCGGGCAGAGATACTTCACCGTCTTGATGAACTCATCGGGGTCTTTGGTATCGAGACAGAGAGGAAAGGCATCCACGCCGCCCAGGTACTTGAAGAGCAGGGCTTTTCCTTCCATAACAGGAAGGCCGGCCATTGGGCCGATGTCCCCGAGACCGAGCACCCGCGTGCCGTCGGTGACAATCCCTACCATATTGGCCTTGTTCGTCAGCTCAAAAACCGCTTCCGGGTTCCGCTGGATCTCCCTGCACGGCTCTGCCACACCCGGTGTGTACCAGATCGAGAAATCACTGACATCCCGTATGGCGCATTTCGGCACCACCTCTATCTTGCCCCGATAGTAGGGATGCATCTTCATGGCATCCCGCGCCGGCTTTTCAGCCTTCGCGAGGAGCTCTTCCTTCGTCGTCTTTGTCGCCATAGTCTGCCCCTTTGCCTGACCGGACCTGAATTTATCCGGGAGTCGCATCACCACATAGGTATCTTTGCGCGAGGATGCGAAAAATCCCGGTCCCTCGAAGAGCCATAGAACATTTTATAGATAATTACGAAAATTTGCTACAATATATGTAATGGATGATTACACGGCCCTGACAATTCCGGAAGACATAAAACTTGAGATAGAGAAGCTCGTCAAGGACCTCAATTACCACAGCTATCTCTACTATGTGCTCGATTCGCCGGTCATCACGGACCAGGAGTACGACGACCTCTACCGGCGCCTGTTGGAGCTGGAGGAGCGCTGGGACTACGTGCTGCCTGAGTCGCCCACCCAAAGGGTAGGAGCACCCCCCGCCGATAAATTCAAAAAGATCACTCATAGTCAGCCCATGCTTTCCCTCGAAAACGCGTTCTCTTATGACGAATTGCGCGAGTTTGACAAAAGGGTCAGGAGGCTCCTCAAGGCAGAGGCGGATATTGACTACACGGTGGAGCCGAAATACGACGGCCTTGCCATAGAGCTTACTTACAGGGACGGCCTGCTCGCCGCTGCGTCAACGAGGGGCGACGGGTTCGTGGGGGAAGATATCAGAAAAAACGTCATGACCATTAAGTCGGCGCCCCTCAAGATCGCGACCGACGGGAAGGTCCCCGACGAAATAGACATACGGGGCGAAGTCTACATGCACCTGGAGGATTTCAGGAAGCTGAACAGGGAGAGGGAGGAGAAGGGCGAGGCGGCCTTCTCCAATCCGAGGAATGCCGCCGCGGGCGCCGTGAGGCAGCTCGATCCCGCGGTTACCGCCTCCCGCAACCTCTATCTCGTCTGTTATAGCGTGGGCACGGCCAGGGGTATAGAGTTCCCAAGCCAGGCAGCCCTCATCGACTGGCTTCGCGTCTCAAGGTTCCCCACCCCCGCAATATTCACCGTGGTCAGGGGCATCGACCAGGCCGTCGGCAAGGTGCGGCAGATCGAGGACCGCCGGGATTCCCTTGCCTTCGAGACCGATGGGGCCGTGGTAAAGGTTAATGACTTCTCTTTGCAGCGGCAATTGGGCGCAAAGACCAGGGAGCCGCGCTGGGCAATCGCCTATAAGCCTCAGGCCCACCGGGCAGTGACAAAGATAAGGGATATCAGTTGCAGCGTGGGAAGGACCGGCGTCATTACCCCGTATGCGGTCTTCGAGCCCGTAAGGGTCGGCGGCGTCACCGTCACGAGATCGACCCTCCACAACTGGGACGAGATAGAGCGGAAGGACATACGGATCGGCGATACAGTGGTGGTCGAAAGGGCCGGGGACGTCATTCCCCACGTCGTGGCTGTTGTCAAGGAGAATAGGACCGGGGAGGAAAGACGTTTTCCCATTCCGGAACAATGCCCGGTTTGCGGATCCATGGTCGCGCGGGAAGAAAATGAGGTGGCAGCCAGGTGCGTCTCCCTCTCCTGCTCCGCCCAGGTGCAGGAAAAAATCATACATTTCGCCTCCAGGGGCGGCATGGACATCGAAGGTCTCGGCGAAAAGAATGTGGCCCTCCTGCACTCGACGGGTCTCATCACGCGCTTTGAAGACATCTACCGATTAAAAAAGGCGAACCTCCTCAGCCTGCCGCGATTTGCCGAAAAGTCGGCTCAGAACCTGATCGATGCGATCGAGATATCGAAACGGACGACCCTTTCCAAGTTCCTCAACGCCTGCGGCATCCCCCACGTGGGGGAGTATGGGGCGCGCCTGCTGGCGACGCGGTTCAAAAGCCTGGAAGACCTTTACCGTGTACCGCCGGAAGAGGTCCTCGCCATAAAGCAGGTGGGGGAAACGATCAGCGAGGCCGTCTCCACGTTCTTTCACGACGAAGGGAACATCAAGACCCTGGAGTCTCTTCGGGACCTTGGCCTGCGCCTGGAGAATCCTGATTTTAACCTTGAGGAAAAAGCAGAAGGGCCGCTTGCCGGCATGACCTTCGTTATTACCGGCACCCTGCCCGCAGCAAGAAAAGAGGTGGAGGAGCTGATCGAAAGGCACGGAGGGCATGCCGCGTCCCAGGTCTCGGCGAGCACCGATTATCTGATCGTGGGAGAGAACCCCGGCTCGAAAAAGGCAAAAGCGGAGAGACTGGGCGTCAAAACGATCACCTACACAGACCTCCTCGGACTGACCGGGGAGGGGAAGGGGGGCTAAAGACCATGAAAGCCATCGTCGCGGGCACATCACTACTCCGTTCGACCCTTTTCAAGAACTGGGACGAGTTCGTTGTCGAGACGCCCTACGGCAGGGTATCCGTACGCAGGGCGTCCCAGTACCTTTTTCTGCAGCGCCACGGGAAAAAGGCCGTGCCGCCCCACATGATCGACCACCGCGCCAACATCTGGGCCCTCAAGAGCCTCGACGTGGAAGGCATTATTGCGGTCAATTCCGTGGGAAGCCTCAAATCGAGCCTTAAGCCGGGCACGTTCATCATTCCTGATGATTTCGTCTCACCCTGGAACGTACCCACCTTTTTTGACTACGAGATGCGTTTCACCATCCCCCTCATGGACGCGACCTACGCGCAGAAAATGCACCATATCTGCACCGCCATGGAGGCGGAAACGGTGCTCGGCGGCATCTATATCCAGACCACCGGGCCGCGCTTCGAGACGAGGGCCGAGGTGAGCGTGCTCAAGAAGCTGGGCGACGTGGTAGGGATGACAATGGCGTCGGAGGCAACCCTGAGCATGGAATATGCTATCCCCTACGTAAGCCTCTGCTCTATCGACAACTATTGCAACGGCGTCTTGAGGGTCCCCCTCACCATGGACGAAGTCGAGACGCAGATCCTCATAAACGGCAGGACGGTGGAAGCGGTCCTCCAGACCATCCTGGGCGAGGGTTTTTAGTGGACATCCTGATCAAAGGCGTCCGTCTCCCGGAAGGGTCGGTCCGCGACATCTTCATCGAAGACGGCAGAATTGACGAAATATCGGCGGCATGCACCAGGACGGCCCACCGGACTATCAACGGAGGCAATAAGGTCGCCCTGCCCGCTCTTATCAACGGTCATACCCATGCGGCCATGACCCTCCTGCGCGGTTACGCGGACGACATGCCGCTGAAGCAGTGGCTTGAAGAAAAGATCTGGGTCCTCGAAGGCAAATTGACGGGTGAGGACGTCTACTGGGGGACAAAGCTTGCCTGTCTCGAGATGATCAAAAACGGCATCACCGTCTTCAACGATATGTACTGGTTTTGGGAGGATTCGGCCCGGGCCGTGGCTGACATGGGCATCCGGGGCTTCCTCTCCGCCGTCTTTATCGATATGTTCGATCCGAAAAAGGCGCAAGAGCAGATCGAATCGAATATCGAGCTCTTCCGCATAGCGGAAAAGTACAGGCCCCACGTCATCTTCAGCCTCGGCCCCCACGCCCTCTACTCGGTTTCGAAAGAGAGCCTCGGATGGATCGCGGAGTTTTCCCGGCAGCACAACCTGCTTGTTCACATGCACCTCTCTGAAAGCGAGGGCGAGACGCTGTTCAGCCGGGAGAGGTACGGCCGCTCGCCCGTTGAGTTTCTTGAAGAACAGGGTCTGCTCTCGGAAAGGTTCACCGGCGCCCACGGCTGCTGGCTCACCGGGGACGATGCGACTATCCTTGCGCGAAGCGGAGCGAGCCTGATCAATAACCCTGTCTCGAACCTCAAATTATCCGTGGGCAGCATCTTCCCTTACCGGCTCGCACGGGACCACGCCATCCCTTACTGCTTCGGCACGGACGGCTGCTCCTCAAACAACCACCTCGATATGATGGAGACCATAAAATTCGCCTCCCTCCTTGCAAAATTCTCTACAAACGACCCCACTTTCCTCCCGGCCAGGGAGACATTCGAGAAGGCGACAAGGGAAGCAGGCCGCATTTTCGCGCTGGGCGACTGGGAGATCAAGGTCGGGTCATCTGCGGACATAATCCTCCTCGACCTCAGCCGACCGGAGTTCGTGCCGAATTTCGATATCTACTCCGATATTGTGTATGCGGCAAACGGCTATGCCGTCGATACGGTCATCTGCATGGGCCGGGTCGTGATGGAAGGCCGCCATGTGGACGGGGAAGAACAGATTATGGAGCGCGCCCGGCGGGCCGCAAGGGACCTCGCCGCGCGATGAGATTCGTGTGCGATGTGATGCTCGGGAAACTGGCGAAATACCTGCGCATCCTGGGGTTCGATGCCGTCTATGCCGCAAGTCCCGCGGCCCTCGACCGCTGCCGGGTGCATGATGGCGACCGGATCCTGCTCACGCGGCGAAAAGGGCCTTCCCCTTTCGCGCGGACCGTCCGCATCGAGTCGGAGAACGCGGCTGAGCAGCTCCGGGAGATGAAGGCGCTTATCAAGCCCGCCATCTCGCGCAGTGCGGTGTTCGGCAGGTGCATCGAATGCAATGTGGCATTGATCGAGGCCGGCAAAGCGGACGTCGAGCCCCGTATCCCCGAGTTCGTCTATCACCATTACACGCGCTTTAAGCTATGCCCCTCCTGCATGAGGGTCTACTGGGAGGGATCGCACACGCATGGCATGGCCGCGCTTCTCGAGGAGGTGCTTTCCTGATGCCGTTCCCTTTCAAGGAAGTGATCGAGGGCCTCAAAGAGTTTTATACGTCCGACGTCCCCGTTGTCACGAGGATCGCCAACGAGCGGCATGACCCGTTTCTCGTGCTCATCGGCTGCCTGCTCAGCCTGAGAACAAAAGACGAGACAACGGAAAACGCCATGGAGCGCCTGATGAAAAGGGCCCGCACGCCGCGTGAGCTGCTGTCGATCCCGACCGAGGAGGTCGAGCGAATCATCTATCCGGTAGGCTTCTACAAGGTGAAGTCGCGCCTAATCAAAGAGATCTCGCGAACCGTCATCGAAAAATACCACAACGTCGTGCCCGATACCCTGGACGAGCTGCTCACCATCAAGGGCGTGGGACGGAAAACGGCCAATATCGTCATAACGGAAGGTTTCGGCGCACCCGGCATCGCCGTCGATACCCACGTCCACCGCATCTCCAACAGGCTCGGCGCCGTCAGGACAAAGACGCCCGAGGAGACGGAGATGCGCTTGCGGCAAATCCTCCCGCAGGAGTACTGGAGGGTTTATAACCCACTCCTGGTCACCCATGGGAGAAGGACGTGCACGCCCCTGTCGCCGTGGTGCGGGAGATGCCGGGTTCATGACCTCTGCGCGCGGGTCGGCGTCACAAGGTCGCGGTGAGCGTGAGGCGGGCGGCCAACGGCCTGGAGGACTCGCGCGCTGCCGCGCCCTGCTCGCCCTGTGACGCTCCGACGTACGGTACAGTACGCCTACGGTCTACGGGGCTCACAATGCATCGACATCTCATCGATTCCTCCACGACCCGCCGATTGGCCGTCCGGGTGCCCCGGTCCACCCGATCCGGGTCCTATCAGCCTTAAAGTCGCTGATACTCCCGGAAGCAAAAAAACATAAGTCCCTCTGTCTTTCATCCATAATCCATAATCGTTTTTACTGGCCCCTCACCGCCCTTCCCTCTTTATTACACCGGTTTACAAGGCTCGTTCGTTGGCAACTGTTAAAGATCAGCTTGGGCCATTGACCCAGGCACTGAACGATTAAAGTTTCGGCGGGACCCTCACATTCGTGGCCTTCTCGAATGCATAAGCCATGCACAGCAGGCTGACTTCTTCCCATGGACGCGCCACAATCTGCAGGCCGATAGGCAGACCTGCTTTGCTGTAGCCGGCGGGCACAGAGATTGCCGGATACCCGACAACGCTGACCGGGTCACAATCCCTTATAAAGGTGAGGAACGTGTCGACCTTCTGCCCGTTGAGCTCAGTCTCCATGTCATCTCCTATTGAGGCCGCGGGAAAAGGTGTTGTCGGGAGCAGCAAGGCGTCGAGGCCGGACATTGCCTCTTCGAATCCGGCAATCATTTTGATGCGGTCCTCCCGTAACGCTTTGACGTAAAGGTATCCGGGGATCGGCTTTGCATCGGGTGTCCCTTTCTGGCCGCCGAGTGCACCTTTCACGTCAGGCCCGAACTTCGTCAGGTACTTGTCGATGGTGGCCTGGGGATCGAAGGACTTTAAGTGGTCTTCGACAAGATAGACCGATTCGGACAGCACGATGTTGAAGCCGCACGGTGTAGCCAGGTCCATATGCTTGACTTCGACTTCCTTCACAGTGCCGCCCAACCGCACTATCTGCTTGATTGCCCCTTCGATGACGGCTTGGGTATCCGGATGTATCCCTTCGTAGAAATATTTCCTGGGTACGCCAAATCTTTTTCCTTTTATCCCCTCGGCGAGCAGGGAAGAGTATTTAGGTACAGGATTATCGGAGCTCCCCGCATCTCTCGGGTCCGTTCCTCCGATGACTTCCAGAATCACGGCTGAGTCTCTTACCGTTCTGGTTATTGGGCCGATCACATCTCTCGTAAAGGACAGGCCCATCATACCCCCTCTTCCAACCCTGCCAAGCGTTGGCTTAAGACCCACTACCCCGCAGAGGGCCGCTGGAATTCTCACAGACCCCCCGGTGTCGGTACCTAGCGCACCGGCACAGAAAGCCGCGGCTGCCGCTGCAGCCGACCCCCCGCTGGAGCCGCCGGGTATTCTGCTCTTATCGTAGGGGTTTCTCGTTGGCCCGTAATGAGGGTTATTGGTGGTAATGCCGAAGGCAAGCTCATGCATATTTGTCTTTCCGATCACAATCGCGCCTGCCGCCTTCAATTTTCCCACCACCGACGCGTCTGCAGGCGGTATCCAATGGGCGAGGATACTTGACCCGCCCGTGGTGCGCACGTTTTTGATATCAAGATTGTCTTTGACGGCTACCGGCAATCCGTGCAGGATGCCCTTGAAGTCTCCCTGTTTAGCCAATCTATCGAGTTCTTCCGCGTCTCTGAGGGCACTTTCTGCTGCCACCGTGATATACGAGTTGATGCCGTTCCTCCCGTCGAACCGCTCAATCCGTTGAAGGTACAGCTCCACAAGCTGTTTCGAGGTGATCTCCTTGTTTCGGATCATCGCGGACAATCTGTAGAGGGGAAGATCAGCCAGGTTGCCGTCGCCGGACTGAGCCGTTTCTCCCCACGCATGGCCGCCCACTACGGAAGCTGCGGCCGCGAGCCCGGCCGCAGCCCCTAAGGTGTTCTTCAGAACCGTTCTCCGGTCCGTTCCCTTCTCATCCTGTTTCATTATCCCTCCGCCTTTTTGTATTTTACAAGAGCGGTTTAATATCTACAACTGGTGAGAAGGTCGGGACATTTGGCAAGTGTTAAAGATCAGTCACACCGATCTCACCTCTGCACCACAGACAACATCTTTTCAAAATAATCGAGCGATTCGGGGTTGACCAGGGCATCTCTGTTCGTGACCGGTCTGCCGTTTACGATATTCGCGACGGCGCTCTCCACCTTCTTTGAACTGAAGGTATAGGGTATATCGGGCACCTCTAAGATCAGGGCCGGCACATGGCGCGGTGACGCCTTGTCCCTGAGCGCGTTCTTTATCCTTATCTTCAGCTCATCGCTCAGGGTTCTCCCGGGAGCAAGCTTCACAAAGAGCAGCACCCGCTGGTCGCCTTCCCGGTACTGTCCTATAGCCACGCTGTCAGCCACCTCATCAAATGCTTCCACGATATTGTAAATCTCGGCGGTGCCGATGCGGACCCCCGACGGTTTCAGTATGGCATCCGATCTGCCGAAAAAGGACACCCCTCTCGTATCGCTATAGAACTCCACATAGTCGCCGTGCCGCCACACGTCCTGGTACACCCCGAAGTAGGCATCTTTGTACTTTGTGTGGTTGGGATCGTTCCAGAAATAGAGCGGCATGGAAGGGGCAGGGACCTCGCAGACAAGCTCTCCTTGCTTATCGTAAACGGGATTGCCGTTATCGTCATAAGCCTTCACCTTCATGGCGAGTCCCGGGGCTTGCAGTTGTCCGGCATAGACCGGAAGCGTCGGCGACCCGATAGCAAAACAGCCGTTAATATCCGTGCCTCCGGCAAGGGAATTGAAATGAACATCCGCCTTGATGGACTGGTAGACGTATTCAAACCCTTCCGCGGATAGGGCAGAACCGGTCTGACCTATTGTTTTCAGCGAGTCCAGCCGGAAGAGGTCTTTCGGCTTGAAGCCCTGGCCTTTCAACAGGTTGATGTACGTAGCGCTTGTTCCGAAAAAGCTTATTCCTTCCTCGTCTATCAGTTTCCACATGGTTCCCAGATCCGGATAGCCTGGGTTGCCGTCGAAGAGGACGATCTTGGCGCCGACGCCGAGGCCGGCTACCAGCCAGTTCCACATCATCCAGCTCGGTGCGGTCATGTACGTGATCGTATCCTCCCTCTTCAGGTCGGAATGGAGGACAAGCTCCTTGAGCTGGTTGACCAGTATCCCGCCGACACTCTGGACCATGCACTTGGGCTTGCCTGTCGTGCCCGAAGAGAACATGATGTAGACGGGATGGTCGGCAGGCACCTGCTCGAAGATGATCTTTTCCTCTTCGCAGAGGAAATCCCGGTAGCGCACGGCATTGCGTATGCCTCTCATGTCGGGGTCTTCGCTTACGTAAGGGACGATCACGACTTTTTCTATCGAGGGAACCGCGTCCACGACCGCTTTAGCAGCAGCGAGCATGGGGAACGGCTTGTTCTTATAAAGATACCCGTCAACCGCAAAGAGAACCTTGGGGGCGATCTGACTGAAGCGGTCAATCACCGCCTGTATCCCCAGCTCAGAGCCGCAGGACGCCCAGGCGGCGCCGATACTTGTGGCAGCCAGCATGGCAATCGCCGTCTCGGTCATATTCGGCATGTACGCCGCAACGCGGTCTTTCCTGGTCACCCCCTCCGCCCGCAGGGAGCCGGCCAGGCGGGCAACCGTGTTGTAGAGCTCTTCATAGGTGATGCTCACCGGCGGTTTGGCTTCACACTTGAAAACAAAGGCTGTCCTTTCATCCCTGTACCTGAGCAGGTTCTCGGCAAAATTCAGCTCCGCGCCCACAAACCACCGCGCGCCGGGAAACTTGTTCAAATCATCCACCACTTGTTCGTACTTCTTCGAGGCTTTGATATCCAGGAAATCCCAGAGGATTGCCCAGAAATCTGCAATATTAGCTACCGACCAATCATAGAGATCGAAATAACCGGTAAATTGCCTGTTGTACCGTCTGTTGACAAATTCCGTAAATCTTGTCATGTTTGAATTCTTGATTCTCTCTGCGGACGGACTCCAAAGTGGGCTCTTCATTACACTCCTCCCCATAAACGTGGTCATGAAGCGCCTATTTCTCTCTTGCGCCTCACATGATCAGCCATTTACGAACTGTTCGCCTCGTTCTGCACGCCTGCTTCATCGCCCCGGTGCTGACCTCCCTCGTTTTTTGGCGCTGTTCCCCTGGTCTCAGGTGAACATCATTATTCATTAGACGGGTATTTCTCCTTACAAATTTTCACCCCCCAAGGTAAGCCTGGTTTAAAACCTCATTACCCTTCAGCTCTTGAACCGTACCTGTTAAGATGACTCTCCCCACTCTCATTACGTAACCGCTTGCTGCAACCCTTAAGGCTAAAGACACATTTTGTTCCACTAAGAGAACAGTGACCCCACTTTCATGAATATTTTTTATTATCGAACCCACCTCATCGACAACAAGGGGAGAGAGTCCCAATGAGGGTTCGTCAAGCATAAGCATCCTTGGTTTCGCCATAAGGCCCCGGGCAATGGCCAGCATCTGTTGTTCACCTCCGCTCATACTCCCGGCTTTCTGGCTAAATCTCTCTTTTAATCTTGGAAAATAGGAAGAGACTTTCTCAATATCCGCGTTTATGCCTTTTTTGTCTTTTCGCAGGCAGGCCCCAAGTCTAAGATTTTCCATGACAGTGAGATAAGGGAAAAGTCTTCGACCTTCAGGAACTAAAACCAGACCAAGTTTCACAATATCATAAGCTGCTATCCTGTCTATCCTCTTGTTGTCAAACCATATCTCGCCCGAGGTCAATTGCACCAACCCTGACAAAGCACTCAAAAGAGTGCTTTTACCTGCCCCATTAGCACCGATAATGGTCGCTATGGTGCCCGCGGCAATATCCAGCGAGACATTATCCAATGCTATGGCTCTTTTGTAGTGCACCGTGATGTTCTGCACCCTAAGCAACATGTTCACTCCCGAAGTAGGCTTTGATTACTTCCTTATTCTGCCTCACTTCTTCAACTGAGCCTTCAGCAATTTTCTTTCCAAAGTTCATAACTCTGACACTCTCACATATATCCAGGACCTGCATGTTGTGCTCGACCAGGAGGATAGTTATCCCCTGCTGCCGTATTTTCTTGATAGTTGCCATGGTAAAATCTATTTCATCCGGGTTCATTCCCCCTGCCGGTTCATCGAGTAATAGTAATTTGGGCTTAATGGCTAAGGCTCGAGCCATGCAAAGCATCTTTTGATACCCTTGAGGTAGATTCTTCGCAAACTCATCCCTTACCTTCTCTAGTCCTACGAGGTGCAGGATTTCTATGGACTGGTCCAGGATATATCTTTCATTCCGGCGATAGGTTCCAGTATTGAAATAAGCAGCCCACAAGCTTAACCTCGGATGCAGATAAAATGATGCTACCACGTTTTGCAAGACAGTAAATTCGGAAAGAAGAGGGGTCAACTGAAAAGTACGACCTAGACCTATTTTGGCAATGGAATGTGGTTTCTTACCCGTGATATCATTACCGTCAAACATTATCCTTCCCTTGTTGGGACGCACATACCCGGATATGAGATTGAACAGAGTAGTTTTGCCGGCGCCATTGGGACCAATTAAGCCCGCTATCTCCCCTTCGTTGACGTGCAGGTCAAAATCCCACACAGCACCGACGCCGCCAAAAAACTTGGTCAGTCCACTGACTTCAAGAAGCATGCCTCACAGTTTTCCTTTCACGAACGTTTGCGACCCAGAATTTAACCTGGCCAAGCAGACTAGCGATGCCCTGCGGCATGAGGAAGATCACTATCAGCATTATGCCGCTATAAATGTATGGAACAAATTCCTTTATTCCACGGAAAAGCTCAGGAATGATTATTAGGGTCGCAGTTCCGATAAGAGGCCCAAAAAAGCTTCCCATACCACCTACGAACATGTATATTACCAGGTTGATACTGGCGAGTAGGTTAAAGCCATTTGGTGACAGCACTAAATTATAATGAGCGTAGACGGCGCCGGCGATACCGACAAAGAAACATCCTACAGCCAAGGCAAGAACCCTGTAGTTGGACTCATCTATGCCTACACTGGATGCCACCCAATGTGATTGAGCAACAGTCTTTACAGTCATGCCTATACGGCAGACTTCAAACCTGCGCAAAGCCAGAAGACTAAGCAAGAGCAAGACAAAGCAAAAATAGTAGTAAGGCAACTTAGAGCTAGCAAATAAAGGTGGAATAGCTATGAGGCCGACAGCACCGCCAGTGTAGTCACTGAGTGTTGCATTGACAGCCAATATCGCTACCCCGAAGAAAAGGCTCACCATGGAAAAGTAGATTAATCTCAGTCTTGAGAACGGATAACCTATTAAAACCGCAACAGCCGCTGTGGCTAATCCTCCCAGCGGTATGGTAAGCCAGGGTGTCCAGCCTAACTCTTTTGCTAATACGGCTGACACGTAAGCCCCGATACTCATGAAACCGGCATGTCCCAGAGATAGTTGACCTGAAATAGCTATCGTACGCAGGCTACTTGTGGCAATTATGTAGATGAAAGTGAGGATAAGGATATGGAGGTAGTAAGGTGACCGAGTAACTAAGGGTAGCACGAATAAAATGATTATGAGGCCAACGTAGATAACAGCTTTCGTCGGTGTTTTCCCCTTCCACATTGAAAATTTCCTGTTGGCCTTATTCATATTGACCTCATGGCTCACGCCGACCGAACAATCCTTGAGGTCTGAGCAACAAGAGAACAACGATTACACCGAAACCAACCACATCAGTAACAGCGCCGGTGACGAACAGGGGCAAAGTAGCATCTATGGAACCGATGATCAAACCCGCAACCAGGATGCCGAATGTGCTTCCTATCCCACCCAGGATAACCAGTTGAATTGCTTTTACCAATATGAAATCTCCCATGAAGGGGCTTAGTCCGAATACAGCGCCCATTAGGCACCCTGCCACCGCTGCCAAGCCACAACCCATAAAAAAGGCGAGGGCACAAATGCTGTGAATATTAATCCCCTGCAAAACAGCTCCTACGGGATCCTGCGATATAGCCAGCATCTCCAGACCTATCTTAGCCTTTTTTATAAATAGAGTGAACAGTAACAGAAGGATACCACCGATGATGAGAGTTACTATTCTCTCTGCGCTTATAGAAATGGCTCCGGACCTGATAATACCTGATGCAAACTGGGGTATTGACCTAATATAAACTCCCACTGTCACATTGACCGTCGTCTCCAGAATTATAATAAGGGCTACCGACATAATTATGCTATTGACCATGTCCCCAAAGAAAGCGCGGAAGCAAAATTTCTCCAGGAGCAGTCCAAGTAGGCCGACTATCAGCACTGAGACCAGCAAAGATAACCACAGATTTAGACCAAATCCCACAGCAAATTGATAGCAGATGTAACCACCTACCATGTATATGGCGCCGTGAGCAAAATTAAGGATACCCGCAATGCTCAGCAAAAGGGCAAAGCCCAAAGCCACCAATATGTACATTGATGAGAGCACCAATGCGTTCACTGCACCAGTCACCACTATTTGCACTGTGCTTCTCCTGATGTATCGGCTACGTATGAAACGGATTCACCAAGGTAGCAGCGTATCGACTGCTACCTTGGCCATCGCAACACGATAACTGACTTACGGGCTGACGAATGTCACCCATTTAACGTGCTTCGATATACCCTTCTGTAGGTCCTGGATGGGAAGTGGGTTGCATACAGTATGTTTAATCCCATAAGTTTCCAATCCACCCATCCGGGCGGTTCCGTAGAGGGTTGGCAGGGTTTCGATTTTCTCCAACGCGGCCTTCACGGCAGTGGGATCAAGGCTTTGGGCAGCTTCCATGCCTTGTCTGCAAACATCGACAACCTGGAATCCCCAGAAATGGTAGTAGGAGATATTTCCATATTTTGCTTGAAGCCTTGGCGCCAGTTGCTTGATCATTGGCGTCATAGCCGGGTCATTCGGAGTTATGCTTGTCGTAAAGTAATCGTTTGATGCTGCTAAGCCGGCAGATTGTGCGACTTCAGGAGCAGCGTTATGCGGAGCGAACATGGGGCCGGTAAAGCCTTGCTCCCTGGCTGCCTTAAGCATGCTGCCGAGGGCCTGTGGCCAACCGTTGACCATGGCTATTGCATCCGGCTGTGAAGCTAAAACTCTGGCCACTATCGCAGTAAAATCAATTGTGGTGTCGGGCCACTTAACGGGATCGCCCACGACAGTAAGTCCAACCTCCCCGGCACGTCGCTTGAGTACTGGGCCAAGATAAGGGATTGATCCATCGTCTGGGAAGATAAAAGCAAGTTTCTTTGCTTTTGGATAGGCTTCCCTGAGATATTTCATACAGATGGCAGTTCCTTCTATAGTGGCAGCCTGCCCCACGAATGTATATGGAGTCTTCGGGCTATATTGTGAAGGCACGCCGGAGTTGTATGCGGTAACGAAAAGTACCTTAGCTGGTTCAGTCACGGTCTGTGCTCCCTCCATCACGTTAGGCACAACCGTTCCGACAACGAACTTTACCTTGTCGCTATAGACGAGCTTAGTAGCCGCAGCTACCGCGCCGTCAGCAGTGCCTTTCGTATCCTCGATGTGGAGCCTAATATTGTATTGCACCCCTTTAATTTTGATTCCACCTTTCTGATTTAAGTACTCCTGCGCCACTACCGCTCCCTGAGAAATAGGCACTTCCGCTGCTGAGCCCCAGCCAGTCAGTGCAGCAAGCATACCAATATCCACAGTTTTTGGTGCAGGTTCGGCAGGGGCTGCCAGGACGCGACCTGCGAGGAAAGGCAAAGCTACGAGAGATAAAACTGCACAGACACCCAATAATACCGTTACTAGATTCTTTTTCATACTAAAATTACCTCCTTTTTACGATTAACCTCTACCGGATGCTAAGCTTCGACTATCGATTGCCTCCGGCACCCTAACCACTTACCTGCTCGCCAGCCCGAGAATTTCCCTTGCCTCCGCCGGTGACGCCACCTCCCTCCCCAACTCGTGCGCCAGCCTGACAGCTTTTTCCACGAGTTCAGCATTCGTCTTTGCCTGCACACCGGGGTTAAGGTAAATGTTGTCCTCAAAGCCTACCCTCACATTACCACCCAAAAGCAGTCCCATGGTTATCATAGGGAATTCTGACAGCCCGACGGCGCATACCGACCAGGGATACCCCTGTGGTACCTGACGAACCATGTGGAGCAGATTGTCCGGGGTAGCCGGGATGCACCCCATCACACCCATCACGCACTGAAAATAAAGCGGGCTGTTCAGGTATCCGAGATCCTTGAGCGTGACGGCGTTGTTAATCATTCCCACGTCGTAACACTCGAGCTCCGGTTTCACCCCGCATTCCCGCAGGACACCGGCGATGTAGGCCATGTCGTTGAAGGTGTGGACCATGACAAACTTGAGCAGCCAATCCTTTTTCGATGCACTGTAGATGTCGATGACCGGGGAGCCCGAGTTAAACGATGCCAGGTCAGGCTTTGTCTCCGGGAACTTGCACAGCTCCGGTATGACCGATATCCTGCCCTTCACGCTCTCCTTCGGGTCCTCCTGGAACAGATAGTCACCGTCGTAGCGCTTTCCTGAGCCCCCGGTCGTCACATTGATAATGATTCCCGGACACTGTTGTCTTATCGGGGCTATTGCATTCGCCAGAAACCGCGCATCGTGGTCCGGCATGCCTGTCTCGCGGTTTCTCCCGTGTATATGGATTATCGAGGCCCCGGCATTGAAGGCTTGCACTGCAGAGGTCACCTGCTCCTCAGGGGTCTTCGGCAAATAGGGGTTACCCGCCGGGGACGCGCCCCCGGTTATTGCACATGTGACAATGACCTTTTCCATAGATCTCACCTCCTGGGTTCAACCGTTCAGTCGAGATCTGGTAAGAAGTCAAACACGAATGGATAGCCAGGCGGCACTGCCTCCACCTCCAGCATGGCGGCGCAGTGAGGGCAGTAGAACTCCCGGAGCTCCATCCAGGAAGGATCGCATTTTCTGGGACCGCGGAATATCTCCTCCATGCTCTCTTCGGTGTCTCGAACAAACACCACCGCGTTATTTTTCCAGGTCTGCCGGTAATCACCAAATTCATAGCCGCAGCTACATTTCACCACCTTCTCGGCACCTTTCTGAACCACGTAGAGGTGCTCTCCCATAGGCACCAGAATCTTTTCCGGAAAACTCACCTTCTCTTGCTCGATCTTCAGGATTGCCTCAAAACGGTCTTCCTCTTTAGCGCCTCGCTGCATCTCCAAAAGGACCGGAAGGTCAAGGTTTCCGTCGATAAGATCACGAAGGACATCCTTAGACCAATTTGTTTTTCTTATCGCCATTGTCTTTTCCTCCTTGTCTCGTCTAAAAGCCCGTAAATGTGTCCGGCAGGTTCCAGAACTCCCTGAATTCGTTAAGGAATCTAACAGACTTATTGAAGCTGTCGTTGTACATTTCCTTCACGATGGGTGCGAGCTTGCCTTCCACGAGATTCTTTCTGGCGCGAGTCCTAAATTTCGCGCAAGGAATAGCCCTTTCTATCCGCCTTTTCCTTATTTGTGCTCTGAGTTTGGCCGTTTTGTCCGCATCCAAAACAAAGTGTCCGTTATTAGCTGCCCGAACGAGAGCAACGCCGTATACATTTTCAGCCGATGTTGTCGTGGTGAGGCCCTCATTCACCTCCTGCACCACCATTTCCGGGGAACGCTCTATCGGGTCTCCCCATCCGCCGCCGCCGCCCGATGCCTGGTAGATCAGGTCGTACCGTTTGAACGGGACGCTGGCGCTCTGGCCTGCGGTTATCTTCAATGTCCCCTTCAAAAGGCGGGCAAAGTCGGGATTTGCCGGGTCGCCCTCCTCGTGGGGAAGCGGCAGTTTGAGCGCCGCAGCTTCGGCAAAGTTGGTGTCCACCATGGTATACCGGTATCTTGCCGGAGCAGGGTAGCCGCCCATGGTCCCTCCCGAGAGAAACACCTTATCGCCGGACATAAAGGAGCCTGACTCGATGAATTTGATCGGTGGTTCAATCACGTACAGCGAAGCTATCGAAGCCCCGCCCCGTTTTCTTCCAAATCCCCCGCCATCCGTCTGCACACCTCGCCCGAGCCATTTTAACGGCCAGAGCGGCTCAAACTGCTCGCAATCTGAAAGATTAGCTTCGGGATTCCACACGGAATTTGCAGCATCGAGCCCATCCTTATTGCTCGATGCTGCTGCGCCGGAGGAGTTCATCTCGAAGTTGGCAATCGAAAACAGTTTGTCATTCTCGTCGACACCACCGGCAAACACAGAACTGGTGATCGCCTTACTGGCAAGCCCCTCCTCCCGGAAGCCCTTCGCGTAGTAAGCCCTCGACAGGGCCCGCTGAAAACACCCCCCCGCCGACACCTTTGCGGAAGCCCAGCAGGAGCACGCATACTGAATGCCCGGGTTGACTGCCGTATTCTCTGGGATGTTAATCTTGAATCCCTGGACAAGGCCCGCGTTGAACATACCGTCATAGAGCACTTCCTGGAGAAGCTGATAGATGTGCAGCCCGGCAGCACAAATGAGCGACGCATTATTCGAGTGATAGCCTGGGGAACTCACCCCTTCGTAACTGAGAGTCAATTCTCCGTTCTTGGTGACCGTCATCTCAAGAGGGAAGTGTATATACTGGTCCTTCGGGAACCGTACCGGCTGCAGGGAGTTGAGAACGTCGTAAAAGTTCACGGTACGATAGGTGCCGGGAAACAAAACCGTCTTGATCTTGCTGATCGCAAATCTCCTGCCTTGTTCGATCATCTCATATATAGCCTTTTCATAGTAATCAAGCCCGTATTCTTCGATCAGGTCGATGATGGCCTTCTTCATCTTTACGCAACCCCCCAATTTGGCCAAATCGTCGATAATCCACCACTTACCATCGCGTGTGTTCCGGCTCACCATGATGTGATAGTCCTTGAAGAATCTGTCATTCTCTCCGACCTTCTGGGCCGTAACCATCAAGCCATCGTCATACCGGCTTAACGCAGATGGAGAGGTCCCGCCCGGCTCGGTCCCGCCCACTTCCATTACGTGGGTAAGGCCGCCGACCCAGGCCGCAAGTCTGCCCTTATAGAAAACGGGCATGAGGGTTGCGACGTCGGCGGAATGGGCCCCGCCGATCTGTGGATCATTATTACAAAAGATGTAACCGTCTTTGATGCCCGGATCATCCTCATAATCCATATTCAACATCCATTTGATGCTGGCCGAGAAGCTGGCGAAGTGAAGGAGGATCCCTCTCGAAAACGCCGCAACATCGCCTTCGGGAGTGAATATACAGAACACGCACTCACCAAATTCCCGCACCGTTGGAGATGCGCTGATCAAGCGTGCCGTCTCTCTTCCTTCCTGCACAATACCGAGGAGCCGTGTGTAGAGAACCTCCCATCTGATGGTATCCTTTTCCTTCAGCTCAAGGGAGGGGTACTTACCCTCGGATAAATCTTTTTCCCTCTTCAACAAACGATCTTTCAGTTTTTCCATCGCCTACGCCCTCCTTAAGAAAAGCATTCCGTACTGATCCACATCGATATGACACTCCGGCGGCACCACGCAGGTGGTATCGATGTGCTCGATAACAGCGGGCCCTTGTATGCGCTGGCCTGGCGATAACTGCGACATCTCATATATGCCTGTTTCTATGGGTTTCCTGTCGAATATTGCCATCCGTGTGCCCTTGAACCCGCTGCTGTCGGATTTCAACCCGGCTTTCTTCGCAATCACCGGTTTCGGCTTGGCAACTTTCGCAATAAGACCTACGTGGAGTGTAAGGTACCCTGCCTGCGGATACTTCCCAACGGAGCTGAAGATGCTTGAGTACTCGGATTCGAAGGCTTCCACGAAGCCGTCCACTGCCTTGGCGTCAGCGAGCCTTGGGTGAGGTGATCTGAAGACAATCTCATCAAGCTGGCCGCCGTATCTCGTGAAGGCCAAATGTTCAAATTCAACTTCCTTGAGATTAAAACCTGCCTTCTCCATCTCATCCCTGGCAACCGTTTCGATGTCAGCCCATAACGCGCTGAGCGTCTGCCCCGCTTTCCGTTTTGTTTCCTCATCCGCCATATAAGGGATGAAAACCCGCGTTGCCCGCAGGTACTGGCGGCTGTAGTCTGCCGTTGCGCCTCCGAAGGCACAGAACACAGACGCAAAGGGTGTGATAACAACCTCCTTGTACTTGGTGTTCTTCGTATACCCGGCTACGTGTGTGGGGCCGGCGCCGCCAAATCCGAAGAGCACGTAATCCTCTACTGCATATCCCCGGCAGCTGATCAGGTTCCTGCAGTAGTTCTCCATTTCTGCGTCAATAATCTCCTTGATCCCCGTCGCGGCGTCCATCACGCTTAGCCCCAGAGGGTCGGCTATCTTTTCCTTGATAGCCTTTTCTGCAAGGGATTTGTTCAGTTTCATCCTGCCGCCGAGGAAATAGTCCGGATCAATATAACCCAGCATCAGATCCGCGTCGGTGACCGTGGGATTTTCACCGCCCTGCCCATAGGAGGCCGGACCCGGAATGGAGCCTGCGCTCTGAGGGCCTACCTTCAGCCTGTTGGTGAAGGGGTCAAGATAAGCAATTGTTCCGCCGCCGGCGCCGATAGACGTAACTTCTGCACAGGGAGCGGCGAGAATGAAGCGGGCGACTATGGGCTCGGTCTTTATGTTGACCCGCCCCCCGGTGATAAGGCCCACGTCGAAACTCGTTCCGCCCACATCGCTGGTGATGATATTCTTATAGCCGTACACATCGCCCAAGTATTTGCCGCCCAGAATACCCCCTGCCGGTCCCGACATCGCAGTGTCAACCATGTTCGTATGTGCTGCAGGCATTAGTCCGCCGTGGGATAACGTTACCTGAAGCCTGGTTTTAGCCCCGAGCTTCACCAGCCTCTCCTCCGACTTGATAAGCGATTTCCTGGCTATCCCCCCTGCGTATGCTTCAACAGCGAGCGTGTTGAACCGGCTCAGTTCTTTCATCGTAGGGGTTACCTCGTAGCTCGTGAATACCCGGATATCGCTCCCCCTCGACTTTATGATCTCTTCAGCTATCTCCTTTGCTTTCAGCTCATGGCTTGGGTTCATGTAAGAATAAAGGAAAAGGATGATGATTGACTCCACCTTCTTATCGATCAACTTGTTTACGGCATCCGGGATTTCGTCCGTGTAGAGCGGGATGAAGGCTTTTCCGGAACTATCAATTCTCTCGGTAATGCCTAGTATGTTTTCATAGGCAACCAGGTCTTTGAGACGACGGTGTGTCGTTGAATGCAGGATATCCTGCCAACTGTACTCGCTATAGTTTTGAGAGGCCCTTCCTATCCAGGGAAGTCTCTCGAAACCCTTCGTGATAAGGGCCCCCACCTTGGCGCCCGATCGCTGAACAATCGTGTTGATGATGGCGGTAGTGCCAAATGCGATGACTTCCGCCCTGGACAGTAACTCTTCGAGGGTTATCCCCAGCCCGCTCACCGCGGCTTTGATCGAGTCTACATGTCCTTCATCGAGTGATGCAGAGGTTGTGGACGCTTTCCCGCTCGTCATATTGCCTTGCTCGTCTATGAGCAAGGTGTCAGTGAAGGTCCCGCCTGCATCGGTGTAACAATAGAATCGTTTCTTTTCTTCACTGCCCATTAAATACCTCCTCATACTTTAATTGGTTTAGATAAAGACGGGTATTAATAGCTTTCCACCTCCTTATCCCTTTCTCATTCTCGTCCGAAAATCTGTAAAAACCCGCAGATTCATGTAATCGATAAGCCGCCCTTTTTTCGGCCCATCGTTCTCTTCTTTTTCCCCGATATTAAAAACTTTCCGCTTCTTCGCCGCAGCAAAAGCACGTCGGGTCCCGTCCACGCCCTTCCACCACAGTTGCACCCCGGGGTAATAGCTAATGTGCGTCTTATCACCGGAGAGATGGACTTCTACGTCCCTTCAAGCTTCAAACCGCGAACCCGTCAGAAACATGTCATCATTTTACTTGTCCGGATCACAAAACTACTGTCTTCAAATATTAATGTCGTTCAATGATGGGTTATTATGAATAATCCTAATTTTTTTGTCAAGCTTTTTTTAGCTTTCGACGATCAACGCTAGGGGAAGGCCTCACGAGAGGATAGAGCCCCGGTTGTTCAGAGAAACGGTTCGGCGTCTGTAGGCGACGCTCAATGTGCCCTCATTGCTGACGGCCCGCACACCCCTAAAACAAATGGCAAAACAGTCCTCACCCTTTCAAGGTCTTCCCCCGGCGCGGACAGATACCTTTACTTGGCATGAGCATCGGTTGATCGGGTTATGAACTCTGGCCGTTTTTCCTGGTGCGATAAAACCTCCCTTCAAAGGCAACGAAGGTGTCGCTCATGCCGAGCCGGTCGAGTATGGCCGACGCGGCCACTGCGTCGAAGACATAGGAGTCTGTCGGAATATTTTGCCTCCAAAGTCCCCCAATTCCTTTGTAAAATAACGGAAAAACAGGGAGATTCCCGTGAGCGGACACTACAAGACCTACGATCCGGACCAGCTTTTCCTGCTGCCTCCCTCGCTTCGTGAGTGGCTGCCCGAAGGACACATAGCGTACTTCATCTCGGATGTGGTGGATGAGCTCAACCTTACCGAGATCGAGATAGAAAAGGCGTACAGTAGTCGGCTTCCGGGCCAGCCGCCCTATCACCCGGCCATGATGGTGAAGCTCCTCTTCTACGCGTATTGCCTGGGGATACCCTCTTCCAGAAAGATAGAACAAGAAACATATGAAAACGTGGCTTTCAGGATTCTCGCTGCCGGGCATCATCCCGACCACGACACCGTCGCCGACTTCAAAAAGAATCATCTGGGAGCATTGAAAGATCTCTTCCTTCAGATCCTTCTCCTCTGCAAAGGGGCCAAACTTGTCAAACTCGGCCATGTAGCTCTCGACGGGACGAAGATGAAAGCGAATGCATCAAAGCACAAAGCTATGAGCTACGCAAGGATAACCGAGAAGGAGAAAGAGCTCGCAGAGGAAGTGGAGAAGATGCTCCGCAAGGCGGAATCGGTTGATGCCGAAGAAGATGCGCGGTACGGCAAAGGCGTAAGGGGCGATGAGCTCCCCGAAGAGTTCAAGATCAGACAGAAGAGACTTACGAAAATCCGGGAAGCCACGAAGGCGCTTGAAGAACGGGTGAAGAAGGAGACTGAGAAGCATCCGAAGCCGAAGGACCAGATCAACTTCACCGATGCTGAAAGCAGGATCATGAAGGACTCGACCACCAAAGGCTTCATCCAGGGCTACAATGCCCAGGCTGCGGTGGAGGCAGCGCCACAGATCATCGTTGCAGCCGAGGTGACGACTCAGTCAAACGACAAGAGGCAGCTGGAACCAATGCTGCGTCAGATGCAGAAAAACTGCAAGGCTGCCCCAAAAGAGCTGAGCGCCGACGCAGGCTACTTCAGCTAAGACAATCTCGCCCATGCGCCGGGTAAAGGCATCAACACATTGATCCCTCCCGGAAACACGCGACACAGCGATGCGAAGCCAACCGCTCCCCGTGGAAGAATCCCCAAACACCTCTCGCTCAAGGAAAGGATGGAACGACTCCTTCGGACCGTCAAACTGATCTTTAACACTTGCACAGGGCTTCACCCTCCTAACCCCTTGTAATTGTTAGAGGGCTCTTGGCCACAAGTAGAAATTAGCCAATAGCGTGGTGCCAATATATAGGCACATTTACCT
>Ga0187856_1000359_pt1 | contig 42479 bp, 38 predicted proteins | sample June2016WEW_8_40_FD_132443 | JGI IMG/M metagenome (GOLD analysis project Ga0187856, IMG submission 132443) | Peatland microbial communities from SPRUCE experiment site at the Marcell Experimental Forest, Minnesota, USA - June2016WEW_8_40 | ecosystem: Environmental > Terrestrial > Soil > Wetlands... | reverse complement strand
AGGGGCTCAACCTTCGCCCAAAACTCGTCGGAAACTTCCCAAGATTTTATCTGTGGCATCTTGGGCAACTATCTTGCCTTAATCCCTCCGACGCTTCAATAGTTATTTACGGATAAGCTCTTACTCCAATGGCCTGAAAGACATTGGCCGGTTTCTCGGATTCGAACGCGCAAACGAAGATGCCACGGGACTGCACACCATAGTCTGGCGGAAGACTTGGAACGAAACTCGAGCCCCAGACATCAAAGCCCGACTGCTTCAATACAACCAGGATGACTGCCGCACATTGAAGCACGTGTCTGAATTCATCCAGGGATTGACTTCGCCGGCGTCCACAATCCCAACAGGATCCCAGGTTCATTTCAAGACAACTCACACCGAGGAGTTGATCGAGGTCCGACCACGCTGGGAGTTATTTAGCCCGAAAGAGTACGTTTTGGAAGATCTCAAGAAGGTCGCCAAATGCGCGTACTTCGATTACCAGCGTGAGAAGGTCTTCGTACACACGCATCCGCACTTCAAGGTTGTTAACAAGAAGCACAGGAAGTTTAAACGAACCTTGATTCGTGTCAACGAAGTGCACCGCAGACAAGCCCGGACGTGTCCCCGGTGCCGAAGTAAAAATATCGACCAGGGCAAGCCAATAAGCCATGATCTCTTTGATCTGAGGTTCTCCAAGGGTGGAGTAAAGAAGTGGATTACTCGCTTTGTGTCCTGGAAATACAGCTGCTCCAAATGTCACCACCAGTTCAGTTCCAAAAACATTTCCCCCTTTCCTCAAAAGTACGGTCACGGACTGCTGAGCTGGTGCGTCTACTCTAACGTCGCTTGCGGTTTGAACATGAGCCGAGTGGGAAAGACTCTTGGGGATGTCTTTAGGCTTTCGATTCACGAGGACGGATTGTACAGGTTGAAGAGCCACGTTGTTGATCTGTACCAATCCCTTTACTCGGAAATCCTTAAAGCTATCTTGGCTGGCCCACTCATCCACATTGATGAAACTACAGTGCGACTTCGACATGACAAAGGCTACGTCTGGGTGCTGACCAGCATGGATAAGGTGTACTACTTCTACAAGCCGTCGCGGGAAGGATCGTTTCTCAAAGATATGCTCGCCAACTTCTCGGGCGTTCTGGTCTCCGATTTCTACACGGCGTATGACTCTCTCAAGTGTAGTCAACAAAAGTGTCTCGTGCATTTGGTGCGCGACATTGATGATGATTTACTGAGAAACCCGCTGGACCTGCAACTCAAAGCCATGGCCCAAGAGTTTGGCATCTTGCTGCGAGCAGTTATCGAGACCGTGGATCGTCGTGGCCTCTTAAGAAAATCTCTGCACAAGCACAAGGAGGCTGTAGGTCGGTTTCTGGATTCAGTTTCTTCCACCGAACTCTCATCGCCACTGGCAAACAAGTACAAGAAGCGGTTTCAGAAGAGCGGCGAGAAGATGTTCACGTTCCTGGATCATGACGGCGTGCCGTGGAACAACAACAATGCCGAGCACGCCATTAAACGCTTTGCCTACTACCGCAGGGACGCCGATGGTCGTTTCACGGAGCGCACCCTGCAGGAGTACCTCGTTCTGGCAACCGTTTTTGAGACCTGCGAGTTCAACAATGTGAATGTTCTAGAGTTTCTACTCTCGCAGGAAACGTCGTTGGAAGGGATGCTCAGAATGGCCGGGCGTAACGCTGGGGTACCCGGTTTGCCTGCACAGCCGACTACCCTACCCCGCCCGCGCCGAAGCCTCACCGCGAATCAAAGCCCCAAGCCGAAGGGAATCTGAGAAACCAGCCGGAGAATATCGTGAGAACATCGCCCGCAAAGACCGCGGCACGTTACACGACCGGTCGGGTAAGACGATGGCGCGGACCGCGCGTCGAATGATGCCGACGTTTCCATCGCCTCCCCTAAAATTCCGTACGGCGGGTTTTCCCCGGTACGGCTTAAAGGCCGGAATATCAGACGCCGGGGGAAGGGGACAGACACCACCGTCCCTAATGTTAATGTTCAAAATGTTCAATGTTCGAAGAGCGGCGGAGCCTGGACAGCAGGTTCACGCTACTTGCTTATCTCGCCGGCGATGCGGCATTGCTGCGACTGCGAACTGCCATCAATGCAGGCAGAATGATCTTCGCCATGATGGTGTTGGGAGGCGTGGACTCCGCGTTGTAGCCGCCTGCGGTGAAGACGGCAGTGAGATCGAATTGCGGTACCAGGTAAATCTTCTGTCCACCGTTGCCCTGCGCGGCGATGACGTCAACGTGTTGCGAGCCGCGGGGCGTTTCCACATTCAGCCAGGGACGCCACCAGAAATAGCCGTAGCTGACACTGTCGACGTGGCTGTGTTCTGAAAGCGCCGTATGCACCCATGAAGTGGAGATCACTTGACGCCCGTGCCAGCGGCCGTCGTCTGCGAACAAAACTCCGAGTTTGAGCATATCGCGGGGGCGCATGTGAATCTGGGAGTATTCCTTGTCGGCGTTCGTCAGGTCGTAGTTCCACACCCAGTCGGCGCGCGAAATTCCCAGCGGCCCAAATAGGTTTGCCTGGGCAAACTCCGGCAGCCGCATGTGGACAGCGTTCTCAATGAGCCGACCAACCACTGCAACGCCTCCCGAGCAGTAGTAGGCCTCGGTTCCAGGGTCGTTGATCATGGGAAGGTCGAGAGTCGCCTTGACCCAATCGGGCGTGTTATCAATCACCGTCTCACGCCCCGGGGAAGTCGAGCTGTGGTCATTGCAGTCCAGCCCAGAACTCATGGAGAGGAAGTCGCCAAGCGTCATCGCTGCTTTGCGTGGGTCGGGATTGGCATAGCTCGGGTAGCTCATCTGCGGCACCACGCGTTCGTCGACCCCGGAAAGAGCGCCTCGATCGATGGCGATTCCCGCCAGGGTGCTGACAACAGACTTCGTTGCAGACCGGAGCTGATGCGGACGCTGCACACTGTAGCCGTAGAAGTACTCCTCCATCACCAGGTGTCCGCGCTGGTAGAGGAGAACGCTGTGAACATCCTTGTAGGTGCCGTCGAGAATGCCGCGCACAATGGCCTCTCCTGTCGCGACTCCGAGGTCTGAGCGCGCAATGTTTCCAACGGCAAGGCCGTCATGCAGATTGGCGGGCGTATGGTAACGATAGTCGGAAGGGCGGTCCTGCCCATTGGGACGGGGCCGGGCCAGCGCGGCGGATTCGGGCGCGACGGTGGCGGACAAACGAGGATGGAACTTGCCATCCTGTTCGTACCCCGTCACCTTGCCCTGCGCGTCGCGGGGGAACGAGACGGATTGGCCGGTGAGGGTCGTGAACTGATCCGCGCCGGAGGGGCGCAGCTTGTATTTGGCTTCATCCACAACGGCGAAAAGCCCGTCGCCGTCCACGATTTCAAGCGTATGGCCGGGGGCATCGGCGTAGGTGCCAACGTAGTCTGACAGGTGGAGATCGGAAGTTGTTTGAGCGGCCACGCTACCCAACAGCAGGAAAAGCAGGAGCGCGGACTTTACAGAACGCATCGATCCTCCAGGGACATCTCCCTATTATAGCTTCGCCTCTGCTGCGCAGAAGAAAACAGCGAAGCCTGCACGCCTCTCTAGTTCCTGGAGGAAACGGAGGGAGGAAACGGTCAGGAACCTTTTTTGTTCTTCGCTTATTAGGGCGAAACGGTGGGCGAAACGGTGGGGCGAAACGGTGGGGCGAAACGGTGTCAGGAACCTTTTTTCGGGCGTCCTGGGCTCCGTATAGTCATTTTCAGCCCGAACTTCCCAATGGCGTTTGACACCCATTGGTCCGAGCCATACGGCCGGCTCCTTTGGATGGCATAACGGATCTTCTCAACTTCTTCTCGGCCTTGCGAGCGGTTCAGCCACAGCACATAATCCGGCGGTTCGGGCGTCGGCCACGGGCTCAGCATCTTCTTTTGCTCGGCCTTGCCGTAAAGGCGCACGTGAACGCTCGACCACGGCCATTCCTCGGCCTTCTTGACCAGCCCGGCGCGCTTCGCATTTCTTTCCACGTACCGCACCAACGTCAGAAAATGCCTGTCCGATTCCACCAGCAGCGACTTGTAGCGGCCCTGGTAGACGTGCCCGTACCCCACCGTCCGGGTCTTCGCGTGATAACGCTGCGTGTGGGTCAGGGTGACGCGTTGAAGGAACTTCACCAGATCGCCGTCCGCTCGCGGGTAGAGCACCAGATGCCAATGATTCGGCATTAAACAATAAGCGAGAATGCGCAGGGGCACGAACTTCAAGCTTTCTTCCATGATACTCAGGAATTCTTGATAATGAGCGGCGGTTCTGAACAAGCGGGAACGAAAGTTCGCGCGGTTCAGGACGTGGTAAACCATGCCGCCGACATCCACTCGCCGAGCTCTGCCCATAAAGGCATTCTACCGCACCCTCCCTGAAGAAAAAAGGTTCCTGACACCGTTTTCATTTCTGACACCGTTTTCATTTGGGCAGCCGTCATCGAGCAGAGCCTGTTTGCCCTGGAACCCTCGGGTATCGACCCGGTGACCGTGACCCTTGGCGAAGACGCCCAATGCTTCCGGGGGACTATCACTATCGCTGGATGCAAACCAATCCGCCACTTGGTGGCAATCTCGGCAGAGCTGCTCAGGACACGTCCAGGTGCTGATCCAGGAGGCAGGCGAACCATCCTGTGTGACAATGACCCGACGTTCGTCCTGTTCCGAATCTCGCAACGGTTCGGCTTACCGGTCGTGCCAGAGTGGGCTGGCTGGTTTAACGAGGAACTCCACCGACGTGGAGCGATGAAACCGCTTATCGGCGTGGGATGCTCTCCGGTGATGGTCAGCGGCACGAAGAAGTTGTTCCTGAAATGGATTCGAGTCGCCCTACGGCAGAAGCGGATTGAGGTTCCTGACAGCAATGGTCCAGTTCGATGGAGTCTGGCCAGCAGTTTCTTCCGAATCAACCAGAGTGACCTGGAGGAGGAGACCCGCCAGGAGGCAGGCGAAGAGACTCCCGCCATCCAGGTGGAAAAAGCACAGTCATCCGAATCATTCTGAAGGTTTTCAAGCAGCCCGAGACGTAACTTTCCTATCGGAATGCGTGGGTAGAGACCGCAGGGAAATGAATCTTCAGCTTATAGCAAATGAAGAGAACCAGGATAGCGCCCAGGGTGGAGAAAATGAGGCCGGCGGGATGATACCGTTCGTTTGTTGAGCGCGAAAACATGTGGGTAAGGCCGCCGCCTAAGATCGATCCGATAATGCCGAGCACAATCGTCCAGAAGATCGTTATGTGCACGTGCATCACCGATTTTGCGACAACTCCCGATATTAGCCCAATAAGAAGATACCAAATTAGGTGAAACATACTTTTCCTCCATCGTTTGCCTTCAGAACATCGTCGAGTATAACCCAGGGTTTGGCAATCAATCGGACGCCACATTACATCTAATTCACTTCGATGGCAAGCCCACATTCCTGAAGACGCAAATATAAGAAAGTTTCCCAAGCCGAACTCGAACCGAAAGGAGGAGACTTTGCCTCTGTTGGAGAATATCGCTGACTACTTGCGTGTCCATGCCTAAGCGTTAGGGAACCGAATCCTTGAGTCCTACCCGCCATTGCCCTCCATCGACGACCAACCGTCACCTGTCACCGGACCGCAATGGGCCGGTCCGCTGGAAATTGACCCACAGTTTCTTCCGAATCAACCAGAATGACCAGGAGGAGGGGAACCGCCAGGAGATAAGCGAGGAGACCTCCGCCATCCAGGCAGAGGAGGCACCGTCATGCGAATCATCTTGAAGGTTTCAAGCAACAACGAGCATTGCGCCGGTCTTCCGCCGATCCGACAGAGCAGAATCATGCTGACAGCCAAAGCAGAGGCGTAAGACCTAGTGCGGCCAATCCCACCAAGAGACATAGGCTCCGCGTGCCTGTCCTGTGATCGGCCATGGCGTAAGGAGGAAACGGTGGGAAACGGTGTCAGGGGGAAACGGTGTCAGGGGGAAACGGTGTCAGAGGGGAAACGGTGTCAGGAACCCTTTCTATTCTTCGCTTATTAGAAGGAAAAGAGTACCTGACACCGTTTCTCTGACTGACACCGTTTCTCTTGAGCCGTTTCTCTATGCGGAGCCCAGGACGCCCGAAAAAGGTTCGTGACACCGTTTTTCTCCCTGACACTGTTTTTCCCTCTAAGACACTTAGGAGTTGGTGAAACGGTTTCAGATTTTGGTTATATCGAGGAACGACTATTCGACGCCCTCAAGGAATTCGGGTTTCGGCGCAACACCTTGTGTACCTTAATCCAAGGGGAGACAATCACGAACACCGAAGTCAAAAGTATTATGATGAAAAAGAGGATTACGGTCAGGTTTGCAAAGAAGAGTAGATAGGAGAATAGAATATCATGGTCCTCCACTGATACCCTCCGGTCGTCCTTATGCTATTTAGAACTGGACGGAGAACCCACCGCGAATGTAGTGGTATCCGGAGGTCAGGACCATGGGTTTTTGACCACCCTGGCCGGCGGGGACATAGCCCTGCGACAGGAGGTTTTGGAAATCCGCTACGGCATCAATGTGAACGGGCAGGAAACTGGGAGTGGGAATCGGCTGTCGGATCTGGACCCCTAAATAGGGCTGAACCTCAAAATTGGCCTGCCCCGCGGGATCGACCAAGGTGATGCGATCATTGGGAACCCACTCGTAGGAAGCAGAGAACCGGGTGTGAGTGCCCGGAAGGTCGGCAGTAATTTTGCCGATTAGGGAATTGGTCTGCTCCGGGGTCAGAACTCCCTGCGAATAGGGATGCGAACCTTGCAACACAAAGCCCCGCGCCGAGAGAGCCGTCCCGGAAGAAAAAGCCCCCAGCACCTCAAGGTGCGAACCGAAAGTCTGAGCATAAACCGCCCGAAAACCCGTCGATTGGTAATTGCCCCCATTAATGACAATGCCATTGCCGGCAGGATTGGGGAGAGAATTCCCTGCGAAAGCCTGGCCGCCTGAAGCTGGACCCAATCCCCAAACCGCAGCGTTGCGCAGGCCGTCGTGATAGGCCGCCGCTTGCACTCGAGCCGATTTCCCGATGCGATGATTGACCGCCACTTCCGTGTGATTCAGTTGCTCCATCTCGAGGTGACCGTCGCGCTGGGTGATCTGGGGGAAAGCATTTAGCAGACCGAGGCGGTCCATCATGGAGTTGGACCCTTCGGCGCGGGCTGACCCAAACTGGGCAGAGACCATCGTCTGCGGACTGGCCTGGTATTCCAGTTTAACGTGGGGTTGCGCGGTGAACACGCTATCAATCGCACTGAGATAGTTGATGTCCATTCCCGCGGTTATCGTGACCTTGGGTGCGAGAAGGCGCGTTTCCGAGTAAGTAGCTACCATGCCCTTCGCTAGTCCGAAAGTATTGGGACCGGCGCCAGGGGAGACAGAAGTTCCGGCGACGAGACTGATCTGATGGAGAAAGAGGCCGATTTGCTGAGGTTCACCCTTCAGTTGGTTTCGGAGCAGCACGGTGCCGATGGAGGTCGCATCGGCGCCGAAGGGCGCGAGCGATCCCGCCACGAGGACATCGGAATCCACAGAGAGCGGGTGAAGATAAGCGAACACGCTGGCCATGCCGAAATCTTCGGCAAGGGGGTCATGCGGGGTTGAACCCGGCAGAAAGCCAAAAAAGCGCTCGCTCGGCGGTATTGTGGATTTTTGGTCCTGGGCGGCAACTTGCTTCGCTTGCGGCTGCTCGCGGAAGCGCAGGATGGGCCGTGTGTTGGAAGATGTCCTCAATACCCATTTCCAGTCATCCCCCCAGCTCGAAACGGAATTGCTGGGCATCTGAAAGCGAATGGGCGCGAAGGTGTCGGTCAATACGAAGGTTGCAACCACGGTTTCACCGGCTTGCACGCGAACCCCATTGCGCATCTCCGGCAAGCGGGTAGGTGAGCTGACTTTGAGGGAATAGCAACCCGGAATCAGGTGGGCAATCGTAAACCGGCCATGCGCGTCGGTGATCATGCGCTCCACGGTCTGGTTTGTTGCTTCCGTGGCAAAGGCCATGGGTCCGATGACCATCACCGTCGCCCCCATCAAGGGAACACCTTTATCATCGGAGACGAGTCCCGCCAGGCTTCCGTACCCCGCCGCAACGCTCTCGGAAGGTTGCAGACAGGGAAGCAAGAATCCGCTCAACAGCAGCAAAGCCCTTATCCGGCAACCCGAACTTAGAGTCATCATGAATCCCGCCGTGCTTTAAAGAGACACTCTCTACCCGACCCCGGCGCGAAAGCGGCGTCTATCGTAACTCAAAAGGCGCCGTAGCGCTAGTAGTTTGTTTCTTGATGTTGTCCGTAACCTTGATCTGCACGGTATATTTTCCTGGCGTGAGCCCTTTGAGGCCCATCGTCTTAATCACTGTGAACTGCTGCGAGGCCTTCTTCAAATTTGCGGCGTCCTCCGGTTGGTCGAGAAGCGCTTTCCCATCCTTGTCGACTTCGTACTGCACATCCAACGAGGGCTTGTGGGTCTTGTCGTCGATTCCAAGATTATATACCTGCATGTAGATTCCGAGTCTTTGATCGCGCGTGAAGGTATTGTTGACGCTGGGGCGCACCTTCGTCCCGCCGATAACAAATGGGCCGGTCCCCACCTGGCTAGTGGGAAGCGGCAAGATCTGGTCAGCAAGGATGAGAGTACTATGTGTAAGCTTATCCTCGGCGAAGGTGGGTACGACGATGCCGATTTCCTCGGACCCCATGTGGCCGTTCAAATCATCCTTTAGGACGAGGCTCAGCTTGTAACGACCGGGACTCAGCGGTACGGCTTCCTGGTAAACTGTCCTTTGATCCTGGTAGTGCTGGAATTCGTGTTCGGGCACATCCAAGACCATGCTCCTCTCAAAGGTGTTAACGATGTGGCCGCCCAAACTCGTGATCTCTCCGAAGACATCCAGCACCGCGTGCATGACGCCATCTTTATTCTGAAATTGTAAATCGCCGTTGGCGATCTGGACCGTGATCGGAGTAAGGACGGTTTGGTCGGTCACGCGGATGAAATCCGTGCGGGCATCAAAGGGCAAAAGATTTGCGGAAAGCCTGGAAGTAACAACCGCTTTCAGATCCTTGAATTTGATTGGGGGGGGCTGAAAGATCTTGGAGTAGAGATCCAGCCGGGTAAACTCTTCCATGCTCTCCGGTTGGCCGCCCATCGACTGCCCGACCGTCATCCCATCGGTGCGGTTGAAGCGGTCCATTTTGGAACCGCCCTGGGTCATGCCCATCTGTTCAGCCATGGTTAGGCCCGCGCCAGGCACATGCAACAAAGCGTCCTTCTCACCGGGGTCCATGGTAAGACGATACTCGCCCGTCATCGTGGTATCGACAAACTCAAGGATAATGTTCTCACCGATGCCGTCAATGTAACGGTACCGCCATTGCTCGAAGGGAAAAGTGGAAGTCTCACCGCCGCCTTCCGATTGTGGGCGCTCGTACGACCCGCCGCTGGGGTGGGAATCGTTTTCGTCCGGCGGACCGTACATGATGTAAATACGGCCGCGATCCGTTTTCCAACCAGGAATACCAGACGCATAATGCTCGTTGGTGTAAGCAATGCGACGGTAATATTCCTCTTTGTATTCGTTTTCCGGGCTGCCGGGATTAGGGTTGCGGCGTTCCCAGAAATTCTCGATAAACGCTTCGCGCTCGTCGTCCGTGGAAAGTTTCTTGAATGCGGCCCGCTCCGTGTCGCTAATGATGTAGGGGACTTCCTCGCTCAGCCACTTTTTGTACGGCGTCTCCATTTCCTGCCGGAGCGCCTTCTGGCGACGCTTCTCCTCTTTGCTCACCTTGGGCTTTTGGTTGGTTTGGTTATTCTGGTCGTCTTTGTCCTGATCGTCCTGCGCAGCCGAAACGTGCAAGATTGATGCGCTGATAACAATAAGAAGGATGAGGCTGAGCGCAGCTAACACTCCAAGCACCCAGTGGCTCATCCCCCCATGCCGCAATAAGAAACCGTGCCGCTTAAACACTACTCCCCCGCCAAACTCCATGACTTACACCCCGATTTTATTTTTCCCATTTTGGAAAGTCAAGCTCCTATCCCCGATCCTAATGCTATAGCCCCCCCAACACGATTTTGCCATGATAAGGGACCGCTTGCCAAACTGGTAAGGGGCGAGCACCCCCGGTTTCGAGAGCGGAGGTTCCACCTTAATCCGCCGGTGCCGTTGGATGCGGTCCAAGTGTTAAAGGTGGCCTACCCCCCGAAGAAACTCCCGGGCCCCAATTCAAACGCGCTGCTGCCAGGCAACCTTATTGAGGGCCGTACGTCTTATAAAGTGGCACAAAGACACATTTCAGGCCCCGAAGAAACTCCAAGGAAATTATTCCAGGACCAAGATGGTCTCTACGGAATTGCCCTCGTGCGGAGAAAATGACCGCGGAGTGTTATTTTTGTTTTTCGTAGCACAAGAAAGGGCTAAAATGGCTGGGATTGTTGGCATGAGAGAAGTGTAGAACTGTATTCATGCCCCCTTAACTCGGCTCCGGATGCCGGGTGGGGATTAACGTATCCAACAGTCCCCTGCGCTGACCTCGCTGAGTGCCGTCGCAGCGGCATAAATGTCGACGAAACTTTTGACGTTCAAACAGCGTATACGCAATGGGAGCCGGGAAGCAGGCGCGCATATAAGCCGAAGAGTTGGCCAATCTGCGAGCATACATCATCAGTCTATTGCAGCGAGATGAAGGTGGCGCGCTTGCGTCAGGCCGAGGAGTGAGAGGAGCCCTCCATGGCACAAATCAAAGAGTTGGAACTGGGAAAAACCAATAATACCACTTGGCCGGACGCGACCGCGCCGGTCCCAACTCGGCAAAGGAACGGAAGAGGTATGAAGAAGTGGAAGAAGGTTACCCTCGCCGTCGTGGCCATCGTAGCCTTCGCCAGCCTGGCAATTGGTGGGGTAGCGTGGAGCCGGCGGGGCGTGGTGGCGGTCCAAACGGGCAAAGTCCAGCGGGAGGATTTGGCCCAAATCGTTACCGCCAACGGCGAGATCAAACCCGTGGAGCAGAATCAGGCCAACGTCAACGCCAACTCCACTGGAAAGATCACTGAAATCCTGGTCAAGGAAGGTGACCACGTCACCAAGGGCCAACTCCTGATGCGAACCGAGGACGTCTATCAAGCGGCCAACGTGGGGGCCCAGGAGGCGGCTGTAAAGACCGCTCAAGCCGATCTGTCGGCGCAAGAGGCCAGTGTGCTCTCGGCCAAGGCCGCGCTCGATACCGCCCAGGCGAACTTGGCATCGGCGGCGGCAAAGCTGAATCAAGCCACGGACAATTACAGACGTGGCCAGGAGCTCTTCAAGGACAATTTGCTTTCCCAGCAGGACTTCGATACGCGCCTGAGCGACTACCGGGTCGCCGAGACGGGCAAAGATTCCTCCGCGGCGCAGGTAGGCCAAGCCAAGGCCCAATACCAGCAGGCGTTGTACAATCGCGACTCCACCCGCGCGAAGGTGGGGCAAAGTCAAGCTCTACTTCTCGGTTTCAAGAATCAACTCGCCCAAACCGTCTACAACTCTCCGCTGGACGGGTATGTTACTTCGCTCCCCGTCCATTTGGGGGAGAACGTAGTCCCGGGGATCCAGAACGCCGTCGGAAGCCTGCTCTATCAAGTCTCCAACATCTCGATCATGACGGTAGAGGTCAAGGTGGATGAGACCGACATCCCCAATGTGAAGCTGGGGCAAACAGCCGACGTGCTGATCGACGCTTACCCCAACAAGACCTTCAAAGGCCGTGTGACCCAAATCGGTGAAAGCGCCGTGGGGCGTAATACCGGCACGACCACGGGTTCCACCACCACCGCCACGAGTGCGGACGAGGCCAAGGACTTCAAGGTTGTCGTTACTATCGATGACCCGCCCCCCGGCCTGCGCCAGGGGTTGTCCGCCACGGCCAAAATCACCACGGCGACCCGCCAGAACACAGTGGCGGTGCCCATCCAAGCTGTGACGGTGCGCATGCGCCGCGAACTGGAAGAGAAGGAGCAAGCGGCCAAAAGTGGTCCGGGAAGCGATGTGGCCGTTTCCGCCAAGGACAAGGAGAAGGGCAAGGAAGAATTGCAGGGAGTCTTTGTGGTGGAAAACGGCCGCGCCAACTTTGTTCAGGTTGAAAGCGGCATTATGGGCTCGACCGACATCGAAATCGTGAAGGGCCTCAAACCCGGCAACGTCATCGTTACGGGCAGCTTCAGTATTTTACGCACTTTGAAGAACAACACTAAGGTGCGGATTGACAACACGCCGGTGGCGCAGGGGACCTAAGGGGCTCTCGAATCCGGCAATTTCGCGCTGGCGGGCCCGCCAGCAAGCTGGCGGATCCCCACAAAACCCACCCGGCAAGCGGCGGGATGTCAGGAGAAGGACGGGCAAATCAATATGGCGACACGCGCGGTCACATCCTCGATACAGGAAACGCTGAGGCCCCCTGAGGGCGTTATCATCAAGGCGGAGGACCTTTGGAAGACCTACGACATGGGCGAGGCCATTCAGGTTCACGCCCTCAGCGGGGTTTCGTTTTCGATTGACCGGGGAGAGTACGTCGCCATCATGGGGCCCTCCGGCTCGGGCAAATCCACGCTGATGAACCTGATCGGCTGCCTGGATACGCCGACCCGCGGCTCTTACGTGTTAAATGGGCAGGTGGTCAGCGAGCTTTCCGACGACGAACTGGCTTACATCCGCAATAAGGAAATCGGGTTCGTGTTCCAGACCTTTAACCTGCTGTCGCGCGCCAGCGCTCTGCACAATGTGGAACTACCCCTGATTTACAGCGGCATGCCGGCCAAAGAGCGTTTGGAAAGGTCACAGGAGGCTCTGCGGAAGGTTGACCTGGCCGACCGCATGCACCACAAGCCCAACGAGCTTTCCGGCGGCCAACGCCAGCGCGTGGCCATCGCCCGCGCCCTGGTCAACAACCCTTCCATCATTTTGGCGGACGAACCCACGGGGAACCTGGACTCCGCCACCGGCGAAGATATCATGGCCCTTTTCTCCCGGCTCCACGAAGCAGGCAACACGATCCTGCTGGTGACCCACGAGCACGACATCGCCGCTCATGCCCGCCGCATTATTCATGTTCGCGACGGCCGCATCGAGCGCGACGAACGGATGGAATAATCGAAACTCGAAACTGGGAGGACGTGCCTCGATTCTCTATGGCGTCCATCGGCCAAACCGCTTCGTTTCCTCACGTGCTTACTGCCCGGTCCAAAGCCGGCTCGGGCGCATGGGTGACAGCTCGCGAAGCCTTCTGGATCGCACTGGAAGCCTTGCGCGCCCACAAACTGCGATCCTTTCTCACCCTCCTGGGCGTGGTGATTGCCACCACCACGCTCATCGTTGTCATGTCGATTGTCAATGGCATGAACCTCTACATCGCCGATCACATCGCCAATTTGGGCGCCAATGTCTTCATCCTCCACCAATGGCAATGGGCGCAGGGTTACGAGGCCTGGCTGAAAGCGCGCCGGCGGAATAAACCCATGCTCATTGAGGAGTATGAATTCCTGAGGGACAACCTTACGGGGTATAAGCGCCTCGGTGCCAGCGCCCAAACCCAAAGCAGTGAGACTCAAGCACGCTACCAGGGCCACACCGTTTATGACGTCGAAATCTCCGGCGTTACACCCAGCATGATTGACATCGGACAACAAAAGGTCGACACCGGGCGCTACATCACCGAAGCGGACTACCAGCATGAATCGATGGTGTGCTTCGTCGGGCGCGACCTGGTGGATGCTTTCTTCCCCAACGTCGACCCCCTCGCTAAGGAAGTCCTGGTCAACGGCATTCCTTTCCGGGTTATTGGCGTGGCCCAGAAAATCGGCAGCACTTTCGGAGAGAGCCAGGACAACTTCGTCCAGATCCCGCTCACTACCTACCGCAAATTCTTTGCGCCCCGACCGTCTCTGGCGATCAGTGTTCAGGCCTGGGATGCACAGCAGATGCTGGTGTTGGAAGATGAAGCGCGCTCCCTGCTCCGGGCCCGCCGTCACGTTCCTTACCGCGAGGACGACACTTTTGGCGTCAACGCTTCCCAAACGATCATGGACACGTGGAACCAAATTATGGGCAGCATCTTCGCGGTGACCATCGGCATTGTGGCGGTGTTCATGGTGGTGGGCGGCATCGTCATTATGAACATCATGCTGGCGAGCGTCACCGAACGCACGCATGAGATTGGCATCCGCAAATCCCTGGGCGCGCGACGGCGCGACATCTTGATGCAATTTGTGATTGAGTCCATCGTGATGGCCTGTGCCGGCGGCGGGATCGGGGTCTTGCTGGCCCTTGTTGTCAGCGCGATCGTGGATCATTTCTGGACGTCGACGGTGCCGCTGAGCGCCGTCCTGGTGGGACTGGGGCTCTCGACCGCGGTCGGGCTTTTCTTCGGGATCTACCCAGCCAGCAAGGCCGCTAAACTCGACCCGATTGAGGCTCTGCGTACGGAGAACTGAGCATGGCCACCAAACCCCGGCACGACATTCGCGAAAATCTGTTCCTCGCTCTCGACACCTTGCGCACCCACAAGTTTCGCGCCTTCCTGACCATCCTCGGCGTGTTGATCGGCACCGCCACAGTAATCAGTGTGGCCTCGATCTTCAAGGGCCTCGATCAGCAGATGGTGGAGGTCGCCGAGGGTTTTGGGACGCGCACACTTTTCATTTACAAGTTCGAGCCGGGAATTAAATTCCACCTTACGCGCGAGGAGCGACTGCGCAAACCCCTGACTTACGAGCAGGCCATGGCCATCAAGGATACCTGCCCTTCGGTGGAATCCGTCGCCGTGGAAATTGTTGTTTGGGGACCCTCGGTCACAGCCAAGTACAAAGGGCAGGAAATGGTCGACACCAACCTGACGGGAGCCACGCCGGAGGATTTCCAGAACATCAACGCCGAGCTCAAAGACGGCAGGCTTTATACCGCTGTCGACAACCTGCACCGCACCGATGTCGCCGTGATTGGGGCCGACGTTGCGGAAAGGCTTTACGAAGGCCAGGATGCCATCGGCAAGCCCATCCAGGTGGACGGGCACACTTATGAGGTCATCGGGACGCTGGGAAAGCGCAAAGCCTTTTTAGGTGACAACGGCAACGATCGTGTCGTTTACGTCCCCTATTTCACTTATCGCAAGCTTTACCCTAATGCCAAGGAGAACTTCATCGCGGCCATGGCTCTTCCGGGCAAGATGGACCAGGCCAAGGATGAAATCACAGGGCTGTTGCGCCGGCTACGCAATGATAAGCCCTCCGACCCCGACAGCTTCGGCATCGCCTCCGCCCAGACCATCGTCACCCAGTTCCGTGACATCATGGCAATGATCGTCCTCGTCACGGCGGTGATTTCCTCTATCGGGCTGATGGTGGGCGGCATCGGGGTTATGAATATTATGCTCGTGTCGGTGACCGAGCGTACCCGCGAGATCGGCGTGCGCAAGGCCATCGGCGCGCGCCGCAGCGACATTACCTGGCAATTCCTCCTCGAAGCCATGACACTCACCGCCACCGGGGGAGTGTTGGGAATCCTTGCATCCTTGAGCCTTACCTTCCTGATTCGGGCCCTCGGTTGGTACTCCGCCGTTCCCCTCTGGTCGGTTACGGTGGGATTCGTTGCCTCTGTTAGTATCGGTCTGTTCTTTGGCATGTGGCCCGCCATGAAGGCTTCTCGCCTCGATCCCATCGTCGCCCTCAGGCACGAATAGGACGCAATCCGCCCTTATTTCATGAATGTTGAATTCCGCATCTTGAGCTTTGAATCTGGATTCTCGAATCTGATTCGTGCTTCTTGAATGTTGAATTCTGAATTGAATCCAATTGTGGCTTCTTGAGTAATGAACCTTGAATCTTGAATTTTGAACCCTGAATCCGATTCTAGCTTCTCGAATAATGAACCTTGCGTCCGGTTCTTGTTTCTTGAATTTTAATCTTGAATTTTGAATCGATCTGCGGCAAGTCGGAGAGCGGAAAAAACCTCGGGCGCCGTAAGGGTACTCAGCGAGCGGAGAGGCGCTCAAGGCAAGAAAATACTTGGCGCCCGAGGGAACTAGGCAAAAATCACGAATCCCGCATAACCCAATCCACTTCCCAAAATCGCCCCCACCACCACGTCACTCAGGAAGTGCATTCCCAGCATAATTCGCGATGTCGCGACGCTCAGCGCGCAAAACAGCAGAGCGCCCATCAGGTGCGGGTAACAACTGCCGACGGCGATGGTGAATGCGAATGCCGTTATGGTATGGCCGGAGGGAAACGAGAATTGGTCTGGCGGCAACAGCGTGGCCCAACAATGTGGTACCAGCGTATTTGGCCGCTTACGGCCGGTTAGCTTCTTCAGAAGCAGAAAGAGAATGGCCCCGGCCCCGCACGCCGTCCACGCCGCAGTGACCGCTTCCCACCGCGTAGAGCCGCCGAAGATTACAACCAACGCGCTCAGTGCGTACCAGAGCCAGCCGTCGCCTCCGCGCGTGGCGAGAATCATCCACAGCCGGAACCAGCGCGGCGGCCGCCAACGGTGCACACGCCGCATCACACGATGGTCGCGTGTGGTGATGTAATCCAGCATGTGGCCCGGAAGGGTCATGCGCCCGCCTCCCCAGGGGCGGCCCGCACTCCCCCAGTGAAAGGTCTTTTTTCCAGACCCCGCCAGCGTTCCCAGCGGGATCCCCAATGCCGTGCAAACAGGTCCTCCGTCACGTAGTTGAGCAGGGTCACGACGGGCACCCCCAGCATCAGCGGGGCGAGTAGCGCCGCCGCAGGCTTCTCCTCCATCATCGCCGTGCAAATCTGCAACACGTCGCGCGTCAATCGCCAGAACCTTCCGGACCCACCCTGCACCTGCGCCTGCCCGATCTGCAGTCCGGCAAAAAACTCGGCCTTGCTGCGCGCGCCCGTTACGAACGTGAAAGCACTTCCGAGCGAGAACAGTGTGTGCGCGTCGCTACCGCCCAGCATGGCGCTTCCCGACCGCTGCGCCAGACGCTCCGCCAGCCGGTTGCTGCGCTCCGGCACGTGGCTATTGCGCACCTCCACACCCGGGAAGGCGCCGTCGAGCCAAATGAAATCGTCCATCGACCGCCGGCCCGTGAGGGCGGAAAAAACGTGGTTCACGCTGTAAAAGAGTTGCTGTTCGTTCAAGTAGGCCACCATGCGGGGCAAGTCGTTCCGCCGCCGCTGGATTTCCACGTGTTGCCGCCCGGTAAGATCGTACACACCGACGTGCAATTCATTGCCGCTCGGCATCCGGCAGGTCACTTCTTCGCTCAGAAAGAAGTCGGGGTGGCGCTGGAGGTCCTCCATCGCGCCGATGGAATCGTGATCGGAAACTGTTACCAGGTCCATTCCCACTCGCCGCAGCGTTTGGTAAACCGCTTCCGGCTCGCTGTAGCACTCTCGGCAAATGGCCTTCAGCAGCGGCAGGGTGCACATGCCGGAGTGGATCGTATGGACATGAAGATCACATCGCACGATACAGGCTACAGCCGTCACGTTACACGAATGTATATCGCTAGTGAATTGTCTATGAAGACTGCCTATTGCCTATTTACAGGATAGATGAACCATGAAAAGGTAAGAGCATGATCAACGCCGACCTGATTTTTATTGATGCCGGTGGGGGCCATCGCGCCGCCGCCGAGGCTCTCCGGCTGGTGATGGAAGACCAGGGCGGGTGGAACATCCGGCTGGTTAACCTCCAGGAACTTCTCGACTCCATCGACTTGGGGCGCAAATTGACGGGCCTCCGTATGCAGGACCTCTACAATTTGATGCTGAAAAAAGGCTGGACGCTCGGCACACCACAAACTGTGCGCGTGCTGCAGCTCTTCATCCGCCTGCTTCACCCGCATCAGGTGCGGTTGCTCCGGGGGTTCTGGCGCTCGAACCATCCCGACTTGGTGGTCTCCCTGATTCCACATTTCAATCGCGCTCTCGCCGAAAGCCTGCGCCTCGAGACGCCCGCCACCCCCTTCGTTACAGTCCTGACTGACCTCGCCGATTACCCGCCGCATTTCTGGATGGAGCGGCAGGACCAGTTTTTCGTCTGCGGCTCCGATCGCGCCGTCTCCCAAGCCCGCGCTTTGGGCATTAGCGACAGCAGCGTTTTTCATGCCTCCGGCATGATCGTGCACCCTCGCTTTTATCAGCCCACGTTTTGTGACCGCCGCGAGGAGCGGAAACAGCGAGGGCTCGATCCCGACTTGCCGACAGGCTTGGTGCTGTTTGGTGGGCAAGGATCCGATGCCATGCTCGAAATCGCCGAGCGCCTGGACGCCGAAGGCCCGCATCATCTCCAGCTCATCTTCATCTGCGGGCGCAACCAAAAGCTGGCTGATGCCCTTCGCCGGCGCCGCAGCCGCCTGCGGAGTTTCGTGGAAAGCTTTACCACGCAAGTTCCCTTCTACATGCTCCTCTCCGATTTCTTCATCGGCAAGCCCGGGCCCGGAAGTGTGAGCGAAGCGGTCGCCATGCGCCTGCCCGTTATCGTTGAACGCAACGCCTGGACGCTGCCTCAGGAACGCTACAACGCCGAGTGGATTCTGGAGAATGAACTGGGACTGGTGGTTCGTGGGCCGCAGCAGATCCCCGCGGCGATCAAGTCGTTGATGGCGAGGGGAACGTTGGCGCGATTTCGTACCAACGCCGCCGCCATCCACAACCGCGCGGTCTACGAAATTCCCGGCTACTTGCGAAAGATTGTGGAAGGTCCCGCGGATGCCCCCACGCTCGAGCCGGAAAAATCACTCAGCGAACAGCGCGCGTAGGCTGTCGGTGAACGGCGCTCGCGCAACACCCTTCTCCGTGATGATGGCGGTAATGTAGCGCTGGGGGGTAACGTCGAATGCGGGATGGCGTGCCGGCACCTCGTTAGGCGCAATGGGCACTCCGGCAAGATGGGTGACTTCGGCGGAAGAGCGCTCTTCGATGGGAATCTGCTCACCGGAGGCAAGGCTCATGTCGATGGTGGAAAGCGGCGCGGCCACGTAAAAGGGAATTCCATTCTCGTGCGCCAGCACCGCGACGGAGTAAGTTCCGATTTTATTCGCCGTGTCGCCGTTCGAGGCAATGCGGTCCGCCCCCACAATCGCCGCGCGAATCTCGCCCTGCTTCATAAAATGCCCCGCCATGTTGTCGGTGATGATGGTAACGGGAATGTGGTCCTTGGCCAGTTCCCAAGCCGTCAAGCGAGCGCCTTGCAGGAAGGGCCGGGTCTCATCGGCGAAAACCCTCAACTTCTTCCCTGCCCCAATCGCCGCGCGAATCACGCCCAGCGCCGTGCCGTATCCGCCCGTCGCCAGCGCCCCGGCGTTGCAGTGCGTGAGGACGGTTCCGGAGTCCGGCATCAGGTCCGCGCCGTGGCGGCCCATGGCTTCGTTGATGGCGATGTCCTCCGCCAAGATGCGCTTGGCCTCTTCCACCAGGCCCACGCGCACCATATGGAGCACCTGGGCATTGGTGTGGTGGCAAGAGAGGGAGTTGTTGAAGACCGCGCGCATGCGGTTAATCGCCCAGAACAAATTGACGGCGGTGGGCCGCGTCTTGGCCAGGGTCTCGGCGATGAGCTCAAAATCCACCCGCAACTCGGAGGGCGTTTTCGCCCCCGAATTCTTGACGCCCACGGCGATGCCCATCGCGGCAGCCACGCCAATAGCCGGCGCCCCGCGAATCACCATGGAGCGAATCGCTTCCGCCACCTCGCGATACTCCGTATAGGTGCGATAAATCTCTTCCCCCGGCAAGCGCGTCTGGTCAATCATGCGCACGCCTTGCTCAGTCCATTCGATGGTTTTGAACATGTGCCTCGATGGGCAACCCTGGCCGGCTGGTCCAGGGCAGGGAGCCAAATGAAGAATCGTAGTTGGACGGGTTTGTCCCCGGTCGCTCTTTCCCGGCAGCCGAAGCGACATCGGCCCGGTTTGTTTCTCCCCTCAGAACTCGGGCCCCGCGGCTTCACCTGAAAGGGCTTCTTCTGCCACCGCTCGCTCCTCCCGAGAATCGACCTTCGCCAATTCCCCCGCAAAACGAGACCGCTTCCTGCCGGTAAGCATCTCCGCCAGGGCAGCCTGCACAGCTCTGCTCCGGCCGTGAAACCGTCCGCCACGCACTGATCGATCAACCCCGCGCAGCAATCCTGTATCGAGTTTGACGGCGACCTTTATGTTTGCCATGGCAGTTTAATTTATCATAGTTGTTGGCTAATGGGCCGCGCGGCCCGCATTCGCGGGAATCCCGGCTGGCCTCCGGCGAAGGCCCTTGGTAGAATGAAGTAGGCCTCCTCAGGCGGGCAAACAAATGATGGCGATGGGCTTTTCGGAAAAATACGATGTCGTGGTGGTGGGCGCGGGGCACGCGGGCTGCGAGGCGGCGATGGCCGCGGCGCGCATGGGCCTGCGCACCGCCCTTTACACCATCAACCTCGACCTTATTGCCCAGATGTCCTGCAATCCCGCCGTGGGTGGAATCGCCAAGGGTCACCTGGTGCGGGAGATCGATGCGTTGGGCGGGGTGATGGGCGAGGTCATCGACGCCGTGGGAATCCAGTTCCGCCTGCTGAATACCAGCCGCGGCCCGGCCGTTTGGTCCGCGGGCCCAGGCCGACAAAAAACTTTACCGGGCGAAGATGCGGCAAGTGCTCGAGTCGGAGCCAAACCTGCGCATCAAGCAGGCGGAAGTTATCGATCTGCTGCTTGCGGAGTGCGGCCCGGAAGTTTCGCCGGCGACCGTTGAAGCCGCTAGTCAGAAGCCCTCGCGACGTGTGCGCGGTATTCGCTTGCTCGACGGCCGGACGGTGGGGGCGGGCGCGGTCATCATCACCACCGGAACCTTCCTCAACGGCTTGATCCATTGCGGAGAGAACCAATATGCGGCCGGGCGCTCGGGCGAGCCGCCTTCAGTGTTATTGGGCGAAGCGTTTCGCCGCCTGGGCTTTGAAGTGGGCAGGCTCAAGACCGGCACGCCGCCGCGGCTCGACGCGCGCACCATCGATTTCTCAAAGTTCCAAGTACAAGCCGGCGATCCTGTTCCCACCCCCTTCAGTTTTCGCTCCAAGGCCATTACCCAGCCGCAAACAGTTTGCTGGATTACTTACACCAATGCGGAGACCCATCGCGCCATTCGCGAGAACGTCCATCGCGCCCCGCTCTATTCCGGGCAGATCAAGGGCATCGGCCCGCGGTACTGCCCCTCCATTGAAGACAAGATCGTGAAGTTTCCCGACAAGGCGCAGCACCAGATCTTTCTCGAACCGGAGGGCTTGGACACCAACGAAATCTACGTCAACGGCATGTCAACTTCCATGCCCATTGACGTGCAGATGGCCATGGTGAAATCCATTCCCGGCCTCGAAAACGCGGACATGATTCGCCCCGGTTACGCCATTGAGTATGACATGATACAGCCCACCGAACTCTACCCGTGGCTCGAAACGAAGAAGATCCAAGATCTGTTTCTCGCCGGGCAGATTAATGGAACCACCGGTTATGAAGAGGCGGGTTGCCAGGGGATGATGGCAGGAATTAATGCCGGGCTCCGCGCGCAAGGCAAACAGCCCATGACCATTGATCGTGCGCAAGGGTACGCGGGAATCCTGATCGACGACCTCGTGAGCAAGGGCGTGGACGAGCCCTACCGCATGTTCACCTCGCGCGCTGAGTTTCGCCTGCACCTGCGCATCGACAACGCCGACGAACGTCTGACCCCGCTGGGATATCAGGTGGGCACCATCAAGCAGAAGGATTACGAGGCGTTCGTAGACAAGAAGCTGCGCATCAGCGCCGCATCTAAATTCCTGCTGGAGACGCGATTGGACCCACGCTCGCGCGCGGGGCAGGAAATCTACACCCGGTTGGGACTAATGGAAGCCGGACATCTTACCGCGCCCTCACCTTTGACCGGCGCGCAATTGCTCAAGCGGACCGAGTTGGGGATTGACGATCTGATGGAATGGGTCAGTGAGGGACTGAACGGCTTGCGTGCGGACGGTTCGCGAACCGCACCTACAGAGGGTGCAGATTCCTCGGCAGGAGCAATTCCTGAAGCGCCTGTGCTTTCCCCAGAGGAAGCTCGGCGAGTGGAGACGGATTTCAAGTACGAAGGCTACTTGCAGCAGCAAGAAAAACAGATGGAACGGATGAAGCGTGCCGAATCACGCCGCATTCCGGAATGGTTTGAGTACGGCAAAGTCTCCGGCCTTTCGCGCGAGGTCGTGGAGAAACTCACCAAAGTGCGCCCGCTAACGCTTGGCCAAGCCTCCCGCATCCCCGGCATCACCCCCGCCGCCGTGTCACTGGTCAATTGCTTTATAGAAATTATCCAGCGACGAGCGGGCGAACGAAGTTTCGGTCAAGCCGAGTCTGCTCTTTAAGTGGTAAACTCCTGATGCCATCCTGCCGCCCTCGGGCAGCGCGCCGATTCTACGGACACATGCCCACGACGAGTCACGGCGATTGGATATCAAAATAATGCCAACCCAACTCCGGCATGGGAGGTCATGATGCCAAGTCGTTTATCCCGGCGTGCATTTATCAGTAAGACAGGAACGTTGGCCGGGTTGGCCGTGGCGAATCCTCCCCTTTGGGGCAAGCCGGATAACTTAAGTTCACGGTCCCTGCGGCTGGGTGGCCCCATTTTTCTCAAGTCGGAAGATCCCGCGGGGCTTGCCCAGGAACATCGGCGCCTCGGGTACCGCGCCGCTTACGCTCCTCAGGTGGAGATCAAGGACACGGACAAAATCAAAGCGATCATCAAGGAATTTGCCGCGCGTGATGTGGCCTTGGCGGAAGTCGGCGCGTGGCGCAACATGCTTGACGTCGATCTGGATAAGCGGCGCGAGAACCTTGCCTACGTGCAGGAGCGGCTGGCCCTGGCGGAATTGCTGGGGGCGCGCTGTTGCGTCGATATTGCCGGCTCTTTCAATCCCCATTTTTGGTGCGGCCCCGATCCCAAGAACATGACGGAGGAGTTTATCGACGCCACCGTGGAGAATTGCCGCAATGTCATCGATGCCGTCAAACCCACCCGCACCAAGTTTTCCATTGAGATGATGCCGTTCAACTTTCCCAGTGGACCGGATGATTACTTGAAGTTGATCAAGAAGGTGGACCGCAAGGGGTTGGCGGTTCATCTGGACGCATGCAACGTGATGAACAGCCCCGAGCGCATGTACAACAACGGCGCGGTCATTGACGAGTGCTTCCGGAAGCTCGGGCCGTGGATTGTATCGTGCCATGCCAAGGATTTGAGCTGGGAGGACTACGTGCAAGTATCCTTGCGCGAAGTCATTCCCGGCCGCGGCCAGCTTGATTACCGCGCCTATTTGCGCGGGCTCTCGGGGCTTCCGGTGGATGCTCCCCTGATGCTGGAGCACTTGAAAAACGCGGAGGAGTATGACGAAGGGCGGCACTACATTCAGAAAGTGGCGCGTGAGATGGGTCTTTCCTTCGGGGTCGAGGGCGTATGAACCCGCCTCTTCCAGATCGCGCAATAATGACGTTGGCTTGCATGACGGTGAATGCCGTTGCCTTCCCGTTTAAAGTGGATAAACCAAGAATCCCCAAGAATCGTCGAGCATGGCAGGCCCCCCCCCCTCGGGGCATTTTGTCACTGAGACAATCTTTCCTCTTGACAAACCGAGCCAATAGGTTTAGGCTAGAGGTGGAATGACGGCCAGACGCATTGCGGCCACCCCCACGAAAGTCCCCGAACCTGACCAAGGCGCTCTCAAAATCACCCCCACAAAAAGATGTTAAAAATGAAGAGTGCTCCTAATGGTTTGTTGAAAACAAAGGGGCAAAAAAAGTGCTCCTAATGAGTTTATGAAAACAAAGGAGTTATCGGATCTACTGGATTACTCTATGATTTATAAGGAGTTAACTGGAATTATCGCATTTCCCCGCCCCTGTAATTGGCCTGCATCATTTCGGATCACGCTAATCGTCCCCTTTCGAGGTTGCAGTGAGCGGCTTACCTCAGATTTGACGATGTAGCGGCGAGTTTGCCTCGCCACATGGGGGCGCAACGCCGCCGCAACGTCAGATTGGCCCCCCTACTGGGCGCACCGCGCCTTCACGATTCGGAACGGCTATGCTACGATGACACATTAGCGATTTTTCGGCAGCATGCGATCAATCAGCCCCTTGGGGGTCTGGTAAAGCCTGCGAAGGGTTATCCTAGGCGAATGACAAATCACGAAACTCCTCAACGCCCGCGCATTTTGAGCGGTATGCGGCCCACCGGCCGACTCCATCTCGGCAACCTGGTGGGCGCTCTTCAGAACTGGGTGAAGCTGCAAAATGAATACGACAGCTTTCACTTTGTCGCCGACTGGCACATGCTGACGACAGGCTACGAAAATACGCTCGATTTGCGCCAGGACACCTGGGACATGGTGGCGGACTGGCTTGCCTGCGGGCTCGACCCGGCCAAGGCCACGTTTTTTGTCCAGTCGCGCCTGCCCGAACACGCGGAACTGCACCTGCTCTTTTCGATGGTGACGCCGCTCGGTTGGCTCGAACGTGTGCCCACCTACAAAGAGCAACTGGAAAACATCCGCGACCACGACATCAATACCTATGGTTTCCTCGGCTACCCTCTGCTCCAGGCCGCCGACATCTTGATGTACAAGGCCAACACGGTTCCCGTGGGCGAGGACCAGGTGCCGCACGTGGAGTTAACGCGCGAAGTGGCGCGGCGGTTTAACCAAGCCTTTGGCAAGCTGCAAATGAAGAAGCGTTCCGACGCGGAATGGATTGCCTGGGGAACCGGCATCCGCAATCTTACCCGCCCACCGGATGGCAAGGCCGAGCAGTTTATTCTGGAGAATTACCGGCGGGCTTCCCTGGACGTTCGGGCGGAGTACTTGAATCGCGATGTGGGGATTATCGATCCCATCTTCCCCGAGCCGGAAGCGCTGCTGACTTCCGCGCCCCGGCTGCCGGGCACCGATGGCCGGAAGATGTCGAAGAGTTATGGCAACGCCATATTCCTTACAGATGCAGCGGATGTGGTTTCGAAAAAGCTCGCCACGATGGTGACCGACCCGGCACGCAAGCGGCGAAGCGACCCCGGCGACCCCGATGTCTGCCCGGTGTTTGACCTGCACAAGATTTTCTCCGCGCAGGAGACCATCGATCGTGTAAATCGCGAGTGCCGCAAGGCGGAAATTGGTTGCGTGGATTGCAAGAAGCTCGCGGCCGGGCATCTGAATGCGTTTCTCGCGCCCATTCAGGAACGCCGCAAACCTTACGAGCAGAATCCGCAAAAGGTGTGGGATATCCTTGAGGATGGAACAGAGCGAGCCCGCAAGGTCGCGCAGAAGACGATGGCGGAAGTTCGCCAGGCCGTGAATCTGGCGCCATAAAGGAAGCTATCAGCTCTCAGCTTTCAGCCGTCAGCTAGAGCCCTCTCGCTCCCAGCCCCTCATCGCGGAGCGAGATATTTGCCGACGAAAGAGGCAGGCGAAGATTTTCGAAAGCTGATCGCTGAAAGCTGATAGCTTGACTCGTATGATCGACGAACCGCGTGAACCCAACCCGGAGACGCCCACCGATCCAGGCGCAGTTCCTGTTCCGGAGGTCAAGCGTGTTTCGCACATGGCGGCGCCGCCTCCGCCGATAAGTGTTGGCGTATACGAAGGTCCGCTCGATCTGTTGCTCGATTTAATTCGCAAGCAGCAGATCAATATCTATGACATTCCGATTGCCAGGATCACCCAGCAGTATCTCGACTACCTGCACCTGCTGAAGGAATTGAACATCGACGTCGCAGGTGAGTTCATTTTCATGGCGGCCACGCTGATTTACATCAAATCGCGCATGCTCCTGCCGCCCGACCCGACGGCGCCGCCCGATGAACAAGGAGATCCGCGCGAGGAATTGGTGCACAGACTGCTTGAGCACGAGCAGTTCAAGAACGCGGCGGAGATGCTCAACTCGAAACGCCTTTTGGAAGATGCCATGTGGTCGCAGCCGGGTATTGGTGAGTTTGCCGAGGCCGAGGATGAGCCGGGGCTGGTGGTGTCGGTATTCGACCTGATTTCTGTGTTCCGTGAAATCCTGGAACGCGCCAAGAAGCGGCCGCAGCTCCAGATCCGGCAGGAAGAAGTTACCGTGGCGCAGATGGTTGAGCACGTCAAGCAGGTGCTGCGCACAAGACCGGGGCCTGTGCCGCTCGAGGATTTGGTTGGCGACTTCCTCTGGCGGCAGGCGTTGATCGCGATTTTCCTGGCGGTGCTGGAGCTGGTGCGGTTGCGAGCGGTGCTGCTTCGGCAAAAGGATACATTTACTTCCATCACCATCGCTCGCAGTAAGAGGTTCGAAGAAGTTCTGGCGGCCAGAACCGCGGAGGAGCTTGCCGTAGGACTGGACGAAGAAAGTGTAAAGGGTAAATTGTAAAGGATAAAGGCTAAGCGGAACACACTACATACGGCGGGAGATCTGGTTTGGACGGCTCCCGCAGAGCCCAACTCGGCATGAGCCGTGAATAATTGAGAGCATCATTGATGGGACCTAACTCAGAAGCGATTGGCATTTCCCCTTTAACCTTTACACTTTGCACTTTATCCTTCACTTTCACAGCGGCCACGGACCACGAACAACGTACGACCTTTTCTTATGTTGAATGACGACATTCTCAAGGCCCTCATCGAGGGCATTATCTACGTCGCGCCGGAACCCGTCACGCTTGACGCCATCGTCAAAGCTCTGGAGGGCGAAGAGCGCGAGCGGGTGAAGACCAAGCTCGATGAGCTGGTGGCCGAATACGAGCTGAACACCCATGGGATTCAAATCCGGCAGGTGGCGAACGGGTACAAGTTCTCCACCAAGGCCGAGCACCACGAAGTTCTGCGGAAATATGTGAAGAGCCTGAAGCCCGCCGTGCGGCTTTCCAAGCCGGCGCTCGAAACGCTGGCGGTGATTGCCTACCGCCAGCCCGTGACGGTCCCGGAAATCGAAGAGATCCGCGGCGTGGATTCGGGTGGGGTGATCCACACGCTGCTGGAAAAGAAACTGGTGGTCACGTCGGGCCGCAAGAGCGTGGTGGGCCGGCCGATTCTCTACCGAACCTCGAAGGATTTCCTGGTGCACTTTGGATTGAAGGATGTGGGTGAGTTGCCCAGCCTGAAGGAGTTCGAGGAACTGGCGAAGCGCGCACTGGGCTCAGAGTGGGCCGGCGGGGAAGCCCCGGCTGAAAGTGGGACGCCGTCCGCCAGCGTGCTGGTAGGCGGGGCAGGGGCGGCGGGCGCAGCGACAATAAGTCCGACAGGGGCATCTCTTCCGGTTGGCGAGGAGACCGCGCCGCCGGATAGCGCGGCCGCTACGGAAACTACGCCTGTGGAAACGGGGGATACGCCGGCGGCAGAAGATTCGCCCGCGGTGTCGGATGAAACCGGAGTGGCGAGCGCCGCGGCGACGGATGAAACCGGGGCGGCGAACGCCGACGCGTCTCCCGTTCCGCCACCGGAACCCGTGCCTCTCGCCGACGGAGATCCGGCAGCGGCTGAAGTTCCGACGACGACACCAATAGAATCCCCGGCCACGGGGTCTGCAGCGCCAAGCGAGGAGACTTCCACCGCCGCAACTCCGGAAGAGCCTGCAGAAGGCGAATCGCCGGCGGTCCCCGAAGATCAAGAACGGAAGCCCTAGATGGGTATGCCGTGACGAACTCGACTAGAACCGTAGCGCGGACCTGTTTTCTAGGTCCGCGGCTTGTACCCTAGACGCGACGAAAAACTTGTTTCGGACCCCGGACTTCGGAATTTCGCTTATGGAACAGCCCGCTAAGGTCAGGGAAAAGCCGCGGACCTAACAAACAGGTCGCGCTACGATCATTTCGGACCCAAGACCTCGGACTTCGGACCCCGGACTTCGGACCTTTAATTATGGAACAGCGCCTTCAGAAGATCATCGCAGATGCCGGCATTACCTCGCGCCGCAAGGCTGAGCAGATCATTTTGGAGGGCCGCGTCAGCGTCAACGGGAAACCGGTCTCCAAGCTGGGATCGAAGGCTGATCCCGACCACGATCACATTCGGGTGGACGGCCGATTGCTCGCCCGCACGACCGAATATGTCTACCTGCTGGTGAACAAGCCAGTGGGTTACGTCTCCACGGTCAGCGACCCGCAGGGCCGCCCGACGGTGGTCTCGCTGGTGCGAGGAATCAAGCAGCGCGTCTATCCGGTGGGCAGGCTGGATTATCACTCCTCCGGCTTGATGATCTTAACCAACGATGGCGAGTTGGCGAATTTCCTGATGTCGCGAGCGTCGGCTGTCCCCAGGACGTACCACGTCAAGTTGGAAGGCCGGCCCGACCCCGCGGACATTGCCAAGCTCCAGGCGGGCATCGCGCTCGATGGCCGTCGTACGGAGCCCTGCCAGATCCGCACCCTCGGACAGGACCCCAAGCCTTGGTATGAAATCATCCTGGTGGAAGGCCGGTACCACCAGGTCCGGCGGATGTTTGAGCGCATCGGCAAGGGAGTGGTAAAACTAAAACGCGTGCGCATCGCGTTCCTGACCGACCGCGGACTCGAGTCCGGCCAGGTCCGCAACTTGAAGCGCACGGAAGTTGAGCAACTGAAGTCGTGGAGGCCAGAAAAAGAAGGTGTAAAGGGGAAAGGCAAATTATGAATTCTGAATTATGAATTATGAAGTCTGAAAAGCTAAGGATGAAGGCTGAAGGATGAGGGCTGAAACCCGAAGAATGAAGGGTGAATTCTGAGTTATGAAGGACGAAGGTTGAAGGGTAAAGTGTGACGATCAATAAATGAAGGGTAAAAGGTAAAGGGTAAATGATAAAAGGCGAGGACTGAATTCCTGGCACTTCATCCTTCATAATTCATAATTCATAATTCCCCCTTTTGTCCTTTACCATTTACCTTTTACCCCTTATTCTTCCCCTTTTAGCGCTTGAACTCCCGGGTGAAAGTCCATGCCGCGTTCCTCCATTTACGACATTCTCCCTCCGTGGTCCAGCCGCATTCGCCCCTATCCTCCTGGCAAGCCGATTGAGGAAGTCGAGCGCGAACTGGGGCACACGGCCATCAAGCTGGCGTCCAACGAGAATCCCCTGGGGCCTTCCCCCAAGGCGCAGGAAGCCATTCGAAAATACATCAATAATATCCACATTTATCCGGACGGAAGTGGATATTACCTTCGGCAGAAGCTCGCGGAAATTCACGGCCTCCCCGCGGAACAAATCATCCTGGGCGCGGGTTCCACGGACCTGATTGAGCTCGTGGCCAAGACCTTTCTTTCCGGCAGCGCCGACGAAGCGATCACTTCCGAATCGGCATTCTACATGTACCGGCTGGCCATAGAGGACATGGGCGCGGGGCTGGTGCAGACGCCGATGCGCGAGATGACCTTCGACCTGGCAGCGATTGCCCAGGCCGTGACCGCGCGCACCAAGGTCGTTTACCTCGGCAACCCCAACAATCCGACGGGCACCATCTTCACCGCCGACGAGCTTGACCGCTTTCTTGCGGCCATTCCGGCGCGCGTTCTGGTCGTGCTGGACGAGGCGTATTTCGAGTATGTGCAGAGGCAGGATTACTCCCGCTCGATTGACTGTGTGCGCGCGGGGAAAAACGTTCTGGTGCTGCGGACGTTTTCCAAAGTGCATGGCCTGGCGGGAATACGGCTGGGTTATGGCATGGGGCACCCGGAACTGATCGAATGCCTGCAACGGATTCGATCGCCGTTTAACGCCTCGAGCCTGGCGCAGGTGGCGGGCATGGCGGCGCTCGCCGATACGGAGCACGTCGCGAAATCTGTTGAGAGCAACCGCCGGGAGATGAAATTCCTGACCAGCGAACTGACGCTCGCGGGGGTGCGCTACACGCCATCCCACGGAAACTTTCTGCTGATAGATACCGGCCGCGATTGCGAAGAGGACTTCATCCGTCTGCTGCACGAAGGCGTCATCGTGCGGCCCGTGAAGCTTTACGGTTTCCCCACCAGCCTGCGCGTAACGGTGGGAAGGCATGAGGAGAACGAGAAATTCCTCGAAGCGCTGCGAAGCGTGCTCGCGAAGACGGTAGACGGCGGTCGGTAGACGGAAAACGGTAGTCGGTAGACGGGAGACGGCGTACCTTAGACATCTGGGGAGAGAGCAGGAGTAGACGGTAGACGGCATAGAGGGCACGGGATCGCGGTTTCGATCTTTCCCCCTGTCTACCGTCTGCCGTCTACCGTCTACTGCAATAACTTATGTCTGATCTCATCAGAGAGATTCTTGAGCAAGGCAAGACTCTGGCCGTGGTGGGCCTGTCCTCAAAGACCATGCGACCCAGCCATGGCGTGGCCGATTACATGCAACGCCACGGGTATCGAATCATCCCCGTGAACCCCCATGAGCAATCGGTGCTGGGCGAGAAGGGTTACGCCTCACTCGATGCCGTCCCCGACCCGATCGATGTGGTGGTCATTTTCCGCCGGCCGGAGTTTGTACCGGAAGTCGTGGAAGCCGCGATCCGAAAGGGCGCCAAGGTGGTGTGGATGCAGGAAGGCGTGATTCACGAACAGGCCGCCGAGCGCGCCCGCGCCGCCGGCCTCAAGGTCGTCATGAACCGGTGCATTCTGAAAGAACACGCCAAACGCTTTGTGGCCGAGAGGATTTAGGGGCGCGCTTGCGAGAAAAGCCCGCGGCCAGACCTGTACTGACCGAAACCTGTGGCCCTGTTTTTTTCTTTTAGAAAGGGTCCTTCCCGCAACGTGACTAAGCACCCTAATGCCAATTGGCTTGCGACGCGATTGGACACGCAAAGCTCGCTGGCTTTATGATGTTGTCGGTCTCAAAACGAACATGGAGTGAGGCGCGATGGACAAGAACAACATTCTTATCAATCTGTCAGAGTCTGAACAAATCAAATTTGGCAAAGAAGATTTTCACACGCAATCGGTCCCTCAAAAAGTCTTCTCAAGCATTTGGGCGGTTGAATCAGAGGTCAACAATGGTGGATTTTCACAGTACTTTCAGAATAGCACCAGCGCAGAAACCGCGCCGTTCGTTGTGGAAGCGCTTAACACAATCGGTGCTCCGAGTACTGCCGATATCTGCAATCGTGCAATAGCGTGTGCGTTTCCTACCGGGTTACCCGCAACACGCGAAGCTATTTGCTCGGCAGCCGAAAGCCTTGCTGACGACAAGTTGAGCGAGCTTGAGGTGTTGGACGCCGAATTTATGAAGTACCCTCATAACCTCACTGAGTTGCTGTTCGCTTACGTCTCCAATCATGTGGAGGAATTTGGGCCAGTCCCTAAGCCCGACTAATTCCGTCTTAAGATGGGTAGGTATTGCAACACGACAAGAGCGGCCAGATATGTTTCGAAAATGCCCACATCTCGCAACTTGACAACCGATCGAAGCCCGCTAAACCTGAATAGGATGCCGACAGCAATGCAACAGCATAGCTTTCGACCGGGGTGTTGTGCCGCGAGGTGATCTTTCGTGCCATCTGTCTTTTCGCATGCAGTAGTAGCAATTGCGATCGGGAAAGTCGTGCAACCGAAACAAGCCCCTTGGTGGTATTGGGCTCTCGGCGCGGGGGGCGTCTGCCTTGCCGGATCTCGATGTCATTGGTTTCCATTTCGGAGTACGTTACGGAGACGTCATGGGCCACCGGGGATTCACCGATTCGCTTCTTTTTGCTGCCCTTCTGGCGGGCCTGATAACAATCGCATTTGTTCGTCAGCGTCAGGTTTCACCCTGGCGCCTCCTTTTGTACTTATTCTTAGCCACCGCATCCCACGGCATCCTTGATGCAATGACGAACGGCGGTTTGGGTGTGGCGTTCTTCTCCCCTTTCACAAATGCGCGTTTTTTCTTCCCTTTCCATCCAATCAGGGTGTCACCCATCGGAGTGGGCCGGTTTTTTTCCGCAAGAGGGTTGGCGGTTGTTAAGAGCGAAGCGCTGTGGTTGTGGCTTCCCTCAGCGGCGATATTTGCGGTCTTAACTTTTGTCCGGGGCGTTAAAAGCGAGCGACGGTCATTGCAGCCCTGAGTGTTGGCTTCTCTCAGCCGCGGCACTCCCGCGGCGACTTCACGCCTTCAACCGGGTAAGGCCAACCGAACGGCGGTCATAGCAGACCAAAACGACGAGGAGTTCTTCGCTCCGCTCTCATCGGACGAACGTAAAGCCCTGGTAACCGTTCTAAAAAGGCTTGTGGAGGCCCACGGTCTGCGCAAGCTCCCAATTGACTAAGAGGAGAGAAATCCCAATGAGCAAAGCGATTGAAAGGCTACAGGCCGCGCAAAAGCAGGCGATGGCCGGCCGGCCCAAGGTCGGCGGCTTCCCCTATCTGGCCGAGACCCTGCGGCGAGCAGGGGTGACGCGCAATGTGTGGTCCCTACCCGCCTGCCAGAGCCTCTATCTGACCGACGCAGGGCCCGTCGTGACCCAAGGTACTCCGCTCATATCCGGCACCGTGGACGTGCCGCCCTTCAGCCGCGATGGGCTTATAGCGGCGCTGCGAACAGACCAAGCCGGGAAGAGCACTTTCCCGGAGTTTCTCGCGGCCTGTTGGCACTCAGGGGTTGTCCGTTACGATGTCGATTTCGCGGCAAGAACTGTCGCATATTGCGGCTGTCAGGGCGAAGAATATATTGAAGAATATCCAAGAGTCGAGGTGTAGTGGCGTCGAACGGTATCTCACAAGGAGTCCTTTGTGCAACGACTACGCTTCCCTCGCGCGTGACAACCCTCCCCTGATGGCGTAGAATCAGAAAAGTAACACGGGTTGTGGGAGACTTCTTATGACGGTGATCGAGCTTACCGACGAACAGGCGGCGGCGGAGAGCCTTTCTCTTGAGGCTTGGCTCCAAAAGCTCGCTGGAGAGGATCGTCCCGCCATCAATCCCCACCGGCACATTTCTGACGTGATCGTTGAGAACATGCGAGATGTGCCGCCTGAAATCATGGCCCGCATGCCCAAAGACGGCGCCAGCCAGCACGATCATTACATCTATGGTTGGCCCAAGAAAGAGGAATGACCGCGCTTTTCGCCGGCTTGAAGGAGTAGGGGCTACATGAGCATCATTATCTCGCCTGAAACCGAAGCACGCCTCACCGACGAGGCCCGGAGGCAAGGTATTTCTGTGGATGCACTGCTGGAACGGCTCATGGCGGAACACCAACCAGGAGGGAGCGCCGTTCTTTCTACTCAGGCGGAAGCGATCGAGCACGCGCGGAAGATGATTCCAGGTGGAAAATTAACCCCCGAATTGCCGGTCCTACACCTCGGAGCGATGGGCCCTCTCCACCGGCGGGACATATACGACGATGTCCGTTGAGCCGGGGGTACTTGATGCGAACGTTTTAGCTTATGCGGTGAATGCCGACGCTCCGCAGCACGCGGCCTCACGTGCCTTGCTTGAAGCAGCCAGCGACCCCACGATAACCCTTTACGTCACGTCGCAGATACTCTGCGAGTTTTATTCGCTCATTACCAACCCGCGCCGGGTTGCCATAACCTCTTCTCCAACGGAAGCATTGGGCATCATTTCGGCTATGCTGGCTCTTCCCGGTCTGCATGTGCTGCCGACGCCGGCGCGCGCGGTTGCTGGATGGATGGAACTGCTACGCCGTCACCCAGTCATTGGGGGAAATGTGTTCGATTTACAAATCGTCCCGACGATGCAGGCCAATGGCGTCCAACGAATCTATACGTTCAACCTTGACGACTTTGAAGTGTTTCCTGAACTTGCGGTTGTGATGCCATGACCCACTCTGTGTCTTATAAAACGCCCCCAACCCAACTTCGCTAAGAACCAAGCGCTCGGCACATTGGCCGGGCGTTCAGCCGTGCCGAAAGGCGAATTTACAAATTCAACTTCTTGGTATAGAGAACCGAGCCGCGTGTTTCCGCGTTGCCTGATGGCCGGTTTTCCCATATTCTCAAGGCGATGGACGTACACCTCACCCCGGATCAAAAGGCTTTCGCCCGCCGCGCGATTGAAAGCGGACGGCTGCACTCGGAACAAGACTCCGTGCAGGAGGCGCTTGCTTTGTGGGAAGAACGCGAGCGGCAACGGACGGAATTTCTTCTGACGCTCGACGACGCCAAGGCTTCGCTTGCCCGCGGCGAAGGCCGCGTTATTACGCAGGAATCCATGCGGCAGCTTGCCCAGGAAGTGAAGGAACGCGGACGCGCGCGCCTTCTCGCTGAACTCGCCATGTCACGCTGATGGCACATCGCGTAGCGCCCCGCACCGAAACCGATCTTGACGACATTTGGTATTACGTCGCGGAAGGAAAGCGGCAGCATCGAGATTGCCAACCGCCGAATTTCGGATTGCGGGAGCTCGCTCCCGCTTTTTCTACCGCTGACTTGTCAGCGGTAGATTCGCCGCGACGAGTTGCGGCGAGCAAAAGCGGCGACGAGTCGCCGCACTCCGAAAGTCCAATTCGCGTCGCCATGGTGACCCCTGGCTCCCTACCTACACACCCTACCTTGGCGGGTGGATGGCAAGGCGCAGCAGGTACCCTAAAACTGAACCGGCGGGCTCACCCGCCGCTTTGGCCTTGTAAAGACGATAGAGTGATTCGAGGATCAGATAGGCGGGACCTGCCAGGACGAGGATTGTGGCGCGGTAAAGTATTGCGGTGAGGCAGAGCTGCAATACCCCAAGGATCAGAAAGAGGCCAGCCGTTATCGCCGTGGGTCTCGGACCCTGGTATTGATAGAGGCGTTGTAGACGAAGCTGATCGGCGCGGGGGTAAATGCCCCAGAACAGCGCAAAGCTCTGCGCCATGTCGAGGCGATGGGTGAAGTCTTCCACCGCCTTTTGGCGATCCGGTGTGCGCGGGCGAGTGTACTCGCGGCTCGGGACGCCGGCTTCCGGCTCGACCTTTTCCAGTTCATAGATCCAGCGCCGGGAGAGGCCCTTGCCCTCCCGATGCCAACGCGTAGGCATGTAGAGGTTCCCCTCGTACCGTACCGGAGTGGATCCCACCAAAGTCGTGTCAAAATACCAGGAGCAAATCTGCATTGAATTCCTATTGGGGACTCGTCTTACCTCATCTTGTCTGGCGAGGAGCACCGCATCGGCGTCGTTGGCAGAGGCTTGGGAAGGTCCTCGTTGCAAGAATTGCCACATGAGGTACGGCAGCGTCAGCAAGGGTGACCCGTGCGGCTGGTGGGAGGAGTTGATCCAAAGTAACCGGGTAAATGACTCCAGAACCAGGTAGAGGACGACCGCGGTAAAGTGTGTATCCTCCGAAGCCCCTCGCAGCACAAAGGCCAAAGCCAGTCCGAACAAGGCCGAACCTGCGGAAACCCAGGCCATGTTGAGTCCCGTCTTCTTTTCCCACTCGCGCTGCAAGGGATCCGGGGCGAATCCCGCGATGGGGAAGAGCCACAGGATCAAGTAGCGGAGCACCTGTGCCCTCGTCGTGTCCTTATGCGCGGCGGCGGCTTCCACCTGAGACCTCAGAGTGTAGTTGACCACGTGACCCATGACGTATTGCGGATCCCACGGCCGCAGGCCATAACGAAACGCGTAACCGCCTTCAAGCGTTTCCTCCACACGCATCAGCTCGTACACTTGATCGCGGTACTTGACGGCCGACCCGGCGTGGTCCGCGCGGATCAAGTCTCCGGGGGAATGCGGGACCCATCCCTTCTTGGGCAAAACGGCGTACACCCAAAGATCCACCGGATCTCCTTCCGCGGCGGGGACAACGCGGTCTGGAATGAAGTTAGGCAACGGCGTTCCCAGCACCATTCCTCCCACTGCACAACACCACTCCACCGAGATTTCCGTTCTTGCATCCTGACCGGGCGCCAGTATAGCAAAGCCCTTCTTACCTTCCCAGCGTGACGGCAAAAGCGGGTAGCGACGGTCGGCGTTTTTCTTACGGTGTGCTTCTCTCTCGCGCGAAATCCCAGCGGCAATCGCACGTCGTCAATCATAATGGGGCGCCTAAAGAGTCTTCAATTCTCAGTTTTCGGATGTCAGGAAGAGCGTGTGGCAGGGCCAAAACGGTGGGGGATCTGAGCGCGAGGGCCATTTGTCCAATCAAATCGCCTTGGCGTTGACTTGGCGGAGAGCCCGGCCTAAGATCATCGCATCTGACGTTCTTTTTTCTGCAACCAGCGAGATGGCCGCATCATGGTCACTGTTGGCGAGACCGCTTCCCACTATCGCATCGCGGGGATCCCATGTCCACCGTAGGTGTCGTTAGGCGGTCGGCGCGATAGTGAGCGGGGTGGCCACGCCGCCCGCAGGTGAGTCCGAGCGTTGGACAACCCCTCACCGGAGGCAACGACGCTATGACGAGACATTCCTTCTACCCGTTTCGGTCCGAACGCGCCAAAGCCGAGTATGAGGCTTTCTGCCTGGAAAGGGCCAAGGCGTGGCCACTCCCGTCCGAGACCATGATGGCTGAAACTGCCTCCGGGCAGACTTTCGTTCGCGTTAGTGGGCGTATCACCGATCCTCCCCTGGTTCTGCTGCCCGGCGCGCGGAGTGGGTCGCTGATGTGGATTCACAATATCGCGGCTCTATCCGCCAACCGCCGCACCTACGCCTTGGACACCCTGGGTGACGTCGGGTTCAGCGTGAATCGTCGCGACATCTCGAAGCCGGAGGATCTTGTCAATTGGCTCGACGAGGTCTTCACGGTGCTGGTTCCGGAAGGGCCACTCAGTCTGATGGGCATTTCGTATGGGGGGTGGCTCGCCGGTCAGTATGCGCTCCGTTTCCCCGGGCGGCTCCGCAACGTCGTGCTGTTAGCCCCGGCGTGTACGGTGCTCCCGGTTTCATTTGCCTTTCTCGTCCGCATGGGGCTCCTTTCCATACCCGTCGGACAACCCATGCGCAGAACACTCCGCTGGTTGTTCCGGGACGGAGTACGAAGCGGCGGCGCCTGCCGGGCGCTGGTCGAGGAGGCCATGGACGACGTGCAATTGGCCGACCGTCTCTTTGATCTGCCTCGCCCGCCTTGGCCCACCGTGATCGATGACAAGGCGTGGCAAGGCTTCAGCGTGCCCTGCTTATTCCTGGTGGGGGAGAATGAAAAGATCTACTCTGCCGGGGCAGCCGTGCGGCGGCTGAAGCGTGTTGCTCCGCAGGTCAAGGCGGAGATCATTCCCGGCGCTGGACACGACTTGACGATGGTGCAGTCCGATCTCGTCGCCAGAAAGGTGCTTGCGTTTTTAGGTGAACGGGCAGGGATTGCGGCCGCTGCCGCGTAGAAACAGCGAGCAAGCCTTACGACTGGCAGGAATGAGGCGGGCGGGGTACTCGGACAGCAAGCGGCTAAGTTCCTAATTTGGTGCCTTTGAGTCCGGGAACCTTTTCCCTTTCCGGTGCGTAGAATGCAGCAGGGGTAGTATGTGCATTCGGCTGATAAAGGAGTAACCATGCGGCGAGTCATGCTTTTTCTCGCGGTCAGTTGGGCATTTTGGGCAGTTCCGGGTGTGGGGGCCACCCATACCGAGGTTCTGGAATACCATCCGGGAGCGCATTTCTGGTTCAAATTGCGCGGAGGGGACGTTCACATCAAGCGGGGCTCGGACCCTACTCATATTGTGGTGCGATACACACCTGACCCACGCAAACCTACGGAGGAGAAGAACGTTCAGCTCCGCTCGCGCACGCACGATTCCAGCATTCAACTGGAGATTCGGGCTCCCATGTCGCTCTCCGTCGATGCGGAACTGGAAGTTCCCAGCCCGATGCCCCTGGAAGTCCACATGACGGGCGGCGACCTCACCGTTGAGGGCGTCCAGGGCGACAAGGATTTGCGGCTTTTTGCCGGCGACCTGAACGTGGAGGTGGGCACCTTAGAGAGCCTGCGAGACGCGGAGGTGTCCCTTAGCGTCGGAGATGCCGATGTGCCTTCCGCCGGGACGATGCATGGCTGGCTCGGCCACACCTGGAAATACCAGGGCAGTGGGCAGTATCGACTCTACGCCCACACCACCTTTGGCGACGTCAGCCTGCTTGCGAAGTAGGGGCTGAGTGTCGGGGATTGGGCGCCTGCGGTACGAGGGCGCGGCGACCCCGCTTCCCCCTAGCGTTTTTCGATCTCGAAACCTGCTCCTTCTAAATCAATCCCCATGGTGTCTTCATCATAGGAATATCCTTCAATGCAGTCCGCGTAGCCTTTTTCCAGCCAGAGATTAAACCCCATCCCGTACTTCAATCCGTCGACTTTGGCCTGCGCACCAATCCTGAGGCGCGTACCCGTAATGGGAGGGCTCGAGGATGGGGCAACGGAAAAAAAGGTGTAGAAGCCGGTACCCGAGTTTTCGCGGCTGTGGACGATGGCAGTCGATAGTTGAGCCTCGAGCTCGGCTCGATCCAACGGATGCTTCTCGCAAATCACGCGCAGCACGGCTTGTTCGAGCTTGGTAAACCTCGTTCCGACAAACCCCATGTGCCCCATAGTAACTTAAAGCACGCTTCAGTGTTGATTTTCAATTTGACCGGCGACCCCACGAGCCACGGCGCTGCCGACCCCGACTTTCCCCTCGTTATACATTGCGGCGGATTGACACGGGTCGTCACTGAAGCAAGGCGTTGTCTTCTTCGGTGATCTTGGAGGCGGATTCGGCAAGCTTCGCGGCGTCCTCTGCCATCGTGTGCATGGTCTCGATAAGCTTGCGGTACTTTGACATGATTTCCGCGGGAATGGCTGTCCGGTTGATCTGGCGCAATGTTTCGTCCGACAGCAGGGCAAGGCTGTCGAGCAATTCATGTGTGCAGTTGAGGCGTGACTGGAATACCTCTAATGTTATCCGCGGCATGCCATCTCCTTCTACCACTACCATCTTCTCGCCAATCAGCATACCCTTTCGGCTTTCCTTTGCAACGATTTTTTGCGGGGGGCGAGTGGTGGTCGGACTTGCGGCGCCGCCGGGAGGTTTGCCAAAATAAGCCAATGAACAAACTCTGGCACGATGAAAACAAGATGCCGCCAAAGGCAACGATGGAGCAGAGAATTAGTTGGCACCGAGAACATCAAAAACAATGCGCGTGTCGAGAAGCGCCGAAGAGTTTATTGAAGTTCATTCGCCAAAAGGAGAAATAGACATGGATCTTAAAGAGCTTTTTCTGGCACAACTGGAGCGGGAAGCAGCAGCCGCGCGCAAGGCAGTGGAGCGCGTGCCCGAGGGGCGCAACGACTGGAAGCCACATGCGAAGTCCATGGAATTGGGACGGCTGGCAACGCTCGTCGCAACCATGCCGGGGTGGGTGGTTCTGATGGTCGAGCGGGACGAGTTAAATCTTGGCGACCCTTCGAGCGAGGAGTTCAAAACGAAGGCGGTCGCAACGAAAGCCGAGTTGCTCAAGGCGCTCGAGGAGAGCGTCGCCAAGGCTCGCAAGGCCTTGCAGGGCACAACGGAAGAACACCTGATGAAGCCATGGCGCCTGTTGATGCGCGGGCGGGTGCTGCAAGAACAACCGCGGCATGTGATGTTGACCGACACTTTCTGCCACCTGGCGCATCACCGTGGGCAGTTGACCGTGTATCTGCGGATGAATGATGCAAGCGTGTCGGCGATTTATGGCCCTTCCGCGGATGAGCAGTTTTAAAGGAATTTCACCACGGAGGCACGGAGGTCACGGAGAATAAACGCAAAGAAAGACAACGGGTCGAATAACTATTGAATCGCAATCTCGATCCGCACAAGCGGAGGCTTCTCCGGACCTCTGTGGTGAAGCTATTCTTCGCGGCAAGAGACAAAATTCAAGATTCAAAATTCAAGAAACAAAAATCGAGAATCAGAATTCAACATTCAGAACACGGCTTTCAGAATTCATCATTCATAATTCAGAATTCATAATTCAACCCATCACTTCTCGCTCGCCTGTTGTTTCTTCCACTCCTGGATGGCCTGCATTTTTTCTTTCAACCTTTTTTCCAAGCCTTGGTCGGTGGGGCGATAGTACTGGCGGTCCTTGAGGTTGTCAGGCAGGCACTGCATATCGGTGAGCTTGTCCTCGGCTTTGTGGGCGTATTGATACCCTTTGCCATAGCCGAAGTTCGCCATCAGCCCTGTCACGGCGTTGCGCAGGTGGAAAGGAACAGGCTCCGCCATAGTCTCCTGCGCATCGCGCGCGACTTCGCCATAGCCGACGTATAGCGCATTCGACTTGGGCGCGAGCGCGAGATAGACGGCGGCCTCGGCGAGCGCCAGGTTCCCTTCCGGCATTCCCAGAAAATGCACCGCCTGCATCGCCGCCACCGTCACACCTAAAGCATGAGGATCAGCCATGCCGATATCCTCGGAGGCCTCGCGAATCAGGCGGCGTGCGATGTAGAGGGGATCTTCCCCCGCTTCGATCATACGTCCCAGCCAGTAAAGCGCGGCGCTGGGATCGGAGTTGCGGACGGACTTATGGAGCGCGGAAATGAGATTGTAGTGTTCCTCGCCGGACTTGTCGTAGAGCAGGACTTTCCGCTGAATAGCGTCCTCGACCAGGGTTTCGGTGATGGTGGCGCGCCCTTCCGCGTCGCGCGCAGCGGCCGCCACGGCGGTTTCAAGCGTGTTGTAGGCAGCGCGCGCATCGCCATTGGAGAACACCGCAATCTGCCGCAAAAGCTCATCGGAAATCTCGATGGCCCACGCGCCGAGGCCGCGCTTTTCGTCCGTGAGGGCGCGGCGGAGAAGCGTCTGCACCTCGTCGGTCGAGAGCGCGGAGAGCATGTAGACCTTGGCTCGGGAAAGCAGCGCGGCGTTGACTTCAAACGAGGGGTTTTCCGTGGTGGCGCCGATCAACACGATGTCGCCGCGCTCGACGTAGGGCAGAAACGCATCCTGCTGAGCCTTATTGAACCGGTGGATTTCGTCGATAAAAAGCACCGTGCGCCGGCCGTAATGGCGAGATTTCTCCGACGCCGCCATCACTTCCTTGATTTCTTTGATGCCGGAGAGGACGGCGCTGAAACGCACGAAATCACTGCGCGTTTTGCGAGCAACAATGGTGGCAAGCGTGGTTTTGCCGGAACCCGGCGGACCCCAGAGGATCATCGAGCCCAGTTCGTCGCGCTCGATTTGGCTCCGCAGCGCCTTTCCCGGCCCCAGGATGTGGAGTTGCCCCACGAAATCTTCGATCGTCTCCGGCCGCATGCGGTCGGCCAAGGGCGAGGGGGTGGCGTTGCGCTGCGTTGCGCCGCCGGCGTGGTCAAGGGGATTGGGTTCGAAAAGGCTCATGGGAATCGGGTCATCGAGTCATCGGGTCATCTCGCCATTGAAAAGCTGCCAGTTGTCCGTGGTCAGTTGTCCGTTGCAAGCGATAGGCGGAGGTCGAAAGCCTTACGCCACTGACGACTGACAACGGACCACGGACAGCCTCTAAATGGCTCGATGACCCGATGGCTAAATGACTCAATATCTAAATCCTCTTTGTCGCGCCGCCTCGTATAGAAAGATGCTCGCCGCGGTTGCCGCGTTTACGGAATCCACTTCTTTCCGAATGGGGATACTCAGAAGCTGGCTTGCGTAGCGGCCAATCTCCTCTGGCAATCCGGTGGCTTCGCGCCCCACAAGAATCGCAATCGGCCCTCTCAGGTCCGCCTGCGCGAGCGAGGCCGGGCTGTGGCGGTCGGCCGCCACGATGTGGACGTGTACGCTCAGAAAGGGCAACGCCTCTTTCGGATCGAGCCCGCAAATCAGCGGGAGCCGGAAAATTGCGCCCGCCGAAGAGCGCACCGCCTTGGGATTGAAAGGGCTCACCGTCTCCTGCAAAGTCAAGAAGCCAGAAGCGGAAAACGCCAGCGCCGTGCGTACCATGGTGCCCAGATTGCCGGGGTCCTGGAGGCGGCAGGCCACGACCAGCAGGGAATTGCGGGCGGCAACAACTTCCTCCAATTTATAGGCGGGAAGTTCCACCAAGGCGGCGATTCCCTGCGGGGACTGCGTTTGCGCGACGCTTTCAAACAATCGATCAGGGACCTGAGTCAATTCGGCCTCCGCCGACAGACGCTGGAGCAGGGCGGAAAACTTCTCGGCTGCTCCACTGGCCACGAGCACGCTGTGAGTCTTAACGCGGGGGGCCGCATTCAGCGCTTCCTCGACCAGGAATGGACCTTCCACCGCCAGCCAACCCTCCTTGGTGGTCCCGTCAGCGAGTGAGCGGCGGAAGACCTTCATCAAGGAATTGGCGGGACTGGAAACTTCTCGTCGATTTGAAGAGTGCATAGGATAACCTTGGCCGTTTTAGTTGCTGAGACGACAGCTTACCTCCGCAGCGCGGCGAAGTCGAGAGGCGGCGTGGGTGCACGACATAAAAGTGGAAGGCTTCCGGCTTGAACGGAGACTGGCGGGAAGATCTTGTAGCGCGGGCGTCTCGCCCACGCTGCGTCGGAGCTGCGCCGGAGTTACCTGCGATTCAGACAGTAAGAAACCAGGCTGGGCGGCCGACCAGCGCTCGGTCTGTCAACAGGTCTATCCGATCCGCCCGCACGGCTCTTGACGGCCTTTCCGACGGCCAGTTGTCCACCTT
>Ga0187856_1000356_pt1 | contig 42580 bp, 33 predicted proteins | sample June2016WEW_8_40_FD_132443 | JGI IMG/M metagenome (GOLD analysis project Ga0187856, IMG submission 132443) | Peatland microbial communities from SPRUCE experiment site at the Marcell Experimental Forest, Minnesota, USA - June2016WEW_8_40 | ecosystem: Environmental > Terrestrial > Soil > Wetlands... | reverse complement strand
GGCTCGCCAAGGATTGGGAGAATCTCAATCGCAAGGCGCTCACTTTCTTGCGCCTCGCTTCAATCCGCCTCATGCTACGAAAACTCTGTAATCCCATCTAATGTTTCCGGACAGACTCTTAGGCTAACGATACGAAATGATGATTTCATAGAACCGGCGTCCTATCAAATAGTAGGTAAAGACAAGGACGCTACGTATTTGGCTGCCGAATTGGACAAATTATTGCGCGATTCGTTTGTATGGTATTCGCCTTTTTCGGTGCTTGGCGCCAGCTCATTTACAATTTACCTCTTGGTGATCATTCCTGGGCTATTGGCAGAACTTATCGGGCTAGTTGGAATGACCGCTAGTTCCGGAGAAATAATCGTACAAAGAAACGCCTATGTTGCAATTGTCGCGGCTGTCGTTCTTATAACAACTATACTTTCTTTATTCGTGCGTAAGCGCTGGTTTCCGGTCAGTACGTTTAGGATAGGAGACGGCGTGATCAGAGCGAACAAGTCGGCGTCCGTTAGGCAGGGAGTCGCATCGGTTTTATTTGGCGGTGTCATTTTGGGGTTGCTGGTGCATGTCTTCGGCTCCCGAATTCACGAGGCGCTTTTTGCACATTGAGCGTCCCCTGACTCCGGCGTTATTTTCGTATATGCTCTCTGGCTCAGTTGGGCGATTGTTCGAAGAACTCGGAGCCGGCGCTTCGCTCCATCCGGGTTACGCCCTGCGCCCTGCGCCCGGCGCCCGTCACATTTCCATTGACATCTGTCCGCGTTTCAGATACAAAGCGCGAATCTCGCTCACTTCAGGGACGTCTACCGGTGACAGCCGTTGGATGGGGCGAGTGCGGTTCCTGCGGGCGGGGCTTGTAACCCCACTCTCGGGCGGCTTGGGCATCGTTCCCGCCGGGATTACGCCCGGCGCGCGGGGTGCTCCGCTTAAGCGCGACTGACGGCGCGGGTAACGCCTGCGTCCTCTCGTTCGCGTGAAGCACGGCCTGGGCTGAGTCGGAGCGTTCGGTCGCTCCGACAAGAGCCGCCGCGGAGCGCCGGAAGGCGAGCGGGCTCCGACAAGCCCGCTGCCGCGCAAGCAGATAAGTGACGCAGACTGCGTACACTTGTCTGCGGTGCACATTCAAGCGGCGACGTTTGGATGTGTGGCGCGGCTCCAATGAACTTGCGCCTTTCAGCGCTCCGCCTCCCTTTTATTTGGAGGCAATTGTTTTTCGTTGTCGTGGTTTGCAAACCTCGGGCGCAGAGCGCGTCGCGAGAACGGATTTGTTTTTTCGTCATTGCCGGGCTTGACCCGGCAATCCATGCGACGGGCAGGCTTGCTTACGCCGCATGGTCTCCTTCGCGGCATTTCTGCATGGACCACCGGGTCAAGCCCGGTGGTGACGACGGAAATATTTTTTGCACTCGGCGACATTCCGCCTCCAGAGGGAGGCGAATAGGAAACGACAATGAGCAAACGGCACAAAAGACATGGAATGCGCGGCGTGTACCACAAGCGGCTGACGCCCGAGGAGGAAACCGCCCAGCGCGAAGCCGCCTTCGCGGCGATCCGCCTGCTCTACGGCGAGGCGCTGCCGTTATGGCGCTTCTGCGGGCGCGGCTATTGCCGGCGCCACAAACAATGCAGCGGCGAGACCGGGCCGTGCCTTAAGCGCGGCTGGCCGCTGATGCCGCCCGCGCTGCAGAAGGAAGCCTACGCTCAGGTCCGCCACGGCGGGCCGCGCCGCCTGCCGCCGGTGTCGCACACGGAATGGGTGCTGCGCCGCTATGCGCCCTCCAACTTCGTTTCTTGATGGCGGCGGACGCGGGGCAGCTAAGCCTCCGAAGCCCACGTATGACGACTGAAAAAGGTGTATAGGTGGCGCCGCATAAAACACGAGACATCGGCCATGAACGCACCGCTTTCCACCCACCCGACGCCGCCCTACAAGCACACCCCCCTGTTCCCCCTCGGCAAGGACTTAACGCCATACCGGAAAATCGCCGCGGACGGCCTGCGCGTCGAGCGGGTGCTGGGCGAGGAACTGCTGGTGGTGCCGCGCGAGGCGATGCGGGCGCTGGCGGAATCAGCCTTCACCGACATCAATCATCTGCTCCGCCCCGCGCATCTGGCGAGCCTCAAGGCGATCGTCGAGGATCCGGAGGCGTCGGATAACGACAAGTTCGTCGCCTATGACTTTCTCAAGAACGCCAACATCGCGGCCGGCGGCGTGCTGCCGATGTGCCAGGACACCGGCACCGCGATCATCATGGGCAAGAAGGGCCGGCTCATCTGGACCGACGGCGGCGACGAGGCGGCGCTCTCCGAGGGCGCGCGCGATGCGTACCTCAAGCGCAATCTGCGCTATTCGCAGCTGGCGCCGATTTCCATGTTCGAGGAGAAGAATACGGGCACGAACCTGCCGGCGCAGGTGGAAATTTATGCCGAGGGCGCCGGCGAGGCCGACGCGGCCTACAAGTTCCTGTTCGTCGCCAAGGGCGGCGGCTCGGCGAATAAATCGTTTCTGTTCCAGGCGACGCCGTCGATCCTGTCGCGCGAGCGCATGCTCGCCTTCCTCAAGGAAAAAGTGCTGACGCTCGGCACCGCGGCGTGTCCGCCCTACCATCTCGCCATCGTCATCGGCGGCACCTCGGCCGAGCTGACGATGAAGACGGTGAAGCTTGCGTCCGCTAAATATTACGACACGCTGCCGGAGCGCGGCTCCGCGGACGGCCACGCCTTCCGCGACCGCGACATGGAGCGCGAGATCCACAAGATGACGCAGGCGCTCGGCGTCGGCGCGCAGTTCGGCGGCAAATATTTCTGCCACGACGTGCGCGTGATCCGGCTGCCGCGCCACGGCGCCTCGCTGCCGATCGGGCTCGGCGTGTCATGCTCGGCCGACCGCCAGGCGCTGGGCAAGATCACCCGCGACGGCGTGTTCCTCGAGGAGCTGGAGCACAACCCGGCGAAATATCTGCCGGCGGTCGACGCCGAAAAACTCGGCGGCGAAGTGGTGCAGATCGACCTCAACAAGCCGATGCAGGAGATTTTGGCGCAGCTGACCAAATATCCGATCAAGACGCGGCTCTCGCTGTCGGGGCCGATGATCGTGGCGCGCGATCTCGCGCACGGAAAACTGCGCGAGCGGCTGGAGCGCGGCGAGGGGCTGCCCGACTACTTCAAGGACCATCCGGTCTATTACGCCGGACCGGCGAAGACGCCGGAAGGCTACGCCTCGGGCGCGTTCGGGCCGACCACGGCCGGCCGCATGGATTCCTTCGTCGAGGATTTCCAGGCCGCCGGCGGCTCCATGGTGATGGTGGCGAAAGGCAACCGCGCGGCGGTGGTGCGCGAGGCCTGCAAGAAGCACGGCGGCTTCTATCTCGCCTCGATCGGCGGCGCGGCGGCGAACCTCGCCGAGCATTGCATCAAGAAGGTCGAAGCGATCGAATATCCCGAGCTCGGCATGGAAGCGATCTGCCGCATCGAGGTGGTCGATTTCCCCGCCTTCATCGTCATCGACGACAAGGGCAACGACTTCTTCAAGGAATTGAATCTGGGGTAAGGGAAATTTCCCTCCCCCCTTGTGGGGGAGGGTAGGGAGGGGGGTCGGGAGGCGACGCGAGCGCGTCGACGCTTGCGCAAAACCTCCCGACCCCCACCCCCAACCCCTCCCCACAAGGGGGAGGGGAGTAACAGGAATCGGCGATGCCACAGACAGCGCCCTCGCGCCCATTCATCTGGTGCGACATGGACCAGCAGGCGCTCGACGACGCCTACGATCAGGCGGTCTATGCGCCGAACCGCGATCTGGTCCTCGCGCGGATCGCTGCCGCGAGCGAACGGGCGCGAAAAATCCTCGGCCCGCCGCAGCGTGTCGCTTACGGGCCGAGCGAGCACGAAGCCGTCAATATATACCCCGCCGCCGGCGCCCCCACCCTTCCCTCCCCCGCAAGCGGGGGAGGGAAGGGTGGGGGTGCGCCGATCAATGTCTTCGTCCATGGCGGCGCCTGGCGCCGCGGCAGGGCCGCCGACTACGCGCTACAGGCCGAGCCGCTCGTTCGCGCCGGCGCCCATGCCGTCATCATCGACTTCATCAATGTCGAAGAGGCCGGCGGCGATCTCATGCCGATGTACGCCCAGGTGCGCCGCGCCTTCGCCTGGGTGTGGCGAAACGCCGAGCGGTTTTTTGGCGGCGATCGCGATCGGCTCACTGTTTCAGCGCATTCATCCGGCTCGCACCTCGCCGCCTGCGCCCTCACCCATGGCTGGCGCGAGGAAGGTCTGCCGCCGGACTTCTGCAAGGGCGCAGTACTCCTCAGTGGCATGTATGATCTTAAGCCCGTGCGCCTGTCGAAGCGCTCGGCCTACGTCAAATTCACCGACGAAATGGAACAAACGCTCAGCCCGCAGCGCCATCTCGACGGGCTCATGACGCCGCTCATCCTCGCCCACGGCACCTGTGAGACGCCGGAATTCGTGCGCCAGACGCGCGACTTCTTCGCGGCCGTTGCGGCGGCGGGAAAGCCGGCCGAGCTGATCGTCGGCGAGGCCTATAATCACTTCGAGCTCTTGGAGACGCTGGCCAACCCTTATGGCCTCACCGGCCGCGCCAGGCTCCGGCAGATGGGTCTGCTGCAGGCGTGAGGATCAGGCGGCTTCCGCGTTCTGGGTGACGCGGCACACCGACGTGCGGATGAGTTCGGCGCCGCAGCGCCGGCAAGCATACACGGTGTCTTCGACCTCGGAGGTCACCGGACGGCGGGTGCGATACACCATACGTCCCGAGCATACCGGGCAGGGCATCATCAACGAGGGAAGACTCGACGGTGGTGCGACCGCATGATGACGCATGGCTAACCAACAGTTAACATTTTGTTAATGTTCCGTCTCTGTGGCGCGAAGTCAATGATTTTTGTGCGTTGCACACAAAATGTGCTGCATTGCCCTAATTACGTGGCGTGGAATCCTGTTTCGGGACATTTGGGGGATTGCCCAAGAAGCGGGCGCCGGCCTTGGCGCGATCCCCAGCACGCCGGCCGCAGACGCGGCCTGCCGCTAAGCCGCTGCCAGCGCGGAGATGCAGGCAACGCCGAACGCCGCCAAGCTTGCGCGCGTCAAGGCCACCGAGCCGTCGACATCGATGCCGCGGCAGGCGTCCTCGACGACGAAGACGGCAAAACCCTCGCGCTGGGCGTCCTCGGCCGAATAGCGCACGCAGAAATCGAAGGCCAAGCCTGCCAGGAACACGCGTGAAAATCCGCGCGCGCGCAAATAACCGACGAGCCCGGTCGGCGTCGTGTGGTCATTCTCGTAGAAAGCCGAATAGGAATCGATCGTGGGCTCGATGCCCTTGCGCAGCACCAAGGCGGCATGCGGAATTTGCAGTGAATGATGAAATTCGGCGCCCGGAGTGCCTTGCACGCAATGGTCGGGCCAGAGCACCTGCGGCCCGTAGGACGCCGCAATGGTCTCAAAGGGCTTTTTGCCGGGATGCGTCGAAGCGAATGAAAAGTGTCCGGCCGGGTGCCAGTCCTGCGTCAGCACCACATTGCGAAACCGCGCGGCGAGACGATTGATGATCGGCACGACCTCATCGCCGCGCGGAACTGGGAGCGCGCCGCCGGGACAAAAGTCGTTCTGCGCGTCCACCACGATCAGGACGTCGCTGCCGTTGATCGTTGCCCCTTCATTCATGAGCGGTCATGTTACGGTCGTGGCGGCCTCATGGTGGCGCCATTTACACCTGTGTGCGGCGATCGACTTCGGCCGCAAGCTCTTTGAGTTCGTCGGCGACCTCGACTGGATAGGTCGTGCCCGGCTGCAGCCGGCGCAAGGGCTCGGGCAGTCGTTCAAGCTCGCGCTTGGCGTGGCGTCGTATTTCGTCGAGCGATGGCGCCGGCCGCAAGCGCCGGCCGCCCTGCATGACCGGCTGGATGAGCGGCTCGCCGCCCCCATCCCGTCCTCCCGCGCGTGCGGGGGAGGGTGGGGTGGGGGAATCCAGAGCGAGCAGGTCGCCGGCCATGCGGCCGTCGGCTCCATAGCGCCGCCATACCTGCTTGCGCCCCGGCCAGGTGGCTTTCTTCGCCGACCGCTTGCGCCGCGGCAGGCCGGCATATTCCTGCAATTTGTAAACGCAATCGAGCGCCGGCACGTCCGAAGATGTGGTCAGGCTGGTGCCGACGCCGAGGCCGTCAATGGGCGCGTGTTGTTGCGCAAAGGCGGCCAGCGCGTCCTCATCGAGGCCGCCGCTGGCAAAGATCGTCACCTCGGCAAGCCCGCCCGCATCGAGGATGGCGCGCACGCTCCGCGACAGCGCGACGAGGTCGCCAGAGTCGAGACGAACGCCGCGGATCGCGATCCCCGCCGCCTTGAGCCGCGGCGCCAGCGCCACGACCTTCCGCGCGGCCGCCTCGGTGTCGTAGGTGTCGAGCAGCAAGACGAGATTGTCGGGCCGCGACCGCGCGAACGCCGCGAACGCCGCCATCTCGTCGTCGAACGCCTCGATGAAGGAATGCGCCATGGTGCCGTAGATCGGGATGCCGAAATCCCGCCCGGCGAGCACCGTGGCGGTCCCGGCAAAGCCGGCGAGGTAGCTCGCCCGCGCGGCCATGAGCCCGGCCTCGGCGCCATGCGCGCGCCGCAAGCCGAAATCGACCAGAACCTTGTTCGGGGCCGCAAGCACCATGCGCGCCGCTTTGGCGGCGATCAGCGTCTGGAAATGCAGGATATTGATCAGGCGCGACTCGACGAATTGCGCCTGCGGCATCGGCGCGGTTACCCGCAGGATCGGCTCGTTGGCAAAGAAAACCGTGCCCTCTTGCATGGCGGCGACGTCGCCGCTGAAGCGGAACTCGCGGAGATAATCGAGCAGGGTTTTTCCGAACCGGCCGGTGCTCTTGAGCCATTCGATCTCCGCCGCCGAGAAGCGGAGATTTTCGAGAAAATCGAGCGCCTGCTCCAGCCCGGCGGCGACGAGAAATCCGCGGCGGGCGGGGAACGCGCGGACGAAGAACTCGAAGACGGCGGTTTTGGTCTCGCCATGGTCCAGGTAGGCCTGGATCATGTTGATCTGGTAGAGATCCGTCAGTAGCGCGCTCGGGCGCTCCGTCATCATCATCCGCTCCCCCGGTTTCACCCAACACCCTACATAACTACGTCACGGCGGGCGCCGACGGCATTGCGTGCGGCAGCCTTCCGGTTCTCCCGACGATCAGCCCGTTTTCGTGAATATTTACAATAATGCCGTGGACGTGTTCACCTTTCATTTACGATGATCTTGCCGGCGCGGCCGAGATATTGCATGGTAGCCGTTGCTCGCCGGCCACTGGGGACCTGCAACAAGAGTGGCGGCGCGCAAGCCGGCAATGGGGGTGGGCTGATCGTTCGCGCTTCGATGGGAAGCGTGACGGGGAGCGTTGTTGAATGGCTTACGCGTCCGCGATGCAGGGCGGTTACGGGGCTGGTGCATCCGTAATTCACGCCGATGCCTCTCACTTCGACTCTGTCAGCGTTCCCGATGCGGAGCTGCTGTTTACCGGGGATTTCAAGCGAGCGGGTCCCGACCTCGTCCTGACCGGCCATGACGGCCGCCACCACATCATTCCCGGCTATTTTTCGAGCGAAAAGCACCCGGCCTTGGTCGCGCCGAACGGCGCCAGTCTGTCTCCCGATCTGGTCGATCTCCTGGCCGGCTCGCCCACGCCCGGCGAATACGCGCAGGCGCAGCCGACCACTCCGCCCGACGCCATCGGCAAGGTGGAGAAGGTCGTCGGCAGCGCCGCCGTCATGCGCAACGGCGTCGCGGTCGCGCTCCACGTCGGCGACGCCGTCTACAAGAGCGACGTGGTCCAGACCGGCGCCGATTCCTCGGTCGGCATCGGCTTTCCCGACGGCACCGCGCTCAATCTCGTCGCCAACACGCGGATGGCGCTCAACGACTATGTGTACGATCCGAACGGAACGTCGAATGACGCGCTGTTCAGCCTGGTCCAGGGCACATTCTCCTTCGTCGCCGGCAAGGTCGCCCATACCGGCGACATGAAAATCGAGACGCCGGTGGCGACGATGGGCATCCGCGGCACCACCGGCTATGTGCAGGAGGTCGCCACCATCACCGCCACTCTCGGCAATGTGGCCTATTCGTTCGCGGTGGTCGCCGATTACAACAGCACCGGCAACGGCCAGTACGATCTCATCGACGCGAACGGCAACATCATCGCCACCGTGTCGCAAACGGGCACCGTGACTTACGTCACCCCGCAAGGCCCCGGTGCGCAGCCGCTCGTCACGGTCCAGGCGGCGACGGCTGCGCAGATGGCCTTCGAGCAGGCGATTATTCAGCAGGTCTTCCAAACCCTCAACCAAATCAACAATCCAAATCCTAATCCGAATCCGAATCCCAGCAGCCCCGGCAGCTCGACGCCGCCGAACGAGCTGCAAAATTTTCCGCAACTCCTGCAACAGAACGGCGGCACGCCGTTCGCCGTCAACATTCCGGTACCCGCCCCCTCGGGCGCGACGAACGTGTCCGCGACCGTGACCATCACGACCAATACGCCGCCGCCCACGACGTCGGGTCAGACTTCCTCGACTCCCTCCTCGACACCGACAACCATCGACTGGAATTCCCAGTCCAGCGGCACTTGGGAAACCGGGTCGGATTGGCTCGGCGGGAACGTACCGGCGGCGACGGGTTCCGTTGAAATCAACCTGCCGGTCACGGTGACCATCGACGAGTCCGAAACCATCGCCAGCCTGGTGATCGGCCCAAGCTCGACCCTCGACATCGTCGTAGGCGGTACGCTCGTCATCGCAAACGGCATCAGTAACGCCGGGGTGATCGAGATCAATTCCTCGGGCGCCGATCCGACGCTGAAGATCGACGGCACGGTCTACCTGCTGGACGGCGGCGAGATCGAGATGCTCGGTTCGGCCGCCTCGAACCTGATCATCGGCGTCCCCGGCACGGGCGCGACGCTGGTCAACGTCGACAACACGATTATCGGAACCGGCACCATCGGGCAGGGCGACGGCAATCTCACTCTAGTCAATGGCGCGGACGGCCTCATCGAAGCGAAGCCGCTTCTCCCCACCGATACGGGAATTCTCGTCATCGATACCGGAAACGTCGTCAACAATTCCGGCGGGCTGGAAGCGGTGGCCGGGGGCACGCTGCAGATCGACGACGGCGTCAACAATCTCGGCACGATCTTGGCCGACGGCGGCACGGTCAACATCGACAACGTCAACACCGGCGTCGGGAACTCCGGCCTGATCGAGGCCGTTGACGGCGGCACGGTCTCCATCACCGGCAGCGTGACCAATGTCAGCGGCGCCACGATCGAGGCCGTGGATAGCGGCAGCACGGTCTCCCTCACCGGGTACGTGTCGAATGCGAGCGGCGGCACGATGGAGGCCGTCGACGGCGGGACGCTCAACCTCAACATCAACGACGGCGACAGCAACAATTACGGTACGGTCAAGGCCGACGGCGGCACGATCAACATCAACGCCACCGACCTCACCGTCAACACGAACGGCGACGGCGGAAATTTCGGCACGAGCGAGGCCGTTGACGGCGGCACGCTGACTATCACCGGCGGCATCCCCAACAGCGGCATGATCGAGGCCATCGGGCTCGGTGCGACGGTCAATCTCGAAGGCGGAGGGCCCGCCAACACCGGCACGCTTGAGGCCCGCGACGGCGGCACCCTGGTGCTCAGCAATATAACCGTCAGCAACGCTGGCGGCACGATCGAGGCGATCGGGTCGGATGCGGCGGTTAACCTCGAAGGAGCGACCATCACCGGCGGCACGCTCGCAACGAGTGGTGGCGGCATCATCGAAACCCCGACGGGGACCAGCACCTTTGTCGGCGTCACCATCGCCGACGGCAGCTTCATAGAGACCAACGACGGCACGTCGATCGATCTGCAGGGCACGACCACGCTCGGCGGCACGGTGACGCTCGAAGGCGGCGGCACCTTCACGCTTGCAGGCACCGGGGCCGAGATCACGCGCGCAGCGGGCGCGAACGCCACACTCGACAACCTCGGCACGATTTCGGGCGCCGGCACGATCGGCACCGGCGGAATGGCTTTGGTCAACGATGGCGTTATCGATGCCAACGACGTCGACGCCACGCTCACCCTCGATCCGACCTCGCTGACGAACGACGGCACGCTGGAGGCGATCAACAACGCTACGCTTGCCGTCGACGTCAACATCACCGGCTCCGGCTCAGCCATGGTCAGCGGCGACGGAACGCTGGTGCTGGGCGGAACGGATGCGCAGGAGGTGATGTACTCGGGCGCTGGCACGTTCGCGATCGAGCACTTCCTGAGCGGCGACTTCACCGGCCTCATCGGCAATTTCAACGTCGGCGATGCGATTGATCTTGCGGACTTGACCGACACATCGGGCGTGCATGCCGTCTGGACGCAAACCAGCATTGTGGATGGCGGCAACGGGACACTCGGTATCTTTAACGGCACCACACTCTTGGAAACGCTGGATCTGTCGGGCGTCTATGACCAGACCAATTTCCTGGTGACCAGCGATCCTTCCGGGAAGGCCGAAGTCGTCTATACGACCGCGACCGAAGACTCATGGGTCAACACCTTGGGCGGCGCCTGGACCACGGGATCGAACTGGACCGGCGGCGTTCCCACGTCCGCGACTACGGCAGTCATCGATATCGGCGGCACCTATACGGTCACGATTTCGGGTGACGTGGCGGCGAATACGCTCACGATCGGCAATGCCAACGCCACGTTGAGCGGCTCCGGCACGCTCTCGATCGCGACGACGATCGACAACGACGGCACGATCGAAGCAACGACTGGCACGCTGACCGTCGATCCCAGCTCGATAGACAATTCCGGCCTGCTTGAGGCGACCGGTGGCGGCACGCTGGTGCTCAGCGACACGACCGTCACCAACACCGGCGGCATGATCGAGGCGATCGGCGCCAACGCGTTGGTCAATCTCTTCGACTCGACCATTGCGGGCGGCACGCTCTTCACCAGCGGGCCCGGCAGCAGCGGCAGCAACATCGACGTTGTTGTGGCGACCGGCGCGAATATGAGCGTGTTCGACGGCACGACCGAAGGCGCGCTGACGATCGCGGGCTATGTGGGGGTCTTTCAGGGCGCCCAGCTCGAGCTCCAGGGCACCATCCACATCGACGGCGCCAACGGCGAGATCGACGTCGGTGGGCCGACCAACGGGCCGACGACGCAGCCGACAAATCTCGTGATCGACGGTCTGGTCAAGATCGACACCGACGGCCTCAACACCACCAGCGCCCAGATTTCGCTGGATGGCGACGCGAGCAACACGGTTCAGATCATCGCCGCGACCGGCGGTGGAACGCTCGATAACGTCAACACCATGATCGCGGGCGCCGGCCAGATCGGCGACGGCAATCCGTCTTTTATCCTGATCAATGAGCAAGCCGGCATCATCAATGCCGTGGGAACGACGGCGCTGGTCATCGATAACGACAGCCCGGCGACCAACAACTACGCCGCAAATGCCATCGTCAATTCCGGATACATCGAGGCAAACGGCAGCGGCGGGCTCGCGATCAAAGACAGCACGATCGTCAATTCAACTTACAATCCGAGTGATAACAGCGGCGTGGACGGCCACATCGTCGCGAACTCGCTTATCGATCTCGACAACGCGACCATCTTGCAGGGATTCGTATCGATCTCGCCCAACGGCGAGATCGATACCGTCAGCGGAAGCAGCAATGAGATCGAGACCGCAAACGGGTCGACGCACAACACGAACGTGGCCACCATCATCAATGCAGGCACGATCGCGGTAAACGACGACAGCTCGCTGACGCTGGCGAGCCCGGACGCGATCGACAATTCCGGCACGATCCAGCTGAGCTCCACCGGCGACGCCACTTATCTCTATTTCGATCAGGGTTTTGCCGGGATCAACGGCAGCGGTGAGATTACGCTGTCGGACAGCACCGAGAACTTTATCGCCGTCACCCAAAGCGGCGACCAGTTGACCAACTTCGACAACACCATTTCCGGGGCCGGCACCATCGGCGGCGGTGGTATGGTGCTCGTCAATCAAACATCCGGCGTCATCGACGCCGACGACACCAATCCGCTCGTTCTCGCCACCGGCGCCAACGCCATCATCAATGCCGGGCTCATGGAGGCGAGCGACGGCTCGACGCTGGAGCTTGACAATGTCACGGTGAACAACACCGGCACGATCGCGGTGAATGCCGAGAACCTTGAGGGCGGATCGCCGACTTATCTGGAGATCGCCGGCACGGTGACGCTGCAGGGCGGCGACGGCTCCTCCACCGGTCTGGGCCTGGTGACGCTGACCGACGACAGCGACAACGCCATCGTCAGCAACGGATCGGCGGCGGAGCTGATCAACGCCGACAACACGATCTCCGGCGCCGGCACGATCGGCGACGCCCATCTGACCCTCGACAATGAGACCTACGGCGTGATCGACGCCGATGGCAGCAACCCGCTCGTTCTCGCCACCGGCGCCAACGCCATCATCAATGCCGGGCTGATGGAGGCGACCGGCGGCGGGACGCTGGAGATTCTCAGCGACGTCGACAACGTCGGCGGCACGATCGCGGCGCATGACGGCGTCTCCTCGGTGCAGCTCTCCGATGTGACGATCACGGGCGGTACGCTCACGACCGATAGCGTCACATCGGACAGCGGCGGCGTGATCGAGGTCGTCGTGGCGGGCGGTTTGGATACGAGCGCGTTCGATGGCTCGGTCGACGCGGTGACCGTCGCCGGCTTCGTGCAGGTCGATGAAGGAGCCAATCTTGAGCTCACCGGCATCATCGACAATCAAGGAACGATCGCCGCGCAAGGAGACGGCGCGCAGGTTCAGCTCTCCAATGCGACAATTGAGGGCGGCACGTTTTCGACGGCAAACGATCTTTCGGATTCCGGCGGCGTGATCGAGGTTCTGGCGATGCCGGACAGCGCGAACATGAGTGTCCTCGATGGCTCGACCAACGCGGTGACGATCGAGGGCTACGTGCAGGTGGATAGCGGCGCCAATCTCGAGCTCATCGGCACCATCCACAATCAGGGCACGCTCGACGTCGATACTGAAGGACCATCAACCACTGATCTCATCATCGAGGGAGCGGTGACGCTTGACGGTGGCGGCACGGTCACGCTGGACCGCAGTGGCGATGACATCATCGGCGCTTCCAGCGGCGGGACGCTTTACAACGACGACGGCACCATCTCGGGCGCCGGCCAGATCGGCAACAGCGGTAATTTCGATGCCACGTCTCTCACTCTGTTCAACGAGTCGTCCGGCGTGATCGACGCCACGGGCGGCACGCTCACCCTCGACACCGGCAACACCATCTCCAATCACGGCCTGCTGGAAGCGACCAACTACGGCACGCTAGACGTCCAGGACAGCGCGATCTACAACACCGGCACCGGCGCCAACGGCATCCTGATCGATGGCACGTCGGAGTTGCTGGTGGACACCGCCACCCTGCAGCTCAGCGGCGGCGGCGACGTATCGCTGAGCGGCGGTCAGATCATCAGTAATGGCGACATCGAGGTCCACGCCAATTCGGGATCGATAATCTACGTTCCGGAGCAGCTCGATAACGTCGACAACACCATTTCCGGCGACGGCACGATCGGCAGCGGCAGCGACAGCCCCGATCTGATGCTGACCAACGAAGCCGCCGGCACGATCAATGCCAACATCAGCGGCGATACGCTCACCCTCTATACCGGCAACATGATCGACAATGCCGGCACGCTGGAAGCGACCAGCGGCGGCATCCTGCAGATCGACGATAGCGTGTGCAATTCCGGCGGCACAGTGGATGCAAATGGTGGCACGGTCGATATTGCTGGGGCCATCAGCGGCGGTAGCGCGATCATCGAAGGCGGCGGCATGCTGGAATACGGTGGCTGTTCGAATGTAGCCACCAGCTTCGACGGGTCCGGCACGCTCGTGCTCGCCGGGACCGACAGCACGCCCCATTTTACCGGCACGCTTTCCGATTTCAGCACCGGCGACGTCATCGATCTTACCGGTATTCAGTACGCAAGCGACACAGAGGGAAGCGGCACGATCCTGTCCTACGACAGCGATGACCACACGCTGACGGTAACCGATCAAGGGGGCCACTCGATCGACATCCATCTCTCAGGCCATTACACCCAGGACGCTTTCGCCGTGACGAGCGATACCTCGGGAAAGGCCGAGGTAGTGTTCAATCTAGGGGCTGGCCTCTCCGGCGAGATTATCAACCCATTCAGCTACCCGAACAACTCGGTCCACGATGCCGATACCCAGACCCCCGATGCGACCTTCGTCGCGACGGATATCAACTACAACTTGGTTCCGAACACTGGCGGCAGCGAAACCGGCAATACGAAAGTCGGTGAGTTCCTCGACTATAACGGCCAGACCGACGGCCATACAGTATCAAATCCGAACGTTGCCGACGCGTCGGTCGCCAACACCTATTTCAAGATGGATGGGTACATCGCTCTGACTGGCGGGGTGATTTACACGTTTCTGCTGAATTCGGATGACGGTTCGACCCTGTCCATCGACGGCACCACGCTGATCGACGACGATGGAATACACGCCAACACCAACAGCCTGTATGCCACCTTCACGCCGAGCTCAACCGGTTTTTACCCGATCGAAATCCGCTACTTCGAAAATTCTTATGGCGGCGCTAACTTGCTCGCACAATATGAGGCGGGCGACAGCGGCAACTTCGTCGATCTAACCAGCGCGGTGCTATCCCAGCCGCTGACGCCGGTCACGATCGACACCGGCTTGACCCTGCACGTCAGCGCGCCAGCCGCGGACGATGTGACATTCGCTGGGCGCACCGGCACCCTCGTCCTCGACCAGCCGGCAACCTTCGTTGGACAAATAGTCGGATTTACCGGAACGGCAGCCAACGCAAATAGCTCGGATGTGATCGATCTGGCAGGAATCAACTACAATTCCGGTGACTTTTCGGACACGTATAATACCACTACGGGCGTGCTGACGGTGACTGATGGAACCAACACCGCATCGCTCACGTTCGTCGACTTCACGGGGACCTTCAAATTTGCATCGGACGGGCAAGGCGGCACTGATATCTTCGATCCGCCGACGACAGGCACCAACGGACACCACGCGGGTTTGACGCCGGCCACGTCGGTCTCGCTCGGCGGCCCCGGCAACGACAATTTCCTCTTCCACCCGAGCCTCGGCGCCGACACCGGCAACGCCAACTCGCCGGACGACGCCGCTGAGCTTGAGCGCTTCACCTCAGCTCAAGCTCAACACTGGTCGCCGCTCATCAGCAACGCTGCGCATGACGATGCCATCGATTTTGTGCATCACAGCGATGGCATAACGCCGTCCGACTTGAATGCCGCGCACTGGCATCTGGCCCTGCAGAGCGCCGTCCATCTGCATTGACGCACCGCTGCGCTAGAGCACCCTTGGAATTCCGAGGCGCTCGGCCTCGGCGAGCACGGCGGCGGGATTCTGGTGGCCGGCGCCGAAATGGCTTTGCGGGTCGGCGAGGGCGAGGGTGTGGACGCCCGCGAGCTTATAATATTTGTCGTGGACGAGGCAGCGGCTGCGAATGAGCGGCCACAGCAGGAGACCGAGCATGCGCTGGTCGTGGCCGTATTTGGCCGTCGGTCCGTCGGCGAAATAGCGCCGCATCAGCGCGACGATATCGATGCCGCAGTCGGTGCGTCCGGCCCACAGGCAGCCGATCATCAGCTCGTTGTGCAGCACGTGGTCGCGCACCACGTGGAAGGGGTAGCCGCTGTCGATCCATTGCTGGACGAGATCGGCTTCCGCGGCGGAAAGCCGCGCATCGCAATCGCGTACGAGAAAGCGCCCGACCGTCGGGTCATTCATCACCAAAAAACGCTGGAACAGGCCGACGCCGGGATATTCATCTTCGATCTTGCGCACGTCGGCGCCGTTGTCGGCGAGAAAGGCCACGCAGGCGTGCGGCACCGATGCGTCGACGTAGAAGCGGCAGGTCCAGCCCGGATAAACCGTTCGGCTCAGAATGAGATTGATCATGGCGCCGTAGCTGTAGAATGGCGCCGACCCCCACAGCGAAAATGAAATGACGTTCCGCCCTGACGGCGGGCCGCTCGGTTCGGTCATGGTGACGGCCGTCGGAACCCGGCAGGCCTCCGCGTCGCGCAACTCGATCGCGCGCTGCCCATAGCGGATCGCGTCGTCGACTTTCCCGGTATAGAAATGCGCGACCTTGAGCGCGTCCAGCATCGTGAGGTCTTCGCCATGCCGCTCGATGTAGCGAACCGCCTGCGCGATCGCCTCCTCGTAGCGCTTCATGTTCGACAGTGTCGCGATCAACGCTTTCTGCAAGCGCGCGTTTTCCGGCTGACGGTGGGCGAGTTCCTCGGCGAGAACAAAAGCCGGCAACCAGTCGCGCTTCTGAAAAAACGCATCGAACAGCAATTCCTTGGCGACGAGATCGTCCGGCCGAGTGACGATCAGCGCGCACAATTTGACGATCGCTTCGTCATTCCTCCCGGCCCGCAGCAGCGTACGAATCGGCTCGTAGGACTGCGGCGCCGGCTGCGGAATCGGCTCGCTTGCAACCTCGGACATGGTCGATCCCAGCTCCTCGGCGGAATTCGACCCTATCTTATCATTTGTCCGGTAGCTTCAGTTGGCGGCGCTATCCGGCGAGCGGCGCCGCGATCATGGCCAATCTTTCCGCCGTCCGGCGCGCAGTCTCACCCGCGCTCGTATCGACCAAAACGAGCGGCGCCGGCGCGACGCGATTGCGCCCATCCGCCTTGGCGCGGTAAAGCGCGCGGTCGGCGATCGCCAAGAGCGCCGGCAAACTCCGACCGGCGTCGCTCGCCATGGCAACGCCGACGCTCACCGTGGCGTTCGCCTCAAGACCCGGGAAGCGCATCGCCTCGAACTCGCGCCGCACCCGCTCCGCGGTCTGCAACGCCTGCGCCATGGACGCATTCACCACCAGACAGGCAAATTCCTCGCCGCCCACGCGGCCGAACAGATCGCTCGGCCGCATCGACGCCGCAACAAGGTCGCAGAAGGCCTTGAGCACGCGATCTCCGGCCTGATGGCCGGCGGTGTCGTTGACATTCTTGAAACGATCGAGATCGAACAATAGGAGCGCGGCGGGCCGCCGATCGGCGATCGCCCATTCGAGCAGCGGGCCGCCGCGATCAAAGAAAGCGCGGCGGTTGGCGATCCCGGTCAGCGAATCGGTGAGCGCCGCTTTCCTCTGCTCCAGTTCCGCCCGTTCCTTCGACATGGCGACGCGCAGGAACGGCAGGCAAAAGGCGGTGAACAGCGCCTCGAAGGCCCCGACGAAGACCGCCGTGTTAGGCGATGGACCGGCGGCTGGCAGGAATGCCAGCGCGCTGGCGAAGGGTATGCGCGCCAGCACGAAGCCGGTATGCAAAACGACGAGCGCCAATGTCGGCCAGCGCGAGATCAGCTCCCGGTCGCGGGCATGCCAAAGCTCGCGCACACTGAGCAGCGCATAGGTCGCGAGGATGGCGGACACCAGGCCAACGCGCGCCTGCAAGGATTCAGCGAAGCCTTCGAACTGAAACGCCGCTACCCAGATCGCGGCGCCCGCCACAATCAAGGAGATGCGGATGCGCCGGCCTTCGAAAGAGCGTGAACCGCCCCACATCACTCCGTAGGCGCCGCACAACAGCGCGTTGGCGCCGCCGACCGACCATGAATTTGGCAGGAATCCCGAAGCGCCCAGCAGCGCCGCCGCTGCGGCGCCAAAGAGGTAGCCGATGCCCCAAAGCGCAAGCGCCGGCGTGCTGCGGTTCTGCATCCAGGCGAACAGCAGCAACAGACCGCCGGTCGCCGAGATGAAGACCGTGACGGCGAACAATGTCGGCAGGTCGATGACAAAATGGGAAGTGACGGTGGGCACTGCGTCCCCCAACGCCTCCGCGAGCGGGCATACGCATTACTACCAGCTCATTCCTGCGGTCTGATTGCTGTTTTGCTTAAAATTAGACGTATTGCCGCTGCGGCAGGGAAAACGTAACCATGAGGGGGGATTGCTTCGTCGCTTCGCTTCTCGCAATGACGCGCTAGAGGAACAGAGATTATTTAGCCCAGCCAAAATGATAGTTCACGCCGGCGCGGAACACATTCTCCTGCAGCGAGACATTGTCGGTCGGCAAAGCGCTGCAGCCGGTGCCGCAATTGAATCTGCCGAGATCGACGCGGAGGTATTCCGCCTTGGCGGTCCAGTTGCCGGCCAGCGCGACTTCGAGGCCACCGCCGAGGGTCCAGCCCGCATTGGTGCTGTCGCCGCCGGAGAAGCCGGGCGTCGCGGCGCGAATATCGCCGACGGCGAGGCCGCCGGTGACATAGGGCATGACCCGGTCGAACGAATAGCCGAGGCGTCCGCGCACGGTCGAGAGCCAGCTGTCGCTCGTGCTGCAACCTCCCGGGCACGGAATCGTGGTGCGGGTGCCGTCAAAGGCGGACCAGTCGACATCGCCCTCGACGCCGAAGACCACCCTGCCGGCCTGCCAGTTGTAGCCGGCCGTGCCGCCGACGAGCCCGCCCGAAAGATCGATTCCGGTGGTGTTGGCGCTCCACCAGGAATGGCCCCAACCGCCGCCGCCATTGGCGCCGAAATAGAAGCCGGTCCAGTTATAGGCCTGCGTCAGCTCCGCGGGCGGCGCCTTGTAGAGCGGAGCGAGCGAAAGGTCGGCCGCGGCGGCGCACTGCGCCGTCACCAGCGCACCGACTACGAGGCATCCGGCCAAAAACCTTTTCATTCCGCTATCCAATTACGGTCGGTGTCGGCTCCTGCCGGCACCTTTGTCCATACGACACTGCGCACGGCTTCGTTACCCCCGGCTTACCGATAGGATTAACGCCGCAGGGGCTCTCGCCGCACCGCGCCACTCTATTGGCGAGAGAGGCAAAATTGCGTCGCGCGGAGGGCCTCATAGCGGCCGAGACGCGACTTCTTTCCCCATATCCTTGCGCGAATGGGTGCAGAAGGGATTGCGGCTTTATTCGTCGCGGCCGGGGTTGCGCTCATCACCCGCTGGAAATGATGGAGGCCCGCAGGACCCTTATTTCGCGGCAGGGCTCACGACTCATCATCGCATGAAATGCCGAACAGCGAGATGGCTTCCTCCAGGTAATCGGCCAGCAGCGGTATTCCCAACAGATACGAAGCCGTGCGCCGGTTGTGAGCGCGCGCGGCCTCCGCGCGCAATTCGGCCCAGTCCTCGATGGTGCCGTCGCCGCGGCCGAGCCAAGTGAGCGTGACGAGGTCGATCTGCTCGTCCTCGCTCATGGCGAAGATGACGGCGACGAGCTCCTGCACGACGGGATCGTCGCGATGGTCCTCCAAGACCGATACCATCCCGTCGTCCGACGCATTGGATGAATCGCCGGGATCGGTGACGGCGTCCTTGACGTCGAATTCGCGCGCCTTGGCGATGATGAAGCAAAGCTTCGCGGTGGAGATCGACAGTTCGGGGATGTTATCCTCCGGCATGGCAGTCCTCATGCGGCTTGCAGATGTTGTCGCGGTCCGCGGTGTAGCCCGACGGCGCTAAAATGCGATATAGAAACTAGCGCGGTGGATTTGAAGTTCCTGCAGCCCAGCGGCAAATTCGCATGGGAACTTCAAATCCAAGAGCCGCACAAGCACTATATATACTTCCTAGTGTCCCCGTTGATTTACGAAGTTCGCATGCGAGTGGGCCGGAAGCACTTGCGAACTTCGCAATCGGGACACTAGATAAACACCGCAAAATAACATCTTTCCGGGTGCTGAAGAGAGAAGATGAACTGGATCTCCAACGTTGTGCGGCCGAAAATCCGCGGCATACTCAGGCGCGAGGTGCCGGAGAATCTCTGGATCAAGTGTCCGGAGAGCGGCCAGCTCGTGTTCTACAAAGACGTCGAGGCGAACCAGTTCGTCATTCCTGGCTCCAACTATCACATGCGCATGAGCGCCACCGCGCGCCTCAAATCGATGTTCGACAACGAGACCTGGTTCGATATCGCCGTGCCCGAGGTGCCGCTCGATCCGCTGAAATTTCGCGATGAACGCCGCTACCTCGATCGTCTCAAGGATGCGCGCAGCAAGACCGGTCTCAATGATGCGGTGAAGCTCGGCTACGGCAAGCTCGACGGTCTAGCCGTGGTCTTCGGCGTGCAGGATTTCGACTTCATGGGTGGCTCGCTCGGCATGGCGGCGGCCGAGGCGGTGATCAAGGGTCTCGACACGGCGGTGGCGAAGGGCTGCCCGTTCGTGATGTTTGCGGCCTCGGGCGGCGCGCGCATGCAGGAGGGCATCTTCTCCTTGATGCAAATGCCGCGGACCACCATCGCCGTGCAGAAGCTGCACGAGACGCGCAAGCCCTACATCGTCGTTCTCACCAATCCGACGACGGGCGGCGTCACCGCCTCCTACGCGATGCTTGGCGACGTGCACATCGCCGAGCCCGGCGCGCTGATCGGCTTCGCCGGTCCCCGCGTCATCGAGCAGACGATCCGCGAGAAGCTGCCGGACGGTTTTCAGAAGTCCGAATACCTGCTTGCCCACGGCATGGTCGACATGGTGGTGCATCGCCACGATTTGCGGGCGACCATCGCCCGGCTCTGCCGGCTTTTGCTGAAGGCGCCAGCCGGCTCGGCGCAACCACGCTTCAGCCTGCCGGCGCCGGCGTGAATACTCCGCGTTCCGACGAAGACCCCCACCCTTCCCTCCCCCGCTCGCGGGGGAGGGAAGGGTGGGAGCCCATCCACGCGCGGTTGCTGGCGCTGCATCCCAGGCGGATCGACCTCTCGCTCGAGCGCGTGGAGCGCATCCTCGCGGCGCTTGGCCATCCGCAGCGGTGTCTGCCTCCGGTGATCCATGTGGCCGGCACCAACGGCAAAGGTTCGACCATCGCCTTTATGCGCGCGGTCCTGGAGGCTGCGGGACAGCGCGTGCATGTGTACACCTCGCCCAATCTGGTCCGCCTCAACGAGCGTTTCCGCATCGGCCAAGCGGGCGACGGCAAGTTGGTCGACGATGGCGAGCTTGCCGATGCACTTGCCGAATGCGAAGCCAGGAACGGCGGGGCGCCGATCACCGTGTTCGAGATCGAGACGGCTGCGGCGTTTCTGCTGTTCACCCGTCATCCGGCGGATATTCTTCTCCTCGAAGTGGGCCTCGGCGGCCGTCTCGACGCCACCAACGTCGTCGAACGCCCGCTGGCGAGCGTGATCACGCGCCTGTCGCTGGATCATCGCGATTTCCTCGGCGACACGATCGAAGCGATCGCCGCCGAGAAGGCCGGCATTCTCAAGCGCGGCGTGCCGGCGGTCGTAGTGGGCCAGGTGCGCGAGGCGCTTGCGGTCATCGAGCGCCAGGCCGCGCGGTTGCGGGCGCCGCTCTCCATCGCCGGCGAGCACTGGACGGCGACCGAAGAGCGCGGCCGGCTCGTCTATCAGGACGGCAACGGGCTCCTCGACCTGCCGGCGCCGAAGCTTTACGGACGCCACCAGTTCGAAAACGCCGGCGCGGCGATCGCGGCGCTGCGCGCGAGCGGACTGAAACTGCCCGCCCCGGCATTCGAGGCCGGCATGATCCGCGTCGATTGGCCGGCGCGCATGCAGCGCCTGTCGCAAGGCCGGCTCGCTTCCTTGCTGGCGCCGGAGAGCGAACTTTGGCTCGACGGCGGCCATAATGCCGACGGCGGCCGCGCCATTGCGGCGGCGCTCGCCGATCTCGAGGAGCGCGTATCGCGGCCGCTGGTGCTGATCGTCGGCATGTTGTCGACCAAGGACAGCGAAGGCTTTTTGCGCAACTTCTCCGGCCTCGCGCGCCGCGTCATCGCCGTCCGCATCCATCAGGAGAACGCGCTGCCCGCGGCCGTATTAGCCGAAATTGCGCGCGGCGTCGGTATTCCCGCGATAGCCCGCGACGATGTCGAGAGTGCAATTGGGGTCGCCGGCAAGCTCCACCTGGAACCGGCGCCGCGCATCCTCATCACCGGCTCGCTCTACCTCGCCGGCGAGGTTTTGGCCGCCAACGGCACGCCGCCGGAGTGAGTAAGCTGTAGTAAGCTGTAGCCCGGATGAGCGAAGCGAAATCCGGGATCGGCCTTCGAGCCGGTAGATCGTTCCCGGATTTCGCTCCGCTCAATCCGGGCTACAGATTGCGTTCGACGATATTCCGCATGTCACTGTGCCGGCCGGCGAGATAGAGCCGCATGTTGTCGACGATGAGCGGCAGGACCAACTCCTCGTATTCGACGATGTAGCCGCCGAGATGCGGCGTAATGAAAACGTTCGGCAAGTCCCAGAGCGGACTGTCGGCGGGCAGCGGCTCGGTCTGGAACACGTCGAGGCCTGCGCCGGCGATGCGGCGCTCGCGCAAGGCGGCAATGAGCGCCGCCTCGTCCACGGTCTGGCCGCGGCCGGCGCTGATGTAATAGGCCGTCGGCTTCATCGCGGCGAACAAAGTGCGGTCGAACAGCAGGGCGTTGTCCGCAGTCGCCGGCAGGACGTTGATGAGATAGTCGGCGCGGCGCGCCGCGTCGTGCAGCCGGTCCGTCGGCACCATCTCGTCGAAGCCGGCAACCGTGCGCGGCGCGCGCGTGACGCCGATGACGCGCATGCCGAACGCCTTGAGCAGCTGGCCGATGGCGATGCCGACGACGCCGACGCCGACGACCACCGCGGTCTTTCCGTAAAAAAGCTTCCAGAATCGCCGCTGCCAGAGATGCGCCTTGTTATCCTCGACCAGGCGCGTCACCTCCCGGCTGATCCCCATCATGAGATAAACGACGGTCTCGCGCATCGGCGCGCCGTGAATGCCGCGCCCGCTGGTCAGCAGCACATCCGGCTTGAGCGACGGACAAGTCTGCACATGATCGACGCCGGTCGCCAAGCACTGAATCCATTTCAGGTGCGTCGCACGCCGGTAAAACTCATCTTTCAATTCGATGGCGAACGAGATCAGCACGTCGATGTCGGAGAGGTCTTCGGGGAGTTCGGCAATGCCGTGGGCGAGCACGAATTGCAGCGTGGGAAACTCCGCCCGCAGCCGATCGCGATAGATCTCGGCGTGCCGATCGAGAATGAGAATCTTGGTGCTCATCGAAGCGTTTTTGTTCCGTCACCCTGAGGCGGCCGCCAACGGGCCCGGCCACTTCGGGCCGGACCCGTTGGCTCGCCTCAGGATGACGGTCAATGTTTTATATCCTCAAGCCAAGATATTTTGCGGCGTTGCCAAACGCGATATCCTCGCGCACCGACTCGGGAAGCGGCGTTTCATCGAGGAATTCCCCCGCTTCGTGCGCCGACTCGAAGGGATAATCGGCGGCGAACATCACCCGATCATGGCCGAGCGCCGCGATCGTGCAGTTGAGCGGCTCGGCCGCGCACATGCCGGACGTCGTCACCACGATATTCTGCTTGATGTAGTCGGAAGGTTGCTTTGCAAGCTTCACGCCGTAAAGCCTGGCGCGGCTATCGAAGCGCCAAAGCAGGAACGGCAGCGTCTCGCCAAGATGGCCGAGCGCGAGCCGCGCCCGCGGGAAACGATCGAACAGGCCGCCGAAGATGAGACGCAGCGCGTGCGAGCCGGTTTCAAAGCCCCATTCCCAGGTGGCGCGCCGCAGGCCGTCGTAGCCGTCAAGCACGGGCGCGGGGGCGATGGGGTCGGTCGGATGGATATAGATCGTTGCCTGGAGAGCCTCGGCCCGCTCCCAGAACGGCTGCAGCGAGGGATGATCGAGATACTGGCCGTTGGTGTGGCCGTTGATCATGGCGCCGCAGAACTTCAGCTCGCGCATCGAGCGCTCCAGCTCGTCCGCCGCGGCGTGCGGATCCTGCATGGCGAGATGCGCGAAGCCGGAATAGCGATCGGGCCGCTTGTCGATCACGCCGGCGAGAAAATCGTTCGCCTCGCGCGCCCGGCGCCGCGCCGTCGCCGCGTCGCGTTCGCTCTGCACGCCGGGCCCGGCGATGGCGAGAACCGAGCGCTCGATCCGCGCCCGATCCATCGCCTCCAACCGCATCTCCCCGAAATCGGTCAAGCGTGCATAGAGACCGCTCGCCACTTTCGGATCGACGTTGCCGACGGTGGTTCGCCAATAGTCTTCGAAGCCGGGACACAAGAAGTGCTCCTCGAGCGCAATCTTGCGCACCATGTCTGCCCCCGGCATTTGCCGCACCGGTGTGGTTGTGCGGCGCGTCCTTCTGTACCGTATGCTGGCAATCCTGTATCAAAGTGCAAACCAGGCAGCAAGATTGCATGCCAATAGGCGGGAACAGGATGAAGCCGGTCGGCACGCGGGCAGCGAACGACAAGTCTCAGGCGCGGAGTCAGGTGCCAGGCCAGGCGCAAAGTCAGGTGCAGGTCATTGCCCGGGCGGCTGCGATCCTGCGCGCGCTCGAGGACGAGGCGGCGGGCCTGAGCCTCAGCCAGATCGCGGAGCGCGTGAATCTGGCGCGCTCCACGGTGCAGCGCATCGTTGCCGCGCTCGCGGCCGAGAAATTCCTGATCGCGGCGTCGCCCAGCGGGCGGGTGCAGCTTGGGCCGACCATCCTGCGGCTCGCCGCCTCGGCACGCACGGATTTCGTCGCTGCGGCGCGGCCGTTCCTCGTTCAGCTCTCGAACGAGCTCAAGGAGACCGTCGACCTCGCCGTGATCAAGAAGGACCACCTCGTTTTCATCGATCAGATCATCGGCTCGCAGCGGCTGCGCGCCGTCTCCGCCGTCGGCGAGACCTTCCCGCTGCACTGCACGGCGAACGGCAAGGCCTATCTCGCCGGGCTCGAAGATGCGGCGATTGCGCGACTGATCGGGACGAACTACGAGCGGCGCACGCCGCGCACGCTCACGCGGCTCGACGACCTGCTCAGCGACCTGAAATCCGCGCGCAAAACCGGGGTAGCCATCGACCGCCAGGAGCATACGCGCGGCATCTGCGCCGCCGGAATAGTGACGCGCGATCCTCTCGGCAATATCGTCGCCATCTCGGTGCCGGTGCCGGCGCAACGGTTTTACGACCACCAGCGGCACATCGTGGCGCGGCTGCGCGCGACCAAGGAGGCCCTGGAGCGGCACCTGACGGCGGCCGCGGCGTGAAGTGCGGCGGCTTGTCCCGCCGACCGGAATGCGATACAGATGTACCATATCCTGGTACATTGGGTGCGAACGCCACCCAAGTTGGCGGGAGCGGAGGAGACCTGGAGGGTAGCGTGGCGAAGAAGATTCGCGGGGTCCCGTTCGAGGAGAACGAGAACAACGCGATGGGGCTTTCGTTCTACAACCTGTCCCATCGCTTCGGGTATCAGTCGCCGAACTGGCCGTACTTCGAAGACGTCAAGATCGAGCGCATCCATTACATGGCGAAGTCGGGCGTGCTGTCGCAGCGCATCACGACCAGCATGCACAACACCACGCATATCGACGCGCCGGCGCATGTCATCCAAGGCACGCCGTTCATCGACGAAGTGCCGTTGCCGCATTTTTTCGGCTCCGGGATCGTGGTTTCGATTCCGAAGAAGAAATGGGAACAGATCACCTATGACGATCTGGAAAACGCGGCCGGCAAGGTGGTGCGGCCGCGCGACGTCGTGATCGTCAACACCGGCTGGCACAAGAAGTACGAGGACAGCGAGGATTATTTCTGTTACGCGCCCGGCTTCGTCCCTTCGGCGGGCGAATGGTTCGTCGAAAAAAAGGTGAAGGTCATCGGCCACGACACCCAGGCCAACGATCATCCGCTGGCCACCGCCATCGGTCCGCAGCGCAACGGACCGCTGCATCCACATCTCGCCGCGGAATACAAAAAATGGTCCGGCGGCCGCGACTGGAAGGACGACTTTCCCGATTGGGAGCCGGTCCACCGCATCCTGTTCAAGAACGGCATCCTCGGCATCGAGAATATCGGCGGCGACATCGACAAGGTCACCGGCCGGCGCTGCACCTTCGCCTTCTTCCCCTGGAACTGGGAGCGCGGCGACGGCTGCATCATCCGCCTGGTCGCCATGGTCGATCCGAAGGGAAGCTACCGGATCGAGAAAGGGGAGAAGTTCTGATGCTGGTCAAGCGCTTCGCCGACGTCAAGACCTACGACGCGCCCAATCATCGCGCTTGTTCGACGCTGCGCCTGTTCGGCGCCGAGGCCGGCGGCACGCAGAGCCTGATCGTCGGCATCTCGCATTTCCTGCCGGGCGGCGGCGCCGGGCCCGACGCTTCACCGCCGGACAAGGTCTATTTCGTGCTCGCCGGCGAGTTGACGGTGATCGTCGGCGGCAAAGAGACGGTGCTGAAGAAGCACGATTCGTGCTTCATCGGCCCGCATGAAAGCCGTGAGATCGTCAACCGCGGCAACGAGGTGTGTTCGATTCTGGTCTCTATCGCGCCGGCGAAGTGACGCCGAAGGCGTCATGCCCGGCCTTGTGCCGGGCATCCACGTCTGACGGCGGATTGATGCAAAGACGTGGATGGCCGGGACAAGCCCGGCCATGACGAGTGCAAGCGTTCGCCGTCAATTCGTGAGTGTGCCATGCCCGAAGATTTCCTCAAAAACCCGCTCTCGCTGTTCGATGTCGGCGGCAAGACGGCGATCGTGACCGGGGCCTCCGGTGCCTTCGGGGCGCTGGCCGGAAAAGTGCTCGCCGGCGCCGGCGCCAATGTCGTGCTCGCCGCCGGCAACGCCGCCGAACTGCAGAAGGTCGCCGAGGCATGCAGGCAACTCGGCGCCAAGGTGGAGACGCTGGCCAAGCGCCCCAGTTCGGAAGCCAATTGCGAGGCCATCGTGAAAGCGGCGGTCGACCGGTTCGGCCGCCTCGACATCCTCGTCGTCGCCTCGGGTCTCAACAAAGTCTCCAAGATCGTCGATCAACCGCCGGCGGACTTTCTCGAAGTCATCGATGCCAACGTCACGCAGTCCTGGCTGATGGCGCGCGCGGCCGGCCGGCAGATGCTCAAGCAAGGCGGCGGCGGCAAGGTGATCCTGATGTCATCGGCGCGCGGCCTGCTCGGCCATCCCGCGGGCTACTCCGCCTATTGCGCCTCGAAGTCGGCGGTCGACGGCATCACCAAGGCGCTCGGCTGCGAGTGGGGCGACAGCGGCATCACCGTCAACGCCCTCGGTCCCACGGTGTTTCGCTCGCCGCTGACGCAATGGATGTTCGAGGACAACGAGCGCGCGACGACAGTGCGCAAAGGCTTTGTCACCCGCGTGCCCAAGGGCCGCCTTGGCGAGCCGACCGATCTCGCCGGTCCGCTCCTGTTCCTCGCCTCGAAGGCGTCCGACTTCTACACCGGCCACATCCTCTACGCCGACGGCGGCTACACGGCAGGTTGAGCATGACCAAGGATCCGGCAAAGGCGCGCATTTCCGTCATCGGTGCCGGCCTCATGGGCCATGGCATCGCCCAGGTTTTCGCGCTCGCCGGCCACGAAGTGACCATCACCGACGCCGTCGCGGCGAGCCTCGACACGGCGAAGTCGCGTATCGCCGCCAACTTGCGCGATCTCGGCGAGGATGAGAGCGCGGTCGCCCGCGTTCGGACTTGCGCCGATCTTGCCGAGGCGGTGCGCGAGGCCGACTACGTGGTCGAGGCGGTCTCCGAGGATTTGCCGCTGAAACAGAAATTGTTCGGCGAGATCGAACGCCACGTGCGTCGCGAAACCATCCTCGCCAGCAACACTTCCGTGATCCCGATCACCGCAATCATGCAAGGGCTCGCCGCGCGCGAGCGCGCCCTCGGCACCCATTGGTGGAATCCGCCGTTTCTGGTGCCGCTGGTGGAGGTGATCGAGACGCAATGGACCTCGCCGCAGGCGATCGCATGGACCATGGCGCTGCACGAAGCGGCCGGCAAGCAGCCGGCGCATGTGAAAAAGGACGTACCGGGCTTCATCGGCAACCGGCTGCAGCACGCGCTCTGGCGCGAGGCGGTCTCGCTGGTCGAGCACGACATCTGCGACGCCGAGACGGTCGATGCCGTCGTCAAGGCATCGTTCGGCCGCCGTCTGCCTGTGCTCGGCCCGCTGGAAAACGCCGACCTGGTCGGGACCGATCTCACGCTCGCCATCCACAACATCGTGCTGCCGGCGATCGACAGCCGGCCGGCGCCGTCGCCCTATCTTCAAAAGCTCGTGGCCGACGGAAAACTGGGTTTTAAATCCGGCGAAGGTTTTCGCAAGTGGAGCGCCGGGCAACAGGCCGCATTACGCAGCAAAGTAATGCGGCATCTCAAGTCCATGCATGATCTCTGAACAGGAGGACGCGATGAGTGACAGTACGAAAATTCCAGAAGCGAATCCGGTACAAGCGGCGCCGCGCGGCAGCGTCGATCGCCGCACCGTCATTGCCGGCGGCCTCGGCGCGCTCGCGGCGCCGGCAATTCTGCGCGTGATCCCGGCCAATGCGCAGTCGAAGGCCATCAAGATCGGGCACGTGAGCCCGAGGACCGGTCCGCTCGCCGGCTTTGGCGAAACCGACGGCTTCATCATCGATCAAATCAACAAAATCCTGAAGCCGGGGCTGCAGAGCGGCGGCAAGACCTATCAGGTGGAAATCATCAGCAAGGACAGCCAATCGAGCACGACGCGTGCCTCCGAAGTCACCTCCGAGCTGATCCTCCGCGACAAGGTCGATCTCATCGTCGCCTCGTCCGCGCCCGACACCACCAACCCGGTCGCCGACCAGGCCGAGGTCAACGAGGTGCCCTGCATCACCACGAACTGTCCGTGGCAGCCCTACTTTTTTGGCCGCAACGGCGATCCGGCGAAGGGCTTCACCTGGACCTATCACTTCTTCTGGGGACTGGAAGACGTCATCGCCTCGTATCTGCCGATGTGGGACAGCGTATCGACCAACAAGGTCATGGGCGGCCTATTCCCTAACGACGCGGACGGCAATGCCTGGGGCGATCCGCAGCGCGGACTGCCGCCGGCGCTGGCCAAGGCGGGATACAAGCTTCTCGATCCGGGCCGTTATCAGGTGATGAACAACGACTTCACCTCGCAGATTTCGGCGTTCAAGAGCGCCGGCGCCGAGCTGGTCGTCGGCAATATGATCCCGCCCGACTTCGCCACGTTCTGGTCGCAGGCGGCGCAGCAGAACTTCCATCCCAAGGTCGTCACCATCGGCAAGGCGCTGTTGTTCCGCTCTGCCGTCGCTTCGCTGGGGCCGCGCGGCAACGGCCTCACCACCGAAATCTGGTGGTCGCCGAGCTTCCCGTTCAAGTCCGGCTTGACCGGCCAGAGCGCGCGGCAAATCGCCGACGCTTACACGGACGCAACCAAGCGGCCGTGGGCGCAGCCGATCGGCTACCAGCATGCGTTGTTCGAGGTGGCGATCGACGTTCTCAAGCGCACCAAGAGCATCGATCCCAAATCGATCCTCGCCTCCATCATTGCGACCGACTATCACTCGATGGTCGGCCCGGTGAAGTGGACCGGCCAGCCGGTCAAGAACGTCAGCAAGACGCCGCTGGTCGCCGGCCAATGGCAGCGCAAGGGCGGCGAGTTCGATCTGGTGATCGTGGAGAACAAGTCGGCGCCGGAAATTCCGGTCGGCGGCAAGCTCGAACTGTTGTCGTAAAGCCAACAGAAGCTCTAAACAGCGTCATGGCCGGCACAAGGCCATGGCTGTCCGGTTAAACGAGAATGGAGCGGCAATATCGTCTTCTCCCTCTCCCCGTCGGGGAGAGGGAGTTCGCATCAGCGAGCCCGATTACAGAGCGCTTGCGACGACTGCCTGCATCATTGCGGTCTGGTCGGCGCCATAAAATAAAACCCGTCCGCTCTCAGGCGACCTTCCGTTCAAGCCGCCTTACCCTGATGCCCCGCGACCGGATTTGCGCAAGATCGTAACTCGTCTGCATCCGCAGCCACGCATCGGCGCTGCTGCCGATCGCCCTTTCGAGCCGCACGGCCATTTCGGCGGAAATCGCGCACTTGCCGTTGAGGACCCGGTGAAGCTGCTGCCGGCTCATACCCAGCCCTTTTGCCGCTTCGGCTACGGTCAGCCCTAGCTCTTCAATCTCGTCTCTTACCAGACGACCAGGATGAGGCGGTTTCTTCATAGGCATGCGAAATGTTCCTTCAGTGATAGTCCACAAGATCGACGTCAGAGGAACACGTCATGTTACTAGTGTCGAGTATCGTCACCAGGTGCGTCACTGCGGCCCGGTCATCGCCAGAAAAGCCTGTTCGATCGTCGCCGTGCCGGCGTTGGCCACGAGCTGCGCCGGAGTCGTGTCGGCGAGGACCTTGCCGCGATCGAGCACCACGACGCGGTCGGCATTGGGCACCTCGTCGCACAAATGCGTCGCCCACAGCACGGCGACCGAGCGCTCCGCGCGCATCGCCAAGATGAGTTTGAGGAGATCGCTGCGGCTCGCCGGATCGAGGCCGACGGTCGCTTCGTCCATGAGCAGCACGCGCGGCTCGTGCAGCAGCGCGCGCGCGAGCTCCAGGCGGCGGCGGTTGCCGCCGCTCAATTGCGCGGCCTTGTCGTGCGCGCGTTCGGCAAGCCCCAGCCGCGCCAACTCTTTCTCGATGCGCGGCTTGGCGACGGCGCGCGGAATTCCGTGCAAACCCGCATGGAACAGGAGATTGCCGGTCACCGAAAGTTCGAGGTCGAGGGTGGGCTGCTGAAACACGATGCCGAGCAGTGCCAAGGCCGGCACTGGATCGTGCAGCATGTCGTGCCCCATGATCTCGATGCGGCCGGAATCGGGCACAAACAGCCCGGAAAGAAGCTGAAACAGCGTGGTCTTGCCGGCACCGTTCGGACCAAGGAGCGCGATGAACTCACCGGCAAACACCGTGAGGCTGACCCCGTCCACCGCGCGAACTGCGCCGTAGGTCTTGACGACGTTGTCGAGAATGAGCGCCGGCCCGCTTTCATCATCCGCCATTCGTTTCCCGGCTCCTGCCTTGCCCGCGCCCCTTATTAGGATTTAGCTTGGGGGCGATGCAATGAAGGCGTGCGATGAAGGCGTGCAATGAAGGCCATGCCATGCGCAGGTTCGCTCTCGCGCTTCTGCCCGTGTTCGCGTTCGCTCCGGCTCAAGCCAAGGATACCGGGCTGATCTTCGTCAGCAACGAGAAAACCAACAACATCATCGTCATCGATCCCAAGAGCTACAAGGTGGTCAACGACATCAAGGTGGCGCGCCGCCCGCGCGACATGCATTTCAACGCCGATCACAGCAAGCTCTACGTCGCCTGCGGCGACGACGACGTGATCGACATTCTCGACGTGGCAACGCTGCAAGTGGTCGGCAAGCTCAACACCGGGCCAAGCCCGGAAGCCTTCGCCATGGACGAAAAGCGGCGGCGAATCTACGTCTCCGACGAAGAGGGGTCGTCGCTATCCGTCATCGATATGGATCGGAACGCGATCGTCAAGGAAGTGGCGACCGGCGCCGAGCCCGAGGGCGTGCTGGTCAGCGAGGACGGCAAGACCGTTTACGTCACCTCGGAGGCCGGCGATCTCGTGCACGCGATCGACGCCGAGACCGGCGCAATCACCCGCGACGTGGTCGTCGGCTTGCGTCCGCGCCGCCTTGCGGCGACGCCCGACGGCAAGGAGCTGTGGGCAACGGCGGAGCTCGCGGGCGAGGTCGACATCATCGACCGCGACAAATTCGTCGTCATCGCCAACATCGCATTCCTGCCGCCGGGCATGCGCAAAGCCGACGTGACCCCGGTCGGCCTCACCATGACCAAGGACGGCAAGACCGCTTACGTGACGCTCGGGCATGCGGCCCATGTCGCCGTCGTCGATGCGCCGACGCGCAAGATTTTAGGCTACATCCTGGTCGGCAAGCGCTCATGGGGCATCACGCTCTCGCGCGACGAGAAGACGCTTTACGTCGCCAATGGCCTTGGCGACGACGTCACCATCATCGACACCCAGAGCCGCAAGGCGAAGATCTCCGTGCCCGTCGGCCGAGTCCCCTATGGCATCGCGGTCGATGAGTAGCATGGTCCGATTGGCGCTTGCATTCCTGTTATTTGCTGGCGCACTCGCAACCGCTCCGGCACAGGACGCGTCAGCGGTGCCGCCGCAACAGCACGTGCAGATCGGCTTCGTCGAGATCGAGGGCGATGCGCGCTACGCGCCGATCCGCGCCTATGAACGCATCATCCTCAAGACGCGCGAGCATCCGTTTACCGGCGCCGAGGTCGGCATTGACGAGGCGGCGGCGCTCACGCGCGTGCTGAAGACGGATTTCATACTCGAACGCATCACGGCAAAATCCCCGGCGGACGTGGCAGCGGCCGTGCTTGCCGCCCTCGATGCCGGCACACGCTTTTTCCTGCTCGATGCGCCGGCGGACGCGGTCAATCCGCTCGCCGCTTCGGTGCGCGGACGCGATGTGCTCATCTTCAACGTCTCGGAGCCGGACGATTCGTTGCGCCGCGACTTGTGCGCACCCGAATTCGTTCACGTCTATCCGAGCCGTGCGCAGCTGATGGACGGCCTCGTGCAATTTGCCGTGTCGCGCAAATGGCGCGACCTGCTGGTGTTCGAGGGCCCGTTGCCGGCCGACGCCGCCATGGCGGCGGCGTTCGATCATTCGGCGCAAAAATTCGGCGCGCGCATCGTGGCGCACCAGCATTTCAAGCCCGGCACCGACCCGCGCGATCGCGAAGCGAACGATCCGGCGCTGCTCAGCGCCGTCAACCGCGATTTCGACGTCGTCTTCGTCGCCGACGATGCCTTCGATTTCGCCCGCACCGTGCCCTATCACCTGGTGCGTCCGCGTCCGGTCATGGGCAGCATCGATCTGGAGCCCCTGGCCTGGCATTGGACCTGGGAGCGCAACGGCGCGCCGCAAGTGAATTCGCGCTTCGACAAGAAAACCGGCGGCCGGCACATGGACGGCGCCGACTGGGCCGCCTGGATCGCGGTCAAGATGATCGTGCAATCGGCGCTGCGCACGGGTTCCGCCGATTTCGCCAAACAGCGTGCCTTCATTCTCGGCGACGGCAGCTTCGACGGCGACAAAGGTCTCGCATTGAGTGTGCGGCCCTGGGACCATCAGCTGCGTCAGGCGATCCTGCTCGCGGCGCCCTATTCGGTCGTCGCCAGCGCCCCGATCGAAGGTTTTTTACATCGCACCAACGAACTTGACACGCTCGGCGATGACGCGCCGGAGTCGCCGTGTCATTTGAATAAGTGAGTCTCGTCATTGCGAGGAGCGAAGCGACGAAGCAATCCAGGACTTGTATATAAGAACTGGATTGCTTCGCTTTCGCTCGCAATGCCGAGAGCTAGAGGGCGCTGTCCGATGCACCTGTCCCACATCATGCGCGCGTTGCGCGCCGTCACCACGCGGGAGATGACGAAATTCGCGCAGCAGCGCGGCCGGCTTCTCTCCGCGTTGGTACGGCCGCTGATCTGGCTCGCGGTGTTCGCCGCCGGGTTCTACAATGTGTTCGGCGTCTCGATCATGCCGCCGTACAAGACCTACATCACCTATCAGGTCTACATCGTGCCCGGCCTCCTTGGCATGATCCTCCTGTTCCACGGCATGCAGTCTTCGCTGTCGATGGTCTACGACCGCGAGATGGGCGTGATGCGGCTCCTGCTTACCGCGCCGCTGCCGCGCTGGGTGCTGCTCGCGTGCAAGCTTTTGGCCGGAACGGCGCTGTCGGTGATCACCTGTTACGTGTTTCTCGCCGTGTGCATTCCCTTCGATGTCACCTTCGATCCGATCGCCTGGCTCGCCGTGCTGCCGGCGCTGATCATCTCAAGCCTCATGCTCGGCGCGCTCTGGCTGTTCCTGTCGGTCTATATCCGCCAAGTGGAGAATTTCGCCGGCGCGATGAATTTCGTCATGTTTCCGATGTTCTTCTTTTCCTCCGCGCTCTATCCGCTGTGGCGGCTGCGCGAGGGCGGCTCGGAACTTCTTTATGACGTGTCGCTGGCGAATCCCTTCACCTACGCGGTGGAGCTGATCCGCTTTTCGCTCTACGGCGCGTTCGAGCCGGTCGCGGCGCTGGTGGTCGCCGGCGCGACGGTGCTGTTCTTTCTGCTTGCGGTCATCGGCTACGATCCGCAGCGCGGCATGCTCCGCCGCACGGCGCAAGCGCAGCCGGTGTGAGGCGCGTATTACCTGATGAACGTGCCGCTGCGCAGCTCTGTGAACGCCTGCTGCAGCTCGGCTTGCGAGTTCATCACGATCGGGCCGTGCCAGGCGACCGGCTCCTCGAGCGGCTTGCCGGAAACCAGCAGAAAGCGAATTCCTTCCTCGCCGGCCTGCACGGTGACCTCGTCGCCGCGGTCGAAGAGGACCAGCGAACGATTTCCGGTCCGCTCCCTGAGCAAAATCTCGTTGGCGCCGTCGGTCTTTTCGGTCAGCACGCCGAACGGCTGCGAGGCTGCGCGGAAGCTGCCGGAGCCTTCGAACACGTAAGCGAAGGCGTGCCGTTCCACCTCGACCGCCAGGGTTTTGCGCCGGGTCGGCGGCACCCAGACATCGAGATAGCGCGGGTCCGCGGCAACGCCCTCGACCGGGCCGCGCCGGCCCCAGAAATCGCCGCAGACAATCCGCACCCGGGTGCCGTCGTCATCGACGATTTCCGGAATTTCGGCGGCCTTGATGTCCTGGTAGCGCGGCGCCGTCATCTTCAGCGACGACGGCAAATTGGCCCAGAGCTGGAAGCCGTGCATGCGGCCCTGCGGGTCGCCCTGGGGCATTTCCTGGTGCAGAATGCCGCGTCCGGCCGTCATCCATTGCACGTCGCCGGCGCCGAGATTGCCGCGATTGCCCAGGCTGTCGCCGTGCTCCACGTTTCCCGCCAGCACATAGGTGATCGTCTCGATGCCGCGATGCGGATGCCAGGGGAATCCGGCGCGATACTCGTTCGGCCGATCGTTGCGGAAATCGTCGAGCAGCAGGAACGGATCGAACTCGCTGGTGTCGCCGAAGCCGAAGGCGCGGCGAAGGTGCACGCCGGCGCCTTCGATCGTGGGCTTGGATGAAACGATGCGCTTTACCGGTCGAATGGACATGACGAATCCTTGGCGAAATTGATCCTTGGCGAACGATCAGCCAGCGTATCCTGGTGATCCTTTGATCCCAAGGCAAAATGGGTAACCGGGCGGCGGCTGCAAGAAGGCACATCGTTGATACCGGGCCCTTGCCTTGTCATTCAGGCCGATTTTGCATCCTCTTCCTCGGGCTCCACGTCGTGGAACTTGGTGTAGTCGAGCAGGAACCGGCCCTGCGGCGAAACGCTGGCGATGTCCCGATAGCGATGCCGCCAGCGGATATCATGAAACGAATAAACTTGCCGGGCATAGAGCTGCTGCGCGGAACTGTCGTCGACGCCGCTGAGGTTGAGCACCAGCAACGCATCGGCAGCGGCGAGGTCGGACGCGGTCGTTCCATGCAAGGGGCTGTCCTTGTCGATGGCATGAAAAAGCATCCAGCTCAGAACGAACATCGGATGTTCGCGGCGATCGAGTTTCAGTTCGTAAAAGCGGCGCAACTGATCGCCCTCTTTGGTGCGTTCGGCGCGAATGAGCCAGAGGCGCGCGTTCGCCCGGGAGATCGTGTTGTGTCGCGCGTTGGCGACGCGGATCATCAGTGTGGGTTGGCCGTCGTGCACCGCCACCACCGGATGTTGCGCGAAGACGAAGCGGGCCCGCGGACGCGAGAAGCGGGCGAAGATCAATCCGGTCATCACGGCGAGGAAGCACATGCCGGTGAAGATTTCGACGGTCGCGACGAGATGCCCGTAGTTAGTCTGCGGATGCATGTCGCCATAGCCCACGGTCGCCAGCGTCTCGATGGAGAAGTAGAAGAAGTCCAGCGGGCTGTCGGCGGGGACATTGGCGACGGGCTGATCGCCGAGGGAATACAGCAAAGCGAATACGGCGTTGAGAGCGACGAAGATCAGCGCGGCGGTGCCGAAAAATACCGGCCAGTAAACGGTCATGGACCGATGATAAAGGTCGGTCCAGAAACCCGGCCCTAAGCCGCGGGTCTCGATCTCGCGGTGACCGAACCTGACGAGCTGGGATTTGCGTTCTTTCGACCTTAGTCGAGACTTGGCCAATGCGATGACGCCCTAAACCGCCGCCTTCGTGGCCGCCGCCTTGGTCTTGAGACGGCTGAACACCTTGCGCGCATTGCCTTCGAAGATCTTCCGCCGGTCGGCGTCGCTGAGCGCCGGCGCCTGGTCGACGTAGCGTTTGGTGTCGTCGAAATATTGTCCGGTCTTCGGGTCGAGGCCTTTGACCGCGCCGACCATCTCGGAAGCGAACAGGATATTGTCGACCGGCACCACCTCGGTGAGCAGATTGACGCCCGGCTGGTGATAGACGCAGGTATCGAAGAAGACGTTGTTGTTGATGATCTCGACGAGTTCCGGCCGCCCATTGTTGAGCGCGAGGCCGCGGAAGCGCCCCCAATGGAACGGCACGGCGCCGCCGCCGTGCGGGATGATCAGCTTGAGCGTGGGGAAATCCTTGAACAGGTCGGAGAGGATGATCTGCATGAACGCCATGGTGTCGGCGTTGAGGTAATACGATCCGGTGGTGTGCATCGCCGGATTGCAGCAGCCTGACACATGGATCATCGCCGGCACGTCGAGCTCGACCATCTTTTCGTAGAACGGATACCACCACTTGTCGGTGAGCGGCGGCGAATTGAAATAGCCGCCGGAGGGGTCGGGATTGAGGTTGCAGCCGATGAAGCCGAGCTCGTTGACGCAGCGCGCGAGTTCCGCCGCGGAGTTTTTCGGCGGCACGCCCGGCGATTGCGGCAATTGGCAGACGCCGATGAAATTCTCCGGATAAAGCGTGCAGACGCGATGGATGAGGTCGTTGCAGATCTGCGACCATTCCAGGCTCACGCTTTCGTCGCCGATGTGATGGCCCATGGCGGAAGCGCGCGGCGAGAAGATGGTGAGATCGGTGCCGCGCTCGCGCTGCAGCTTGAGCTGCGCGCCTTCGAGGCTCTCCCTGATCTCGTCGTCGGATATTTTCAGCGATGCCCGCAACGGCGGCGGCGCTTTATTCTGGAAGGCTTTGGTCTGCTCCTGCCGGAAGCGCTTTAAGTCGTTGGGCTCGGTGGTGTAGTGGCCGTGACAATCGATGATCATGACAATTCGCCGCAAGGGTTGGAGAGCACGGATGCTACGGGGCGCCGCGCGATTGTCAAACGGCGGCGGCATTTGTCATGGCCGGGCTTGTCCCCGGCCATCCACGTCTTTGGAGTGGAATGCTAGTAAAGACGTGGATGCCCGGCACAAAGGCCGGGCATGACGATTCCAGTTGTACGGTCTAGGATGGCATTCGCATCAGGGAGACAATGAATGGCTGAACTTCCACGGCTCAACGGCGTCATCCGCGCGCTCGAAGCTGGCCAGCACGCGCTGACCTGCTTCACGCCCGCCGAGCTCAATACCGCCATCGCGATGAGCACCTCCAAATTCGACGGCTGCGTGTTCGAGATGGAGCACCAGCCGTGGGATGGCCGGCTGTTGCGGGACTGCCTGCAATATATGCTCAACCGCGCGCAGATCGCCAAAGCCGTCTCCGTGGTGCCGGGGGTGACGCCGATGGCCCGCGTCCCGGTGAACGGGGTCGAGATGGCGCAGTGGCAGGCCAAGCAGGCCCTCGACATGGGTTGCTACGGCATCGTGTTCCCGCACATTTCGACGGTCGAGGAAGCGGCCAATGCGGTCGGCGCCTGCCGCTATCCGCGGCTCACGAGCGCCGCGCATTACGAGCCGGCCGGCATCCGCGGCGACGGCCCGACCACGGCCGCGCGCTACTGGGGCCTCACGCAGCAGGAATATTACCAGAAAGCGGACGTCTGGCCGCTCAATCCGCAGGGCGAGATTTTCTGCATCCTGCAGATCGAGGATACGCGCGGCGTCGAAAACCTCGACGACATGCTCAAGAACGTGCCGGGCATCGGCTGCATCCTGATCGGCGAAGGCGACCTGTCGCAGGAGCTGGGCTACCCGCGGCAATACGAGCACAAAATCGTGCTGGAGTGGATGAAGCGCGTGGTCGACACCTGCAAGAAGCACAACGTGGTGGTCGGTCACCCGCATGTGGAGCAAGGCAACGCCGAGCGCATCGTCAAGGAAGGCTACCGCTTCCTGATGTGTGCGCCGGTGCAGAGTTTCGGCCACTTGGAAGCCGCGCGGAAGCATACGGGAAGGGCGTAGGTTCATTCCAACGCGAGCGGCAATCCGTCATTGCGAGCGAAGCGAAGCAATCCAGTGCAGCGGCGCGGCCTCTGGATTGCTTCGTCGCTTCGCTCCTCGCAATGACGGCGGCGGTCACGCCACCCCCAGTCCGCCCTTTTCCTCGATGAAGCGTGCGATCTCCTCGACGCCCTCTCCGGCGCGCAGGTTGGTGAACACGAACGGCCGCGGGCCGCGCATGCGCTTCGATTCGCGCTCCATGGTTTCGAGCGAGGCGCCGACATAAGGCGCGAGATCGATCTTGTTGATGACGAGCAGATCCGAGCGCGTGATGCCCGGCCCGCCTTTCGAGGGAATTTTGTCGCCGGCGGCCACGTCGATGACGTAAATGGTCAGATCGGCAAGCTCCGGCGAAAATGTCGCGGCGAGATTATCGCCGCCCGATTCGATGAGCACCAGATCGAGGCCGGGGAATTTTTTTCGCATGTCGGCGATGGCGGCGAGATTGGCCGAGGCGTCCTCGCGGATCGCGGTGTGCGGGCAGCCGCCGGTCTCGACCCCGGCGATGCGTTCGGATGCGAGCGCCCCGGAGCGCACCAGATATTCGGCGTCCCATTTGGTGTAGATGTCGTTGGTGATCGCGGCGATCTCGTAACGATCGCGCAGGCGCTTGCACAGCGCATCCACCAGCGCGGTTTTTCCGGAGCCGACCGGCCCGCCGACACCGACGCGCAGGGGACCATGCGGGTGCGTCATCGTGCTGCTCAACTTCTGAATAGCCGGGTGTATTGGGTCTCGTGCCGCATGCTGGCGAGATCGGCGCGAAAGGCGCAGGTGCCGACCTCGTCGAGCAGGGTGACGAGCGCGCGCATTGCTGCCGCCGCAACCGCGCCCTCGAGCGCGGCGAGCACGCGCTGGCCGTCGGTCTGGCCGAGCGGCACGAGTCGCACGCCGGCGGATATCCAGTTCGCCACCAGCGCGTGCACAAAGGCGTGCAGCGCGCCCTCGCACGCAATGCCATGCCCGGCACAGGCGACGCCGACGGCGACCGGCAGCGCGACCGGCCCATCCCAGGCAGCGTCGAGGCGTTTGAGCGCCGGGCACGGCCACGCCGCGCGCGTGACTTCGAGGAAGGCGCGGCCTTGCGCCGTCGTCTCCAAAAAACGTTCCTTCGACGGGACGAAAGCGGCGGCAAGCTCGGCGACGGCGCGCAACGCCGCATCATCGTTTGCCGCGATCGCGCGGTGGGCGTGAACGAAGAACACCGCATCGCAGAAACCGCCGCCTTCGCCGAGCATGACGGCGAGCCAGCGCCGCAGCGTCTCGGCATCCTTGATGTCGCCGGCCTCGACCGCCCATTCGATGCCGCCCGAATAGGAAAAAGCGCCGACCGGATAGGCCGGCGACAACCAGGCCATAAGGCGATAGAGGGCGGCGGTATCGAAATCGGATTCTGAGTCGGGCCGCGGCGAGGCGCGCCCCCTCTCCCCAGCGGGGAGAGGGTTGGGGTGAGGGGGTACCGAGCTATCAATCTGGCTCCGAACCCCCTCACCCGCCCGCGCTTTGCGCGGTCGACCTCTCCCCCTCGGTGAGAGGTGAAAAGACTCGCGCGGCCGGTGACCCGAATTCTTACGCGTCATCGCCATGCTCGTGGCCGTGATGATGATCGTAGGCGCCGTGCTCCGGATCGAACGGCGCCTCGACGAATGAAAGACGCGCGCCGAGCCCGCGCAGCATCTCTTCGATCACGTGATCGCGCCGGATGCGCAGCCGGTCGCCGACGATCTCGACTTCCATGTGGCGGTTGCCGATGTGCCAGGCGAGCCGCGCCAGCTCGTGGGCATCGGCCGCCGCGATCTCGATGAGCGGCTCCGGTCGGCCGACAATGCGCACGATGCCGCCGTCATCGAGCACGAGGCCGTCGCCATCGTGCAAGGCCGCTGCCTGCGGCAGGTCGAGGAGAAACGTCGTGCCGCGCTCGCCGGTCAGGACGATGCGGCGGCGATGGCGCTCGTGCGCATCGAGCGTGATGCAATCGATGGCGCTCGTATCGTCCCACTCTCCGGCGGCCTTGACTTCAAATGCGCGTTTCATCAGCCGCTGACATCAGGGTGCAGTCTGCGGCCGCCGCCGCGGCAGCGGCACGTCGGCGGGCGAACCGGTCGCCAGCTCGGAAGGCGGGCTCGCCGCCAGCACCGAAGCGGACAGCGGCGTCCATGGCGTCGAGCCGATTGCGGCAAGTGCCGCGCCCTTTCCTCGCGTATGTGCATTCGCACGATCGGGCTTGGCGGTGGCGAGTTCCGGTTGCGCCCGCGTCGGCCCGGTATAGACCACGGTCGGCGTCACCGCGCCAAAATCGGAGAGGAGCGCGGCGCCCTTGGGCGTCGGTGCGCGCAGACTCGACAACAGCGCGGAGAATGGTGTGTCTACTCCGGCGCCATTCTCGCCGCCGGCCTCTTCCTCCTCGTCCTCCGCGGCCGGCCGCTTGCGATGCGGTCCGCAGACTTGGTCATGCAGATTGGGCGGGTCGGCGTTGATTGGCACCAATGCATCGACCGACCCGAGCGAAGGCGTGAGCCACGACAGCGGATTCTGCGTAAAGCCGCTTTCCAGCAATTCCGCCGCCTTCACCGCGCGCGCTCCGGATGAAGGCGCGCCGAGCACCACGGCAATCAGCCGCTTGCCGCCGCGCGTGGCGGAGGCGACCAGGTTGAATCCGGAAGCGCAGATGAAGCCCGTCTTCATGCCGTCGGCGCCGGGATAGCGCCCGAGCAGGCGGTTGTAGTTGCGGACGACCCGTCTGCCGAATTTGATCGCCGGAATGTGCCAGTAGAAATCGTATTCGGGAAACTCGCGGATCAGCGCCCGCGCCAGGATGGCGAGATCGCGCGCCGAGGTGACCTGGCCGTCGGCGGGCAAGCCGTTGGGATTGACGAAATTCGATTCCGTCATGCCCAGGCCATGCGCCGTGCGCGTCATCTCGTCGGCGAAATTCTCGATGGAGCCCGACACCCCTTCGGCGAGCAACACAGCCATGTCGTTCGCCGATTTCACCATCATCATCTTGAGCGCGTTGTCGACCGTCACCTGGGTGCCGACGGGGAACCCCATCTTGGTCGGGGCCTGAGCGACCGCATTGCGCGACATCGTGAACAGGGTATCCGGCGTGATGCGATGCTCCTTCATCGCGCGCAGCGTAACGTAAGCGGTCATCAGCTTGGTCACCGACGCCGGGTACCAGGGATAGGTTGCATTCTCGGCGTGCAACACCTTGCCGGAATCGGCCTCGACGAGAAGCACCGCTTCCGCGCGAGCCGGCGTCGCGGTCAAAGTGGCGGCGAACAGGAAACCAAGCGCGATGCCGAGCGTCAGCGCCCGAAGAAACTGCAAATGATACACGTGTCGCGGTCCGTTCGGTTGGTCGGGCCCAAGAAGTCGCCCCGGGGGTCGCCCAAGGAACCACAACGGGGGCCGCGAAGGGTTCACGAAAGGTTCCCGAAGCGCAGCTGACGAACTATCTAAGCCTAAGGAACGCTCGAACGCAAAGGCGAATACCGGTATCATCAAGCCGCGCGTGGGGTTCCTCACAGCGGCCTAGCCAAGGAAAAGGTCAAGAAAAAGGTCAAGCAAAAGCGACCAAAATTCGGCAACGGAGTGAACATGACCGCCTGCATCGTAGGATGGGCGCATACGCCATTCGGCAAGCTCGCCGATGAAACCGTCGAGAGCCTCGTCGTGCGGGTGGCGCGAGAGGCGCTTGCGGACGCCGCGATTGCGGCAAAGGACGTCGACGAGATCGTGCTCGGCCACTTCAATGCCGGCTTCTCGGCGCAGGATTTCACTGCTTCGCTGGTGCTGCAGGCTTCGCCCGATCTGCGCTTCAAGCGTGCCACGCGGGTGGAGAACGCATGCGCGACCGGTTCAGCCGCCGTGCATCAGGGACTGAAAGCTATCGCTGCGGGGTCGGCGCGCATCGTGCTCGTCGTCGGTGTCGAGCAGATGACGACGACGGCTGCCGCCGAGGTCGGCCGCAATCTGCTCAAGGCGTCCTACGTACGCGAGGAAGCCGACATCGAAGGCGGCTTCGCCGGGATTTTTGGCAAGATCGCCGGCCTTTACTTCCAGCGTTGGGGCGACCAGTCGGATGCGCTGGCGCGCATCGCCGCCAAGAACCACAAGAACGGCGTCGGCAACCCTTTCGCGCAGATCCGCAAAGACCTCGGCTACGAATTCTGCCGCACGGAAAGCGAGAAGAACCCGCGCGTGGCCGGTCCGCTCAAGCGGACCGACTGTTCGCTGGTTTCCGACGGCGCCGCTGCTTTGGTGCTCGCCGACGTCGATACGGCGCTCAAGCTCGGCAAG
>Ga0187856_1000348_pt1 | contig 43282 bp, 47 predicted proteins | sample June2016WEW_8_40_FD_132443 | JGI IMG/M metagenome (GOLD analysis project Ga0187856, IMG submission 132443) | Peatland microbial communities from SPRUCE experiment site at the Marcell Experimental Forest, Minnesota, USA - June2016WEW_8_40 | ecosystem: Environmental > Terrestrial > Soil > Wetlands... | reverse complement strand
CGAAGCGCTGTACAAAGGCATTGCACGCTATGCCGCTAGCTCCCACGGCATCAAGGTCGCGAGCGCGCGACGATAGTGTGCAACCGCGAAAGCAGTAATTCGACAATGCTCAGGGCGGAACAATTGCTTCTGCCAAGGGGGCATTCAAAGCGGGCCGGGGTAGATCTGGTCCTCTTGCCAACTGCCAACACGATTTCGGAAGTATTGTCGACAAACCGGAAACTAGAACGGTTGTTGATTTCATGAAAACCTTCACACGCAACTTTAGACCCAAACCAAATGGGCGGGCCTCCCGTGTGTCCGAAGCCTGCGTATACCTGTCGCCACCGTTGTCGGTAGGGTAGGCGAAGGCATGGGGAAGCGAAAATCCTAAATGCTTATTCCGACCTTGAGGTCGAGGACGTTCGGGAAGCTTGCAAGCGTGCTCGAATCTGCAAAACCGGTTGGTTCGCTAGACAGCCCAGTTCTGGATCTTCAGCCCACGCACCCGCCGAAATTCGCTTCCATTGTTTGTAACCAGTGTCACCCTGGAACCACGGCATGCGCGGCGATCCAGAGATCGTTGTTCCCGATCATCTCGCCTTTCGCTTCCAGCTCCGCCCGAATCGATCCGTATGCTTCGGCCGCCGATTCCGGCAATGAGAGCGCGGGCAGCAAATGCACACACATGGTGGCACCTTCGCGGATCGAGCCTGTATCTTCTGATCTGGATTCTTGATCATTTTTGCTATTCATATTCAATCTCGACGAGTGTGACAGTTTAGGGGGGCAGTCCGGAGGCACCAGTGGTCCGTCTTGAACGTTTCAAGCATGTACATAACTATTGCATATGTGTACAGTGCGGTGGTATCTTCCTTTTAATAAGGGGGTATGTTCATGGCAACTGCTAGGAGTCGATCACACAAGCACTTTCAGTTGGATGCCGTGAAAATCAAGCGCGCCCAAAAAGCTCTGCGAGCGAGAACCGAGACTGAGGCCATCGAGCGTGCCTTGGATTTGGTGATTAGCGAACATGAGAGCAATCGATTGGCTCTCGAAGCCACCGAGCGCTTTGTCAAGAGTGGCATTGAGATCAAGGACGTATACGGTACGTTGGGTGGTTAGATGCAGCCCGCTCTGTTCGACTCTTCCATTTACATTACCGCACTGCGGCAAGGAGACGACGCCGTCCTGGCGCTGCGCCGGTTTACCACGGATGCGCCGCTTTGGCTCAGTGCAGTGGTACTCGAAGAACTCTATGCCGGCACTGCCGACCGCGATCGTCAAGTTGTAGAACACCTGGAGCGAGATTTTGACAGGGCGAAGCGAATCCTGGTTCCTAATCTTAGCGACTGGACTCAAGCCGGCAGAGTGCTTGCTCGCTTGGCGGCCAAGTATCATTACGAAAAGATCGGGCAAGGACGTTTGACCAATGATGCACTGATCGCGATGAGCGCGGTGCGACTGGGCATCCGGGTGATCACAGCCAACGAACGAGATTTCAGCAGGCTCGCCGAGTTTCGCGCCTTTCAGTGGCAAGTGGCCGCACTTTAATACACGTCAGGCTATCTCGCCCAGATAGAGCTCGGTGCGCTGCTTCATTCAAAACTGATACCCACGATGAGAGTCGCATTGGTTACAGCAATTACTCCTCTCACCTTCCGCGTGGTGCACAAGGGACCGGCGCTTACAAATCAGCGGGAGTCGCAAAGGGGTTTTCGATACGCACACCCGCGATCACCTGTCCGGCGTTCAGATCTTCCGAGAGGATCCGACTGGCACCACTTTTGAGAGCAGATGCGACAATGAGAGCATCCCAGAAACCGATCTGGGAGTCGTCCTCGATTCGAAACGCAGTTGAGATTTCAGCAGGTGTGGTGTCGACGCACCAGATTGCGTAGCTGCTCACGACCAGGCGGGCCGATTCTTTAGATACCGGATGTGGAATCTTTCGCGTAACATTCACGTAGAATTCCTGCAGCACCTGCATGCTGAGAACGCCAGTCCGTTCGCTCCAAAGCTCGTGGAGAACAATCTTCGCGGCTTCATGCTTCGCTTTCGCATCGACGTCGTGAGCGTAAATCAACACATTCGTATCGACAAAAGTCCTATCGCTCATGCAATTCGTCCCGGCCCGCTCGGATTATTCCGCCCATATGAAAGCCTTTGTCGAGAAGCGCCCTAGCCTGCCGTTCGGCGCGGTCGTACGCCTCTTCGTCGCCAACGAGGAACTCGATCTCCTGTGCAAGGAGACCACTGATCGAAGTTTCACGTCGGGCAGCGAGAATCTTGGCCTTCTTGAGCAACTGCCGACTCAGACTTATTGTGACGTTTTGCTTCTCGCCATTTCGTGAAATCGGCATGGTTGCCTCTCAGAACACGTAGAATACGTATAGCACGTATTTAATGTGGAGTCAAGGGAGTTTCCCGCCTGGAGGCGACGTAGCCCATTTTCCAAGAGGCATTCAGGCAAAAAATGGGTGTCCCGGCCCGCTTGGGATTGGGTTGGTATCACTGTGCACCCCGGGTGCACAAACTTGTGGCTCGGTACCCCTCTTCAATCAAGAACCAATGCGGACGACGAAAGTCGCCTTGGTCGCAGCCCCGCTCGGCAAGACGGAATACAAATCGAGGATGGAGAGCGTTGCGCGCACACTGATACTAGGCGAGCACAAGACGGATATCAACAGCCAAGATCTCCATTTGCATTGGGACGATTGCATCGTGAGCTGATGGAACTGAATCCGAGCGCCGCCCGCAGCCTGGAGGAAGGCATGGAAAAAACGCTCACGGTGCATCGCCTGCAGGTGTCGGCCCAGTTGCGTCGCACCTTAGCGAGAACGACGTGATCGAGCCAGCCTTCTCCATCGTAGAGACAGTTTGCCGCAACGTAAAACGATGGCGTGCCGACGATCACATTGAGCGGTGGGTCGGCTCTGGTTTGCTGTTGGCCGAGCGCCAGTTCCGCAGGGTCCAGGGCTATCGAGAGATTCCCGCGCGGTTGACTTCGATGGCAAACGCTGTTTCGAAAAAGGCTGTTGCCGAGGAAGTGAAGGTCGCGTAGCCTATGACGGTTGAGAGTCGCTAACTTTCAACCGAGTTCCGGGCAACGTGGGCTCGGAGCTCCGAGGCCATGCAAATCAAGAAGCACATTACACTGGCCTCCAACAGATTCCGCGGCCTTAGAGTCATCGCCGAGAACAGCTTGGATGCAATGTTAAGGTGAAACAAGCCTCCACATACCAACGTGATCCAACCAACGTAGTACGTAACCCTTCCAATCAACTGCAGACGAATGACGTGGCTCATGGTGAACCCTCCTTTGGTGCATGGGACGGCGAACTGGTCCCCTCGATTTCCAGGCCAGTCATGCACAACGCGATCCCATCCTACTCTCAACGCGGGCCGAGTGACCTTTTATCGTGCCGAATGAGCGGTTGCATCAGCTTCGCCATTTCCCTCGTTATTGCTGGCGTCCTGTTGTTGCTTACAGGGTGCCAGGGCGTAGCCGAAGGGAACGGCACGGTCGCGGGCCAGTTGGCCGTGTCTCCAACCGGTCTCAGCTTTGGCAACGTGGTCGTCGGGTCGAGTTCGTCGCTCAATGGCAGCCTGAGCGCCAGCAGCGCGTCGGTCACGATTACCTCGGCAAGCCTTAACAATGGTGAGTTTGTGCTCTCCGGAATTTCGCTGCCGGCAACGCTCGCCGCCGGTCAACCGACTGCTTTCACCGTCACCTTCACCCCGCAGGCAAGCGGAGCCTCTTCGGCGTCCTTGACATTCCCGAGCAACGCTTCGAACTCGCCCGCTGTGCAGACAATGACTGGCACGGGAACGGCGGCGACTCAGCACACCGTGGATCTCACCTGGACCGCCTCGACGAGCGCCGTCGGCTACAACATCTACCGCGGCACCGTGTCGGGTGGCCCGTACACGATGATCAACACTTCGCTCGACAGCACGACCGCATACACCGACAGCACGGTCGTCTCCGGCCAGACTTACTACTACGTAGCCACGGCCGTAAATAGCGAGTCGGAGGAGAGCGGATACTCGAATCAAGCTACGGCGGTCATTCCGAATCCGTAAGCGTCGCGCTCAGCGTCGCCGACTAATTTGTGTCAGCTAACTGTTGACCGCTAGCTCTTCGCCCCCGCCCACTCAGGGAATCGTGGCTCGTGCTTCCGTGGAGAACCTGCTCTCACGGCCGGCTTGATCCAGGGCGGTCACAACGTAGAAGTACGTGCGGTCACTGCCCACCAAGCGATCTTCATATGGTGGGCCTGGGACCCGGGAGGCGATTTTCACAAATTGCAGGCCTGAGGTCGTGCTCCGATACACGTTGTAGCCGACGACCAAGACTCCAGGAACGACCTGCGGCGCTTCCCACGTGAGCGTAACGCTGTGAGGCGAAGCTTTGTGACAGCACGCGCGAGGCCAATGGAAAGCAGAGCACATAGCACCAGCAAGAGCCGGAATGGGTTGGTCCTCATTGATTTGTATCGTTTGATTGCCTATCGTTTGTCGTCCATCGACTATAGTCGAATTTGCCTGGTCCGGCCGGTTGGACCCTCTTGGGAACTGGGATATTCGAAATATCCGACGGGAACGTATATTTTGCAAGGATTTCCTGGACAATGGCAACCCGGAGATCCTGCCTAACTCGATCTCACGCTTCTACAAGTTCTTGATCGGCGAACTGCAGCAGGCTTTCCTCGAAAACCTGCGTGAGAAGGCATCCTGGGAAAGAATCGCCCCAAAACCGCACCCGCGCGGCTGGATCCCTTGTCGTACGGAAGTCTGCGCCAGCAGATCCTGCGTCGGGACGGCGGGAGGTGTCAATCCTGTGGCGCGATGTCGAATCTTGAGGTGCACCACAGGAGGTTCCGCAGCCATTCGGGATGCGACGCAGAAGAAAACTTGATCACGCTGTGCGTGGACTGTCACCGGCAAGCCCACGGATTGCGATAACGGTTCAGACCGAAGCTTTCACTGTGGCGGTCGCCCAACCAAAATATCGGCGATGCGCTCCCCTGCGTGTCCGTCCCAAAGCGGCGGTACAGTTCCCTTCTTCGCATTCCCGCTAAGCACACGCGACAATTCCATTCGTAGCTTTCCCGATCGCGGCCTACAAGAACATTGGTCCCCATGGAAACCGTAATCAAGCGCTCCGTATTCTCGCGCACCGTGAGACAAGGGACGCCAAGATACGTGGTCTCTTCCTGAATGCCGCCTGAATCGGTGATCACCACCGTGGCACGGGATTGCAATCCCAGAAAGTCAACATAGGGGAGAGGATCGAGCACGCGCAGTTGCCCGGCATTTAATCCAAAATCGGCAATTCGTTGCCGCGTTCGGGGATGGGCGGGAAACACCACCGCCGGATCCCGGTTGATTTCGAGCAGCGATTCTAGGATTCTCTTCAGCGTTGCGCTGTCATCAACGTTTGCCGGACGGTGCAGCGTAACCAAGACGTAGCGCTCAGGCAGCCCCCTCACCTTCACCTTCTGAGCTGAACGCAACAGGCGCACCAGGGAGTCAATCATAACGTTGCCGACGCGGAAGATCTTCTCCGCGGGAATTCCCTCTCGCCGAAGATTCTCGTCCCCATCTTCGGACGGCGTAAACAGCAAGTCGGCAAGCTGATGGTCACCAGGCGGTTGATCTCCTCGGGCATCGTGCGATCGAACGAGCGCAGTCCGGCTTCGACGTGGCCGATTTGACTTAACCAAAAACACTAAGGTCCGGAAGCTACTACTTTAGGGAGTAGTTCCCCAACCCGGCACATATGGAAAACCGCAGCGGGTGCTCAAGATGAAAATTGTTTCGCAGTGTCGCGAACGGCCAAGATAGGTGTACTATGGTCGTCGTTCTTGACGCCAAAAAAGGAGATTCGCCATGAAAGCCGTGGTCGTGAAGCCGACCAAGACGAACAAGCCCGCGAGATCCTTAAACGAGAGCGGCGAGGGGACCACATTGAGGCGTCGGATCTGCTATCTGTTGTCCCTCCTGAGAATTCACAGCCCAGATTGTGAACATTGTAATGCTCGCGAAACGCGTGGGGATGAGATTCAAAAGCGACTGGAAGAGTTGTCCTGGCGGATGCAGCCGCGTTCGCTCGCACTAGCCCCGAAATCTCGCGGCGTTCGAAGAACAAAACGTCGCAATCGGTGAATGAAGTTCTTAACCTGGCTCATTGACGGTCTCTTTTTGTATTCGAGCCACCAGTCACACCGCTGAGGTCACTGCCCCGACCGCAATCGGCGGCATAAGACGGTCGTAAAGACCAGGTCACGGTGTCGGAATCACGGCTTGGACTTCGTTGGAGTAAGCGCTTTGCTCCCCGTTTGACTCCACTGCCGTTGTAACGTAGTAATAGGTACTTCCGGATTGCACATTGGAATCTGTGTACGAGGTGGAGGTCACGTCAGTCGCGAGCAAGGTATAAGGCCCTCCGCTTACAGTTCCCCGATACGCATCGTAATAGCTGATGCTGGAAGATGAAGAGGGCGACCAACTCAAGGCAACCGAGTGCGATGCAGCCACTGTGATGCTCGCACTTGCAGACTTGGTGCTGTCGGCCTGACTAGTCACGACTACAATGTCGGTTTCGACAGCCTGCGGAGCTGTGTACAGTCCGGACTGCGTGATCGTTCCGGTGCCCTGTGTGACGGCCCAGGTTACAGCCGTGTTGCTGGAACCCGAAACCGTAGCGGCAAACTGCTGTTGCGATTTCTGAGACAGAGCGACCGCAGTCGGAGAGATACTGACCGCAATCGCTGTTGCAGCGGACACGCTCACGGTAGCAGAAGTGGACTTTGTCGGATCTGCCGCGCTCACCGCTGTTACCGTGTAAGTCCCTGCCGCACTCGGAGCAACGTACAGGCCGCTGGTCGTGACCGTGCCACTGGATGCTGACCAGGTCACGGCCGTGTTGCTGGTCCCCGACACGTAGGCGGTAAATTGTTGCTGCCCCCCGGTTTGAAGACTCGCCGTGCCGGGCGAAATTGAAATCGAGATTTGACTCGGCTGCGATACGGTCAGCGTCGCACTCTGGGTCGAGCTGTTATAGGTCGCTGAGATCGCCGCCGCCGTCGTCGTCGCTACCGTACTCGTCGTCACCGGAAACGTGGCCGTCTTCGTCCCTGCCGCCACCGTCACGCTCGCCCCCACCTGTGCCGCCGCGCTGTTGCTCGCCAGCGTTACCAGCACACCGCCCGCCGGCGCCGCCGCGCTCAACGTCACCGTCCCTGTCGATGAACTGCCGCCTACTACTGTCGCAGGGGTCAACGAGACCGACGTCATCGTCACCGCCACCGTCACCGGATTCACGGTCAGCGCTGCACTCTTGGTCGAGCTGTTATAGGTCGCTGAGATCGACGACGACGTCGTCGTCGCTACCGTACTCGTCGTCACCGGAAACGTGGCTGTCTTCGCCCCTGCCGTCACCGTCACGCTCGCCCCCACCTGCGCCGCCGCATTGTTGCTCGTCAGCGTTACCAGCGCACCGCCCGCCGGCGCCGCCCCGCTCAACGTCACCGTCCCTGTCGACGAACTGCCGCCCACCACCGTCGCCGGGCTCAACGAGGCTGACGTCACCGTCACTGGATTCGCCGTCGCCGGATTCACCGTTACAACAGCACAGGCCGATTCGCTTGAATCTGCTACGCTGGTAGCAGTTAGTTTGTAAGTGCCTGCCGAGGATGGTGCGGTGTACTGACCGCCGCTGGTTACTGTTCCGCCTGAGGCCGTCCAAGTCACAGCCTTATTATTTGTTCCACTCACCGTCGCCGTGAACTGGCTTTGCTGACCAGCCTGCAAAGAAGCAGTAGTGGGAGACACGGTCACGGCCACATTAAGGGCGTGCCGCCGGGGTCGCCACCCAGACTGTTGCGGCACTGTTTGAGCCGTCAAGAAACAGTGAACGGACAGAACGAACAGTGGGATGACGAACTGTATGATGAGGTGTCGAGCAAGCTGTTGTATCGACCGATTAGAGGATTTGACAAAATCGACCATGAGGGAATGGGCCCTTTCTCCGCGGGGGAATGATTTGGAACGCGAAGATCATGGTTCCTGTATCGCACATGGAGGGCGGGTCAGAAAAGACACGTTGGTGCATGGCCGAAGATCATTGGTACATGGCCGAATCACCGACGCGCAACGCCAGAAGTTTGCGACGCTGGTGGACGACACGGTGCGACCATCGAATCCGGCCTGTTTCTCCCGCATAGCGGCATCCGCTTCCCCCAGAACCCGTGCACAACCTGCCCATTCGTCGGGCCCTGCCTCGATAAGCGTGACTTGGTCGAAGCTGCCCTTGTGCGCAAACCGGGAGTCGATCTTGGTCTGTTTGACGAACTCGTTTTCTAGCAAGGGACCCGCGATGAGCGAGTCAAGCAGGTAAGGAACTGAGCCCGAAATGGGGAAAGGCTAAGATGAGGGGCCCTGCGCGTCGGCAAGTAGACCGAATTACCAATGGTGCATCCTTCGGGAGCCCGTTTACTAGCATGGTCCCAAACCTAGTGCTCAAAGCAGTGATGACGGCGGCCTCGCACTGAGGTACGTCGATCTCGATCAGGAAAGTACTTTCTTTTGCATGGTTTGGGCCGTCTCGCATGGCAGGTCAATTTCAGGGAGGAGCCATGGCGAGAAAACGAAAGAACAGCAAGAAGAAAATAGGTGCGCCAGTGTTGCATTGCCTGAACCCGAATGCTGCCGGTGTGGATGTGGGGGCGACGGAGATCTACATCGCCGTGCCTGTGGACCGAGATCCGCAACCGGTGCGCCATTTTTCGACCTTCACGGAAGACCTGCACGCTGTGGCAGCCTGGCTGAAAGCCTGCAAGATCGAGACGGTGGCGATGGAATCAACGGGTGTCTACTGGATCCCATTGTTTCAAGTTCGAGGGTTCACGGTGTTCCTGGTCAATGCACGTCACGTGAAGAATGTGCCAGGACGCAAGTCCGATGTTTCCGACTGTCAGTGGTTGCAGTATTTGCATACGGTGGGCTTACTGCGCGGATCGTTCCGGCCGGAACAGGCGGTCTGCACGGTGCGCTCCATCCTCCGCCACCGGGACAGCCTGGTGCAAATGGCCTCGACACACGTGCAACACATGCAAAAGGCTTTAGACCAGATGAATCTGCAACTGCACCACGTGATCAACGATATCACTGGCGTGACGGGTCTAACGATCATCAAGGCCATCCTGGCGGGTGAGCGCAACCCCCACACGTTGGCGGCACTCCGCGATCGGCGGGTCAAGGCCACGGAGGATACCATTGCCAAGTCGCTGGTGGGAGATTATCGGCGCGAACATCTGTTCACGCTCGGCCAGTCGTTGACGGCATTTCGTCATTACCAACAGTTGATCGGGGCATGTGACCACGAAATTGAGTAGTATCTCGAGGCTTTCGAGTCCAAGGTAGATCCTCGCGAAGGTTCTTCGCCGGAATCGAAAAATGAGCAAGAACCGAGTTATGGCATGCCCCGTTTCGATCTGAAAACTCATCTCCATCGAATCTTCGGAGTGGACTTGACTCGGATCCCAGGAATCAACATCCTCACCACGCAAACTCTGTTGGCGGAGATCGGCCCTGACCCCTCGCGCTTTGGCAGCGCACCCGCGTTTACATCTTGGCTCGGGCTGTCGAACTCGGCAGGTATCTGTGCGAGGTGCGGGCGGGACAGTACTGGCGGGTGGAGAAGCTGGCGTCATTCGACGACTTCCTGGAAAGACGATTTCCGGAATCGAGAAGGAAGGCCTACTACCTGATGTCCATCCACGAACACCTGCCGCCGCAGGCGCGGAAGGATCTGCAAGGAAGTGGGTTGGACGAAGGGGCTGGAGTTGGCGAAGCTCGCGCGTCGGGACGGTCAGCGCTTCGATTGTGCAACCTGGTTGCACAAAGCTCGCTCCCTGCCGAAGGAGGACTTCAGGCGGGAGGTGGAGAAGGAACTGACGGGGAAGGAAACGGAACCGTCGGAGCTGATCTACTTCAAAGTCTATAAGAGCCAGATCCCGGTCATCGAGCAGGCGATCGAGACGGCAGCCCTGATGCTGGGCACAGACAAATCGCGAGGCTGCTGTCTGGAGATGATCTGCGCTGACTTCCTCGCGGGCGCACACCTGGACGATGGCAACCCGGAGATCCTGCTCCACTCGATCTCACGCTACTACAAGTTCTTGCCCGGCGAACAGCGGCAGGCCTTCCTCGAAAACTTGCACGAGAAGGCATCGTGAGGATGATTCGCCCAGAAAGCCGCTCCCTCACGGCTGGATACCTCGTCGTACGAAAGTCTGCGCCAGCAGATCCTGCGTCGCGACGACTGGAGATGTCAATCCTGTGGCACGATGTCGAATCTTGAGGTGCACCACAGAGAGTTCCGCAGGCAATTCGCGAGAAGACACAGAAGAAAACTTGATGGGCTTCCTGGCGCGATGCAGAAGAAAGAGCTGGCCTTTGGGAAAAAGATCCGGGAGCGCATCTACATCATCTACTCGCTGCATTCGTTGCGGGCGACGACGGCGACATTGCGCTGGATTCCAGCGTGGCCATCGAGTCCGTCCATGACCTTTTCGACCACAACCACATCACCACAATGCAGATTTACGACAAGCGGCGGCGCTCCATGCGCGACTCCGCCTCGCACAAAGTGCCGATATGGCGGGTCTCGATTCGCGTGACAGGCTTACAACTTAGATTTCAAATGAGATCTACCTCATTTAATGTGTGATCGGTATTGGGCGAATGGTAGAACATCATGATCTTTGACGATCCGACTCGTACCCGGCTTTCCTTCAGTCTGTACCTCATCGCCGCCGGCGAAACCAGGATGTTTCTTGATGTTTCTCAACCACGCCGCCGCTCTGCCTTCGGCCTCCGCCAATTGTTGAGGAGACATTGTCCGGCCGATGGTTTTCTTCCCTTCTTCGATTTGTTCAAGCATCGGGGCCGCCTTCTTCTCTGCGAGCAGGTACCACATGTATGCGGAAACGGAGGCGGGTTGGAAGCCCGCGATTTTTCCATCTTCATGGTTCTGAACATCTTTGATCTGACTAAAATGCTCGGCCAGGCGAAGTTGTGCACAGGGGTCACCGGCCTCGGCGGCTTCGATGATCACAGAGAATGGGTTGCTTCCTCCGTTAGCGGTGCCTCGTGGCTGGGCTTGCGAGTGGTTCATGGTTAGGTAGAGCAACTCGGTGCGGCTGGAGACACCCAGCTTGTCAAAGATACGAAACAAGTAGTTCTTGACCGTATGCGGGCTGAGATCGAGAGCGAGAGCAATTTCGCGGTTCGACATGCCCCCGGCCAGGTGCTGGATGACCTGGCGTTCGCGCTCGGAAAGCAGTTCGATCCCCTGGTGATTGGTGGCGTGGACGCGCGGTAAGTTGGCAAGTGCTTCGAGCGCCTGATCCAGATCGACGCTCCGCGCCCAGATCTGTCCTTCATGAACACTGCGAATGCATTTGCAAAGGCTTTCCAGTCGCTCTTGCTTGGAAAAAATACCCTTCGCGCCGGCGCGAAAGCACTCCAGAACTTCCTGTGGCTTGGACGAGTCCAGCAAGATGACGCCCTTGATCTGAGGCCGGAGCGCACGCATCTCCCGCAACACATGGGTGCCGCGGCCAGGCTGGTCGTCCAAATTATGACCGATGACCACGACATCGATGGGCACGCGAGCGATGGCCGCCAACAACTCCTCCGAATTCGAGGTCTCGGCCACGACCTGCAGACCGCGATCATTGCGCAGAGCGTCGGCCAAGAGCTGGGTATGTATTCGCGTGCTGTCGGCAACTACGACACTGACAAAGTCCGAGCCCAATCCTGCATGGGATGGCATCGGGCCTCCTGATATTTAGTTGTACGAACTGGAAGGGGGGAATTAGAAAACGTTCCGTTCGTCAATACTGTGGCCTCGGGGGAGGAGAAAATTAAGGCAAAGAAGCCGACCACAGTCTCTTGCTACAGTCGAGAATATAACACTAAACTCACGAACCGGCAAGCAAGGACTTGCACCCCAATGCAAAAAAATGCGCTGGTCGTCGCAGCCTGTGCTGCAGTTTGACCGATGGGCACGACCATGCAGGATCAACTCTAGTACCGGCTTCGATGTAGCCGCTGCTTATACATCAGGATTTCTAGTATAAAGGTAATAGTATCAATAAGATAGAATCTATCTTCTCGAAGGATTGATTGTCGCCGGGAGCGAACGGTTCGACCCCCGCAGGTGCATATACCACGGCTGTGCCAAAGAATAACGTCTCCAGCCTTATAGCTTGGTCATGAGAAGGTCGGCCCGTGCATAGATAGGGTTGGTATGTTCTAGGAAGTTCTACCACTTGCACGTTCTTGCAAGTGACCATAAGGTTGGGCAACAAGTAACTCCCCCCTAGTAGTTCGTGATGTTACTTCCCCCGAAGGCGTTGACGAGATTTCCTGTGTGATCCAGACGGACCCATTGCAATGGGACCCAGAGGGCGAAGCTATGAGTACTCCCAATCAGAGCTACGAAGTGGATAGCGGGCTGACCCAATTGGCATCGCAGGATGCGCTACGCTGGTACGCGCTGCACACCAAAGCGCGCCACGAAAAAGCGATCGAGCGCCGATTACGCGATCAAGGCATGGAGACGTTCGTGCCGACTACGACGCAAGTGCATCGCTGGAGCGATCGCAAGAAAAAAGTAGAAGTGCCGCTGTTTAGTTGCTATGTGTTCATCCGCAGCGCTTTGAGCGCGGAAGACCGGACGCGCGTGTACCAGGTGGACAGTGTGCACGGTTTTGTGGGGACGCGCGGTTCGAGCCTGCCGATTCCCGATGAACAGATCGAAAGCATCCAGAAAGTTCTCACCCAAACTGCGCCCTGGCGCTCGTACCCCTTTCTCAAGGTCGGGCAGCGGGTCCGGGTGCGCGGCGGAGCGATGGACGGTGTGGAAGGCGTGTTCCTGTCGGAGAACGGCGATCACAGCCTGATTATCTCCATCGATGCGATTCAAAGATCGATGGCCGTGCGAATTGATGGATACGAGGTCGAGCCCGTCTGAAAACTGGTTGCAGTCCGCAAATTAACCAGTCTCCTGGTAAGCAATCCGAGATTTTCCTTATAAGCTGTAACTCTTAAACATGTACCAAGCAGAAATCGAGCGAATCAACGAAGAGCTGTATTTCATTGCGGCCAGCCCCGCCACACGCCGGCTGCGAATGCAAGCGGAATTACTCTCGCAGACCGACGTGCCGGTGCTGATTACCGGAGAGGCGGGGAGCGGGAAGACGACAGCTGCCCAGTTAATCCATTCGCTTTCGATTCGGTCCGGCTTCCCCTTCATGCGGGTCAAGTGCGCGGTGCTCACCTCCGACCTGCTGGAGAATGAACTGTTCGGTTATGAGCACACGTCCGCCAACGGGCGGCCGGAATCGACGCCAGGGAAATTCGAGCAGTGTGCCAAGGGAACGATCTTGCTGGACGAATTCGATGCCATGCCGGATGCGGTGCAACGGCGGCTTCTGAAACTGCTGGAAACGGGAGAGTTTGTCCGCTGCGGCAGCCACAGCCCGATCCGGGCCGATGTGCGCATCATTGCTGCCACGTGCGGCGATCTGGAGTTGGCAGCGGCAGAGAAGAGAGTTCAGGAAGAGCTGTTTTACCGCTTGAGCGTTTTCGAATTGCGCGTGCCACCCCTGCGGGAGCGGCACGAGGAAATCCCGCTGCTGCTCGGGCACCTGATGAACCGGCTGACCCGGCGCTATGGCGTGCCCGCCCCGCACTTTTCCAGCGTGTTGCTGGATGCATGCCAGCAGTATGCGTGGCCCGGCAACCTGCGCGAGTTGGAGAACTTCGCCAAGCGTTTCCTGGCGCACGACGATGAGGGCGCGGCGTTGCAAGAATTGCAGTCGTGTCCCGATTACGCGTCCGCGGGTAAGGGTGAGAACAGGAACGGGAACGGGCACGCGAAAAGCAACGGTCAGCCTTCGAGCCTGCACACATCGGAAGAAAAGTCGTCTCTGAAATCGCTGGTAAGAAACGCAAAAGGGGAAGCCGAGCGCGGTGCGATTGCCCTCGCACTCGAACAGACGCACTGGAACCGGAAGGCGGCAGCCCGTTTACTGAATGTCAGCTATCGTTCGCTGCTTTATAAGATCCAGGAGTACCACCTCGCGCCGCCGGAAGAGTCTGCACAACTTTTTGCCGACGACGTTATGCGGCAGGCGAAGTAGCGCTGTCATTGAGGCGACTACGATTGAACTAGGTGGCACTGAGCAGTTATGATTGAACGATTTCCGATTGAACCGAGGAACGGCTGAGAGGTTTTGCTTATGACGCGACCCACGACGGCCCATCGAATCATGTCGGTCCTGACGCTTCTGGTGCTGGTTTCCATCGGAGCGTTTGCGCAATCCGACTCTGCATCGCGACCCCCCGCGCCCCCCGCCGCCGATAAGCAAGCCGGTGGGAAGCCAGGGGAAGGCTCGCGGGCCACACATTCGGATAGTTCCTACGTGATCGGTGCCAACGATGTCCTAGCAATCAATGTGTGGAAAGAACCTGACATCTCGCGTTCCGTTCCCGTTCGTTCCGATGGAAAGATTTCTTTGCCATTAGTCGGGGAGTTGCAGGCGGGTGGTCAGACGCCACAGCAACTGGAACAAGAGATCACCAAGCGCCTGCAGAGCTATATTTCTGAGCCTGAAGTCACCGTTATCGTGCAGGACAGCAAGAGCCAGAAGATCAATATTATGGGTATGGTCGCTCGACCGGGCGCCTACCTATTGACGAGCTCGACCACAGTGCTCGATGCCATTGCGATGGCTGGGGGGTTCAAAGACTTCGCGAAGCAGAGATCGATTTACGTTTTACGGCAGAATGCGGACGGCACCCAGCAGCGGCTTTCGTTTAACTATAAAGAAGTGATTAAGGGCAAGAATCCGGAGCAAAACATCCGCCTGCAAGCTGGCGATACGGTGGTGGTTCCGTAGTCGTGGTTATGAGTATTCGACGCTGTTTGATTCTCGGTTGGATGGTGGCTGGGTTGCAGGTTCTCGCAACAGGGCAGAACCCGCCTCCGCAGAACGCACCGGTCCAGAATTCCGGCGACGATGGCACCAGAACGGCTCCGGCCGCCGCACTCTCGGCCATAGCAGGTATGCAGCCCGAAGGCGGCACAGAGGACGCGAGCAGCGGTCTGCCCCAGATACCAGCGCTGCTTGGGGGAGCTGGAATATCTTCGGCCTTCATCTCCGAGTTGGAAAGATCGAACTATCTGCGAGGCGGGGTGAACGTGGGCGCGGTCTATGATTCCAATCCGCTACTGGCTCAAAGCGGGGCGGAAAGCAATACCAGCGAGACGATCTTTCCTAACATCATGATTGATAAAACCTCCTCTCGAATGCGCTGGACGCTAGGATACGCCGGCGGCCTCACCGTGAATCAGAAGTTCACGAACCAAAATCAGGGATCGCATAAGTTGAATTTCGATTCCCAGTACCGGCTGAGTCCTCACGTGAATTTGCGAGTGGCAGAGAGCTTTTACTTGACCACGGGATTGTTTGACGCGGGCAATGACACTGAAGCTATCGCGAGCTCAGGTGGACCGAACGCCAGTCTGATCACTCCCTTGGCCACGCAAAGATCCAATAACACAACGGTAGAGACGAACTATCACTTTGCCTTGAATGATTTGATCGGGGCCAGTGGATCATTCTTTGATTCGCATTTCAGCAGTGTCGCCGGGGAAGCACAGTTGGCGAATACGCAAACCGAGGTAGGGTCCGCCTTCTGGCTGCACCAGATTTTTCATGGAGACTGGGGCGGCGCAGCCTATCGTTTTGAAAGGATCACCTTCAACCCCGGCAGCGGCGAAACCCGGATCCATAGTTTGTTCGCCGTGAATACATTTAGCCTTTCGAAGCAATTCACGCTGACTGGTTTCGTTGGCCCGCAGTACTCGGAAAGCCAGGGCTTGTTCCCCGGTGCGCTGCAGTCGACGCAAACGAGTGACTGGTCGGTGGGCGGTGGAGTGGAGGGCGGCTGGAGGAATCAGCATACCAGCGCGTCCGCCGGATATTCACGGACCATCAGCGACGGCGGCGGTGTTTTGGGTTCGGTGCGTTTACAGGCCGTTTACGGCAACTTCCGACGCCAATTGACTCCGGCATGGGCGGCTACCCTCACTGCCATTTACGGAACGAACCAATCGCTGATTGTACCTTTCACGAGCAGTGCGGGTTCCGCTAATCTAACTTCGGTAGGCGTCTCGCTGGAGCGTAACGTCGGGAAGAGCCTCGGGCTCCGGATGGGCTACACTCACGATTTTCAAGAGCAGTTTGGAGTGCCGGGTCCAACTCAACCTAGCCCGGCCCAGACGCTCAATGCGAATCGGAATCGATTTTTTGTGACGCTCTCGTATCAGTGGGCAAAACCTTTAGGAATGTAATCATGGAAGAAGAACTGCAAGAATCAAACGGGCTACCGGATCTTGCGGAGATCAAGGGAATCGTCCGCCGTCGGCGGTGGCAATTTCTGGTACCCTTTTTTTGCGGCTGGGTGCTAGTGTGGGGAGCCAGCTGGCTGATCCCATCGACCTACCGGTCGGGCACCCTCATTCTGGTTGAGCAGCCTTCCGTGCCGGAGAAATATGTTGTCTCGAACGTCGATACCGACATTCAGCATCAACTGAACAGCATCACGCAGCAAATCCTGAGCCGCACCCGACTTCGCCGCATCATTGACTCTCTCGGTCTCTACGCCGAGGAGAGGAAGCACAAGAACCCGGACGATCTGGTGGAGAACATGAGGAAGGACATAGAGATCGAACTGTCGCGCGGCGACGACAGGAAGCTCTCCGCCTTCAATATCTATTATACGAATCCCGATCGGAAGATGGCGCAGCTGGCCACGGCCGAGCTCGCGAATCTCTTCATCACGGAAAACCTGGAGCAGCGGCAAGAGCATTCCGAGAACACGACCAAGTTCCTCGAAGATCAGCTCGATCAGGCGCGCGCCAAACTCGCGGCACAAGAAGCGAAATTGCGTGTGTTCAAAGATCAGCACCTGGGCGAGTTGCCCACCCAGACCCAGAGCAATCTGCAGATCTTGAGCGGTCTTCAGAATCAGGTGCAAGCGAACGAAGATGCGCTGAATCGCGCCAAGCAGCAAAATACCTATCTGGAATCACTGATCAATCAATATCGCGCCATGGACACTAGTTCGAAGCCAAGCGGTGGTGGCTCAGTCGGGCTGGCCGAAATTGACAAAGAGCTGGATCAACTGAAGGCGCAGCTGGCGGATTTGACTTCTCACTACACCGATAAACATCCCGATGTCCGCAAAACCAAAGAGCAAATTGCCCGGACCGAGAAGATGCGCGAACAGATCATCGCTGACATGAACAGTCGAGCGAATAATTCCACTCCGCAACCGGCCGCCCCATCCGCCCTTGATCCGAAAAGCGCGCCGCTACTGGAGCTGGAAAGCCAGTTGAAGGCCAATCGCCTCGAGATCGCGAACCGCGAAGCGGAAATCAAAGACGAGCAAAACAAGGTCAGCCAATACCAGGCACGGCTCAATATGGCCCCGGTGATGGAACAGCAGTTCGCGGACATCACGCGCGACTATGACCAGTCGAAGACTGATTACGAATCGCTGCTGGCCAAAAAGAACCAGTCGGAAATGTCAACCGACCTGGAGAAAACGCAACAGGGCGAGCGTTTCCGCATGTTGGATCCGCCGAATCTTCCGACGAGACCCTACAAGCCAAACCGTCTGCTGTTTTGCAGTGCGGGGTTGGTGGTGGGCCTTGTTCTCGGCGGGGGTTTCGCCTTCGGCCAGGAAAAGCTGAGCGGTAAACTCTACAGCGAGCGCGAGATCAAGAAGTTGGTCCCCTTCGATGTGATCGCGGAAATTCCGCCGATCGAGAGCTTGGAAGAACAGTCGTCCCACCGGCGCGGTGCGTGGATCGCGGCCGCGGCGGCAGTGGTGATTGTGGGTTTCATCCTGTTAGGATCGGCAGTAACGTATTTGTACGGCTAGAACCCATGTACAAGAGCTTCTACAAGCTGCAGCGAAACCCGTTCGAGATCACGCCGGATCCGTCGTTTTTGTTTCCGACAACACGGCACAACGAAGCCCTCGCTTCGTTGTACTACGGGGTGACGGGGCACCGGGGATTTGTAGTTCTGACGGGCGAGGTGGGCACGGGGAAGACGCTTATTCTGCGCTCATTGCTGGCTTTGCTGCAGCGCCGTGATATTGCCTTCGCTCTCATATTCAATCCGACGCTCTCGCCAATTGAGTTCATTCGGTATATCGCCAGCGATTTCGGATTGCCGGTCGCGGGCAAGGCTAAAGACGAGCTGATCCACGCACTGAACGGCTTCCTCGTGCAGCGATATCAGAAGGGATTGACGACGATTCTGGTGGTAGACGAGGCTCACCACCTGTCGCAGGAAATCCTGGAAGAGATTCGGCTTTTGAGCAACCTGGAAACGTCGCAGCGAAAGTTGTTGCAGATCGTGCTGGTGGGCCAGCCGGAACTCGATCAGAAACTCGATTCCCATGAACTCCGACAGCTAAAACAACGGATCGCGCTGCGTTGCCATCTCGACTCGCTCAATCCGAATGAAACCAGGGCATACATCAGCCGCCGTCTTAAGATTGCGGGAGCACCTGCAGCCGACGGGATTTTTTCCGAGCCTGCGATCGAGTCTGTGTTCCGCCATTCGCGCGGAATTCCGCGGCTGATCAACACCATCTGCGAGAACGCTCTGCTCTCTGGCTACGCCAAAGACGCGGCTACGATTACACCCGACATCATTGACGGTGTCGCACGGGATTTGCGGCTCGGGGTGATGGCATTGGAACCGAGAAACAGTGCCGATGTACGGCTGTCGGAAGAAGTGGAGCAGCGCGAGCTCCTGCTGGCCGTCAAGACGCTTCTCGAAGTGCGTGAACGCATACAGGGATCCGGAACGAAGGGCCGGCTGCAATAGGCAAGGTTACTTCCAAATGAGCTATATATTTGAAGCGTTGCAGCGAGCGGAGGCCGAGCGGGTAGGCGGAAGCCTACCAAACGACGCCGATTCGGTTGCGGATCTCCTGCAAAAGGTTGAAGAGGAAATCGATCTCAAGCAATCTCTTTCGGAATTGCCGCCGGCCGCAAGGGCGCCGGTGGCGAAACCGGAGTCTCCAAGGGAAGATTCTTTTGCCGCCGCGAAAGTGCTCTTGCCAGCGTTGACGGCAGATTCCCGGCTGGTGTGTTTGACCGATCAGGGTAGCTTGGCGGCGGAAAAGTTTCGTGTGCTGGGGTTGAAGCTGCGACATATGCGCGAACGGCGCAAGCTCAGACGCATCGCGATTACCAGCAGCATCCCATCAGAAGGAAAGAGTCTGGTCGCAGCCAACCTCGCGCTCAATCAGTCCCGGAGCAAAGTTCTCAGCGCCGTACTTATCGATGGCGACCTGCGGCGACCGGAGTTAGGAAGGCGTTTCGGTTTTAATAGAAACCTGGCGGGACTCAGCGAGGTTCTTCGTGGAGAGCGCCAGCTCTCTGAAGTTGTGTACAAGCTCAAGGGCTCGGGTCTCTTTTTCATTCCTGCAGGCGTGACCCCCGAGAATCCAATTGAGCTCATGCAATCGGGCCGGCTCCAGCAGTTACTCGAACAACTCGACACATTTTTCGATTGGATTATTATCGACACCCCTCCCATACGTCCTCTGGCAGATACAGCGGTCTGGATGAAGCTGGCCGATGGAGTGCTACTTGTAACGCGTGAGGGTGTGTGCGAAAAGAAGGAGCTCGAGCGGACGGTAGAGGTCATCGACCGTTCGACGGTGCTGGGCGTGGTTGTAAACAGTTGCAGCAGCAACGAGCAGAAGTATTACTATGCACGATACGGCTCGGCGGCGAACGATGGGGAGTCTTCCTCACCCGCAGCCGAAAACTGAAACTTAGCTTCTTCTTCCCCTGAACGCAATCTCCCCCATTTAACTCAATCTGTCAGTAAAGCTACGGTGGTCGTGTTTCCATCCGTAGCCCGAGGAGAAGAATTCGTGTCGACCACATCGACAAAACCGCAATCCGCGAAAGGCTTGTCTCAACCGCAGAACGGATTGGACCTAAAGGAAGTCCTCGCCGAAGAGGTTTTCCGCCGGATGATCTCGCTGGAACGGAAGCGCAGCGAGCGCACGCAGCGTCCATTTGTCCTGTTTCTCATGGACACGGGGCGTACTCAGCCGACGGAAAAGAATGGCCAGATTCTGCTCGACATTCTTTCCGCGCTACAGACCGCCACGCGCGAAACCGACATCATGGGTTGGCACGAGACGAACTCTGTCGTTGGAGTGATGTTCACGGAAATTGCGCTGGAAAACAATCTCATTCTCAGTACCGTCCTTGGCCGGATCAGCGATGTCCTTCGCCCAAGGCTTACGAGCGAAGAGTTCAGCCAGATCAAGTTCTCGTTTCATTTGTTCCCGGAGAAGTGGGACCCGAACAATCCGGAGCGTCAAAGTAATCCGACTCTCTATCCCGATCTGAACAAGCGCGACGGAACTAACCGCTTCGGCCGGACCATCAAACGAGGAATGGATATTCTCGGCAGTCTGTTGCTGCTAGTGCTGCTTTCTCCCGTGTTTTTCTTCATCGCTGCAACGATCAAGCTGACTTCCAAAGGACCGATTTTATTTCGGCAACAGCGCATTGGAGAACACGGAATTCCTTTTACGTTCCTGAAGTTTCGCACGATGTACATCAACAACGATTGCAGCCAACACAAGGAATACGTTCGCCAGTTGATTGCTGGTCAGGCGGTAAAACACCCCACGAAAGGGACGGGCGAAGCTGTTTTCAAGCTGACCAACGATTCGCGGATTACTCCAGTGGGAAGCTTCTTGCGACGGACCAGCTTGGACGAATTGCCGCAATTCATCAATGTGCTGCGCGGTGAAATGTCGTTAGTCGGCCCGCGTCCCGCGCTGGCCTACGAGGTGGAGTCCTATGCTACCTGGCACCGGCGCCGGCTGCTCGAGGCAAAGCCAGGAATCACGGGGCTATGGCAGGTGTACGGGCGCAGCCGCGTGGGATTTGATGACATGGTCCGCCTGGATTTGCGCTATGCACGACATTGTTCTCCCTGGCTCGACTTGAAGATTCTCTTGCAGACTCCAAGAGCGGTCATCGAAGGGAACGGCGCAATTTAATCGTCCCCTCCTCCCCCTTTTGCCCAGTCCCCCTTTTTCGCATTGTCGTCCATATTAATCGACCTTTTCCTTCCTTCCGGGATCGAAAAGGGTGTTTCTTGAGGAAGGAATCCTATGCTTAGATTTGGTGTGATTGGTTATGGCTATTGGGGGCCGAACATCGTTCGGAATCTCCGAAGCCTTGAAGGCTGCCAGGTCGCGGGAATCTGTGATCAGAGTCCCGCCGCCCGGAAGCGGATCCAGTCGGCAAATCCCGGGATACCGGTCTATTCCGACTATAACGAACTCGTGAATTCGCCGGACGTGGATGCCATCGCGGTGATCACCCCCGTCTGGACGCATTTCGAACTGGCCAAAGCCGCGCTAGAGAACGGCAAGCATGTGTTTGTCGAAAAACCGTTCACCAGCAATGTGGCGCAGGCCGAAGAACTCATCAATCTCGCTGAACAGAAGAACCTCAAGATCATGGTGGATCATACCTTTCTGTTTACAGGAGCGGTGCGCAAAATCCGCAAACTTATCCATGAGGACGTGTTAGGCAAGCTCTACTATTACGATTCAACCAGAGTCAACCTTGGTCTATTTCAGCATGACTGCAATGTGGTCTGGGACTTGGCCCCACACGATCTGTCCATCATGAATGACTTGCTTGACGAAGATGCCGAGGCCATCTCAGCCACCGGGCAGACGCACTTGAATGGGCATGAAGATATCGCTTTCATCACCGCGTACTTTCCGGGAAAGATGATTGGGCACATCAATGTGAACTGGCTCTCGCCAGTCAAAGTGCGCACAACGCTGATTGGCGGTGAAAAGAAAATGTTGGTCTGGAATGACCTTGAAGCTGACGAGAAGCTGCGGATCTACGACAAGGGCGTGGACGTGAAAAGCCAGGAAGGTGTGTACAACCTGCTGGTTAGTTACCGCTCGGGCGACATGTGGGCGCCGCAGGTTGAGCAGGTCGAAGCGCTAAAGTCGGAATTAAACTACTTCGCTGAGTGCATTTCCAATGACCAGAATCCTCTTAACGACGGTCTCGCGGGCTTGAAGGTTATCAAAATGCTTGAGGCCGCGAGCGAATCCCTGGCCAGACGAGGAGCGGTGGTTTACCTATGAACGAATATGTCTGTATAAGTCCCGATGTGAAACTTGGCAAGGGTGTAACGCTTTCTAAGTTTATCAACCTTTATGGTTGTGAAGTAGGGGACGAAACCAAAATTGGACCATTTGTTGAGATCCAGAAGAACGCAAAGGTTGGTTGTCGATGCAAGATCTCAAGTCACACATTCATCTGCGAAGGTGTGACCATTGAGGAAGGTGTATTTGTCGGACATGGAGTCACATTTATCAACGATAGATATCCACGTGCGACGACCGAGACGGGCAGTCTGCAGACAGAACGCGACTGGCAGCTAGAGCATACTCTCGTGAAGAAGGGTGCTTCTGTTGGTTCAGGGGCAACTATTCTCTCCAATGTAATAATCGGCGAGAACGCAATTGTCGGTGCAGGCAGTGTTGTGACCAGAAATGTTCCCGCTAACGCAATCGTAGCTGGAAATCCGGCACGAATCATCCGGTATGTTAACAACGAACTAATTGATCAACTAAAGGTGACCAAATGAATGATACAAGAAAGATCATGTTTTTGGACTTGGTGACGCCGCATGTGCAACTAGAAGAGGAACTGGTTGAGATGTTTCGAACCAGTCTGCGGACTGCCAGCTTTGTCGGCGGGCCGATGGTCGAGGGCTTCGAGCGTGAGTTCGCAAACTTTTGCGAAGCGAAGTACTGCATCGGCGTCAGCAGCGGTACGGACGCGGTACGCTTTGCCCTCATGGCTGCTGGAGTGCGTGTGGGGGATAGTGTGGTTACGGTTCCGCACACGTTCATCGCGACCACGGAAGCAATTTCCCAGGCAGGAGCGGTTCCGGAATTCGTGGATATCGACGAACAGACCTACACGATGGATCCGGAAAAGCTCCGCTATTTTCTCGAAAGAGATTGCACCCTCGACGTCGCTACCGGTAGGCCAGTGTCACGAAGGACAGGGCGGACTGTGTCCGCAGTCGTTCCTGTTCACATTTATGGGCACACGGCAGACATGGATGCGATCAATGAGGTCGCGAAAAAATACAAGCTCGCCGTTATCGAGGACGCTTGCCAGGCCCATGGTGCCCAGTACTTTTCCCAGCGCGAAAAAACGTGGAAAAAGGCGGGCTCCCTGGGAGGTGCGGCTGCTTTTAGCTTCTACCCGGGAAAGAATTTGGGGGCTTGTGGCGAAGCTGGTGCAGTGACTACGAATGACGAGAAGATGGCGCAGACCATTCGCATGCTCCGCGACCACGGGCAAGCGAAGAAGTACTACCATTCAATCGAAGGTTACAATGGCCGCCTCGACGCGATTCAGGCCGGCATACTCCGCACGAAGCTGGCTCATCTGGCTGATTGGAACGCAAAAAGGCGGGAAGCGGCGAGCCGCTACCGCGAAATCTTTGGCGCGGGATCAGAGGAAATCACTGTTCCTTATGAAGCTCCGTGGGCGCAGGCCGTGTATCACCTTTACGTGATACGCACCAAGAACCGCGATCAACTTCGGAGTTATCTCGCGGAAATGGGTATCGACACCGGTATTCACTACCCGATCCCGCTTCACTTGCAGGAGGCATATAAGGACCTTGGATATGGAAACGGGGATTTCCCGGTCACTGAAAGTATCGCCAAGGAAATCATTTCTTTGCCTATGTTCCCCACTTTAGATGCCGAGCAGCAATGTCGGGTGGCTAGCGAAGTCATGAACTTCGTGTCCATGGCTGTAGTCTAGTCGGATCTCCTTTTCCATCAGCAACTCTTATGTGCGGCATAGCCGGATTTCTTAACCTCGATGGTCGGCCTGCGGATGGTTTTCTCCTGGAGAAAATGATCCGCATGCTCGACTACCGTGGTCCCGACGGTACGGGCGCTTACGTGGACGGGCCCGTTGGGTTGGCCCATAACCGGCTCAGCATCATCGATATTGCCGGCGGTCATCAACCCATGCAGTGTGATGAAGGTGCGTTCTGGATAACTTTCAACGGGGAAATCTTCAACTTCATCGAACTGCGTGACGAACTAATAAAGAAAGGTCACAGGTTTTCCACCCGGTCCGACACCGAAGTCATCCTGCGGCTTTATCAAGAATACGGTCCTGACTGCGTCCATCACATGAACGGGCAGTGGGCCTTCGCCATCTGGGACACGAAAAGACGGAGAATGTTTCTTTCGCGCGACCGGGTCGGGGTCAGACCGCTGTTCTACACCACCGCCGGGCGTAGCTTTGTCTTCGGCTCGGAGCTCAAGGCCGTATTGGCGCACCCATGCGTCGATCGGGACATCGATATACGCGCGCTTGGCCAGGTTTTTACCTTCTGGTTTCCACTGGCACCTCGCACGGTTTTCAAGAACATCCTCGAGCTCCCGCCCGGTCATTCTTTGATTATCGAGGACGGGGTGGTCAGCCTTCGTCGGTATTGGCAGCTGGATTTTGCCGCGGCGGATGCCGCCACACTCGTTTCTCCGAAGGATGAAAAAAGGTACGAGACCGATTTGTGCGATCTGTTGCTCGATGCGACGCGGATCAGGCTGCGGGCTGACGTTCCGGTCGGTTCTTACCTGAGCGGTGGCTTGGACTCGTCAATCATTTCCGCTCTCGCGCAGAAGTTCGTTGGTTCCTCGCTGTGCACCTTTTCGGTCGCTTTCGACGATCCCACATTGGATGAAAGCAGTTATCAACAAGAAGTTGTCCGGAGTTTGGGTACTAAACACAAGACGATCCGGTGTTCAACCGCGGACATAGGTGAGGTCTTCCCCGATGTGATTTGGCATTCGGAGCGCCCGATCTTGCGAACTGCGCCAGCACCTCTATTTCTGCTGTCCAAGCTGGTCCGCGACAGCGGTTTCAAGGTCGTGCTGACCGGCGAGGGCTCGGACGAATTCCTGGGCGGGTATGACATCTATAAGGAAGCGAAGATCAGGGCGTTTGTGGCGGCACAAATGGATTCAAAGCGTCGCCCTCTTTTGCTGAAGAGGCTTTATCCGTATCTTCAAGGCATTCAGAAACAGTCGCCGGCGTACCTCCAAGCTTTTTTCCATGCCACACCTGAAGATGTAGCCGGTCCATTCTTTTCGCACGTGCCGCGTTGGGAGCTAACCGCACGGACGCAGGTGTTCTTCTCTGCCCGGGTACGTGAAGAATTGCAGAAGCGCGATGGCTATGCCGACCTGCAAGAACTCTTGCCAGACGGGTTCTTAAAGTGGGGAACGTTTTCTCGGGGTCAGTATCTCGAATCAGCTTTTCTTCTGCCCAACTACCTGCTGTCTTCCCAAGGTGATCGTGTCGCTATGGCGCATTCGGTGGAGGGCAGATATCCCTTTCTTGATCACCGGATCGTGCAACTCTCGTCGACATTGCCTCCGCGGCTCAAGATGAAAGTTTTGAATGAGAAGTATCTTCTGAAACAAGTCTTCGGGGACATGGTGCCTGCATCCGTCAGGAACCGACCGAAACAGCCCTATCGGGCTCCTGATGCAATCAGCTTTTTTGACTCCACCACAGGGGAAGCGCGACATGCTTACGTCGAGGAACTACTGTCTTCGGATTGTATCCGCGCTCACGGCATCTTCGATCCCGAGCCGGTACAAAAGCTGGTCGCAAAAGCCAGAGCGGGAAGAGCTTCCAGTTTTGTCGACAACGCAGCTTTGGTAGGGATTCTGTCCACGCAGCTTTTGATTGATCAATTTGTTGTGCATTTCGAGGAGAGGTCTACACATGCAGCAGCTCGAGCAGGAAGTACGCCAGTTTATAATTGATAATTTCGTGTTTGAAAATGGCAACGGCAGTTTCTCCAACGAGGATTCGTTCCTCGAGACCGGCCTCGTGGATTCCATGAGCATTATGACGCTTGTGGAGTTTGTGAAAGAAAAGTACGCCATATCCATTGAGGATGAGGAATTGGTGCCCGACCACTGGGACTCGGTGAGCCGGATCGCCAGTTTTGTTCAGTCCAGACGCGGCCTGGTCGAGGCCTCGCAGCAAAACGTGGCCGACGGCGCGTAACGAGTGACTGAGCTGAATGTATCATTGGAGGTTCAAAAGTGAAGACAAGCCTATCTAAGTTCTCCCCGAATGTGCTCGATATCGACTGCGCCAAAGTGACTGCGGTACTCGAAGAGTCAATCCGAGAGATCGTCTTTCACCGTCTGCGCAAGAAGGGCGCTGTGGTTGGCCTCTCCGGCGGCATCGACAGCAGTGTGACTGCAGCGATCTGCGGTCGGGCATTGGGAAAAGATCGAGTCTTTGGCATCATGATGCCGGAAAATGATTCTTCCGGCGATAGTCTGAACTTAGCACGACTCCTTGCGGACGTACTCGGGATCAAGACTACGGTTGAAGACATTGGCCCTACACTCGAGGTCTTGGGCTGCTACCAACGCAGGGACGATGCGATCCGAAAAGTGATCCCAGAATATGGTCACGGGTGGAAGAGCAAGATCGTCCTACCGAATCTTGTGGAGAGCTCGCAGTATGCCATCTATTCGGTCGTGGCCCAGTCGCCCTCCGGCGAGATGAAGAAGGTGCGGCTCACGGCGGAAGCGTATTTGGAAGTGGTCGCCGCCACCAACTTCAAGCAGCGCATCCGGAAGACTCTGGAGTACCACCATGCGGAGCGCCTATGGTACGCGGTGGCCGGGACGCCGAACCGCCAGGAATATGCCCAGGGTTTTTTCGTGAAGAATGGCGACGGCTCGGCCGATTTCAAACCGATTGCCCACCTCTATAAGACGCAAGTCTACCAGCTAGGGGGATATTTAGGAGTGCCAGAAGAGATTCTGCGTCGGCCGCCGACCACCGATACGTATTCACTCGAACAATCGCAGGAGGAGTTCTATTTTGCTCTTCCTTTGGATCAGATGGATCTCTGCCTCTACGGAAAGAATAATGGGGTGGCACCGGACGAGGTGGCTACAGCCGTCGGACTGTCCACTGAGAAGGTTCAACGTGTTTTCGCCATGATCGATTCCAAGCTACACTCCACGCGCTATCTCCACCTTCCGCCGCAGCTCATTGAACCGGTTAGTGAAGTTGATGTAACCCATTAAGGCTCGCTTCAACGCCGCGTCTTCACCCGGCACCCCAAAAAGTAAACAGCTGCAGATAGGCAATAGGTAAGTGATTCTCGCCGTTCGTAGTCCAGAGACTATCATCTCTTGCTCACCACAAGCCGGTGTGTGCCAATGCTGATGCCTTCGATCGATCGCCTGGCGACTGTTCACTTGTTCCACCCCGTAAGACGAATGTTTGCCGCATCCAGACAACCGGGAATCCCAATACTCATGTACCACAGCATTTCCGAAGAGCCCGCCACTGCAAATCACCCATACTTCCTTACAAATTCATGTCCTCGGGTCTTTGCAGAGCACATGCGTTTCCTACACGAGAATGGTTACGAAACCGTGAGCTTAACAGAAACTATTCGCTGCTTAAAAGCAGGGCAAACTTCTCCGAAGAGTGTCGTGCTCACATTTGACGACGGGTATGATGATTTCTATACGAATGCGTATCCAGTTATGAGCCTCTATGGCTTTAATGCAACAGTTTTTCTTCCGACGGATTACATAGGCAACGAACCGCGGAGCTTCAATAATAAGCGATGCCTTACTTGGAACCAAGTTCGAGAGCTGCATCGAGCGGGAGTGACATTCGGTTCACACACCGTGACTCATCCCCAGCTCAGATCCGTTGCGCAGCGCGACCTCGCCTATGAGGTGAGGCACTCCAAAGAAACCCTTGAAAATGAGCTCGATTCCAAGATTGAGTCGTTTTGCTATCCGTATGCCTTTCCCGAGCATGATGTCCGATTCAGGCTCGCCCTTAGGTCCCAACTGGAGGAGTCCGGCTATAAGCATGGCGTTTGTACAATTCTGGGCGTTGCCCGCAAAGGCGATGACACGTTTTTCTTAAAACGCCTGCCGGTTAACTCATGCGACGATTATCGTTTCCTGCGTGCAAAACTCGAGGGGGGCTATGACTGGCTTCATAGATTTCAATACGCGGCCAAGTGGGCCAAGGGAAGACTCAAATGGAATCACAGCAATTGATCGGTGAATTAGGGCGCATATGATCAACTTTCTAGACTCATTCAGCTGGAAGAATAGAACGGGGCGGGGTATCTGATGTGCGGAATCTGTGGAGTCTTCGACTTTAAGGGTGAGATCGTCCAAAGGGACCTCATCCTTGAGATGAGCAATGCCATTCGTCACCGTGGACCCGATGGCGAGGGGCAATACGTGTGCAATCAAGTTGGCTTAGGACATCGCCGTCTCAGCATCATCGATTTGCAAGGCGGTGATCAGCCAATCACGAACGAGGACGACAGTGCATGCATCATCTTCAATGGCGAAATCTATAACTTCGTCGAACTGCGCGATGAACTCAAAAAACGAGGCCATATCTTCAAGACCCGTTCGGACACAGAGGTTATTCTTCATGGATATGAAGAGTGGGGAATCGACTGCCTGAGCCATTTCAATGGCATGTTTGCCTTCGCGATCTGGGATCACAAACAAAAGCAGCTTTTCCTAGCACGCGACCATCTAGGCATCAAGCCGCTCTATTACGTGGTTGTCGGAAATCGGTTCTTGTTCGCCTCGGAGATCAAGGCTTTGCTGCGGGACGTCGAATGCCCACGGGAGGTTGATCTTTCCGCTTTGGGTCAGTTATTCACCCTCCGTTACGTTCCTTCTCCGAACACGATGTTTCAAGGGATCAAGAAGCTTCCGCCCGCGCACTACATGCTCGTGTCAGCCGGAGGGATAGACGTCCGCAAATATTGGAAATGGAAGCCACAGATCCGGGAAGCCTGGGATGAGAAGTTTCTGATTGAGGCTTATCAGGACCTAGTTGAAGATGCGGTAAGGTTGCAGATGAGAAGTGATGTACCCGTCGGCCTCTTCTTGAGTTCCGGTGTGGACTCAAACACTTTGCTGGCATTGATGAGCAAGCAATCAAGCAGGCCTGTGCATACGTTTACCATTGGCTTTGAAGACGGAGAGCGGTCCAATGAGACCGACGACGCCCGCGAGATGGCAAGGCGATTCGGCGCTGACCATACTGAGATGATGGTCAGCCCAAAAGACTACCAAGACTACTACGAGCGCTATCTATGGGATCTGGAAGAACCGGTAGGTAACGAGACGGCAGCCGCATTCTACTTCGTCAGCTTAATAGCTAGCCGGAAAGTGAAGGTTGTTTTGACCGGACAAGGTGCAGACGAGCCTTGGGCTGGTTACCACCGGCACATTGGCGGCCGCCTTTCTGGGTTGTACAGCCGTTTGCCCCAGGTGCTGACAGGCAACGTTCTTGAGCCACTGGTCACTCGGTTCGCAAAAAATGAAAAGCTTCGGCGCGGTGTCAAATCATTGAACGAACGCGACATGCTCACTCGCTTGGTAAACATCTACTCGTTCTTCAGCTCTGACATGAAGGCACAGCTTTTTCAGCCGTGGCTACTGGACCAGATCTCTTCAGATGGTGCCGAGGCAAGAGAGTCCCTTAGACAGCTTCAGTCGGACGTCGAAGATCTCGACCCCCTTACTCAGATGACCTACATTGATACCCGCGCCAACCTTCCGGATGACTTGCTTATGGTCGCGGACAAAACTGCGATGACAAATTCTCTCGAAGCAAGGGTCCCTTTTCTCGACTATCGTATCGTAGAGTTCGCCGAGACTTTGCCGCCGCGCCTGAAGCTGCGGTGGTTGCGAGGAAAGTACCTGCACAAAAAAGCGATTGAGAAATGGCTGCCCAAAGAAGTCATCGATCGGAAAAAGAAAGGATTCGCTAATCCAGTAGACAGGTGGCTTCGAAGCCGGATGAAACCGTTTATCGACGACTGTCTTTTCAGTGAGCACTCAGCTGTGCGCAGATATTTTGACGACAAATATATTAGACAGCTGGTTGTTAAACACGAAGGTGGCGATCAGAACTATATGCGGCATGTTTATTTGCTAATTTCATTTGAACTCTGGCACCAGCAGTTTATTTCCGCATAGCCTTTTTAGTAAACGCTCCTGCAAGATGCTTCGCATCTTTCGATTGTCATCATCACCTAGAACCCACCTGCGTTCTTACGCAAGTGCGTGTCCAGCATTTACGTCAACGCGAAGAAGGCGCAGTACGAACTTACTACTGTCGATAAGTCCGATGACAAGTGCAGACCGACTAGCTCGCGTGACGATCTTTAGTGTCTTCGAGCCGAGCTCGAAGGGAGCTATTGGTGGGTTTATATAGCTCAGTACTCTGCAGACTTACTAACAAAGCTACAATATAATAATGGCCGGCGAGCGAGCATTGGCGAAGTACGTCATTATTTCACCTGTCAAGGACGAGGGGGAATATATTGAGACAACGATAAAGTCTGTCGTCAGCCAAACTGTTACGCCATCGCGATGGATCATTGTCGATGACGGATCTCGCGATGGGACGGCCGACATTATCAGAAAGTACAGCAAGAAAATCCCGTGGATCGACCTATTGAAAATAGAACGCGGAGCTGAGAGGCGAATTGGTGTTGCGGAGGTGAATGCTTTTATACACGGCTACAGCTCGCTGGCAACAATCGATCATGAGTTTGTCGTAAAATTGGATGGCGATCTCGATTTGCCAGTCGACTATTTCGAGAGGTTGTTTGCTGAGTTCCGACGAGACGACACTCTTGGAATTGCCTCGGGAATCTTCTTCGAGAAACAAAGCAAAGCGTGGACGCTGAGCAGCATACCTGATTACCATGCTGCCGGCGCTTCCAAAGTGATGCGCGTCGAATGCTACAGGCAAATTGGCGGCTTTATTCAGGAGCCTGGCTGGGATACTGTCGACGAGATTAGAGCGCGGGCACTGGGATGGAAGACTCGCCATTTCAAAGACTTGATTTTCTACCATCTCAAGCCTGAAGGTTCGGCGAGCGGGTACGATCGGCGCGGTCGTATGTGCGGCGCGATCGATTACAGGAGTGGGACAGGGCTGCTGTTTTTCCTTTTGAAGGCCATCCAGCGCATGATTTTCGGTGAGCCGAAGGTCGTAGTGGGCTTCTGGATGAGTGTCGGTTTTTTTGAGGCTTTGTTACTCAGGAAACCAAAGCTCGTGACCGCCGAAGAACAGCGTCTCTATCGGAAGTTGCTGAACACTAGGATCACTGCCAGAGTTCGTACTTTGGGGAGTGTGCTACGAAGAAGGGTTTTGGCACTCAATTAATGTGCGGCATTTACGAATTCTTCAACTGTGACCACCAGTTAGGGGACAAATGGCTCGGAGGCGCTCTGGGTTATTATGTTGGTGAGTGCTTGCTCTCCGACGCATCTGCGGTCAATCGATTTCTGTAGGGCGTGTTTCGGAAATGGCTTTGGGTAGGGCACAATCACGCGGTGACGGTACTAGTCACAAGAACACTCTGATGCAACAGATACAGTCATCGGGGAGACTCGCAAAAGATCTGTCGATTATAGTCGTGAACTGGAACTCCGTCACGTTCCTTCAGAAATGCCTGTCAAGCATTCAATCAAGCACTGCTGGAATTAGCTACGAGATCATCGTTATTGATAACGCCTCGTTCGATGGTTCTAAGGAGATCGTGGAGAAGGAGTTCCCATCAGTCCTTTACGTTCAAGCGCCGCGAAACGAGGGCTTCGCAAAGGCGAACAACCTTGGCTTTCAGGTAAGCACCGGAAGAAATATTCTATTTCTTAATCCGGATACGGAAGTTGTGGGGCCGGCTGTTCGAACTATGTTGTGGACCCTAGATTCAGACAGGAGCGCAGGCGCAGCGGGAGCGAAGCTTCTGAATTCGGATGGCTCGGTCCAGACGAGTTGTATCCAGGCTTTTCCGACAATCCTGAACCAGATGTTGGATTTTGATTTCCTGCGCGGCATATTTCCAAGAGCTTCGATGTGGGGATGCGCCGCCCTATCGACGGCACTGCAGGGACCGTTTGAGGTTGAGGTGATCTCAGGTGCCTGCCTTATGGTCAAGCGTCAGGTGCTTGAGGCGGTCGGACTCTTCGATACGCGCTATTTCATGTATTCGGAGGATGTCGATCTTTGCTTCCGTATCCGTCGGGGGGGCTGGAAGAACTACTTTGTGGATACGGCGATCGTCACACACCATGGCGGCCAGAGTTCAAGCAAAGCGTCCGAAAGCGAGTTCACGGCGGTTATGCTGCGAGAGTCTCGATACATGTACATGTCACTGTGGCTGGGGCGACTGTATGCGATGGGATATCGGATAAGCACGATTCTAGTTGCACTGGCTCGTATGGCCGCTGTGGCGCTATTTGTCACTGTGACCTTGGGATTGGCAGATACGGTATTTGTTGAGCGGGTGATGTCGAAGTGGTATCGAGTTTTGCGCTGGGCCCTTGGAATGGAATCATGGGTGAGAGAAGTTAGTTTGACAAAATGCCGTTGCGACAAGTACACGGACCCAAGGCCCCTCCGCAATTAGCGACCTGGCAAAGTGGACGGAAATAGCGCGGCTTTTAAACACGCGAGCAAGTATGCCGACGAATCCATTTGTAACCGACGGAACGACGTTCATTGATCCTGCAGGACTCGCTTTCACGTTGGTCATGGGTATTCTTGTTGTCACCCTGCCGCGTCGATATGCGGTGTTTCCGATCATTGCGCTTACTTGTTACATGACAATGGGAATGCGTGTCATCGTCCTAGGGCTAAATTTCACGATGCTGCGTATTCTCTTGTTGTTCGGGTGGACTCGTCTGTTAATTCGTGGCGAATTGCGGCGCATTCGTCTGAATCAGATAGATTGGGCGATGATCTGGTTCACTTTCGCCAGTATTCTGACATATACATTGCTGTGGGGCACATACGACGCCTTCAAGGATAAGCTGGGACTCGTATACAATGCTCTTGGATTTTATTTTTTCTTCCGGTTTGTCCTGACGGAAATGAGCGATATTGTGCGGACCGTCAAAATCATGGCGGTGCTTTTTGCACCCTTGGCCGGCATGATGATCGTTGAGAAATTCACGGGTCGGAATTCTTTTGCCATCTTCGGAGGTGTGGATCCCATCACCACGGTTCGCGACGGCGTGCTTCGATGCCAGGGACCGTTTGCGCATCCGATACTGGCAGGTACGTTTGGCGCTACAGCTGCTCCTTTTTTTGTGGCGTTGTGGCGTGCGACAAAGGGTAGCAAGGTGCTCTCATTAGTCGGCCTTGTTTCGGCGGCAGTGATCACGTTCACGTCGGGATCGAGCGGCCCGGTACTGGCATTTGGCTGCGGACTTGTAGGGATGGCGATGTGGACAATCCGCAGACACATGCGCAAGATTCGTTGGGGACTGGCCTTGGGGCTGCTCTTCCTGCATTTCGTGATGAAGGCTCCGGTCTGGTTTCTATTGGCGCGAGTCGATGTTTTCAGCGGTTCTACAGGCTACCATCGTGCATACCTGATCGATCGAGCGATAGCGAATTTATCGGGCTGGTGGCTTGTGGGTACGAGGTCTACCGCGGCATGGGCAGACGTGGATTCCGGGCTTTTTGATGTTACCAACCAGTACCTCGACTATGGAGCCGATGGTGGACTTATTACCCTGTTCCTGTTTATTGCCATCATGGTGTACGCATTTCGTGCAATTGGCAGATATGTTCGCGCACAGGACGGAAGAGAGCCGGCCGCTACGTTTTGCGTATGGGCACTGGGAGCCGTTCTATTTTCACACATCATGAGTTACTTGTCCGTCTCCTATTTTGACCAGAATGTCGTGAATTGGTACATGTTGTTGGCAATGGTCTCTACGGTTGCCGGGCGCTATCTGGGTGCACATCAGCGTGCGATAAGGAACGTACAAAAGAGTGAAACAGCGCATTCTGAAACATCTGAGATCGTGGTGAGTCAGCCCGATGTAGTTGTTCAGGCACGTATGTATGATCGTGTCAGTAGAATGTCTGGTTATCGATTGGAAGCATGGATATCGCATTGCCTGTACCGTTGCTGATGAAGGAATCAGGATCAATTGAAAGGCTGATGATTACACCCTCTTTGGGAGCGGATAATGTAAGGGAAGCCCATGGAATGGACCATGTGGCTTGTTCGGGCCTGTTCGTAAAAGTCCTAAAGACCTTTGCAGAGCTTGAAGAGATGCGCGGGGTTTGGTCGGTCTGGAACAAGCACCCCAATTCTGATATCGATTTTTACTCAATGGTCCTTCGTTCCGGAGGGGAGGTACGCACGCCACATGTGATGGTCTGCTACAAGGGTGGTTACCCAGAAGCCATGCTGATAGGTAGGATCGAAAAGTCGTGCATTGAACTCAGATTGGGCTACAAGAGCTTATGGGATGTGCCCGTGCGTCAACTCACCCTCATCTACGGCGGCGCACTGGGAAATCTTTCGGCTGTCCACTGCAGGGCATTGATGGACGAGGTCATGAACACTCTTGAGCGGGGACAGGCGGACCTCGCGTTCTTCAACCACTTGGATGCAGACTCTGAATTCTGTGTAGCTGCCACCAAGTTACCGAGACCTCTGAGCCGGGACCATGTGCCAGCGAGAGTTGTGCATCGGAGTATGACTCTTCCCGCCAGCGTCGAGGACGTGTACCGGAGACTGTCGCCGAAAGTGCGAAAGAACATAAAGTGGCAAGCAAGAAAACTTGTGAATTATGCCGAGGGGAGCATAGAGATTCGGACATTTTCCAAGCTAGCGGAGCTCAATTGCATGATGGCAGCGGTCGAACGGGTCGCGAAGAAGACATATCAGCGCGCCTTGGGCGTCGGATTCATCGACGACCAAGCTATGCGGCAGCGGTTCCGTTTGGAGGCCGAGAGTGGCAGGTTACGTGCGCATGTATTGTACATCCGAGGGGAGCCGGCTGCTTTCTGGATCGGTAGCCTGTACCGTGATACCTTGCACAGCGACTTCATGGGTTATGACCCAGTTTACTCGAAGTATTCCCCAGGGATGTATCTAATTATGAAGGTTATCGAGGGGCTTATTGCTCGGGGTGGCAAGGAACACCCCGCTTTTATCGATTTTGGGCTCGGAGACGCACAGTACAAGGAGTTGCTTGGGGACCGTTGTTGGCGAGAAAGACCAGTATACATATTCGCACCGACCATGCGAGGAATGGCTGTAAATATTTGTCGAACACTTGTGGCGTTGACTGACCAGACGCTCAAACAGCTACTAATCAAAACTAACCTGCTGCAGAGGGCGAAGACACTCTGGCGCATCCAGGCAAGGGAACATCACTCCGTCGCGGGGAAGGACACCGCGAGTGCTAACGAGGAGACCGTGGCATGAATGAGACGCTCACCGAAATCCTGGTTTGCCCGCACTGCAAAAAGGCCCTAGAGCTGACGAATGCAGGGGGCGAGGAGGTCGAAGGATCTGGGCCAATGACCCCGACTTCAGATGTCGTGACGGGCGTCTTAAAGTGTGCGTGTGGAGATTCATATCCCGTCATCGATGGTGTCCCTCGACTACTAGAGAAGGGCCTGAGCGCCATGCCCGTGTTCGTGGAGAGTAATCAGGTCGAAGTTGAATGCCTCCAACACAAGAACAACGATGATTACGAGTATATACGCCAGTCATTCAGCAGAGAGTGGAGCATTTTTGATTATGAGAGAGACAAGACGTGGGGCTGGACCTTAGACGAGCGTATAAGAGTTTTCATGGACGACGTTGCGCTTTCGCGGGATCAACTCACTGGAAAGGTTCTTCTCGACGCAGGGTGTGGCAATGGAACACTGAGTGCGGCGCTTAGTACGCTCGGGATGAAGGTCGTTGGTCTCGACCTGAACGAGGGGCTGGGAAAGGCTGTTTACTATAAGGCTCGATATGCCAGCGAGCTATCAAATAACGTGGAGTACGTGCAGGGCAACGTCTCTAATCCACCACTTAAGCCCGGTTCATTCGATCTGGTGTACTCCTCGGGCGTGCTGCATCACACACCTGATACCAAAGAAAGCTTTAGGCAACTCGTTCCCCTCGTTAAGAAGGGCGGACGAATGTACATATGGGTGTACGGCAGGCGAAATGTCCTTGTTCGGATCTACATGGACTCTGGCAGGCAATTGAAGAAAATTGTGTCACCAAAGACATTGTTGACCACTTGCAGACTCCTGGCGCCCTGCTACAAAGTTGGCACGGAAGCGCTAGACTTCCTCGGTGTAATGAGCTTTCGCAAACGAACCGTCCGCGAAATCACCTTGGACTTGTTCGACGCTTTTGCTCCGCAATACAACCACCGGCACACGGAAGAAGAAGTTCAGACCTGGTTCGAGGAACTGGGCTTTACGAACATTACTGTCTCAGGCAGGCAAAAGCATGGATTCGGCGTCTACGGCGACAAGCTCTAATTCCGCATGGCGCAGGGTCATGGCCTTCTGGCTAGGCGAGTCATTGTCGAACCAGGAATCACTGTAACCCATGTCTTATCAATAGCTTGAGATGCACTGTCCAGATTCCTTTTCTTTTGCATGTACTAGTGGGACTAGCTTCTCTAACGCTTTTCTGCGATAAACGCCTCATTAGAGTTTAGGAAATTTAATTTGAGGCGATGCCGTGAGAAATCTGTTTTTGGTGTTCCTGTTGATTCTTGGGGTTTCCAAATGCTGGGCCGCGTCAGCTTGTCCTGATACGGTAAATAATGCAGGCTACGTCCGTCAGGGAGCGACTGGAACCGGCTCTGGCGCAGACTGGACGAACGCCTACACAACACTGCCAACCTCACTCGTGCGCGGCTGCACTTACTACGTAGCGGCTGGAACCTACGCACCAAAAGTTTTCAACGATGCTGTCTCCGGTTCGACGCTCATCACGATCCAAGCCCCCACCGCAGCAAGCCACGGCACGGCGACTGGGTGGAGCAGCGGATACGTTGGAGAAGCGATCTGGGCTTGCACATCGGCTTGCGGGCCAATTTGGGATGTCAGCAACGAGAATTACTTTGTAGCGAATGGGGCTTATTGCACGACGAGTCCCTATTACACGAACATTTGCACACAAGGCACAGCAGGATTCAGGCTCGAATGCAACGGGTACTGCGGAAACGGGAACGTCGGGAACGGCTGTACGGCCTGCGGCGACATCATGGGAGGGCAAGGATACACCCAATCTCCTACGACGAGCCATGACCAGACGTTTGAGTACATCGAAATCGACGGCAACCACCAAACTAGCGATTCAGGACTAGCCGATGCCGCTTTCGACTTTGAGGGAGGCAGCTACAACCTTTATTTCGGACATCTTTACTTGCAATACTCTACTTGGGACTTCTTTCTCAAAGGCAACCACCAAGGTCAATCCGGTTTCGGCTCCGGGAACGACATCACGGTCGAAGACACCTTCATGTACTCGAACTATACGGCAACCGGCTCCACCGGACCTCATGGCACGTCCTGTTCCTGTTCGGAAGGACTGACGAACTTTACATGGCGGTACAACATCATCTCAGATATGGTCGGTACTTCATGGGGAACCGACACCGCTTCGGGGGGAGACTACAATTCTGGCAATGGGAACGGTGGTCCTTGGTATCAATACGGAAACATCTACTACGCGGACGACGCCTCGCACTGCCTAGCCGGGGATGGCATCATTGCGGTTTACGATTTCTCGATGACCAACGGCGACGTGTGGCTGATAAACAACACAATGTCGCAGGCAAACGGCTGGAACGAATGCGGCGGGGGATACAACAACGGATACACGATAGGACTCAGTTATAAAACGCCGATGGCTGGCTGGCACAATTACAACGATCTTTGGTATCAAGCTGATGACAGTTCCACCGACGGCAACTGCATCATTTACAATGGCGATCTTTCAGGTTCCTGCGGCGGGTCCGGGTCCACTTTTACCTCTGTTGCGGAAGGTTATATTGCTTGGTTCGCGAGCCCCAATTCAGCATCGAACGACACCGGACCGAACAAGCAAACATCCTCAGCCAACCCATTCGTGAATGTCTCGGGCAACAACTATACGCTGGCCGCAGATACGACGGCGGGATATGCCGTGCCCAACACGGGTACTTACTGGAACGGAACTGCGGAAGTCACAAACACATTCAACGTGGACATGAATGGGGTGACTCGCGGATCAAATGGAACATGGGACCGGGGAGCGTTGCAGATTTCGGGGTCGGGTGGTGCGCCTGCTGCTCCGACCAATTTGACGGTTACAGTCCATTAAAGGTGGTCTCTTCAAAGTAGGCGACAAGTGAAGGGTTTTCCCCTCCTGGGTTCACTGCTTGGGCTCAGTGTTGACATGCAAGGGGGATAACGCTCCACTCTTGCCACCTCTTAAGCTGACCCGGTCCTCAGACAAGAGCACTCCCTAGCTGTATCACGAGCTAAAAACGCGGTCGGTAGCAAACCAGTGCCACCGATGGCCGCTAACGGTTTTCAAGTAGTTAAGAACCATTCCGTCCACCGTCAGGGTTGATAGGGATTCCAAACAGATGTGGGGCACCGCAAGGATTGTTCGGACACTGTTGTCGTCGATTCTCATCCTGTCTTCGCTATCCGGCCATGCTGCAAAGCACTACATCCGTGCTGGCGCCACCGGCGAGACGTGCGCAGATTGGGGAAGGAACGCGTGCGGTGATCTTCCTGCCAATCTTGTACGGGGAGATACCTACTATGTCGCAGCTGGAACTTACGCAAAGCACCTCTTCAAAGACCCCGATTCTGGTTCCACACTCATTCGAGTCCAAGCCGCAACGATTGCTGACCACGGAACAGAAACGGGTTGGAATAACGCGTATCAAGGTCAGGCGATCTTCCATTGCCTGACACAGTGTGGAGCCATCTGGGAGTTTGATGCCGACTATTACTTGATAGACGGAGTCTACCGTAGCACTCGAGCTAGCAACCCGCACACTGACTGGATGAATGAAGCAAGCTACGGTTTCAAGGTAGACAACACCAACGCACATGCGGCGGGAGCCGATATTTCTGGAGGTGCAGGCTACAAAGGGTCACCTAACTTCGTTCACGACATCACAATTCGATACGTTGACGTGAGCGGGGCACATCCAACCGAAGACACAGGTCAGACGTACGATTCAGGTATTGATTTTGAGGGTGGCAGCTACAACTTGATGTTCGATCACCTCTACGTCCATGACGACTATGTACCTTTCTTTCTCAAGGGAAACCATAACCATCAGAACGGCGGTGGTTGGACTTTCGGGTCGGGAAGCAACATTACGATTCAATACGTTGCCGCGAACCATAACTTTACTTCCCCTAATCCTCGACGCTCTGACCGTCACCACGGCGCCTTTTGCTCGTGCTCGGAAGGGCTAACAAATTTTACAGTCAGATACAACTGGATTGAGAACATAGTAGGAACCTCTGTTTTGGATCTGGCATCCGGTGCGGGCGTTAATAGCGGTAACGGATCGAATGGTCCTTGGTTTGTATACGGCAATGTGTGGACGCAAAGTGATTCGACTCATTGTGCGGTCGGTCAAGGATTCTTTGCGCCATTCGATACAACTTTTGGTGGCGATGTCTACGTGCTCAACAACACGATTGCGAATGTTGGAGCATCGAACTGTCCAGGCCAGATCGATACCAGTTTTACACCCACCTTGACAACGAAACTGCGTGGTGTCTACTGGGAGAACAATCTCTACTACCGGAGCGACCATGCAAATGTCATCAATTCCGGAAGGACCACCTATGGCAATGTGACCTTTACCAACATGGTGTGGGACTACAATTCATGGTTTTCGACGCCAACTAGCGCGAAAGACGATAGGGGGCCGCATAGGCAGATCTCATCTTCAAAGCCGTTTGTAGCCGATAAAGCATTCAACTTTTACCTTCTTAAACACACAGCAGCAGGAGCGAATACACATTCCTTAGTGCCTGACAACGATGTGGATATGAACGGTAATGTCCGAGGCACGGAAGGCGTATTCGATCGCGGAGCATTCCAAAAGGCCCCGACAACATCGACAGGGAAGCCTCAATCACGCGGAGTACAGCAAAAGTCGCATTAGAGCGGAGATTCCGAGATGCAGCCGAATATTTCAGTCATCATCCCGACATACAACCGCTCAGGTGTTTTGCGGTATTCGGTCGAAAGTGTCCTGAACCAAACCTATCCAGTATCTGAGGTCATCATCGTCGACGATGGCTCGACCGATGACACTGCGGCTCTGATCGAGCGGGAGATGCGGGACAAGTCTAGCTGGCGCGAGCGCGTTCGCTACGTCTATCAGTCGAACCAGGGCCAGAGCGCCGCAAACAATGCCGGCATATCGAAGGCAACCAGCGAGTGGCTTGGCTTTAATGCGAACGACGATCTTTGGTCGCCGTGGAAGTTAGAGTGGCAGTTCCGCGTGCTCGCGAAGTACCGTGACGACTGCAGACTGTGTTTCACTGACGCTTGGTTCATGAATAATCCATTCATGAAGGCGACGTTGTTCCAGACTGCCGGGAGGACAGACGGGCAGGCCTTTGGAGTTGTCAAGGATCCGGCTCATCTAATCGCCAAGGGGCAACATCCGATCTGGATGCAAACGGTGATAGCGCGCACAGACTTGGTGCATGCAGTGGGTGGTCTGGACGAGGCGTTGAGATACAGCGAGGACCACGACTTTCTCTTCAGAATGGCCCTTGAAACCAACTTCTGTTTCGTTGGCATGCCCATGGTTCTAATCGACCGGTCCCCTGCGGAGGATCGGCACGTTGGTGCATCCAGGAACTGGCACAAGGAAGAGTTCTGTCTTCAGATGGACCAACGTCGCTTTGAAAAACAGTTAGAGCTGGGCGGAAGATTATCGCCCGAGACCCGCAAGCTCGTTCGCCAAAATGTGAGCAATATCCATAGCGCCTGGGCCAGTTGGTACATTGAAAGGGGCGAGATCGAGAAGGCAGTAACGTCTCTTTCCGAAGCAGCGAGGTACGGCCTGACTTCAAGACTCGCTCTCAAATGGGCTCTTACACGAGTCGCGCCCCAGCTCATGAGACGCTTCGTGTTGCACGATAGGCAAAAGGCCATCCGATACGACAGAGCGAGTTGGCAAGCCGACGAAACGTCCGGCTCGATATGAGTGCCACTTAGGAAGGACAGAAAAGTAAGACACACGCGAATCGTATGATGATAGACCACATCGGAATCGTGGTGCGTTCACTGGAAGAAGGCGTCCGGCAGTGGGAACAGCTGTTTGGGTACAAGAGAAACTCCGACATCGTACTGAACACTCGACAGAAAGTGAGAGTTGTATTTTTGGCTAAGAAAGAGTCTCTGACCGTCAAGCTAGTGGAGCCTACGGAACCCACTTCCCCGATTTCTGCATACGCGCGCCGCGGCGGGGGACTACATCACCTTTGTTTTCGCTGTGACAGTTTGGAACTCCAAATACCGATCCTCAAGAAGAACGGCGTAATGTTCATTGGTTCTCCCGAGCCCGGCGAAGCGTTCAACAACAATAACATCGCTTTTTTTCTCGCCAAGAACAATCTTAACGTTGAACTGATCGATACTTCAGACAAGCGGGGATGGTTCGAAGAACCAGGTCGACCATAGTCATTGCTGAGTGAGGGGCCAGTCACTGCTAGAACTGGTCACATAAACAGGGTGCGGACTGACTAAGCCCCTGGTTTTCAATGCCTCAGAATATGAGACCGCTTCTAGTATCGATGAATTTTCCGGCCTACACAATCATAGAGGATAGAAATGAAGTTCAATAATCAAAACGTCAACGTCAGTGCGAAGGCGAAAATCGGGTCCAATGTAAGAATTGGAGACAATTCGGTCATCTATGACAATGTTGAAATCGGCGATAATTCCATCATCTGCAACGACTCGGTCATCGGAGAGCCGCTGGCGGGTTATTATCGTGATCCAAATTATGTAAACCCCCCTAGCGTTATAGGGCCGAACTCTGTTATAAGAAGCCATTCAATCATCTACGCTAACTGTCGAATCGGAGCTGAATTCAATTCCGGCCATCGCGTGACCATTCGGGAGAATTGTGTAATCGGCGAGCACTGTTCGATCGGAACCTTATCGGACCTCGAAGGAGATATCACCATTGGGGACTATTGTCGCTTGCATAGCAACGTGCATATTTCCCAGACTTCATCGATGGGAAACTTTGTATGGATGTATCCCTTCTCCGTTATGACCAATGATCCGTATCCTCCTTCTTATGACATCAGAGGTGGCTACATTGGTGACTATACGCAGGTCTGTGTGCACGCCATAATACTCGCAGGGGTCCATGTGGGAAAAAACTGCCTGATTGGAGCGAATGCGGTGGTGAACAGGAAGGTACCGGACTGTTCTCTCGCGATCGGAGATCCGATAAAGATCGTGAAAGACCTTCGAAAATACGTTGTGATGGGAAAAGGGAAGCCGTATCCATGGATGACCAGGTTTGACCGTGGTATGCCCTGGCAGGGAATCGGGTTTGAAGTGTGGGCCAGGCAACAGAGCGAGAGGAAATGATGACTCGACCTTCGCGCATTGATCCGATCAGGGGCTGTTAGGGGTGAAATCTATCTTTAGAGCGACGGCGATACTGAGCAGCAGCTCGATCATCAGTATTGCCCTTAGTCTGGCAACGGCCAAAGTACTGGCTTTGTACCTTCAGCCGGAGGGCTACGGATATTATGGCTTACTCCAGAGCTTCATTGCGGTGTCGAGCTTAATTGCGGGCCTAGGAATACCGACAGGGATAGTTCGCATGGGAGCCGGGGCGGCAACGCGCGGTGACTCAGAAACCCTTGCCAACCTCCGCTCCGCGGCGTGGTTGCTATTCTCGGTGTTGGGCGCCATAGCGCTGTTCTTGATTGCGATATTTCGCGTTAGGCTTAGCATTCTTGTTTTAGGCACACCTACCCGTGGCGTCACTATATTGTTGATGTCCGTGGCTTTGTTGTTCACCGTTGCTGCGAACATCCAAGTGGGTACGCTGAATGCGTATCATCGTGTGAGCGCGTTAGCCAAATATGCTGTCGCGAACACCGTCCTCGGTGCTGCAGTTAGTATTGGCGCAGTTTTGATCTGGCGGGTTCAGGGCATAGCGGTTG
>Ga0187856_1000345_pt1 | contig 43440 bp, 40 predicted proteins | sample June2016WEW_8_40_FD_132443 | JGI IMG/M metagenome (GOLD analysis project Ga0187856, IMG submission 132443) | Peatland microbial communities from SPRUCE experiment site at the Marcell Experimental Forest, Minnesota, USA - June2016WEW_8_40 | ecosystem: Environmental > Terrestrial > Soil > Wetlands... | reverse complement strand
GTAGAACCAAAGCGCCGAATGGAACCAGAAGAACCAAAGCACGCCGCCAACCGCTATGTTCACGAACTTCGAGGCAATCCACACATAGGGATAATGGGCAAAGTCGTCGGTCGTGGCGTGCGCTTCGAACGTCGCGAAGCCCGGGGTCGCGTCCTGATGGCAGTTCTGGCAGGTCTTCAGCAGGTTGGCTGGAGACACGCTCGAAGTCGGATCGCTGGCGCGCCGGATCGCGTGGCTGCCGTGGCAGTCGAAGCAGGTCGCGGCATCGGCATAGCCCAAGACCGCGACTTGACCGTGGTAGGTCTCGGTATAGCTCTGCCACGCCTTGGCGTGGCAATTGCCGCAATTGTTGTTGATGGCGAGCCGTTGCCGGTCGCGCTCGGCGAGCGTTGCCGGCAGGTTCTTATGCGGCAGCTCGGTTATTGTCGTATGACAATCGATGCAGCGCAGCGTCTCGCCGTGCACGCTATTGGCAAACTGATCCGCCGGCACGTAGAGCGAGCGCATGTGTCCGTCGGCGCTCGGCGTTGCCAATCCCTGCACGCCGTGACAGCCGAGGCATGTCGCATTGTCGAGTTTGGCAGCATCTTGGGCGCTTGCCGCTTGCGCGCCAACGAGGATCATCGTCAACGCGGCAGCCGACAATACAAGTTTGCCAGCACGCATGGCTCATCCTCTCCTACACCGGTAATCCCCGGATGGCTCCCGATTTGGCGTGAACCATAGCGAGGGTCCGACTTATTATCCCGTTCGAATTGTCGCGATCATTGCGTAAAATCAATTTATGCGGATGCCGGTCAATCGCCTATGACTGGCCACGTTGCAGCGCACTCCACCATTGGCAATGCAATTCGTTTTGATTCACATCAAAGCCAATTTGTTTCGATCGGATGACATTATGGTAACGTAACCTTGCGGGTTCTCGGATGTACGAGCCGGCGGGTCGTCACTTTCCCTATCTGGCGTTTCTCTGGCCGGCTTTTGTCGCCGCGTCGGCGAGCGAGATGGCCGCGCTGGCCGCCAAGCAATTCGCCGATTTCGCCGTCGGTCCGCAGGACAGTCCGGCGCCGCGCGAGCCGAAATGGACGACGCCGCACGCGATCACGCTCGAGCTGCAAACCGTCCGGCTTCGCGATTTCACGACCGACGAAAAGTGCGCGGCCGCGCTATTGTGCGCGCCGTTCGCCCTGCATGGCGCCGCTGTCGCCGATCTTGCACCCGGGCACAGTCTTGTCGCCGCGTTGCGCGGCGCCGGACTGCGGCGGCTGTTCGTGACCGACTGGCGTTCGGCGACCGCGGAGATGCGCTTTCTCGGCATCGACGATTATCTCGCCGATCTCAACGTGCTAGTCGATGAGATCGGCGGTCCAGTCGATCTCATCGGCTTGTGTCAGGGGGGCTGGATGGCGCTCGCTTACGCCGCGCGGTTTCCGGCCAAGGTCCACAAGCTGGTGCTGGCCGGCGCGCCGATCGACATAACAGCCGCACCGTCTGCTCTGTCGGCGCTCGCCGAAGCGAGCCCGCTCGGGATGTTTCGCGAACTGGTGCGGCTTGGCGACGGCTGTGTTCCCGGCCGCAAAGTGCTGAAGTTTTGGGGGCCGGAATCGGTGGACGCCGACAGTGTTCGCCAGCTGTTGCAGACGGCCGAACCGGCCGGCTCCGCCGCTTTCGCCCGGCTCGAAGCCCTGTTCCAGGACTGGTATTCCTGGACCATCGATCTGCCGGGACGCTATTTTCTCGAAGTCGTGGAAAAATTGTACAAGCGTAACGAACTGGCGACCGGCGCCCTCCTCGTTCTCGGACAGCTGGTCAGCCTCGCGAATGTGACGGCGCCGATCTTTCTGCTGGCCGCCCGCGACGACGAGTTGGTGGCGCCGCAGCAACTATTCGCGGCAGAGCATCTGGTCGGCACCTCGGCAGGCAACATTCGCAAGGCGTTGGCTCCATGCCGCCACATGGGCCTGTTCATGGGCAAGACGATCCTCGACGAAGTATGGCCGAGCATCGTCCGCTGGATTGGCGAACCAATGTTGGTCGCTTCCCCCAACGTGGGAGTGAGCCCAATCGAATGCGTCCAATAATGTCCGTGCGCGATTGAGCTGTATCGGCGCGGGCGCTGAAACTCATTAAGAATGAGAATGCCGGTAATCGATCAGCCCGAAATAAGCGCAGAACTTTGCCTGCAAAAAAACCACCACCGTCCGGATTGCATCCTCGGACGCGATCCGGACTGTTTCGCAGAAGAGGCCCGCAAGCGATACGATCAGGCAGCAGCCTTGACCGCGATCTTCTTTTCCGCCTTCTGCGCCTCGGCGCTCTTCGGCAGCGTCACTGTGAGCACGCCCTTCTTGAAGCTTGCGTCGATCTTGTCGGCATCGACGCCGTCGGGCACCTGAAATGCCCGCTGGAAGGAGCCGAAACTGCGCTCACTCAGGTAGTAGTCCTTCTTCTTCTCCTCTTTCTCTTCCTGCTTCTCGCCCTTGATGGTCAAGACGCCTTCGGTGAATTTCACCTCGACGTTTTTCTCGTCCATGCCGGGCAATTCGGCCGTGATCTCATAGGCCTTATCGGTCTCGGTAACGTCGACGGCCGGTGCACCTCCGAAAGCCGCTTCGCTCCGCCGGAACGGCTCGATATCGAAGAACGAACGGCGGAACGGCGAGCGCCACATGCCCCCGTCGAAATCATCGAAGAGGCGATCGACTTCCCGGCGAAGGCTCTCGAACAGGTGCCACGCTTTGAGCGCCGATGCGGGCTCCTTGTTCTCGGTTTTCACGGGCAGTTTGGTGACGGCTTCAGCCATGACATATCCTCCATACGGTTGGAATGCCCAGCCTCACCCACACCCTATCCATCTCGATATGCGTCAACGACGAATCAAGCCCCCTCAACAATAAATTTCAGAATAGCACTGCAGGCGAATCTGCCCGAATTGAGTGTTAGACTCATTCCCCATTGAGGTGAAATGTTAGACTTAATCCCCATTGGGGTGAACAGCGCAGATGGAGCACGATATGCAAACGCCGCTCGAAATCGATTTTCAAGGCCTGACCGAGACTCCGGAAATCCGGGCCGCCATCGAGAAGCACGTGGCGCAATTTGAAGAGCTGTGGGGTCGCGTGACCGCGGGCCGAGTCATGCTGAAAGCACCCAGTCACCATCACCGCGAAGGCGGACTCTATGAGATCCACATCCGTCTCCTGCTTCCAGACGGGCGCGAGGTCAATGTGGAACACACCGCGACGGCGGATGAGCGGCGTTCCGACTTTTCGTTCGCCCTCAACAATGCCTTCAAGCGCGCGCGCCGGCAGCTTGAGGAAAAGGCACGCCGCACCGAGGGCGAAGTGAAGCATCACGATGCCGCGCCGATCGGAACGGTCGTGCGGCTTGATCCGTCCGGCGAGTTCGGATTCCTCGAGACCAAGGATGGTCAGGAAGTGTACTTTCACCGCAACAGCGTCATCGGTGAGGGCTACTCCCGTTTGCAAGTGGGCTCGCGCGTGACCTTTGCCGAAGAGGCCGGCGAGAAGGGCACGCAGGCGAGTACGGTAAAGCTTCTTGGGAAACACGGGCTACGATAACCGGCGCGTTGAATGAGCCGGCGGCGGCGTCCCGCTTTGATTTGAATCAAACGGAACCATCCGCCCATGCCAGACGTTGGCCAGTCGCGAAAAAGTGTCAAGGAGGGCCGATGCCATACCCAACAAACGCCGATCTCCCGGCTCCCGTCAGGTCGCATCTTCCCGATCACGCCCAGGACATCTACCGCGAGGCTTTCAATCACGCCTACGCCGAGCATGCAGGTGATCCCCGCCAGGAAGAGGCCGCGCACCGGATTGCCTGGGGCGCCGTCAAGCAGTCCTACGTCAAAGTCGGCGAATACTGGGAGCCAAGCGCCCGAAGGGCCGGATAGGTCGGCGCGCCGCGCCACCCGTAATTTCCCTTAGGGCCAATCCCTGGATTTTTGCCCCCTCGGCTCGCGATTAATATTGCGATCGATGATGTCCCAGACGAACCATTGACCATCGCCTTTCCTCGCCCGAAGGCGGGATGGATCAAGCTGGACGCGAAATGACCGAAAATAGCAAAACTGACGATACCGCATCGCCGGCGGCGATCGCGCATAACGGACCGCCACCTGCGAACGCGCGCGATCTCGTCGCGACGCCTTCCGGCGCAAACCTGCCGGCGCCTTCAGGCGCAAACCTGCCGGCCCTGCTGCCGACGCCGAAGCCGGCATCCAGCCGCCACTGGTGGCTTTGGATCGCGCTTGCGCTCGCCGGTTTGGCCGCCGGCGCCGGCGGAGGTTACTACTGGTGGCAGCGCCTGCATCCCCCATTGCCGCCCGGCATCGCTTTCGGCAACGGCCGGCTCGAAGCCGACGAGATCAACATCGACACCAAATACGCCGCCCGCATCCTCCAGATATTGGCCGACGAAGGCGACCTGGTCAAAGCCGGCCAGGTTGTCGCCCGCATGGACACGCAAGACCTCGCCGCCTCGCTGAAGAAATCGCAGGCGCAGGTCCGCCAGGCGCAAAGGGCCGTCGACGAAGCGAACGCCAACGTGGCCAGCAGAAAACTCAGGTGGTCCTGGCAAAGCAAGAAATCGACCGCGCCACCTATTTGGTGCAGCGGGGCTACGAAACCCAGGAGGTCGTGGATCAGCGTCGACAGCAACTGGACGGAGCCAATGCCGCGCTCGAAGCGGCCAACGCGCGGGTGACGGAATCCGAGCACGCGTTGGAAGCGGCGACCCACGACGTGGAACTCTACAACGTAGAGATCAACGATGACACGCTCGTCGCGCCGGTCGACGGCCGCATCCAGTATCGGATCGCCAATGTCGGCGAGGTGCTTCCGGCCGGCGGCCACGTCTTTGCGATGCTCGATACCTCCTATGTCTACATGGACATCTATTTGCCGACCGATGCGGCAGGAAAAGTAAGATACGGAGCCGATGCCCGCATCGTGGTCGATGCCTATCCGAAGGTCGCGATCCCGGCCAAGGTGTTGTTCATCGCCACGCAAGCCCAGTTCACGCCGAAAACGGTCGAAACCCAAACCGAGCGCGACAAGCTGATGTTTCGCATCCGCGTGCGGATCGATACCGATTGGCTGCGCGGGCGGACCGACGCCGTGAGCAGCGGGCTCCCCGGCGTCGCTTACGTCTTGACCGATGCCGCCACGAAGTGGCCCGCTTCCCTGCAAGGGACCGTCACGCCGCAAGGGACCGCCACGCCGCAAGGGACCGCCACGCAATGAGCGGGCCTGCCAGCGGGTTTGCAATGCCCGTCGCGCGCCTCGAACACGTCACTCAGCATTATGGTCGCGTGGCCGCTCTCGACGACGTGACCATCACGCTGCCGGCCGGCGGCATGGTCGGGCTGATCGGCCCCGACGGCGTGGGAAAATCGTCGCTCTTGAGCATCATCGCCGGGGCGCGGCAGGTGCAGTCCGGCCGCGTCTTCGTGCTCGACGGCGACATGACGGATGCGTCGCACCGTGCGGCCGTCTGTCCCCGCATCGCCTATATGCCGCAAGGGCTGGGAAAAAACCTCTACCCGGACCTGAGCATCCGCGAGAACATCGAGTTCTTCGGCCGCGTGTTCGGGCAGTCGCGTTCCGAACGGGAGTGGCGGATTGCCGAGCTTTTGCACAGTACCGGGCTCGCGCCATTCGCCGATCGTCCGGCGAAGAAGCTCTCGGGCGGCATGCGGCAAAAACTTGGGCTGTGCTGCTCGCTCATTCACGATCCCGACCTTTTGATCCTCGACGAGCCGACGACCGGCGTCGATCCGCTGTCGCGACGGCAGTTCTGGGAGCTGATCGACCGCATACGGTCGCGCCGCGCGGGCATGAGCGTGGTGGTCGCGACCGCCTACATGGAAGAGGCCGAGCGGTTCGATCCGCTCATCGCCATGAACGCGGGAAAAATCCTCGCCGCCGGCTCGCCGACGGAACTCAAGGCGCAGACGAATGCGAAGACCGTCGAGGACGCATTCATTGCGCTGCTGCCTGAGGAACTCCGGGCCGGGCACACGCGGCTGAAAATACCGCCGCGCCGTGCGGCGGACGCCGAGCCGGTGATCACGGCGCGCAACCTCACCTGCCGCTTCGGCGATTTTACCGCCGTCGATCGGGTGAGCTTCACGATCGATCGCGGCGAGATCTTCGGCTTCGTCGGCTCCAACGGATGCGGCAAGACCACGACGATGAAGATGCTCGCCGGCTTGCTGGCGCCGACCGAAGGCGAGGCGCTCCTGTTCGGCAAGCCGCTCGACGCGAGCGACATCAATTCGCGACGGCGCGTCGGATACATGTCGCAGTCGTTCTCTCTGTATACCGAACTGACGGTTCGGCAAAACCTCGAGCTTCACGCGCGGCTTTTCCATCTGCCGGCCAAGAAAGCCAAGGCGCGCCTCGGCGAGCTGGTCGAACAATTCGGCCTCGATGATTATCTCGATCAACGCGCCTCGGAGCTGCCGCTGGGCATTCGCCAACGGCTTTCGCTGGCCGTCGCCGTCGTACACGAGCCGGAAATACTCATCCTCGACGAGCCGACCTCGGGCGTCGATCCTTTGGCACGCGACCGCTTTTGGGAGCTGTTGATCGACCTTTCACGCAATCAAAGCGTGACCATTTTCGTCTCCACCCATTTCATGAACGAGGCCGAACGCTGCGACCGCATATCGCTCATGGATTCCGGGCGCGCGCTGGTGACTGATACGCCGGCCAATCTCATCAAGGCCCGCGGCGTCTCCACGCTGGAGGACGCCTTCATCAGCTATCTCGAGGAGGCGACCGGACCACGCGCGTCCGAGACCGCGAATGTTGCACCGTCCGGCACGGCGGCTCGTCCGGCGCAACAAGTGCCGTCGCAGCAGCAGCGCGCGTTCAGCCTGCAGCGGCTCTTCGCTTACACGATCCGCGAGACCCTGGAGCTTCTCCGCGATCCCATTCGGCTGACCTTCGCCTTGTTCGGCACGACGTTCCTGATGCTCGTGTTCGGATTCGGAATTTCGACGGACGTCAACAATCTGAGCTTCGCGGTGCTCGACCACGACAACAGCCACGAAAGCCGCGCCTATGTCGAGGAGCTGAGAGGATCGAGTTATTTCGTTGAGAAACGGGCGCTCATCGATTATGCCGATCTCCATAAGCGTCTGCAGAGCGGCGACATCGACGCCGCCGTCGAAATCCCGCCCGGCTTCGGCCGCGATCTCGAGCGCGGACGTCCGGCCTGGGTCGGCGCCTGGGTCGATGGCGCCATGCCGTTCCGCGCCGAGACCATTCGCGGCTACCTGCAGGCCATGCATCAGCTCTATCTGGCGGATCCCGCCGTGACCACGACGAACCTGTTTGCGCCCAAGCCGCCGGCCAGAATCGAAATCAGGTACAAGTACAATCAGGATTTCGACAGCGTCTACGCCATGGTGCCCTCGACCATATCCATGATGCTCGCGCTGTTCCCGGCGATCCTCATGGCGCTCGCCATCGTGCGCGAAAAGGAGCTGGGCTCGATCACCAATCTTTACGTGACGCCGGTCACCAGGCTCGAGTTTCTGGTCGGCAAGCAGATTCCCTATATCGGCCTCGCCACGACGAATTTTGCACTGATGTTCCTGATGGCCCTGTTTATTTTCCAGGTGCCGCTGCGCGGCAGCTTTCTCACCCTCCTCCTCGGCGTCGTGGTCTACGTCACCACGACCACCGCCTACGGCATGGTGATCTCGGCGTTTGCCAGCACGCAGATCGCCGCGCTGTTCGCCACCGCCATTCTGACCGTGCTGCCGGCGACGCAGTTCGCCGGCCAGCAGGTGCCGGTGTCGTCGCTCTCCGGAACGGCGCAAATCATGGGGCGGGCGTTTCCCATGACCTATTTTCGGCCGATCGCCGTCGGCACTTTCACCAAGGGATTGGCCTTTGGCGACCTTGCCGCCAACCTGGGGGAGCTCGCGGTCTTCGTGCCGGTGCTGCTTTTGATCAGCCTCGTGCTCCTGCGCAAACAGGAACGCTAGAGCCGAGCGGAACAAGCTTTAGGACAGCAAGCCGATGCGCATGATCGAAAACATCTTTTGGCTGGGCACCAAGGAGCTGCGCAGCTTCCTGGACGATTACGTGTTGGTGGCGTTTGTGGTGTACGCATTCTCGCTGCAAATCATGGCTCAGGCAAATAGTTACTCGCAGGAAGTGCATAATGCCTCGGTCGCGTTTGTCGACGAGGATCATTCCGAATTGTCGCGGCGGATCGGCCGAGCGTTCCTGCCGCCCTATTTTCAGCTCGCGCGGCCGATCGCCGAGCGCGATATCGTGCCGCTGATGAATTTGGGGAAATACACCTTCGTGGTCGACATTCCGCCGAACTTCGAGCGGGACGTGCTGGGCGGGCGAAACCCCGCAGTTCAGCTCAATGCCGATGCGACCGTGATGGTCCAGGCCGGGCTCGGATCAGGCTATGCCCAAGAGATCATTATGAACGAAATAGCGGACTTCCTGTCCCATGCGGAAGGCGTGCCGCTGTCGCCGGTCAATCTCGACGTGCGCGTTCTTTTCAACCCCAACGTCAGGACCGCATGGTTCACCAGCGTCATGGGCATCATCAACAATATCAGCATGCTGGCCATTATTCTCGCCGGCGCCGCTATCGTGCGCGAGCGGGAGCACGGGACCATGGACCACCTTTTGGTCATGCCGCTTACGCCGTTCGAGATCGCGATGTCGAAAGTCTGGGCGAACGGGCTGGTGATTACCGTCGCCGCCGGTCTGTCGCTCTATCTCGTCGTGCGCGCCTTGATGCACGTTCCCATCGCCGGCTCGATCCCGCTGTTCATGTGCGGGGTGATGATCTATCTGTTCTTTGCCTGCGCCGTCGGCATATTTCTCGGCACCGTCGCGCGCTCGATGCCTCAACTCGGCTTGCTTTTTATGTTGGTCTATCTGCCCATGAACGTCCTCTCCGGCAGCAACACCCCGCTGGAAAGCATGCCGCCCTGGTTGGCGATGACGATGCAAGCCTCGCCGTCGACGCATTTCGTCTCATTCGCGCAGTCGATCCTCTATCGCGGCGCCGGCATCGACGTGGTGTGGCCGCAATTCGTCTTCGTCGCCGTCATCGGCGGCTTGTTTTTCTTGCTCGCCATCTTGCGCTTCCGCTCAACGGCCGCGCAGGCGACGTAGGCATATGAAGACGCGCGCCACGCGGATACCGCATCCTTGAATTCAACGTGATCGTCGCACCGTCGACGACGAATGTCGGCTGGGATTTATTCGAGGGATTTGCGGAAGCGAAGAATGCTCAGCGTGAGGAGAACCGAAGCAATGACCGCCATGGCGACGAAATCCGGCCATAGCACGCTCAAGCCCACGCCCTTGAGCAGGACCCCGCGGATAACGACGAGGTAATAGCGCAGCGGATTGACGTAGGTGAACCATTGCAGCACTTGCGGCATGCTCGATATCGGGAAAGCGAATCCCGACAAGATGAAGAACGGACTGAGTATGAAGAAGTTGGCGGAGAACGCCTGCTGCTGGGTGGAGCAGATGGTGGAAATGAGCAGGCCCAGCGCCAGCGTGCTGAACAGAAAGACCGCGGTGCCGAGCAGCAGCACGAGAGGATTGCCGACGAAGGGAATTTGAAACCACAGCACGCCGACGGCGACGACAAGCGCCACTTCACCCAGGCCGACAAGGAAGAACGGCACGGTCTTGCCGAGGATGAACTCGGCGGGCCGTATCGGGCTCACCATGATCTGCTCGAGCGTGCCGACTTCGCGCTCGCGCACGACTGCAAACGCCGTGAGGTTGACAACGGTGATGAGGGTGATCGTGCCGATCACGCCCGGCACGAAGAACCAGCGGCCGTTGAGGTCCGGGTTGAACCAGGGTCGCTGTTCCAGTGTCACCTGCACTTGCCGCATTCCCTGCACGCCCTGGACGTGCCGCCTCAAGTCCGTCGCGTAATCCTGGGCAAACCCCGCCGCGATGGTGTTGATATAGCCGAGCGCGATCAATGCGGTGTTGGAGTTGGTGCCGTCGACGATGACCTGCAGCGGCGCGGCCTGGCCCTTGCGCAGCAGTTCGGCGAAACCGGCGTGAATGACGAGCGCGACCGCGGCGGCGCTGCTGTCGATGGTGGCATTGATGTCGTGTTGCGACTGCGCGACCTTGACGACATCGAAGCGGTTGCTCGAGGTGAACCGCGCGATCAGCTCGCGGCTTTCCTGCGAATGATCGAGGTCGAGCACCGCAGTCGAGACGTGATAGACCTCAAAGGTGGCCGCGTATCCGAAAACCAGCATTTGAATGATCGGCGGCACGATCAAAAGAAAGCGCGCCGCCTTGTCGCGGCTGATCTCAAGGAATTCCTTGATCACGATCGGTGTAACGCGGGCGAACATGGTTGGTCCGTGATCTCATTCGAGGCGTTTGCGGAAGGCGCGGGCGGCGAGAGCGACGACCGCAAGCGCGTAAACGACGAGGAACAGAATCGGCGTCGACAGTTCCGCGATGCCCGCGCCCTTTAGAAATATTGCTTTGATGATGGTGACGTAATATCGCGAATAGATCAGATAGGTGATGTCCTGAACGAACGGCGGCATTTGGTCGATCGGGAACACGTAGCCGGAAAGAAGCATCGCCGGCAGCAGCGTCACCACCAGCGCGATCTGGCTGGCGCCGATCTGGCTGCGGATCAACACCGAGAACAGATAGCCGATGCTGAGGACGACCGCGAGGTACACGGTCGTGGTGAGGAACAGCGTGGCGAGCGCGCCGCGGAACGGCACTTCGAACCACAGCGCTGCGATGATCAGGCAGAAGGCGGCATCCAGCCAGCCCAGCACCAGGTAGGGAATGAGCTTGCCCACCATGACCTCGCCCGACGTTACCGGCGTGGAGACGAGAAGCTCCATCGTTCCGCGCTCCCATTCGCGCGAGATGGTCAAGGCCGTGAGCTGCGCTCCGACCAGCGCCATGATGACGGCGACCAGGCCGGGAATGATGAAGTTGCGGCTTTCCAGGTCTTCGTTGAACCAGACCCGCGACTGCACCGCCAACGGCTGAAACTGCTGCAGGGTGCGGCCTTGACGGTCGAGCGCGGAGACCTGAATGTCGTTCGAGTAGCCGCTCACCACGGCGCTCGCATAGCCCCACGCGATATTCGCCGTGTTGTCGTCGGTGCCGTCGAGGATCGCCTGCACCGAGGCGGTTCCGGCATCGTTCAAGCGCTCGGAAAAATCCGGCGGGACGACGATGCCGGCGCGGCAGTCCCCGCGATCGATCGCCGCCACCAACTCCGGATAGGCTTTGACGTTATGCGCAATGGCGAAGTAGAGCGAGGCCTGGAAGTGCTTGAGCAAGTCCTGGCTGGCTTGGCTCCCTTCGCGGTCGAAAGTGCAGATCGGAATGTGCTTGAGGTCGAGGTTGATCCCGTAGCCGAAAAGAAACATCTGCGTGAACGGAAGCAATAGCGCGATCATCAGGCTGCGCGGGTCACGCCAGATCTGCAAGACCTCCTTTACTGCGATGGCCTTGAGCCGGCGCCACCTCATGCCGCTCGCCTCCGCTCGGCCGCGTCGGCGGCGATGAGTTGCACAAAAACGTCCTCGAGGGAGGGATGGATGCGCTCGATCCGGCTCGGCCGCAGCGCCCGCTCTGCGAGATAGGCCGGCAGCTCGGTGAGGCTACGCTCGGCGTCGCGGACGAGGACGTGGATGGCATTGCCAAAAACCGAGGCATCGATCACTCCCGGCGCCTGCTGCAGCGCGGCCAGCGTCGGTCCGAGCGCTTCGCATTCGAGCAGGAGAAGCTCGCCCCCGAGCGTCGTTCGCTTCAGCTCGTTTGGGCTGCCGATGGCGATGATACGGCCTTGATTGATCAGGGCGGCGCGATGGCAGTACTCGGCCTCGTCCATGTAATGGGTCGACACCAGCACGCTGACGCCGTCGGCGGCGAGCGTGTGGATAAGATGCCAGAAACGCCGCCGCGAAGTCGGCTCGACGCCCGATGTCGGCTCATCCAGGAACAGGATCGGCGGCCGATGCAGGACCGCGCAACCGAGCGCCAGGCGTTGCTGCCAGCCGCCGGCGAGCGTGGCGACCAACGCCTTCTCGCGGCCGGCGAGCCCGGCCATGTCGATCGCAAACTGTATGCGCTGCGGAAGCTCGTCGCGCGGGACGCGGTAGATGCCGCCGAAAAAGCGCAGATTTTCCTCGACGCTGAGATCGCGATAGAGCGAAAATTTCTGCGACATATAGCCGATGCGTTCGCGTACCCGCTCCGGATCTCGCGCGACATCGATGCCCGCGACCAACACGCGGCCGGCACTCGGGCGCAGCAATCCGCAGAGAATGCGGATGATCGTCGATTTCCCGGCGCCGTTCGGGCCCAAAAACCCCATGACCTCCCCGCGCCCGATGCGAAAGTTGACGTGATCGACCGCGACAAAACTGCCAAATCGTTTGACCAGGTCCTCGGCGACGATCTGCGCGTCGGCTATCTCGCTGCCGCTCATTGCGTCTTGCCTTCGTCTTCGAGCAGCGCCACGAACACGTCCTCGATGCTCGGTGTGGCGACAGCGATTTCGTCGAAAGGAACGTTGCCTCGCTGCAAGGCACTGCGCAGCTCGGGTATCCGCAAGGCGGCATCGTCGACAACGGCGTGAACGCCGCCGCCGACCAGGATGACGTTGCTCACGCCTTCGAGCCCGGCGATGGCCGTGCGTACGTCGCGCCCGGAGCCCGAGGAAATGGCCACGACCGCCCCGGGCATGCGCTGTTTGAGCGCGGCCGGCGTGTCGCAATAAAGCACGCGGCCGTTGTGCAGCAGCGCCAAACGATTGCAGCGTTCCGCCTCGTCGAGATAAGCGGTGGTGATCAGGATCGTCACGCCCTCCTCGCGCAAGTCATAAAGAATGCGCCAGAAGTCGCGGCGCGAGACCGGATCGACCCCAGTGGTCGGCTCATCGAGCAATAAAATTCGCGGCGTGTGGACCAACGCGCAGGTGAGACCCAGCTTTTGCTTCATCCCTCCCGACAGCTGGGCGGCGCGCCGTCCGCGGAATTGGCTCATACCCGAAGCGGCCAGCAATCGGTTCGCGCGCTCTTGCCGAATATGGTTCGGGACTTCGAACAGATCGGCGTAGAAACGGATGTTCTCGTCGACGGTGAGGTCCTCATAGAGGCCGAACCGCTGCGGCATGTAGCTGAGATGTTGCTTGCCGGTCTCGGGGTCCGCCACCACGTCGACGCCATCGATGACGATGCCGCCGCCGTCCGGTTGCATCACGCCGGCCAGCATCCGCATCGTCGTGGTCTTGCCGGCGCCGTCGGGACCGACGAGCCCGAAAATTTCGCCGCGGTTGACGGTGAAAGAAAGACCGTCCACGGCGGCAAGCTCGGCAAACCGCTTGGTCAGCCCATCGGCCGCAACGATGGGTCCGCGCGCGTCGGTCATGGCCCACCCGGAGGGAGCGCTTCCAGCGCCGCGTCCGCCGGCATGCCGGGCACCAATTCGTGGGTGGGATTGTAAATATCGATGCGCACGCGGTAGACGAGCGTCACTCTTTCCGCGTGCGTCTCCACGCTTTTCGGCGTGAACTCGGCGTTCGCAGCGATGAAAGTGACGTGCCCTTGGTAGGTCTTGCCCGGATAGGTATCGGTCGTGACCGTCGCCGGTTGATTGTAGCGGACCTTGCCGATATCGGTCTCGTTGATGTAGGCGCGCAGCCAGACGTGATCGAGGTCGGCCAGCGTCACCACCGGCGTGCCGGGGACCATGATCTCGCCAAGCTCCGCCTGCCGCACCTGGATGACGCCGGAGAACGGCGCGCGCAAAATCGTGTAGTCGAGCACGATCTGCGACATTTTTAGCGTCTCCGTCGCATTGCGGATGCTGGCGGTGGCGAGTTCGACCTGGCGCTCGGCGGCGTTCTCCAGCGCCTGATCGCGCTGATGCGCGGCCGTCGATTGCCGCCATGCGGCGTAGGTTTGGTCGCGCTGCTCGACGGTGCCGGTCCCCTTCTGCAACAGCGTATCGGCGCGAGAATATTCCAGCTGCCGGAACTCCAGATCGGCGGCATCGAACTCGACCGTCCGGCGCGCCGCCGTGAGATTCTGCTCCGCGGCGGCAAGCTGGCGCTTCTGCATTTCGAGGATCGCCTCGTTGATGGTCACCTGCTGGCGATAGTCGGAGTCGTCGAGCCGCGCGATCAGCGTGCCGGCATCCACCCATTGCCCCTCGTCGAACGGCAGCTCGACGATCCGGGATTGCACGGTCTTGAAGCCGAGCACGCTTTGGTGCGCCTCGATGTTGCCGGACACCAGGATGGTGGCGACCAGCCGCGGTCCAGTGATCCATTTTTGCAGCGTGCCTCTTTCGAAATAAGCGGCAACGCCCGCCGCGGCGACCATGAGGGCGACAACCAACACCACCCATTTGGTGCGGCTCTGCGCGGCCGTTCCGGTTTTCGATCGAAGAGCAAAAGGCGAATGCATCGCCTTGCCTCCTATGTCATTGCCATTCCTTTTACGCGCATGGATCGCCCCTTCTTTGATCCATGTCAGAAAATCGAATGACCGTAAAACGACATAGGTGCCTTCCGGCGAACGCGCCAACGCCGTATCTCCGCCTTGACGTAAATCAACGCCCGGGAACCATTGCGGGCCTAATTGCGTTGGTTCCGCAGACAAGGGCCGTTAAATTCAAATCCGACGCGGAGGCTCGGCATGCGGAGTGCCTTATCCCGTCGCTCGTTTCTGCGGGGCTCCGCTTTGACGACAGCCGGAGCGACAATGATCAACGCGACATCGGCGCTTCTTGCGCAGGCTGAGACAGCCGAGAATAGCAGCGCGCCGGCCGTCGGCCCGGACGCGGTTGCGATCACTTTGCAGATCAACGGCGCTGCGCAGCCGCTACGGGTCGAGCCGCGAATGACTCTGGCCGAAACTTTACGCGGGCCGCTGGGCCTGACCGGGACCAAGGTCGCCTGCGATCGCGGTGCCTGTTCCGCCTGCACGGTCTTGATCGACGGGTCGCCGATCTGCTCCTGCATGATGCTTGCCATCGATGTCGGCGCGCGGCGCGTCACCACGATCGAGGGTCTCGCGCAGGGCGACACGTTGCATCCGGTGCAGCAAGCCTTCATCGAGCATGACGCCCTGCAATGCGGCTTCTGCACGCCCGGGATGGTCATGAGCTGCGCGGCGCTCCTTGAGCGCATGCCCGAGCCGAGCGCCGACGATGTAAGCGCCGCGATCGGCGGCCATTTTTGCCGCTGCGGCACCTATCCGCATGTCGTCGCCGCGACGCTCGCGGCGGCCAAAGCACGCAGGGCGTGATCATGGCGAAGCAAGAAACCTTGCGCACCGAGACGTTCCCCTTCGGCATCGCCAGCGTCGGTCTCGGCAAGGTGGAGCGGCAGATACCCGCCGACGAGCCGCCGCCGCTGCCGCCCAACGGCGAGCTCGCCGTGATCGGGAAGTCGGCGCCGCGCCAGGATGGGCGAGCCAAAGTGACGGGCGGCGTTCGCTTCACGGCCGATATTTCTCTTCCCGGCATGCTGCACGCCCGCATCCTGCGCTCGCCCCTGCCGCATGCGCGGCTGCGCTCCATCGACACCTCCGCGGCGGCGCGTCATCCCGGCGTGCGCGCGATCCTGCCGATCGCCAGTCCGACAGACGCGCAGAGCGCGACCTTGCGCTACATCGGCGCGCCTGTTGCTGCCGTCGCCGCCGTCTCGAAGGCAGCGGCGGAAGAAGCGCTGCGACTGATCCATGTCGACTATCAATCGCTGCCCTTTGTCGTTGAGCTGGACCAGGCGCGCGCGCCGGCGGCGCCGCCGGTCTACGAGAGCGCAGATCTAGCGCCTGGCGGTCACCCTTCGGGCTGGCCCGCGGCAGCTAATTTGCCGCTCAACGGTAATGTGCGTGGACCGGCGATCAGCCGCCGCGGCGACGTGACCCAGGGCTTCCGCGACGCCGATGTTGTCGTCGAAGGCGACTATCGCACCCAGGTGCAGACCCATTGCTGCCTTGAGCCGCACGGGATCGTCGCCGATTGGCGGGCGGACGGGCTGACCGTTTACATGTCCACTCAATACACTACGGGGGTGCGACACGAGCTTGCGGAAGAATTTGGCTTGCCGCTCAATCGAGTCCGCGTGGTGGTCGACGCCATGGGCGGCGGTTTTGGCTCCAAATCGTCGCTTGGCAATTATGGCAGCATTGCCGTTGAACTCTCCCGCCGCGCGCAAGCGCCGGTCCGCCTCGTCCTCGACCGGGAAGAAGAACAGGTGGACTCGGGCAACCGTCCGGGCACCTGGCAGCGATTGCGCATCGGCGCCAAACGCGACGGCGCGCTGACGGCGATCTCGCTCTCGAGCTACGGCACGGCGGGCGTTGCGCTTGGCGCCGGCGTCGGTTTCAACGCCGAGGCGCTGTACGCCTGTCCCAATTTCGCCGGCGCGCAACACGACGTGTTCATCAATGCCGGGCCGGGCTGCGCGATGCGTGCACCGGGCAACACACCCGGCGCCTTCGGGCTTGAGCAAGCGATCGACGAATTGGCCGAACGGCTTGCCATCGATCCGCTGGCGTTGCGCGAGCGCATCGATCCGAGCCCGGTGCGGCGCGAGGAGCGGCGCATCGGCGCCGAGCGGATCGGGTGGCAGCGCCGGCACGCCCCCGGCGCCGATCCGGGCCCGGTGAAGCGCGGCCTTGGTGTGGCGCAATCGCTGTGGATGGCCAATGTGCAGCTCGACTCGTCCTGCGAGGTGCGCGTGATGCGCGACGGTTCGGTCGAGGTGCTCTCGAGCGTGCAGGATATCGGCACCGGCACCAGTACGGTTTTGGCGCAAACCGTCGCCGAGGTGTTTGGGCTTCGTTCCGAGGAAGTCACGGTGCGCATCGGCGACACCGAGTTCCCGCCTGGCCCGCCGTCTTACGGCAGCCGTGCGACGGCTTCGATCACGCCGCCGGCGCGCACCGCCGCCTGGCGCGTCCTGCAATCGCTCTTGCGCGAGGCGGCGCTTGCGCTCAACGCGGCCCCTGAGGATATCATCGCGCGCGGCGGAAAAATCCTGGTCCGCGACGACCCGAGCCGCGGCATGAGTTTCGCCGAGGCCGCCGCGCGGCTGCGCACCGACCGCATCAGCGCGGTGGCTTCGCGCAGCGACGATTATTCCGGGTTTCTCCGGCGGATCGGCGACGACGCTGCTCTGGCGCAGCAGGCTTTGGGCGGCGTCCAATTCGCCGAAGTGGCGGTCGACACCGAGACCGGCATCGTGCGGGTGGAGCGCGTCGTCGCCGTGCAGGATTGCGGCCGGCCCATAAATCCCCGGCAGATCGAGAGCCAAGTGCACGGCGGCATTCTGATGGGGCTGTCCTATGCGCTGTTCGAGGACCGCATCCTCGACGAGCACACCGGCCGCATGGTCAACCCGGACCTCGAACATTACAAGCTCGCCGGCCCGCGCGAGACGCCGGAGATGGACGTCGTGATCCTGGAAAACTATCAGGGCAACAGCGCCACCGATGCCTACGGCATTGCCGAGCCCGCCAACATCGCCACTGCGCCTGCGATCGCCAACGCTGTCTACAACGCCATCGGCGTTCGCCTGCGCAGCTTGCCGATGACGCCCGCGGCGATCCTCGGCGCGCTCGGCAAAATTCCGCAGAGGAGCTGAAGCCGTGAACCGCTTCGCCTTCGCCAATGCGCGAACGATCTCGGAAGCGGCGGCCGCGGCATCAACGACCGTCGCCAACGCGATGACTGCCGCTCCCGAGGCCATGGGCCAAGGCGAAATTTCCGTGGTGAAGGCCGGCGGCATCGACCTTCTCGATCTTCTGAAAGAAGGCCTCTTGGCGCCGGCGAAGGTAGTGAACCTGAAAGAGCTGCCGGAGCTCGACGCGGTCGTCGAAGAGGAGGGCGGCGGCTTGCGGATCGGACCACTGGTCACACTGACATCGCTCGCCGATCATCCGCTGCTGCAACAGCGCTACGCCGCGCTGGCCGGTGCGCTACGCGGTTCGGCCAGTCCGCAAATCCGCAACGTCGCGACCTTGGGCGGCAATCTCCTGCAGCGCCCGCGCTGCTGGTATTTCCGCTCGCATGCTTATCGCTGTCTGCGCAAAGGCGGCGGCCACTGCTTTGCCATTACCGGCGAAAACCAATACCACGCGATCTTCAACAACACGCCCTGCGCGATCGTTCACCCTTCGACGGCGGCCACAGCCTTGGTGGCCTTGGGCGCGACGGTCGAGTTGACGGATGCGGCGGGGGCTAGCCGCCAACTTGCACTCGAGGATTTCTTCGTCCCGCCGGAGCGCGATCTCCGGCGCGAGAACGATCTAAGGCCGCAGGAGATCCTGACCGCCATCCGCTTGCCAAAGCTTCCGCCGAGCCTGCGCATGGCGCATGTGCGGCAGGGCGAAAAGGATTCATTCGACTGGCCGCTCGCCGATGTGGCCGTCGCGCTCGATGTCGGTGAGGACGGCACCTGCAAACGCGCCGCGATCATTCTTGGCGCGGCGGCGCCCGTTCCGCACCGGGCCAAGGCGGCCGAGGCCGCGCTGACGGGGAAACGGATCGACGAAAACACGGCCGCGCAAGCAGGACGCGCCGCGCTCGACGGCGCCACGCCGCTTTCCAAGAACGCCTACAAACTGCCGCTGTTCGAGACGCTCGTGCGCCGCGCGATCCTCAAGGCCGTGGCGTAACACCAGACCTATAACCGTCATCCTGAGGTGCTCGGCGCTGAAAGCGCCGAGCCTCGAAGGATAACGGCCCCGGCGCCCCGGCCGTATCCTTCGAGGCCCGCGCTTCGCGCGGGCACCTCAGGACAACGGAGGAGCCGGTCAACGCATCCGCGACTTCAGCTTGATCGTTCGGCCGTCGACGACGAACGTGCCATAGCCGCGGTGGTGAATGGTCTTCGGATTCTTCTGCGCCGGATCGATCCAGGCCTTGAGCACTTCGAGAATGAAAAGGTTGTACTTGTTGACAAGGCGCCTGTCGGTCACCTTGCATTCGAGATTGGCAAAGCACTCGGCGACAAGCGGCGGTTTTACGCACGCGCCCGGAACTTGAGTCAGCCCGGACGCAGCGAATTTGTCGATGTCGCGGCCCGACGAGTTCCCGACCTTCACCACCTTCGCCGGTGGCGCGCAACGCGGCGAAACTGTAATTGGCGTTGCTGACGACGCAGGCGACCTGCGGCGGCTCGAACTCGACCATCATGTGCCAGGACATGGTCATGACGTTAGCGCGGCCGTTGCGCACGGTCGTCAGCAACACCACCGGCCCCGGCTCCAGCAATTGGTAGACCTTGGATAAGGGCAGCTCTTTCATCGCGATTGCCTTCGGCCGGATAATCACTTCAGAGAGATACTCCGCTCATTCCCGCGCAAGCGGGAATCCAGCACTGGGTCCCCGCTTGTGCGGGGACGAGCGGAAATTAAAATCATCAGTCGACCCAGCGGATTTCCGGCTCTTTTCTCGGCACCGGCGGCGGCGCCGATTTCGGATGCCCGACGATGATCGGGGCAACGGGCTTGTACGCCGCGGGGAGGTTAAGGACTGCCTTGCCCTCGGGCGTCCCCAGCCAGGCTTGAGAAAATCCGATCCAGCATGTTCCGAGCCCCGCGGCGCGCGCCGTGAGCATGAGGTTTTCCGCCGCGAGCGCGCAGTCTTCCACCGCCCACGGAATCTCCGTCACGGTGGAAATCACAATGAGGACGGGGGCATGATAGAAGATGTCAAAATTCGGATCGTTCAATATCTGGTCGAAATGATGCGACACGAGCCCGATCGGCGAACTTCTCAGCATATGCGCTTTCGCTTCACGGGATATTTTGGCCAGCACGCCTTTATCGCGGACGACGCAGAACGACCAGGGTTGCTGATTGACCGCGCTCGGCGCCTGAACAGCGGCGTCGATGAGCTCGCGAATAGTTGTTTCACCGACCGGCTCAGCCGTGAATTCCCGGACGGCGCGGCGCGTGTAGATCGCTTCCTTGAGGTCCATGTGCTGTCCTGACGTCCTATCCTAACGCTTTTCGGCGCCTGCCGGTTCCGCTGCAAACGACGGCGGTTCGCGAGCGCGAAAATGAAAGCGCGTTCTTCCCTCGACCGGGTTGATCCAAAGCAAGCGATATCGGTTAGGCGCGGCGAGTTGGTACTCGGTGCCGCGATCAGTGGGTGGGAAGATTGAATAGCGCCCTGAGGCCGAAGCCGACCGCAAAGGCTACGGCAGCCGCGCTCATGCCGATGAGAAAGGTCTCGAGCCCGGACCTCCACCACGCCACCGGCGACCACCGGCTCTTGATGGCGCCGACGCCGAAGAAGGTCGCGCCGGCCGCCAGAACGCACGCTGCAAGCCCGCCCGCCGAAAGGTAAGTAAGGAGCGGCACGAGGCCACACGCAATGAACGCGGCAAAGGTGCTGAGCGCGGCGAAGGTTGGTGATCTCGGAGTGGGAGAAAGACCGTATTCTTCCACCGCCATTGTCTTCTCCCAAAGGGCCCGATCGGAGGTAATGACGGTGACAATCCGCTCCAGGTCGTCGCCTGAAAAACCCTTGCCGGCGAAAATCTGCCTGATTTCCTCGCGTTCGCCCTCCGGCTCCAGCGCGATGTGCTTGCGCTCGATGCCAAGGACGCGATCGTAATCATCACGCTCGGCCTTGGTGCCGATGTAGTTGCTTGCCGCCATCGCAAAGCCGTCGGCAAGGAGATTGGCAAACCCGAGCACCAGCACCACCACCGCCGAAAGATCGGCGCCGGCGACCGCCGCCACGACGGCGAATGTCGTCACCGTGCCGTCGATTCCGCCATAAATCCAGTCGCGAAGGTAATTGCTCTGCGGCCCGCGCTCCAGGCGCGCCCTGATCGCTTGTTCCGTATGGCTATGTTCCAGCGCGTATTGCATTAGCTGTCTCTGCCCCTCGGCCAAGGACTCCGCCGATCGCATCCACATTCCTTGAAATCCGGACTGCCGTCTTGACGTGAATCAAAGAGGTTCTCTTAAGCTTTTGCAGGCAATCCGGGCCAACTTGCACAAATCGGGACGGTCAAGGGCATTTGGTATGATCATAGGGCAGCGCATCACTCCTGCACGATCGAAGGCTTATACATCCTCGCTAGTGCCAGACGCCGAGCCGAGGGCCGCAGCCTCACGGCTGCGTCGGCCGAGCCCACGGCCTGCGGCCGCGGTCTGCGGCCTTGAAGGCGGCAATCCGGTCGCGGTGGCTCTGCGTCAAGTCGATGTCGTCCCAGCCGTTGAGCAGTTGATTGCGGCTCACCGGATCGATGCTGAACGCGAAGGTGCGATTGCCGCGTGCGATCGCCTGCCGCTCGAGGTCGACTATGACGGGCAATTCCGGCTCGGCGGCGATGGCGGCGCCGAGTTCGAGCACGTCGGCTTCGGGGAGGATGGCGGTGAGCAGGCCGTTCTTGACCGAATTCTGCGCGAAGATGTCGCCGAAAGACGGTGCGATCACGCAGCGGATGCCGGCATCGTAGAGCGCATAGACGGCCGATTCGCGCGACGAGCCGCCGCCGAAATTGCGGCCGGCGATGAGGATTTGGGCGTCGCGCCAGGCCGGCTGATTGAGCGCGAAGTCGGACCTTTCGTTGCCCGCGGCGTCGCGCCGCAAGTCCTGGAACAGGACGCGCCCAAGTTCCGCCGAGCGCGGCCATTTCAGGTAGCGCCCGGGCAGAATCTGATCGGTATTGATGTTGGGCAAAAGCAGCGGGCAGGCCTTGGCGGCGAGGCGAACGAACTTTTGCATCGGCTTTTTGCTCCCTAGCGCATGATCCGGAAAAAGCCTGCCCGAGCAAAATGCCGCACATTGCGCGGTGCGTGTGCAATACGTCGATTCTGCGCCCCTCTAGTCGCCGACGAAAGTGAACATCAAGGAGTCGCTTCGATGGCTCGATATCCGGCAATTAGAATCTGGAATCGGAGCCTGTCCGTATAGTGTCACTTGCCGCTGATCGTCTGACACAGGTCCGCTTACTTGGTAAGGCTTCGCCCCGCAACGCGAAAAAACATAGGCAGTGCCAGAATACGCATTGCCACTCTTGATACCACTGAACAGAAGCGTACCTTTCGACACTCCAACCCCAGCCAAACCTTCGCGGGGGCTTTCATACAGAAATTTTCTGACCGCGCCATCAGCGAACAGTCTCATTGTCGAGCCATTGTGATTCCACAGTGGTTGGACGATGGAAGGACTCAAAGTGCCAACTGATCCTGTCGGACCGGAAGTCACCTCTCGCCCCAGGCAGGGCGAGCCCTCGTTGTAACCCTGAATGATTGCTGCAACGCGCATTGATCGAGGCGGATGGGTCGGAGACGGATTCTCGTCAATGTATTGCAACGACCGTTGAAGGGTATCACTGAAATTCAAAGTGTTAGTTGACTCCATGTGTCGCAAAATCATCCCAGAGAAGCGGTCAGCTTCCAATTCTCTCGCCCACGGATCATTTGCCATGACTCCTTCTTGATGACCACATACGTGATGGCCCATTTCGTGACCGATGACATAAATCCGAGCATAATGGTCGATGTACCAACCTGGGTTTATGACGATGTAGCGAATTGGCTTGCCGCTGATGAAATAAATAGTCGCATAGGCATTTGGTATATCCGCCGTGCGGCCCATAACGAAGTTGATCTTTAGTCCAGGTACGGCCTTCACAATATCCTGCACGATAAACCAGTCATGCATTATGCCTTCGGTTAAATCACTATAAGGTTCATCGTCGCTCAGTTCATAGACGTTAATTAGCCTGCCCCGAAAATCTCTATCGAATACGAACGCGTCTTTCCCAACTGTCATTCTGACCCACCGCGCATCTGCGGCAGAAGTGGCACTCAGCAGGATCAATGCAACAAAAAGCCACCTCATGTTACCCTCGCGTTTACAGTGCTCGATCCCCGTTGAAATTGAAAGCAGCAATAGGTGCCGCAATTGCGTTCAGGACGCGCCCTCAGATTTTGCTTCCGATTTTCAGCTTGCCATTGTGATGAAGATACATCGCGACGAAAGGCGCGCCCACTAAAACACACATAATGACGTAATTTGGGGTTTTGTCCGAGGAGTTGTTTTGGATGTACCAAAAGGAAGGACTGAGAAACAACAAATTTGCGGCGGTAATGACGGGAGCGGCGACAGCGAATATGCGGTCTCCAGCCAGCGCGGAAATCACAGCGCACATGCTTGCTGCTGCCGCGATGAACAGACCATACAGCGGGATGAAAATCGCCAAAATGGCAAGTACTAATGCCGCAATCCCAACACCCTTTGCCATGTTTTCCCCTCCTACTTGCGGAAGCTTTGCCGGTTTTGATGGTTCGGATAGTGGTGCAGCCTGAGCCGCGCCAGAGCGAGGCGGCTGGCCCGTGCCTATTGTGCCCTCCGGTGCTCTTGCCGGCCCGCCAGATACATCGGCCGATGCATTTGGCTCAAAGGCCCTCCGCTCTTCCAACGGACCTGTGCTAGCTGCCGCTTCCTGAATCTTCGCAACGATTCTCGGGAGGTATGATTTATCGCCAAGAGCAAAGTAGGACCTTGCAAGTTCATCAATCCACTTTTGGCCAAGAGGATGGATCGTTTTCTCCGCCGAAGCAATCTCCTCATCGTATTTGACCAAAGCGTCCCATTTTGCAGCGTCATAATCATGCAGGGTCCTTGTAGCCGTTCGATCAGATTGGTCTTGCGGTGCTGAGCGTAAAGGTACGCTAGCGCGACCAAGCGGCCGAAAATAAGAAACCAGTTCACGAAAATTGGACGCCAATACGCGACGGCCGGAAACGACCACAGCAATTATTGCTAGAAAAATAAGCCACTCCCAAATGTTCGGCGGTCCCGGCTGCGCAACTCTTTTGAACGGCAGAGCAAGCCACTGCCAAATGCTCGGCGACTCCGCCGGGCGACCCAAGATTTCTCCGCTGATGGGTCCCGTCTTGGTCTGACCGAAATAGCCGCCGCAATCGACCTTGACTCCACAAGTATCTGGATTGCAGCCTGTCGGGTCGAACGGATTTCCAATATACGTAATGTTCGGGGAAACTTGCCCTTGGCATATATTCTTGAAAGCGTACTCCCGGAATTTTGCACGTTCGTCGGCAGTCCCCGATAAGGGCTGGGACTTAGCAGAACCGTTCGCAGCAAAAACAGCCGCCAAATAGAGCAGGAATAATACCAATCGCCCATTTCGCCGAAACATTACGAGCCCTCACATTTCACTCACCTATCCGACCCATATCGGCCTGTCGTTGTAGATCACGCACGCCTTCGTGGTCGAGCCTTAAGGGCTCGGGATGACAACCACAAACTCGTCGAAATTGAAACGACTGGTCGCGAAGGACTGATCTGGATCAAGGTGCTGCGCTTCAAAAAGATCGCTGGCCGACTGATCATTATTTCCTTTTGCCATCCAGCGGAATGATCGGTAGAAATAAATTCTTGCTAAAGCTGTACCTTTTAGAGTTTCCGATTTAATTAGTCGTGTACAAGCTCCTATCGCCTCATCAATGACGTGTGATTGCTTGCAGAGGTCCAAGTCTTTAGACGGAGGTGGCTCCAACACTATTGCATTGCGATTCCGTGGAAAAGCGCGTTCGTCAGCGCCTGGATAGCAATACGACCAAGTCACATCACAGTTGGTCCCGCTGGCCTCTTGACATTGAAGCAAAGCGCCCGCTCCAGTATTTACGCTGTCAGGCAATGATGCTCTACCAACCGTCCTTCGGTCAGGTGAAATTGCGACGGCGCCGCAAATGCCTGTCGGAATTGTGAGTAGCCACTGGCAACCTCTCGCTCCGCTTTGCAAGCACATTCTTTCGGAAGTGCGCCTAGCCTCAGTCTCGTTGGCGGAATGAGGCGATTGAAAGTAGCGAATCTGTCCGTTTATATTTCCGGCAGTGACAGCAACATCCGATAACGCGGGAGGAGAAGAAAACAGGACAATAATTGGGAGAGAGAACACTGCCATAATTGAGCGATAAGCCATCTGGACCCCCCAAGGTTCAATGCGGCATTCCCCGGATGCGGAGTATCGAAAGCTAGTACCCCATTTCAATCGCTGCACTGACGGCAACCTTGTTTCGGCTCGCACCATCCTCAGTAGACCCTACCGTCTATGCCTTGCCATCCCTTTTCAGTCTTCTGGAATGAAACAGTGCCGGCCATCGAAAATGAAAACGGCTCCCAGAATTTTCTACCGACTAGCTTCGGTTTCCAATTTCCAAGGTCTCGCAAGCTCAGGACCTTGTTGTTACCTTCTGCATTCAACTGTATTTCCTCGAAAACCCCATTCGGCCTCCGCACAAATCCTTGCGGAAAATCGACATCCGCAATGAACTGGATTTCATACCCTTCCAGCCCACCAAACGACATTTTGACACCGTTCGTCTTGCGAAAATTGCTCACTGAGACGGCAGTTTGCACTCTTGCGCGCAGCACGTTTTCAAAAACCTGCTGCGCATTCGCTTCCGACGGCTCGCACGAGAAAAGGCAGAATGCATTTCCGTGGGTACTCAAACCGAACAGGCTCAACAATAAAGAGATTGCAATGATGACCACCGTTCCGCGTCGAGCCATTTGTTACCTCCCCCAAGGTACGCTCGTTGATGAATTTCGGGACGCCCTTTGGATTAATACAAATCCACATCAAAGCCATTGGCCGTGGTCATTATTATGTAGCCAATGCGGATGACAACACCTCTTGTGGGTGCCCTCGATGCTGATGTGCACATTGACCGCTCCCCCGTTTTCTACTTTAGGGTACAACTTTCGCGGGCGCATGGAAATACCTCTCCTAGCCCGTTTCGGCGATATGCCCGGCCGCAAGGCGCGCCAGCGCGAAGCACAATCAGTTTTCCGAGAAGATCATGCGCCACTCTAAGGCTCGCGGCCGGCGAGCAGCGGCCGCACATCGGCGAGGTGTCCGCACACCGCCGCGGCGGCGACCATGGCCGGCGACATCAGGTGGGTGCGCGCGCCGGGACCTTGCCGGCCGCGGAAATTGCGGTTGGTGGTCGAGGCGCAGCGCTCGCCGGGGGGCACCAGGTCGCCGTTGATCCCGACGCACATCGAGCACCCGGACTCCGCCCATTCGAGCCCGGCGTCGCGGAAGATGCGGTCGAGACCTTCCTGTTCCGCCTGCCGCTTGACTGGCGTCGAGCCGGGCGAAACCAGGCCCGGCACCTTGCTGGCGCGGCCTGAAAGGACCGCGGCGGCGGCGCGCAGATCCTCGATGCGCGCGTTGGTGCACGAGCCGATGAAAACGCGGTCGATGGCGATCTCGGTCAGCTTGTTTCCCGGCGCGAGGCCCATATAGTCGAGCGCATCGCGCAGATATTTGGCCCGCACCGGATCGCTCTCGCGCGCCGGATCGGGCACGCGAGCGTCGATCGGCAACGCATCATCCGGCGTTATGCCCCAGGTGACGATCGGCGCGATCATGCCGGCGTCGAGTGCGACCTCGCGATCGAACTCGGCGCCCGGATCGGAGGCGAGCACGGACCACGCCGCGACGGCCTCATCGAACGCCGCGCCTTTGGGCGCGTAGGGGCGGCCTTTGACATAGCCGAAGGTAGTCGCATCGGGCGCGACCATGCCGCAGCGTCCGCCGGCCTCGATCGACATGTTGCAGAGCGTCATCCGTCCTTCCATCGACAGCGCGGTAATGGCGCTGCCGGCAAATTCGACGGCGTGACCCCGCGCCCCGTCGGCGCCGATCGTGGCGATGATGGCGAGCACGATGTCCTTGGCGCCAACCCCGGCGGCCGCCTTGCCGCCGACAGTGACGCGCATGCGCTTCGGCTTTTTCTGCCACAGCGTCTGCGTCATCAAGACGTGCGCCACCTCGGAAGCGCCGATGCCGAAGGCATAGGCGCCGAAGGCGCCGTGGGTGGAGGTGTGGCTGTCGCCGCACACGATCAGCAAGCCCGGCAGCGTCAGCCCCTGTTCGGGGCCGACGACGTGGACGATGCCCTGGCGCGGATCGCCGAGGCCGAAGAGGTTAATGTGGTTGGCCCGCGCGTTGGCATCGAGATTGCGGATGATCGCCGCAATCTCGGGATCGGCAATGGCGCGGTCGCGGCCGCGCGTCGGCACGTAATGATCGGCGACGCCGAAGGTCAGGCCCGGCTCCGCCAACGAGCCGCCGCGCGCCCGCATCTGCGCGAAGGCGTGAAACGAGCCTTCATGCACATAATGGCGATCGACCCAGAGGAGCACGGCGCCGTCCTCGCGCCGCGTGATCTCGTGCGCCGACCACAGCTTGTCGATGAGGGTTTGCGGCTCGCTCATGCGCGGTCAATTTACCTCAGCGCCTCGGGCTTGTCGGGGTTGCGCCTTATATTGTATGCTAAAGAATACCAAGTAAAGCGACCGCTGCCGGGCGGCACTTCAGTAGGAGAGCGGCTTGCGCGATTGGCTCGGGGAGGCGAAGGCGAAGCAGGTCTACCTGGTCCTGCGCGACCGTATCCTCAGCGGCGCTTTCGGCTTCGGCGCCAAGCTGCCCACCGAGAACAAGCTGGCCGAATATTACGCCGTGTCGCGCGTCACCGTGCGGCGCGCGCTCGGCGAGCTTGCGCGCGAGCGGTTGATCGAGCGGCGCCGCAGCGCCGGAACGCGCGTCATCTATCATCCGGCGCCGGCGCCCATTACCGCGGACATCTCTGGCGTTCTCGCCAATCTCGCCGAGATGGGGCGGCGCACGGCGGTCAAGCTCCTGTCATTCGACTATGTGCCGGCTGACGGTGCGGTGGCGCAGGCGCTCGGTGTCGGGCCGGACCAGCTGCTGCAACGCTCCGTGCGCGTGCGTGCCGTCGACCGCGTGCCGTTCTCTTATTTGACGACCCATGTTCCCGAAAGTGTCGCGGTGACGTTCACCCGCCAGGAGCTGGCCTCGCGGCCGCTGCTTGAGCTGCTGGAGCGCGCGGGAGTGAAGGTCGAGCATGCGCGGCAGCGCATCAGCGCCGGGCTGGCGACGCCCGATGTTGCCGAAGCGCTCGAGGTACGCACCGGATCGCCGCTGATTGAACTCGTTCGCGTCGTCCGCGACCAGTCAGGCCGCGCCGTCGAGCACCTGCATGCGCTCTATCGGCCCGATCGCTACGCCTTCGAGATGGACTTGGTGCGCTCGGGCGCGGCCGACACCAAAAGTTGGTCGCCGCTCATGCGCGCCAGCGACCGCGCAAGCAACATCACGTCCAATGCGGGACCAATGAGCAACAACAGGAAGCCGGAAAGTCTGACGTCGGAAAGCCAACCAGAGGAAGCATGATCATGTCGGAGCAAAAACTACCGTTCAGCCGCCGCCAATTCCTCGCCACCACGGCACTCGGTGCCGCCGCCGCCGCAACCGGCAGCCTGGCCATGCCGGCCGTGCTGCGCGCGCAAGGCGCCGGGGTGAAACTCGGTCTGCTTCACCCGGTCACCGGCGCGTTGTCCTATTCGGGCCAGCAGGGCCGCGTCGGCGCCACTATGGCGGTCGACGAGATCAATGCCGGCGGCGGCATCAAGGCGCTGGGCGGTGCCAAGATCGATCCGGTTCTCGGCGACGCGCAGTCCACGCCTGACGGCGGTACCGCCGAAGTGGAGAAGATGAATTCCGCGGAGGTAGCGTGCATCGTCGGCGGCTATGCGTCCTCGATCTGCCTCGCCGTCAGCCAGGCCGCCGCGCGCTATGACCTGCCTTACGTCGTCGACGTCGGCGTCGCCGACTCCATCGTCACCCGCGGGCTCAAGAACACGTTCCGCTTCAGTCCCGGTTTCGGCGTCATCGCCAAGGCTGCGCTCGATAATCTGACGACGATCAACGATCAGGCCGGCAAGCCGGCGAAGACGGTGATCATCGTGCACGAGGATTCGCTATTCGGCTCCGGCCTCGCCAAGCTCCTGAACGCGCAGCTGCCGCCGAAGGGTTTTGAGATCCTGGAGACGATCCCGCATCCGACTCCGACGCGCGACTTCGCCAATGTCGTGCTCAAGATCAAGGCGCAGAACCCCGACCTCGTGATCCCGGCCAACTATTATAACGAATACGTCCTGCTCGCCCGCACCATGCAGGAGCAGCACGTACGGCCGAAGGGCATCTATTCGGTGCTCGGCGGCGCCTCTTCCTCCTACAAGTTCGTCAAGGATTTCCCCGAGGCGGCCAGGTACATCATGGATTGCAATCATTGGTTCAACCCCAAAAGCGCCAAAGCGCAGGAGCTGAGGAAGAAGATCGAAGACAAAGGCCAGTTCTTCACCTACGAGCTGTACCTGAACTACAGCGCAATCCTTCTTGTCGCCGATGCGCTCGAGCGTGCGGCGTCCATCGATCGCGCGAAGCTCACCACCGCGCTGGAAAACTCGACCTTTGCCAGCCCGATCATGCCCTACGGGCCGACCAAGTTCGTCAACGGTCAGAACCAGGGCGCGGCCCCGGTCAGTACGCAGGTGCTCGACAACGACATCAAAGCCATTCTGCCGCCCGAGTTCGCCAATGCGAAGGCGGTATTTCCAATGCCCGCGTAAGGGTCAGAGCCGGGGACGGCGCGTTGTCGCCGTTGCCCGCGCTCTTGCATCGTGTTGAGTCGTGCTCTCGCCCCTCATCCTGATCTCCGTGGTTCTCAACGGGCTCCTGACCGGCGCGGTCTATGCGCTGGTGGCGCTGGGCCTGACGCTGATCTACGGCGTGCTGCACATCATCAATTTCGCACACGGCGCGCTCTTGAGCGCCGCGTTGTTCGCGGCGTTCTTCGCCTATCAAAAACTCGGGCTCGATCCCTATGTCGCCGCTTTCCTGCTCGCGCCCGCCTTCTTCGCGTTCGGCTATGCGCTGCAGCGCTTTATCATCGGCCCGGCCTCGCACGGCGACGACCGCAACATGCTGCTGATAACGCTGGGGCTTGCCGTCTTCATCGAGAACGCACTGCTCTACGCCTTTCACGCCGACACGCGCACCATCGACCTTGCTTACGGGTTCAAGAGCATCGATTTCGGCTTCACCTTCCTCGCCGTTCCGCGGGTTATTTCCTTCGCGGCTGTTTTCTTCGTTGCGCTGGCGCTGTGGTTGATCATGGCGCTGACCGACACCGGCAAGGCAATCCGCGCCGTTGCCAAGGAAAAGCTCGGCGCGGAGCTCGCCGGCATCGACGTGGCGCACATCTACGCGATGACCTTCGGGCTCGGCACCGCCTGCGTCGCCGTTGCCGCCTGCCTGCTCATTCCGACCTATTACGCCAATCCGCGAGCGGGAAACGCTTTCGTGCTTGTCGCCTTCACGGTCGTGGTGCTTGGCGGCATGGGTTCGGTGCCGGGCGCACTGATCGGCGGCCTGGTCATCGGCGTCGTCGAAAGCCTCGCCGGGTTCTATTTCGGGGAGTCGCTCGGCCAGGTCGGCATCTTTCTGATCTTCATTGTGGTGCTGCTGCTGCGCCCGCGCGGTTTGTTTGGAGCCAGCGCATGAAGGCGCTTCTGCTCATTGCCATCGCGGTTGCGGTATTCGCCGCCGTGCCGCTTGTCGTCCACTCGAACGTCGTTCTCAATTTCCTCGTGGTGACGCTCATGATTGCGCTCGCCGGGCAAGGCTGGAACATCCTCGGCGGCTATGGCGGCCAATATTCTTTCGGGCACGCCGCTTTCTTCGGCACCGGCGCTTATGTGACTGCGATCCTGCAAGTGGAATACGGCGTCAATGCGTGGATCGGGTTTGCCGCCGGCATCGTGGCCGGCGCGGCAGTCGGCGCGATCATCGGCGGGCTTGCGTTCCGCGCCGGCTTGCGCAGCTCGTATTTTGCGCTGGTGACGCTCGCCTTCGCCGAGGTGCTGCGCATTCTCGCCAGCGTCGCGCCGATCACCGGGGCGGGCGTCGGCCTGTTGGTCAAGCTCGACCTGCGGGCGCAGTCATTTCAGTTCCAGAGCAGGGCGATCTTCTACTATGTCATCCTCGCGCTCGTTGCCGTCTCGCTGGTGATTGCGCAGCTTCTCGAGCGCTCACGCTTCGGCACCTGGCTGATCGCGGTGCGCGAGAATGAGGACGCCGCTATGGCGCTCGGTGTCGATGCGTTCGCGGTCAAGCTCGGCGCCATGGTGCTCTCGGCCGCCGTCACTGCGGCCGCCGGCTGCTTCTATGTGCAATATTTCCTCTTCATCGATTCCGGCATCGCTTATGGCACCTGGATCTCGATCGAGGCGCTGTTGACACCGATCATCGGCGGCGTCGGCACCGTATTTGGCGCGCTGGTCGGCGCGCTGGTGGTGAAATCGCTCGGCGAGGGCGCCAAGCTCGTGACCGGCGACGTCCCCGGCCTCGACCTCATGATCTACGGCGCCGTGCTCATCGTCGTTATTCGCTTCGCGCCGCGCGGCCTCGTCGGCGCGTTCACCGATGCGCGCGAGCGCTTAGCGCGCCGCTTTGCGGCGCCGCGACCGCCGGTGCGGGAGGCGGTCCGTGGTTGAATCGCTCCTTTCCGTCGAGCACGTCTCGCGCCGCTTTGGTGGGTTGTTGGCGGTCAACGCCGCATCGCTGTCGGCGCCAACCGCCCGGATCACCGCCCTGATCGGTCCCAATGGCGCCGGTAAAACCACGCTCTTTGCTGTCATTTCCGGTTTCCTCAAGCCAAGCGCCGGCCGTGTCCGCTATGGCGGCGAGGACGTCACCGGCGAGCCTCCGCACCGGCTTGCCCGGCGCGGCATCGCGCGAACCTTCCAGATCGTGCAGCCGTTCGCCGGGTTGTCGGTGCGCGACAACATTCTGGTCGGCGCGCATTTGCGCCATCGCGCACGCGCCGCCGCGCTCGCCGTTGCCGAAGAGGTGGGACGCGAGGTCGGGCTCGGCGACATGCTTGACCGCCCGGCCCACACCTTGACCGTTGCTGGGAGGAAGCGCCTCGAGCTTGCTCGCGCGCTTGCGACCGAGCCAAAACTTCTCCTGCTCGACGAAGTGCTGGCTGGACTCAATCCATCCGAGATCCGCGACGTCGTCCCGGTTATTCGCGCTTTCTGCGCGCGCGGCATCGCCGTCATCATGATCGAGCATGTCATGCAGGCGGTGATGAGCCTCGCCGAGCACGTCTTCGTGCTGGCGGAAGGCCGCATCATCGCCGAAGGAACTCCTGCCCAGGTGGTTGCGGATTCCGCCGTCGTCGAGGCCTATCTTGGCCATGGCGCGGCGGCCAAAGTCAGGAGCGCCAATGTCCACTGATCCATCCCCTGCGCCGCTCCTCGAAGTGTGCCAACTCTGCGCCGGCTACGGCGACAGCGACGTGCTGCGCGGCATTGACCTCAAGGTCGAAGCCGGTGAGATCGTCGCCGTGCTCGGCTCGAACGGCGTCGGCAAGTCTACGCTCAATCGCACGATCTCCGGCATCGTGCGCGCGCGGAGTGGCGCGATTCGCTTCGATGGCGTTGCCATCGAACGCGAGAAGCCGGCGGTCATCGTCAAGCGCGGGCTGATCCAGGTGCCGGAAGGCCGGCGGATTTTTCCGAACCTGTCGGTGCGCGAAAACCTCGATCTCGGCAGCTACCGCCGCGCCGCCGAGCGCCGCGCCGTCAACCGCGACCGCGTCTTCGCAATCTTCCCGCGCCTGTTTGAGCGCCGCGCGCAACGCGCCGGGACGCTATCGGGCGGCGAGCAGCAGATGCTCGCCATCGGCCGCGGCCTGATGGCCGAGCCGAGATTGCTCATTCTCGACGAGCCTTCGCTAGGGCTCTCACCCGTTCTGGTCGAGGAATTGTTCGCGCTGATCGCGCGCATTCATGCCGACGGCGTCTCGGTTCTCTTGGTCGAGCAGAACGTGGTGCAGAGCCTCGAGATCGCCAGCCGCGCGTATATCCTCGCCGAGGGACAATGCGTCATGTCCGGCCTGGCCGCGGACATCGGCGCCGATCCAGAGCTTAAACGCGCCTATCTGGGACTCTGACGGATGAACCAAAACGCATTGTCTGCTCGCCTCTCGCGCCCGCCCATCTTAATCGCCCCCGGTGTTTACGACGCGCTCACCGCGCTCATCGCCGAGCGCGCCGGCTTCGAGGCGCTGTACGTCTCGGGGGCCGGGATCGCCTACACGCGGCTCGGGAGGCCCGACATCGGCCTCGTCAGCATGAACGAGGTCGTGCAGGCGGTCGCGCTGATCCGCGACCGCGTCGGCGTCCATCTTATCGTCGACGCCGACACCGGTTACGGCAACGCGCTCAACGTCGAGCGCACCGTGCGGCTCCTGGAGCGCGCCGGCGCCGACGCGATCCAGATCGAGGACCAGGCTTTTCCCAAGCGCTGCGGCCATCTCGACGACAAGGCCCTCGTTTCGGTGCAGGAGATGGCCGGCAAGATCAAGGCGGCGGTAGATTCGCGCCGCTCCCGCGCGACCCTTGTTATCGCCCGCACCGACGCTGTCGCCGTCGAGGGCGTCGACCGCGCGATAGGGCGGGCCGTGCGTTACCGCGAAGCGGGCGCCGACATGCTGTTCATCGAGGCGCCGCGGCAACACGATGACCTCGGCCGCATCGGCGCGCTGCTCGGCAAGATCGCGCCGCTGATGGCCAACATGGTAGAGGGGGGTAAGACACCGATGCTGTCGGCGAGCGAGCTCGAGGCGCTCGGCTTTGCCCTCGTGATCTTCCCGGGCGGCATCGTACGCGCGCTGGCCAGGGCGGCCGAGGAGTTTTACGGCTCGCTGAAGGCGCATGGCGGTACCGAGCCGTTCCGCGCGCGCATGTTCGACTTCGATGCGCTCAACCGCTTGATTGGCACGCCCGAGATGTTGGAGCGGGGCAAGCGTTATGGGGACGGCCCGCTGTTTATTCCGGGCACGATGAAAGTGAGAGGGCCGAAATGAAGACTTTTGATCTGGTCATCAAGAATGCGCGCGTGGTACGCCCGAACAATACGGGGGTGGACTGCCTCGACATCGCCATCAAGGACGGCAAGGTGGCGCGGCTCGCGCCGGAAATCCGGACCGAGGACGCCGACGAGGTATTCGACGCGGGAAAGCTGCTGGCCTTCCCCGGCTGTGTCGACGCGCACATGCATGTCGGCATCTACCGGCCGCTTGCCGAGGATGCGGTGAGCGAAAGTAAGGCCGCCGCGATGGGCGGGGTCACCTCCAGCCTGAATTACATCCGCACGGGTCAGTATTATCTCAACCGCGGCGGTCCGTACCGCGAAGTCATGCCCGAAGTGCTGAAACTGTCCGAGGGACGGTTCTGGGTCGACTATGGCTATCACGTGGCACCCATCGAAGGTCGGCACCTCGGAGAGATGGAGTACCTCGCGCTCGAACACGGCGTCACCTCGTTCAAGATATTTATGTTCTACGGCGGCTACGGGCTCCACGGTAAATCAGATTCACAAAATAAATTCCTCATGCTCGGCCCGGAGGACCGCTACGACATCGCCCATTTCGAGTTCGTCATGCGATCCGCGCGGTCCATAATGGACCGCCGCCCGGAACTTGCGGACCACATCAGCGTGAGCCTGCACTGCGAGCTTGCCGACATCCTCAATGCCTACACGACCCTGGTGGAGCGCGAGGGCAAGCTGACCGGGCTGCGCGCCTATAGCGCCGCGCGGCCGCCGCATTCGGAGGGGCTTGCCGTGTGGATCGCCTCCTACCTTGCCAACGAAACCAACTGCATGAACATCAACCTCCTGCACTTAAGCTCGCGCAAGGCGGTGGAAGCGGCTTGGACGATGCAGCAGGTCTTCCCCCATATCCGCTTCCGTCGGGAAGTCACCGTCGGGCATCTCCTGCTCGATACCGACTGCGACTGCGCCGTGCACGCCAAGGTCAATCCGCCCATTCGCCCGCGCGAGGACGTGGAGGCGCTGTGGCAGGCCGTGCTCGACCGCAAGATCGACTGGATCGTCAGCGATCACGCCTGCTGCTCGGCCGAGCAGAAATGGGCGAAGGACGACCCGGACAACATCTGGCTCGCCAAGTCCGGTTTCGGCGGCACGGAATATCTGCTGTCGGGCGTGCTCAGCGAGGGAGGAAAGCGCGGCCTGTCGTACAATCGCATGGCTGAACTCTTGAGTTGGAACCCGGCCCGGCGCTTCGGTTTGCTCAACAAGGGCGACATCGCCCCCGGCTTCGATGCCGATATCGTCCTGGCCGACCCGTACGAGACCTTCACTGTTCGCGCCGTCGATTCAGAGTCCGGGCAGGGATACTCGCCCTTCGAGGGTCAGGAACTCACCGGCCGTGTCAAGAGCGCCTTCCTGCGTGGAGCGCTCGTCTACCACAAAGGAAACGTCGTCGGCCCAGCGCGCGGCCGATATCTCCGTCGGCCCAGCAAATAAAGGAGACAACCGACTTGCCTCGGCGCCGGCGGCGGGTCGATCACTGCGGTCGGCCAACGGGGCGCTCGTTGGCCCAACTTTTTCGAATTTCGCGAAGTGGGCTTGCGCGGCCGTTGCCGCCACGGCTTTTCGCTGCCTAACGCGAGCCGCCGCGTGTACACTTCGGTGGCGAGCCGGCAAGGCTCGCGGCAAATCCTGGGAGGCGTTGAAGATGTATCGGGGCACCAAGGACATCATGCTGCCGACGACGATCACCGGCTCGCTGCCGCGGCCGAGCTGGTACACGGAGAATCTTGGCACCCGCATGTTCCTCGACGCGATGGTCAACCGCCGCTACCGCGAGCAATATGTCGACACGCTGTCCTGCTATCTGCGCGATCAGGAAGTCGCCGGGCTCGACATCGTGACCGATGGCGACTGCCGCTTCGACGACGATGTCGGCGGACAGAGCTGGACCAGCTACCCGCCGCACCACATGAGCGGATACCAACGGGGCGATCCGCGGCCGACGCCGGCCGGGCGCGGCGGTCTTTGGTTCCCGCGCGGCCACATTCTGCACGACTATTTGGAGTCGCGGGTCATGCCGGTCATCGTCGGCCCGGTCGGGCGCGGCGACCTGCAGTACACCGCGCTGTGGAAGACCGCGCAACGGCTCACCACGCGGCCGGTGAAATTCGGCGCGGTATCGGCGGAGATCGTCGCCTTCGCCTCGCAGGACAAATATTACAAGAGCGTGCCCGAGCGCATGCTCGCGATCGCCGACGCCTTCAATGAAGAATACAATGAGCTGGCCGACGCCGGCTGCCCGGTGATCCAGATAGAAGAGCCGCAGATCCATTTGGCGGCGGCGCGCGGCATCCAGGACAAGGTGATAACGCCGGACTTGATGGTCGAGGTGTTCAATCGCACCGTGAAGGGCCTGCGCGCCAAGACCGAGGTGTGGGCGCATTCGTGCTGGGGCAACCCGTCTCAGCAGCGCATGTTCGCGAAGGTGCAGAGCTACAAACCGTCGCTGGAGACCTACAATAGAGTGGATTCCGACGTGATCACCTTCGAATCCTCGAGTTCGGGCGGCATCGACCTGGAAGCTATCGGCAAGACCATCACCGGGAAGAAGATCGCGATCGGGGTCATCGACCATCACACGCTGCAGGTCGAGAGCCCCGACGAAGTGGCGACGCAAATCCGCGCCGCGCTCAAATACATTCCCCCCGAGCGGCTGGTGATCTCATCCGATTGCGGCATGGGGCGCGAGGGCATGAGCCGCCGCCACGCTTATTACAAGATGGTCTCGCTGGTGCTCGGCACCAACATGGTACGCAAGGAACTGGGCTTCCCCGAAGCCGAATGCCTGGCCGCCGACGAGCGCTACTCGCTGGTGGTGCCGACGAAATAACTCGCCTATGCGCTGTCGGCGCGGCTAATATCAGAAAGGAAGCAGGCGGAACTTAAGGCCATCGCCAAGGGTTGATTTGCTCAAGCGCCGCCTCGTTCCGGCTGCGGCGCGGTGTCGGGAAGGCTGTGGAGCTCCTGTTCTCTTCCGTATGGCTCGCGATCATGGCGTGGCTGATCCTGCGGGCCGTCAGGCAACGCGGGCTTCTGCCCGGCCTCGTCTGTGCGTCGCCGCCATCCGTCGAGCACGCGCCGCATATTGCAGTGATCGTTCCGGCGCGCGACGAGGAAGCCAATATCGGGCCGTGCCTGCAATCCCTGCTCACGCAGGATTATCTGGCGAGCCGCCTGAGCGTACTGGTGGTCGACGACCATTCGGCCGACGCGACCGCCGCCATCGTTGGCAACTTCGCGGCGCGCCATCGGCAGATCGCATTCATCCACAGCCCGCCGCTGCCTCCGCGCTGGGTCGGCAAATCGCATGCCTGCTGGATCGGCGCGCGTAGCGTGGCACCCGAGACCGAATGGCTGTGCTTCATCGATGCCGATGTAAGGGCGGAGCCCGGCGCTCTATCGAGCGCAATGCGTGCGGCGTTGATGGAACGCCTCGACCTGTTGTCGCTGGCGCCGCGCCAGGAGTTGCGAACTTTTGCCGAGCGTCTGATCATACCGTGCGGCCTCATTCTCCTGTCTTTCCTTCAGGATCTGCGGCAGGTTCAGGCGCGCTCCGGCCATGATGTCACGGCGACCGGGCAGTTCATGCTGGTGCGGCGCGACGCCTACGAGGCGGTAGGCGGACATGCGGCGGTGTGCACTGCGATCTGCGAGGACCTTGAATTCGCTCGGCGGCTGAAACAATCCGGACGATCGGTCCTGCTCATGGGCGGCGAGGAGCTGCTTTCGACACGCATGTATACCGGTTGGTGGACGCTGTGGCCGGGGCTCGCCAAAAATCTCGTCGACACGCTGGGCGGACCGGTCGCGACATTGTCAGTGGCTGTGGCGGCCGTGACATTGGCGTGGGCGGCGTTGATGGTTCCGCTGGTCGACCTGGCGGGCTGGTTGCGGGGCGCGGATGGCGCATCCTCTGCATTGATCCTGGCGCTCGCCGCCTCCGCCGCGGCCGCCGGATTGCATATCGCGGCCACGTTCTATTTCCGCATTCCTTTCTGGTACGGTCTTATCTTCCCGCTCGGCTATACGGCGGGCGCGCTGATGGCCTTCGATAGCGTGCGCCGCCGCCTCAGCGGACGGGTAAGCTGGAAAGGCCGGATCTATTCATGAAAGCGGTCAGCAGGAGAAGCGAGGAGATGCGGCCCGCCGAGCGAGCCCGCCCCGCCGGGCCTCTCGACTCGGGGGAGACGCGCGCGATGATGATCGCGGCCGGCGTCCTCGCGATCTTTCTCTATTTCATCAAGTTGATTTTGCTGCCGTTCGTGCTGGCGGGCATCATCGCCTATATCTGCACGCCGCTCTTGGATTGGGCAGCCAGGCGGACGCGATGGCCGCGTTTGCTGTTCGCGGTCGCCTTATTCCTGCTTTTCTTCGGCATCGCCGCGCTGGGCCTCACCTTTGCAGCGCAACGCCTCGCGGTCGAGGCACGAAGCACTGCGGTGGATTTGCAGGGAATGCTGGAGAACTTTATCCGCCAGGCGATCGGCGACCAGCCCATTCACCTGTTCGGGTCCTCAATAAACGCACATGAGATCGTCCAGTCCGTGCTTGAGCGGATGCGTGATTGGTTCGGGCAGACGGACCACATCGCCAACGTAGCCGGCTACAGCCTTGCAGCCGTCATGGGCGCGTTTCTTACGATGGTGCTGCTGTTCTATTTTTTGGCGAGCGGACCGCGCGTGGCGCGCGGGCTGTTCTGGATGGTGCCGCCGCAACGCCGGCCGCTGGTCGCGCGAATCTGGGCGCGGCTGGACCCGGTACTGATGCGGTATTTCCTCGGCGTGCTCGCCGTCGTGGTCTATACGACTTTTGCCGCCTATATCGGTCTCGGCGTCATTCTCGGCATCAAACACGCCGTGCTTTTGGCCATGCTGACCGGGATTCTCGAGACCGTGCCGGTGATCGGTTCGACCACGGCGGCGATCATCGCAGGACTGGTCGCGCTGCGCTCGGCGACCGGAATCATCACCGTCGTCGAATTTGCGATCTACGCGACGGTACTACGCCTGTCCATCGACCAGGTCGTCGGCCCGATCGTGCTCGGCCGCGCGGCCCATGTACACCCGGTGCTGATCATCTTTTGCTTCCTCGCCGGCGGAGTCGTGCTCGGCATTCCCGGCGTGATCCTCGCCGTACCCGTGGCCTTGATGGTCAAGAGCACGCTGGCGACGCTCTACGGCGATGAAGCCCAATAGGCAGGCGGCTAGCCTCGGTGTATCCTTTTTTTGGGCCTTTTTCGGATCTCGCAACTTGGCGCGAAATTCGGCTATATTGTGGGGCCCGCCAGCAACTTTCTCGGGGGCGGAGAGTTGCTCATTGGGTTGAGGAAACGCGGAGGCCCGCTAAATGGCGGTGTGGGATTCCGCAGCGCAAAGGCGGTCGCGGCACAGCCACCCCTGGCTGGCTGAGGCTCTTTTCGCGCTTGACGTGTGGTTGCGCCGCCGCCAGGCGGTGTTCGAATACACCCGCAATCCGTCCTGCGTTTTTCGCCTCGATATCAGCCGCTCCCCGCGACCGCTCGTTCTGCGCGACGGCACCCGCGTGGATGCGGGTCAACGGATCGCCCGGCTCCATTTCTGGACCGAGCAGATCCCGCCGGTGCCGAAGAACGGGGCGACGATCGCCTGGGCGCGCCGGATGCAACAGGCCATGGCGACCTCGCTCGCCGAGCTCGCCTGCTATCTCGCGTCGCGGCCCGATCTCAGCGACATCGCCGTGGTCTGCGCCGATATCCCCTCCGGCACCAGGACGCAGAGCGGACAACTCGCACGCATCATGGAACGTTACGGATTCGAGACAATCGCCGAGCATGAGCATTTGCCGCTCGGCGAGCGGGCGCACCGCTTGGGCGAAAATATCCTGATTTCGCTGATCGTTTTTGCGCGCAATGCCAGAGCGCTTCGCCTCGACACGCTCAAGCGCGTGCGGGTGCCGATCTATCTTTCGCGCCGAGTCCTGGACGAGAGTTCGGCGGTGTGGGTGAGCCAGCGTCCACAGCGTGAATGGTCATGAGCATCGCCGAGACTATTCCCGACGTGATTTCATTCGCCGTGTCGCTCAGCGACATCTGCCTCGTCGGCGCATTCGTGGGATGCGTATTCACGCTGGTGGCGTCGGCTTGCGTCCTCGGCTTTTCCGGCGAAGAGACTGAAGACCCCCCCGTGCAGCCGCCGGTGACGGTGCTGAAACCGCTGCATGGTGCAGAGCCCGGTCTCCCGGCGCGTCTCGCTGCGTTCTGCCGGCAGGACTACGACGCTCCTGTTCAGGTTTTATGCGGCGCGCAAGATCACGCCTCACCTGCCGTTGCAATTGTGCGAGGCATGAAGGCCGATTTCCCCGACGAGGCGATCGAGCTTGCCGTCGACCAGCGCAGTCATGGCGTCAATCGCAAGGTATCGAATCTGATCAATATCATGCCGCGCGCCCGCCATAGTATCCTCGTGCTCTCCGACAGCGACATCGTCGTCGGGCCGGATTATCTGCGCGCCGTCACCGCGCTCCTGGCGTCGCCGCGCGTCGGCGCCGTGACCTGCCTCTATCACGGCATCGGCGGCGAGGGGCTATGGACGCGCCTGTCCGCTCTCGCCATCAACTTGCAATTCCTGCCGCAAGCGATCACCGCGGTAAGCCTCGGGCTGGCGAAACCGTGCTGCGGCGCCACGATTGCCTTGCGCCGGTCCACGCTCGACCGCATCGGCGGCTTCGGCGCTCTCGCCGACGTGCTCGCCGATGATCATGCGATCGGCATTGCGGTGCGCTCCGCCGGCTATGACGTGGTCACAGCGCCGTTCCTGGTCGGCCACCGCTGCTTCGAAAGCAATCTGCGTCAGCTCATACTGCATCACATACGGGTCGCCCGCACGATCAGGAGCATCGATCCGATCGCCTATGCCGGCACGATCGTGACCCATCCCTGGCCGCTTGCCCTTCTCGCCATGCTGTCGGGGAACCAGGCCGCAGTCCTCGTCGCTGTCGCCGTGCTGGCCTCGCGCGTGACGCTTTGCCGCTGCGTCGAACGGCGGTTCGGATTGCCGCGACAAAATTACTGGCTCATTCCGCTGCAAGATGTCATTGCTTTCGCCGTCTACATGGCGAGCTTCTTCGGGGCGACGGTTCATTGGCGGGGCGCCGACTACCGCGTGGCGGCGGACGGCACCTTGATCGAAGGACACAAGACCTGAGGGTCACGATGCGAACCTTGTTCCTGCAGGCTCCTTCCTTCGACGGATTCGACGGCGGAGCCGGCTCACGCTACCAGGCGCGGCGCGAAATCCGCTCCTACTGGTACCCGACCTGGCTCGCCCAGGTCGCCGCTCTCGTTCCCGGCAGCAAGCTCATCGATGCCGTGCCGCATCGAGTAGCGCTCTCCGATGTCGTGCGCGAGGCAGCCCATTACGACCTTGCGGTGCTGCACACGTCCACGCCTTCATTCGCCGCCGATATCCGGGTCGTCGAAGCGCTCAAGACCGCAAATCCGCGCCTCAAAGCCGGCTTCGTCGGGGCGAAGGTCGCAGTCGAGCCGCGGGCGAGCCTCGAGAGTTCACGCGCGATCGATTTCGTCGCCGGCAACGAATTCGATTTTACCATCAAAGAAATCACGGAGGACCGCGACTGGAGCGCGATTACCGGGCTGTCCTATCGCGATGCGGCGGGCGCGATCAGGCACAACCCGCCGCGCGCCATGCTCGAGAACATGGACGAATTGCCTTTCGTCACGCCCGTCTACAAGCGCGACCTGAAGATCGAGAATTATTTCATCGGCTATCTCAAGCATCCCTATCTCTCGCTCTATACCGGGCGGGGATGCAAATCGCGTTGTACCTTCTGCCTGTGGCCGCAGACCGTCGGCGACCATCGCTACCGCACCCGCAGCGTCGGCAATGTGGTCGAGGAGATCCGCTGGGCCAAAGCCGCATTCCCGCAAGTGAAGGAATTCTTTTTCGACGACGACACCTTCACTGACGACCGGCCGCGCACCGAGGCGATCGCGCGCGAGCTCGGCAAGCTCGGCGTCACCTGGTCGTGCAACGCCAAGGCCAACGTGCCGCGAGACACGCTGAAGGTGATGCGCGACAACGGCTTGCGGCTCTTGCTCGTCGGCTACGAAAGCGGCAATCAGCGGATTCTGTACAACATCAGGAAGGGCATGCGCATCGACGTGGCGCGGCGCTTTACCAAGGATTGCCACGAGCTTGGCATCACCATTCACGGCACTTTTATCCTCGGGCTTCCCGGCGAGAGCAGGCAAACCATCGAGGAGACCGTCCGTTTCGCCACGCAGATCAATCCGCACACCATCCAGGTCTCACTCGCGGCTCCGTATCCGGGCACCGAGCTCTTCCGTGATGCGCTCAAGCACGGATGGCTCGACGAAGCGCATGCCGAGCTGGTCGATGCCAGCGGCGTGCAGATCGCTCCGCTGCATTATCCGCATCTGAGCCATACTGAGATTTTCCAATCGGTCGAGGATTTCTACCGGCGCTTCTATTTCCGGGTTCCCAAGATGGCGGCGATTATCTCGGAGATGGTGCGCAGTCCGGAAATGCTGGTGCGCCGGCTGCGCGAAGGCGCCGAGTTCTTTGCCTTCCTGCGCGAACGGCGGGAGCTGGCGCACTGAATCACCTGGTCATAAATGCGGACGATTTCGGGCTCAGCGAGCCGGTCAACGCCGCGGTCGAGGAAGCGCATCGAAGCGGCATCCTGAGCGCCGCGAGCCTCATGGTCGGCGCTCCGGCAGCAGCCGACGCGGTCAAACGCGCGCGGGCGATGCCGAAGCTGCGCGTTGGGCTTCACATCGTCCTCGTCGATGGCGATCCGGTGACGGACCGCGCGCATATTCCGGGCCTCATCGACCGCAGCGGCCGGTTGCGCAACGACCTCGCCCGCTATGGCGCGCAGATTGCCGTGGATTCCTCGCTGCGGCGGCAAGTCGCGAAGGAAATCGCCGCGCAGTTCGAAGCCTACCGGGCCACCGGGCTGCCGCTCGACCACGTCAATGCCCACAGGCATTTCCACCTCCATCCGGCCGTTGCCGCTTCGATCATGGCGACGGGAGCGCGATACGGCATGCGGGCGCTGCGCATTCCGGTCGAGCCATGGCGAATTGTCGCGGAAATCGATCCGCACACGCGGCGTCGCGCGGGTCGGATCATGACGCCCGGGGCCGCTTGGCTGCGCCGGCGCGTCCGCCGCGCCGGGCTGACAACCGCCGATGCGGTATTCGGATTCGCATGGTCGGGCGCAATGACGCGAACGCGCCTCGCCGCGCTTCTCGGCCGGCTGCCCGCCGGCATCATCGAAATCTACCTGCATCCTGCGGTAACCAACGCCTTCGCCGGCGCGGCGCCGGGCTACCGCTATGCGGAGGAATTCGCCGCCCTGTGCGACTCCGATTGCGTCGCCGCGGTGCGTCACTCGGGCTACGCGCTCGGCGGCTACGCCGATGTGCACTTCTAGGAGCCTGTCCAGATAGGCAATGCGGCCGGGCATTTAATGCACGGTAGGCTCCTCAGGCGACCTTTGCGAGGGTGAACAGCTTCAGGAGGTTGTGGGCGGTGCAGATCATGGCCCACT
>Ga0187856_1000332_pt1 | contig 44225 bp, 37 predicted proteins | sample June2016WEW_8_40_FD_132443 | JGI IMG/M metagenome (GOLD analysis project Ga0187856, IMG submission 132443) | Peatland microbial communities from SPRUCE experiment site at the Marcell Experimental Forest, Minnesota, USA - June2016WEW_8_40 | ecosystem: Environmental > Terrestrial > Soil > Wetlands... | reverse complement strand
CGAGATAAGGACGGGCAAGGTGACGGGCACGACCGACTATGATGTGATTGTAGAGGTGGGAGCAGCGCTTTTATGAGGGGGGAGACTCCATGAGCTTGCTCATGGAGGGGGCGCTGAGCCCCAGTAATGGAGGAGTGAATGGAACCGATCGATGAACTTTTGAGCGTCCGGAAGGAGAAGCGGTGGCTTCTTAAGGAGGCCGGCCTGGACCCCTATCCCCAGGAAAGGGGCGCGTTCCGGGGGAGCAGCGGTCTCCATGAGGAGTTCGGCGAGCTGTCCGCCGAGGAGATCGAGCAGAAAAACGCTTTTGTTTCCTTCGCGGGCCGGATCGTCGCCTTCAGGGACTTCGGCAAGAGCTGCTTCCTCCACGTGCAGGACCGGGAGGGGCGCACCCAGGTCTACGCGAGGAAGGATACCCTCAAATCCCCCGACTACGACCTCTTCAAGAAGTTCGATGTGGGCGACATTGTCGCCGTGGACGGGCAGGTCTTCAAGACGCGGACGGGCGAGTTGACGATAGTCGCCGACCATATCAGGCTCCTGACGAAATCGCTGCGCCCCTTGCCCGAGAAGTGGCATGGCCTCAAGGACGTGGAGGAGCGGTACCGCAGGCGCTACGTGGACCTTATCGTCAACCAGAAGGTGCGCGAGGTCTTCCTGAGGCGGGCGCGCATTATCGAATCCCTGCGCGCTTTCCTTACCGACCGGGACTTCGTCGAAGTCGAGACGCCGATGATGCAGATACTCCCGGGCGGGGCGGTGGCGAAGCCCTTCAAGACCCACCACAACGCCCTGGGCCTCGACCTCTACTTAAGGGTCGCCCCCGAGCTCTATCTGAAAAGGCTGATCGTGGGAGGGCTCGAAAGGGTCTTCGAGATCAACAGGAACTTCAGGAATGAAGGCATCTCCGTGAGGCACAACCCCGAATTCACCATGCTCGAGTTCTACCAGGCCTATGCCGTTTATGAGGACCTGATGGACCTGACCGAGGAGATGATCTCCACCCTGGTTTTCACGCTTTCAGGCAGTTTTACCGTGAGCTACGGCGGTCGTGAGATCAATTTCGCGAGGCCCTGGAAGCGGCTGACCATGGAACAGGCCCTCGTCGATTCCGGCTGTTTCGTCCTTGCCGATGACGATACGCCCATCGCGGAGGACGAGGAAAGGCTCAGGGCCCGCGGCAGGGAACTTGCCATTGAAGGCATCGAGACGATGGCGAAGGGAAAGGTGATCGCCGAGATTTTTGAAAAGCTGTGCGAAGACAAGCTGGTGCAGCCTACATTCATTACGGAATACCCGGTCGAGGTCTCCCCTTTGGCAAAACGGTCAAAGGAAAGACCGGAGGTGACCGAGCGGTTCGAGCTTTACGTGAGCGGCATGGAGATTGCCAATGGGTTTAACGAGCTGAATGACCCTGAAGACCAGAGGGCAAGGTTCCTCGATCAAATAAAGGAGAAGGAGGAAGGCGCGGCAATGGATGAGGATTATATCATGGCCCTCGAATACGGGCTGCCGCCGACAGCGGGCGAGGGCATCGGGATCGACCGGCTCACCATGCTGCTCACCGACAGCCAGTCGATCAGGGAAGTGATCCTCTTCCCGCTCCTCCGGCCGTAACTATCGCCATGGACTACGAAACGACCATCGCCCTGCGTTACCTCAGATCGAAAAGGAAGGATAAATTCATCTCCTTCACCACGTGGATCGCCATAGCGGGCATAGCCATAGGGGTGATGGCGATCATCCTGGTCATCGCGGTGATGACCGGGTTCCAGGACGAGATCAGGGAACGCCTCCTCGGTATCCGCCCCCACATCGTCCTGATCCCGGACTGGGGGGTGAAGGAGCCGAAACAGGTCGTGGAGCGGTTGAAACACATCGACGGCGTGGTCTCCGCGTCTCCTTTCATAGAGTTCCAGGCCATGGCGCAGGGCCCGGCGCGGGTAGCCGGGGTGATCGTCAGAGGTCTGCAGCCGGAGGACGCAGCCTTTCTGGGCCGTCTGATGAAAATGGGGAGTGTCGATGCCCTCAAGACCAGCGGCACTATCCTTCTGGGGCGGGAGCTTGCGAGGGACCTCGGCCTTCTCCCGGGGGACCTGTTTACGCTCGTCGTGCCCTTCGGCGGTTTTTCCCCGGCGGGCGCAGCCCCTGAAACGGTGAAGGTGAGGGTAGGCGGGACGTTTGAGACGGGCATGTACGACATCGACAGCCTTGTCGCGATCATGCCTCTGGCCGACGTCGAATCGGCGCTGGGGGCCGGTGTGACGGGGATCGAGGTAAAGGTTAAGGATGTCTATGCCGCGGGCGTGGTGCGGGACCGCATAGTGAGGGAGCTTGGCCCCGGTTATTTCGGAAGGACATGGATGGAGCAGAACAAAAACCTTCTCTCGGCGCTCAGGCTGGAGAAGCTGGTGATGTTCATCATTCTGGCCCTCATTATCCTCGTGGCGAGCTTCAACATCATCAGCGCCCTGGTGATGACCGTCATGGAGAAAAAGAAGGATATCGCCATTCTCAAGGCCATGGGCGCCACGAACAGGAGCATCATGCGCGTTTTTGTCGCGGAAGGCCTGACAATCGGCGTCTTCGGCGCGCTTCTTGGCACGCTCGTCGGCTACGGGCTCCTGGAGGTCCAGACATACTTCCAGATTATCAAGCTTCCGAGCGATGTCTATTACATAAGCACCCTGCCCATGAAGATCGACCACCTCGATGTCCTCCTTATCGCTGCCGTGACCGTACTGCTCTGTCTGCTTTCGACGCTCTATCCTTCGTACAAAGCATCGACGATCGATCCGGTGGAGACGCTGCGATATGAGTGAGCCACTTGTTTCAGTGCGGGGGTTGAAGAAGAGCTTCCACAAGGACGGCGCCACGGTCAGCGTCTTGAAGGGGATCGACTTCGAGGTGGGGGAAGGCGAATTTGCGACGATAATGGGTCCGTCAGGGGCGGGTAAGACCACTTTCCTTCACGTCATCGGCTCCCTTGATCGGCCCACGGAAGGGGAGGTATTTTACAGAGGAAAGGACGTCAGCCTCTTCACCGGGGAGGAGCAGTGCCGGTTCAGGAACGAAAAGGTGGGGTTTGTCTTCCAGTTCTACCATCTCCTCCAGGATTTTACCGTCCTTGAAAATATCATGATCCCTCTCTGGATCAAGCGGGCAAAGGCAGCGGAAGCTCAAGGCGCGGCGGAAGAATTCCTGCGGATCATGGGTCTGGCCGATCGGAGGCATCACAAGCCGGGTGAGCTGTCAGGAGGCGAGCAGCAAAGGGTGGCTATCGCAAGGGCGCTCATCAACCGGCCCGAGTTGATCCTCGCGGACGAGCCGACGGGAAACCTGGATAGGAAGACCGGTAGAGTTGTGCTGGAGTATATCCTGTCGGTGCGGGAGCGGATAGGCGCGGCCCTTATCCTTGTGACCCATGACCCGGAAATTGGCGCTTACGGCAAAAGAAGACTCACTATGGTGGATGGAGAGCTGTTCTGAAGCGGAATTTCACTAATCTGCTTCCGTCATTCAGGCTGTCTGCGCCGGTGCATTTTTATAGGGCCGGGCATCGATGTCCGGCCCCGGGAGGAGGGAATGCCCACAGGTGATGAAGACATCCCCGACCTACAAAAGTCATCTTAGCAATAGCCGTGCCAACACGGGGAAGGGGCGAGGGAGGTTGCATCGATTCGCAAACACGTAATGACGACAGGCAGTTGGGCTTGCAGACGACCTGGTGATCCCACGTGTCAGCCAAAGACCAAACCTGGAAGCGGAGTAACGAAATAGTGGGAATGCCTCGCTGCGGTCTACGTAAATGTCGTTTCGACTTACTGTAGCCCATGGTCCATGCGTGAGCCCTGTAACACCGGTGAGCGGTTGACGGACACGGGCCGGGGGCATATATTTCCTTAGCAAAGACGGTGACCGTCTGGGAGGAGGGAGGGCCTCATGAAAGTTCCACTCCAGATTACCTTTCGTCATGGGGAACGCTCGGGTGCGGCAGAGACGAGGATACGTGAGCGGGCAGCGAAGCTGGATCGTCTGTATGAAGATATCATAGCCGGCCGCGTCGTTGTGGACGTGCCCCAGTTGCGTCATCGCAAGGGTCGAATATTCCAGGTGCAAGTCGACATCACCGTACCGGGCCGCGAGCTGGTGGTAAATCGGGAGCCTTTGTTGAACCATGCCCACGAGGACCTGACCGTTGCCATCGATGACGCGTTTGACGCGATGGAGCGGCAGCTCAAGGAGCATTCACAGACGCTGCACGGTGAGGTCAAGCAGGATGTAAAGCCGGAGCGCGGCACGGTCAATCTGCTCCGCCCGGAAGAGGGCTATGGTTTCATCCGGACGCGGGATGGGCGGGACGTCTATTTTCACAGGAACAGTGTGCTCGGCGGGGCATTCAACCACCTGAGCCTGGGTGTCGAAGTACGTTTTTCCGAGGAAGAGGGTGAAAAGGGACCGCAGGCGAGCACAGTCGAAATGGCGGGGTGACTTCCCCCCGCAATCACGGGGACTCTCTCCGGGTAGTCCTAAATTCCATGAACCACCTGAGTCTTGCTGGAATTCCGGCCGAGGCCGATATAATCACTCCTGATATTCCTTTCGAGCCTCCTTGAGTATCCTTGTCGCGGCCATTTTTGAGACGACGACGATATCTTCAAGGGGCAGGTACGTGTGGATGGATTGATCGAAGAGCACTTTGATCGACGGAGGAAATTCCTCCTCACCCTCCCACAGGATGAAGGTGATGGGCAGCCTGGGGAACGCCGACAGCGTGAACGACGCATGGCCGTATTCCTCTTCTTTACCGCCAAGCAACGTGCTTGCTGCCAGAAAGGCATCCCTGGAATAGCCGAAGGCGCTTATCAGGGGCTTGACCACGCGCCGCTCGAATACGGGCAGGTACGCGCGGCAGCCGGGAATATCCTCGTAGGGCACGAGTGTTGCTCCAACAGGCGTGCCCGACGCCTGGATAAGGTAGTGAAGGATAATGATCTTTGTCACGAGCGTGATATTTGACCCTTTGAGGCTCTTGAAGGAAAAACCGGGCACGGCAAGCTCGATCGTCTCGTTGAAAAAGGGCACGGAAACGTACGAGAGGTGTTCTTTCTTCATAAAACCAAGCCCGGCTTTTGCCGCCTGCTCTTCAAGGGGCAGGTCCGCAAGCCGGCTGCACGCCAGATCGAAGGTCCTGTGGTACGCCTTCTGTCTCACGATGTCTATGACCCCCCCACTCTCCTTCTGATATCCTCCATTTTGCCCCGGTAATCACCACTCTGGAATATCTCGGTTCCCATGACCAGCATGGTCGCACCAGCTTCCGTGACCATCCGGCTGTTGCCCGCCTTGATGCCGCCGTCGACCGCGAGCTGTATGGGCCTTGCGGCCGCGTCCAGCATGCGCCTCGCATGTTCTATTTTCCCGGTCATTGAAGGGATATAAGCCTGACCTCCAAACCCGGGATTTACTGTCATGATAAGGAGGAGATCGATCTCCGTCAGCAGTTCTCCCACGGCAGGCAGAGGGGTGGCGGGATTCAACGCGACACCTGCCTTCTTGCCGCACGACTTTATCAGGTCTATCGTTCTGAAAAGGTGGTATCCCGTTTCCGCATGGACGGTGATGACATCGCCGCCCGCATCGGCGAAGGCATTGACAAAGAAATCGGGATGCTCGATCATGAGGTGGATGTCGAGGGGCAAGCTCGTCGCTTTCCTTACCGCCTTGACGATCACGGGGCCGATGGTGATGTTCGGCACGAAATGGCCATCCATCACGTCGACATGTATCACGTCCGCCCCCGCTGCCTCAACGGCCTTTATCTCCTGCTCCAGGCGGCTGAAATCCGCCGAGAGAATGGAGGGGGCCAGGGAAATGTTCATGATTAACCTCCGCTGGTTGCCTGTAGTTCCACTACGTCGTCTTCAGTGAATATGGTCCGGGACGGGATATTGCATTTCAGAGGCCCGTTACCCATGCCATCCGGAAGCCCTGCGGATGTTATGGCATGTTTGATCTGTTTTTCTTCCATCTCCTGCAAGAGCGCGCTATAATCGCCGGCCGCGACGTCGGGCATCACATAAAACCGCCTCGAACGGCCGCCCACGAACAGCACCATCCCCTCCTCGTTGAGGATATTTTCACCACTCCCCGGCGCCTGGGCGACCACCCGGTCCGTATTCCCGCCCGGCACGTAGATCACCTGCTTCAGTTTCATGCCCCGGTCAGCCAATGTGCCCCGGGCCTCTTCAAGGGAGAGGCCGACGAACGCAGGGATTATGACCGGCACCGGTCCATCGGAAAGGACAACCGTCACGGTCCTTCCCGCTCTCACCGGCATGGCCGGGTCCGGGGTCTGGAAAAGGACGCGGTTATAGGGCACATCCTTTTTTGTTTCATGCTTTCCGATTATGAGCGACAACCCTTTCTGCGCCGCCAGTTGTTTTGCCTCCCCCACGTCAAGGCCCGTCAGGTCGGGACAGGCAACCGTCGATTCGTCGGTCAGAAGAACCTTTATGGTAAAGGAAGCGGCAAGAACGAAGACAGCGGACGCCGCCAGCGCATAGAGGAGTAGTGTGAGCAATTTCATAATTTTTTCAGTCCGGCAATGAAAAAACCGTCCATCCCCGACACGTGGGGGAGGGAAAGAAAGTATCCATCATGACCCGGCAAGGGCAGGGGCAAGGGCGCATCCAGCGCGAAGAGTCCCGTCTTCTTCACCATCTCCACCAGGTCCGTTGTCTCTTCCGGCTCAAAGGAGCAGACGCTGTAGACGAGACGGCCGCCTTGTCTCAAATTCTCCCCCAGGGACGTGATCATCTCGAACTGGAGACCGCCGTGCATCGCTACATCCCGTTCGCTCCTCCGCCACTTTATCTCCGGATGTTTTCTTATAATCCCCAGGGACGAGCAGGGGGCATCAAGAAGTATACAATCAAAACGCCCCTTTTTTAAAGGATTTTTCAAAACATCCGCTTCTACAAGACAGGTCGTGCTCCGGATGGAGCCAAGCCTTTTCCCATCCAGGTCCATAGCCAAAACGTGCGCATACGGCCATTCTTCCTTTATCTGGTCCGTCTTTGTGCCCTGTCCCGCGCACGCATCGAGGACGAGGTCGGCGCAGCGTGCCGCGACCGCGAGGCCGGCCATCTGCGATGTCTCGTCCTGGATGTGGAGAGCATGGCTCTTCAAAAGCTCGCTATCGAGGAGGGGGCCGACCCTATCGACGATAAGCGCCTTTTTGAGGAACCTGCTTTTTACGGCTTTCACGCCGAGATCCGCAAGCCTTTCTACAGCCTCTTCCCTGGTGATCTTCCGGGCGTCTATCCTCAGGGTAAATTCCGGGCTTTTGTTGAGGAGATCGAGGAGGTTTTTCGCCTCAATTTCTCCGAACCTGGCGCACCATCTTTGGACGAGCCACGAGGGGAAACTGCACGAAATCGACAGGCGCGAGACGGGATCACGCGGCATCGGCATCTCATCTTTCTCCCTGATCGCCCGTCTGAGCACGGCGTTGACGAAATTTGCAATCCCCTGACCCTTTTCCTTCTTCGCATACTCCACCGTTTCATTGACCACGTGATAGACCGCCTTCTTCATGAAAAATACCTGGTAAAGGCTCATCCAGAGGAGATGACGCACATCCTTTTTCAAGCCTTCTTTCACCAGATGGGAGAGGACCCAGTCGAGATAGAGCTTCCACCGGACCACGCCGGAAGCGACTTCGTAGATCAAGGGTTTGAACGCCTGCGCGACCCAGGGAGAGGAGAAATGCCTGTCGACGGTCTGGTCGAGCAGCCCTCCTTCTTCCACCTCATCGATGATCTTGAGGCATAAGGACCTGACAGGGCGAAAATTATCTTCTATGCGCCATGTCCTCCAATCGCCTTATCCTTTCTTCCAACGGAGGGTGGGTGCTGAAGAGGGCGAGGACGCCCTTTGCGGAAAAGGGATTGACGATAAACATGTGGGCCGTGGACGGATTGGCGTCTTCCATGGGGTTCCGGAGAACGCCTGCCTCCAGGCGGCGCAGGGCGTTTGCCAGAAAAAGAGGGTTGCCCGCGAGCTGCGCGCCCCCTTCATCAGCGAGGTACTCCCTGGACCTCGATATGGCGAGCTGGATCAACACGGCGGCAAAGGCCGCAACCATAGAGAAGAGGATCACGCTCACGATATTGCCGCCCCCCTCTTCGTCATCCCTCCCTCCGAAGAAGAGCGAAAACCTGGCCCAGTTGGCAAGCATGGTGATGGCCCCGGCGAGGGCCGCGGCCACTGTCGATATGAGGATATCCCGGTGCTTTACGTGAGAGAGCTCGTGGGCGAGCACGCCTTCAAGCTCCTGTCTGTTGAGGATCCGCAGAATCCCCGTAGTCACGGCGACAGCGCTATGCTCGGGGTTCCTCCCGGTTGCAAAGGCATTGGGGCTGTCATTCTCAATGACGTACACCCTGGGCATCGGGATAGATGCGCGCTGGGACAAAGACGCGAGGATATTGTAGAGGTCCGGTGCCTGGGCCTCGGTAATTTCCTTCGCCCCATACATGGCGAGCACGATCCGGTCGCTGAACCAGTAGCTTACGAAATTCATGGCGAGGGCCACGGCAAAGGCCAGCATCGCGCCGTTCTTCCCTCCGATAAAGCTCCCGAGACCCACCAGGATGACGGTCAGAATCACCATCAGGAAGAAAGTCTTCACTTGATTCATTGTCTCCCCTTCTACTTATCCGTTGCGGTAAAGATACTCTAATTGTATCTATTTCCGGCTGTTTGTCAAGGTGCCGGTGCTTTTCGCTTGCCCCGTGAGCCCAATGCTTGCGGAGGCTGGGCGCCGCAGGATGGCGAAAGCTCATGACGCTTAAGTCGCCCACATGTGGACCGATAATAGTACATGATGCCGAAAGCTGCCGCAAGAGAGAAGGGACAGGGTGTTCGCAAGGCAGAAGCGTGCGGCAGGTTTGAAGAGTGGCTAATCTTTCCTCCATCACCCGCGACCTGATCGGTTCGTCGCTCTCGGATGAAAGAGCAAAAAAAGGAAGAGGCTACAAATGAGGAGAATCAGTACGTGCATGATCATGGCAGCGGTCTGTTTTTGCCTTGTTCTTTCACAGGCGCACGCGAGGGATCTGAAGGTGAGTCTACCCTTCATTCCACCTCTCGTGGAGTCAAAGGACAAGGGGATTCTGGTTGACCTGGTGAAGGCAATGGCTGAGGAATATAAAGGCGGCACTATTACCTGGGATGTCTTTCCCTTTCCGAGGTCTTTGGAGAATGTGGAAAAGGGGAGAGCGGATTTCCACATGCCTTATATCAAACCGGACAATCCGCAGAGAATCCCGTTTCAGTACTCCTCGGAAGTAATATTCAAGGTTATCTTCGCCCTCTACACAAACAAGAACAACAAGGAGATCAACCCCGGGAACGTGACCAAGTACAAAATCGAGACCGACGAGGGCGTCAAGTATATATTGGATTCCCCTATACCCAATATAGCGGGCTCTCCCAGCATTGAGTCGAGCCTGCAGAAGGTGGATATGGGCAGGATCGACGGCTGGATAATGGCCATGCCCGAATCGGATATGGCACTGAAGAAGCTTGGTCTGAAGAACGTCAAGAGGTGGAAATACAAGAAGTATGACGTGAAGGCACTGCTGCCTCTCGGTGACAAGGGTAAAGAAACGGACAAGATACTTTCCGACATCATCAAGAAGCTGAAGGCCAATGGAAAGTACCAGAAGATCATGGCCCCCATACTTGACCAGAACTTCGAAGACTGGCAACTGTAGACGGGGTGCCGCAGCCGGAACTCGACCCGGTCCGGGTCTGCCTTACCGGAAGGCCCGGACCGCATGGGCAACAAAGGTCGCTCCCATCCACCACCGCGCGCGGGGCGTAGTTCGCAGAACTTGTGTGTCCTCGAAAGGCGGACACAAAGGGGTGAGGAAACATGAAAAGGAATTCGATGACATGCAAATTCATTGCTCCGGTGGTGGCGTCGATACTGATCATACTCGGGCTGTCAGGCGGTTTCAAGTATATGCGCAGCTCGCAAAATCTGAAGGCGGAGCTTCAGAGTAAGGCCGGGGCGATGCTCGAAATAGGCTCGTTGGCCATGGTCGATCCTATTTGGAACATACGCAAGGACGTTATCAAGGATAATGCCGAGTCCCTTCTGAAGAACGAAGAGATCGGCGCCGTGGAAGTTCTTGACGGAGATGGGGGTGTGCTGTATAGCAGGGCAAAAACGGAAACGGCGTACCAGAAGGAGTACCTGCTGCCCGCAAAGAAGCAGGACCTCATGAAAGATGCTCAGAAGATAGGCACAGTTGCCGTACGGGCAACGGAATACTTTGCCACACAGAAGCTCTTCAGGGAGGTCGTGACTACCGTCGTTGAAATCACCATTATGGTGCTCATGCTGGGCATGATAGTCCTTTTCATCTCTCTGAAACTCTCGAAGTCGATTGTGCATATGGCATCGGTGTTAAAGGACATAGCCGAGGGGGATGGCGACCTGACGAAGACGATCCCCGTTTCCGGCAAAGACGAGATAGGCGAAATGGCGACCTACTTTAACCGGTTCATAGAGAAACTGAACGGGATCGTGCTGAGTATCAGAAGTCATTCCAAGGGCATCACGTCGTTGACCGAGGAACTGAAGAAGAGAATGGAGCAAATCGACAGAACGGAGGATATCCTTCTTGAAACCTTGGGCAACACGTCCACGGCAGTGGAGCAGATGGCGGGCAGCATCAAAACTATTGCGGAGAACACGCAGCATCTGTCAAGGAACGCCGACGAGACGGAAGAACTGGCCGCAGATGGGAGGAAAGCAGTACAAGGGACAATTGACGGCATAAACAAGGTGAGGTCCGTCCTGGAAGAAGGTGTCAGGGAGGTGAAGAGCCTGGGCAACCGGACGAGCGAAGTCGGTAAGATCACGACCGTTATTAACGATATCGCGGATCAGACAAATCTCCTTGCCCTGAACGCAGCCATAGAATCGGCCCGCGCGGGAGAGCACGGGAGAGGGTTTGCGGTCGTCGCCGATGAAGTGAGGAAACTTGCCGAAAGGACGACGCAATCGACAAAAGAGATCACGAAGATGATCAGCACGATCCAGCAGGAGACCACCAATGTGATTCGCAGGATGGAGGAGGCAAACTCTGAGGTGGCACGGGGAGTGACCCTCGCCGATAGTACCGGTGGCATCCTGGACGGGATCGTCGCGCGAGTGGGCGAATTGAAACAGACGATCAACCTGGTGGCCAACTCGGCAAGCGAGCAGTCCCAGGCGACAAACGACATATCCGATCAGGCGCTGAAGGTGAACAACAGCGTCAAGGAGACTGGAAAAGCGGTGAGCCAGAGCACTGCCTCGACCAAGGAGATAGCCGCCATAAGCGAGAAGCTCGATGAGATCGTGGGGATGTTCAGGCTGAGCGAGGGCCTGGGGTGATACAAGTGGCGCGGCCGCACATGGCATATGCCTTAACGCGCGCTTCTGGGGTGGGAGAGATATGAGACCTTCCCGATGGAGCTTTAGAAGGAAGCCCCGGCCCACAGAAATTTGACTTGACAACTCGTTATGCCGTGTTTTATTATAAGCTAAATTCCTGAAAAAGCCAAACCACGGGCGACCGTGGGACGGAAAGCAGACGGGTCTTAGACACCCATCGCAGAATCTCACCAGCAGATAGCCGAGCCGCCAGAGCAACATAAGAGATGTGTCTTTGGAGGCTCGCATGATGTGCAACGCAGGCCATTCCTTCATAGCCGTGCTTTTTCGCTCATAGAGCCACAAAAGACGGATATGCAATTGAGAGGGCGTGCGAACCATGTAGCGACATAGAGCATGTCGACGAACAATTCGCTCAAGGCATTTTGCCGCCCTCGCCTATGAGGAGACGCGGATAATGGAAGACGATAAATCGCACATGAAAACGCTTCTTAAGCCCGCCGAGGCGGCTGCACTCCTCGGTGTGTCTTTGAGGACCGTATATCTTTGGTGTGAACTTGGCCTGATCGAAGGCATAAATATCAATGGCAAGTCTCTGAGGATATTTAGCCAATCGTTGAGCAAAAAACTCGAGAAACAACCACACAAGAGGGGGGAAAGCGGAAGTGAGTCCCCCAGTGGTCGACTTTATCCGGCAACATCGGATGACAAATGAACGGCAATACCTCGTAAGACACAGACGCTGTTGTCGTTCCGTGCACTTTCAATGGGCGCTTTCCGAAGTATCTGGTAAAAACTTGTCGCGATTGTTCGGCGGGCTGTCGGTCACGTGAGGGACCCGTAGTTACTTTTTGTGGGACATAAGGGGACAATTGAGGACATATGTATTGGACACCATTGTTTCTAACGTTGTAGAATGATGTATGACAGTAAAACACACACACATTTATCCGATGGAAAGGTTATTCGAGGGGGTACGGCACGGATTTTAAGGATTTATCTTCAAAGACGTTGTTGACACCGAGTGAGGTCGCATTATTCCTGAGCGTCTCTTTGAAGACGATATACCGCTGGTATCACTCGGGAGTCATCGATGGTACCAAGGTCAACAGATCATTACGGATTTATCGGGAGTCCGTTCTTACGATGATCGACGAAAGAAGGCTTAAGACTCTAGACTAATAACGTCTATAAGCCTCTCCGCCGTGATTCCTGGACATCTCAAAAGGCATAGTTATACGTGTCCCGCTGGAGATGTGCCGACTTTGCCGGTCAGCAGGATTATTCCGGCATGCTTATGAATGCGGGACGAAGAGTCATGCGGTTGGATATAACTATGAATATAAAACGTCCTGGCATTGTGACGAACGGCGGTAGCCTGTTCTTCGTGCAAAAACAAGACTGTGCCGGAGAGAAGCCGAGGCAGAACCAGATCGTGATCCGCTTTATGATTTGTCTTCCCTTTTGAGTCGATCCTTATGTATCTCGCTTTCTACAACCTCAAGAAGCAGCCTTTTCATATTACGCCGGACCCGGAGTTTCTGTACCTGAGCCCGAGTCATAAAGAGGCTCTGGCGGCCATAGTATACGGCATAGAAGAGAGGAAGGGCTTCGTTGCCGTCACGGGCGCCATCGGGGCCGGTAAGACCACGGTTCTCCGGTCATATCTCGAAGACTCTCAGAAGAAACGTCTCAAAGTAATCTATGTTTTCAATAGCAATCTGACCTTCGAGGGCCTTCTCAGAACGATCTATCAGGAACTGGGGATCATGATCGAGAGCAACCGTCCAGCGGAGATGGTCAACCGGCTCTACGAGACCCTGATCGAAGAATACAAGCTGGGCAACATAGTCGTCTTGGTCGTCGATGAGGCACAGAACATGCCCATCGATACGTTGGAGAACCTTCGGATGATCTCCAATCTCGAAACATCCAAGGACAAGTTGATTCAGATTGTCCTGGTCGGCCAGCCTCAGTTCAGAGAAGTCCTGAACTCTAAGAAGCTTAAGCAACTGAAGCAGCGCCTTGCCGTGCAGGCAACAATCCAGCCTCTCACGGCTGGGGAGAGTGTCGACTACGTGAAGTTGAGGCTCTGGAGGGCGGGTTGTTCAGATGTAGCGCGGGTTTTTACGGAGCCGGCTTTGAAGAAGATTATCAGGCGGGCGAGGGGTATTCCCAGAGTGCTTAACATCCTGTGCGACAACGCCCTCATCACGGGATTCGGTTATCAGGAAAGGCCGGTTACGAAGAGGGTCGTGCAGGAGATCATTCGAGATTTCACGCGCACGGAACCGTCCTGGACTGTCCATAAGTGGCTGCCCAAAGCCGCGGTCCTGGCACTGACGCTCGTGCTTCTCTTGATCGCATGGGCACTCCTCCCGCGTTGGCCGATGCCGGTCGAGGTGATGGAGACGTCAGTGTCTCACGATCAGGGAGAGCATGGGGGGGCGGTCGGGGCAACAGGACCGATTGGCAGTACGTCTTCGGAGAGTCGCCACACAGAGGCAGTTCCGGCAAAACAAGAACAGAGCGTTTCGCGTCCCAAGGACGAAAGTACCGTGGTGGTGAGGACGGTCGCTCCCGGCGACACGCTCCTTGGACTGGCAAGGGATGTATACGGTCTGAGCGCGAAGGCCCGTGAGATGAGCAGGCTTGTCGATTTGCTCAGGCAGATCAATCCGCAGCTCAAGAATGCGGACCTGATCCTCCCCGGGCAGCAGATCACTTTCCCGGACGCCCGGAAGGCAAGGCCTGGAATCGATCCTGATGGCGGGAGACGGGAAAAAGAGATGGGGGAGCATGCGCTACAAAAAGACGGACGGGGGTAGTAGAATGATGAGACTGTCGTTTTCGGCAACAATGGAAGGTGCTGTATGTGTGCTCTTGCTGGCCATGCTCGCGGCTTGTAGTACCGTCGTGGTGAAGTCGAACGTGACGCCTTTTGCTCAACTGAATGCTCAGGCCCGTGAATTTCCCGCGCCCGAGTATCTCATCCAGGTCGGAGACGAGCTGGAGATACAGTTCCGCTACAACCCTGACCTGAACCAAAAGCTTCCCGTGCGTCCCGACGGTCGAATCTCCCTTCCCATTGTCAAAGAGGTCCTGGTGTCCGGGATGTCGCCCGGGAAGCTCGCGGAGTTATTGACCGATAAATATAGACCGGAGCTCAGGAGGCCTGATATTACCGTCATCGTCCATACCTTTCCCGCCCAGAGAGTGTTCGTCGATGGCGAGGTCCTCTGGCCCAACCGCGTGCCTCTTACAGGGCCGCTCACGGTCATGCAGGCCATCGCTGAGGCGCGCGGACTTAAGGACAGCGCCCGACGCACCCAGGTACTCGTCATCAGGCAGAACCCGGAAGGGCCGTTTTTAACCGCCGTGGTCGACCTCACCAAGATCATCGACGGCACGGACAAGAGTCAAAATATCTCGCTTATGCCTAACGACATCGTGTACGTCCCAAGGTCTGCCATAGCGGACGTGGACCTGTGGGTAGACCAGTATATCAGGAAAATGCTCCCCTTCGCTCTGCCTTCTCCCGTTCCGACACCCGTCTCCACATCGTCGTCATGGTGATAAGGGTCGGATAACCCGTAACGAGGTGCCTATGCAAGCACGGCAACAACAGCAGCAGCAATCATTCAACATCAGGAGCTATCTTACAATCTTTTTCAAGCACAAATGGAAAATCCTCATCTCCTTCGTGCTCGCCGCAGGGATAACATGCGTAATCGCCCTGCAGACGCCTAAACAATTCGTGGCCAGAGGGGTGGTCATGGTCAAGTTCGGGAGAGAGTTCATGCCGGTGTCGGAAGTGGGTGATGTGAAGCCGCCGAGCCTGAACCCGGAATCTATCATCAACACGGAGATGCAGCTTTTGACCGGCCACGACCTCATGGAAAAGGTCGTAGATACCATTGGTGTAGGGGTGCTCTGCCCGGAGATGGAAAAGAGTTCTATGCCCCCAGCCGCTCGCCGGGAGATTGCCATTTTGAATTTCCGGCAGAATGTGCTCGTCAATCCGGTTAAGGGCAGCAATCTGATCGAAGTCTATTTCCGGAACGACAACCCGGGCGTCGCTGCCCAAGCGGTAAACAGCCTGATCGAGATGCTCAAGGTAAAGCACCTGCAGGTGTTCAGCGACCCGAAGTCCTCCTTCCTCGAGGCTCAGTTGAAAGAATACCGGGAGAAACTGAAGCAATCGGAGGGCAACATGGGGAGTTTCAAACAGAGGAACCAGGTATTTTCCCTTGACGAGCAGAGGAGCAGCCTCTTGAAGGAGCGGGACGAAGTCGGGGTGGCGTTGAAGAACGAACAGATCTACGTGAAGGCGCTGCAGGAGAAGATAGACTTCCTGAAGGACCGGAAGAACGTGTTCACGGATGGGGTGGTGACTCAGTTGAGGTCTAACCTGAACGGCCTCGAGCAGAAAGAGCTGGAACTGGCCGTGAAGTATAACGACGACAGCGAGATGATGGCAGACCATCGGAAGGAGGTGCAGGTCGTCAGAGAGCAGTTGCGGCAGCACGAGGAACAGGTGCGGAATGCCGAGATAACCAAGATAGCGGCCGACCTGGAACCATCAAAGGTAAAAGTGGCGGGGCTCCAAAAGCGATACAGCGACGTTGTAAGAGATCTCCAGCAGATGGACGCCCGCACCAGGGAGTTTGAGGACCTGAAAAGAGACGCAGCGGTCAACGAGAGCAACTATCAGATTTATCTCAAGAAATCGGAGGAATCTCGCATATCGGACGACCTGGACAGGAGAAAGATGACCAACGTGACCGTCATCGAACGGGCGACCGTACCGATCACCCCCGTCCAGTCGAAGAAGGCAAAGACGTTGGGCATAGGCGCCTTTCTTAGCATCGCCCTCAGCCTTGGTCTCGCCTATGCCGCCGAGTACCTGCCCCATGGCATGACGACGCCCCAGGATGCAGCGAGGAGACTGGGTCTCCCCATTCTGGTGGCCATCCCCCGCCGGCAAGCCGCGCGCCACACCCCCCGGGCCCTCCGCTCGCAATGCTGAATGCCCACCCCCTATGCCCGAACCGGGCTTTATAAACAGTGTCCTATCGACACGTCGGAGGAAGCATAGATGTCCAACATTTACGAAGCTTTGGAACATGCAGGAAGGAAAATCCATGCGGTCGAACCATGCCCGGATGAGCCGGCCCACGTCGATGAGCCGGCCCACGTCGATGCGCCGGACCTCTCGGTGTCCGGCAGCGACGATCCCGACATGGAAGACGAGATGATCACCCTGTATCAGACGATTACCGCATCTCTGCCCGACGTCAAGCACCGCTCGGTCCTCTTCATGGGATCACGGTCCCACGAAGGAACATCTACCATTGCCCGGCAGTTGGCACAGACCGTATCCTTTCGCATCGGGAAGACCGTTCTTCTCATAGACCTCGATAGAAGCCACCCTGATCTGCATGTTTACACGAATCTCAAGCAGGAGAGAAATGTCGACGAGATCGTCAGGTGCGATGGACAAATAGAAGAGACGCTATGCCGGGTGGAAGAAAGCAGCCTCTACGTGATGCCATTCTTTCAGGGGGCAACAGTGACGCCGCGCATGCTCGAGTTCGCGAGGGGCGCCGGGTTTTGGGAGCCTCTGCGAGAGAGGTTTGACCTGATCATCGTAGATTCTCCTCCTGCCACGATGTTTCACGATGGGCCCGGCATAGTCTCCATGGTGGATGGAGTCGTCCTTGTAGTCGAGGCGGAAAAGACTCGCTGGCCGGTAGCCTTGAGCGTGAAGGAGAAAATTGAGCAGAGCGGCGGCAGAATCCTCGGCGTCGTCTTCAATAAGCGCAAGTACTACATCCCCAAATGGCTCTACAGGCGCACATAGTCGTCGTCAGACAACTGAACGACGAAGAGTTGGAAGGTGGGTGACCCATGCCGATATTGAGCTTTCTTCAAAATAGCAAGGCGGCCGAACGTCGCGGTCATCGAGGGCCGGAGGATCATGCGCTCAGGGATGATCGTACCGGGTTGTACCACGCGGAGTATTTCAACGAGCTTCTCACCCTCGAGAGAAGGAGATGCGAGCGGTCACATGACTCTGTCCTCCTGATGTGCGCCGATCTCAAGGCTTTTGGCGATGCATCGGATAGACGTGAGATTGCCGCGGCCGTAATGCGCATATTCTCTCGCGTGACGCGGGAGACCGATATCAAGGGATGGCACGTAAGAGGCACCGTCGTAGGCATCATGTTTACCCAGTTGTCGGAACAGGGAAAGAACCGCAAAGCCACCGTGCAGCGTATCATCAACAAGTGTTCCGACAGCCTCGGGGCCTCGTCCGATCTTGAGCGGCTATCCAACGTGCACATAAGCTGGCACGCCTACCCTGAAGAATTCCTCGAGGCAAGCACAGGCTCGCGGTCAGAGGGCATAAGCGGCACAGGCAAAGGAGAGACAAGCAGGAGGAGGCGCCTGTCGCTTTGGACGAAACGGCTCATAGACATAGCCGGCAGCCTCACTGCCATGATTCTCCTGAGCCCTGCCTTTCTCGCGATCGCCGCTTTGGTGAAACTGGATTCCGAGGGGCCGGTATTCTTCCGGCAGGAGAGAATCGGCCTCGGCGGGAAAAAGTTCGTCTTTTTGAAGTTCAGATCCATGTGCGTAAATAACGATCCGGGCATACACAAGGCTTACGTGACGGGCCTTATCCGCGCCTCTAAAAACAATGGGGCAAATGGCGAAAAAGGCCCCCGGGACACGTACAAGATTAAAGATGACCCGAGGGTGACCTCCTTAGGAAAGGTCCTGCGGAAAACGAGCCTGGACGAGCTTCCACAGTTCATCAACGTCCTGAAGGGCGATATGTCTCTCGTCGGTCCTCGACCTCCCATCCTTTACGAATGTCAGAATTACGATCTGTGGCATAGACGGAGGGTAATGGAGATGAAACCGGGCATTACCGGACTGTGGCAGGTCGAAGGAAGGAGCGCCCTTCCCTTCGATGACGCGGTTCGCATGGACATTAAGTATGTACGGGAATGGTCCTTGTGGATGGACCTGATGATTATATTCAAGACGCCGCTTGCCGTGCTGACGTGCAAAGGGGCCTATTAATTCAGCGGACACGCGCATGGAGCGCGCGAACCGTGAGGATTTATCAAAGGAGGAAGAGCTGTGCTTAACATGGGAGTTATAGGCTACGGTTATTGGGGACCTAACATCGTGAGAAACTTCAGCTCTGTTGATGGAATCCAGGTTGTTGCGGTATGCGATAGCAGCCCGGACATGCTCAAGAAGGCGAGGAAGACGTATCCTGCCCTTGAGGTCTCAACCGATCCCGCATCGATACTGGAATCGACCAATATCGACGCAGTAGCGGTAATCACCCCGGTTTTTACGCACTTTGATCTGGCCAGGAAGGCCCTCGAGAACGGTAAGCACGTATTTGTGGAGAAACCGTTCACGTTCACGGTGCAGCAGGCGGAGGAATTGGTGGAGCTTGCCGACAGGAAGGGCCTCAAGATCATGGTGGACCATACATTTCTCTTTACGGGTGCGGTGAAGAAGATCAAAGAGCTCATGGACGAGGGCGCTTTGGGAAAGCTGTACTACTACGACTCCATGAGGGTAAACCTCGGCCTCTTCCAGCACGATGTCAACGTGGTCTGGGATCTGGCCCCTCACGATTTCTCCGTCATGGACTTTCTGATTCAGGAGAAGCCCGTGGCCCTCAGCGCCACCGGGGAAATTCATTATAATGGTTTTGAGGATATCGCTTACGTGACGGTCTATTGCGAGCAGAACGTGATCGCCCATTTCAACGTGAACTGGCTGTCGCCCGTGAAGATCCGGACCACTTTGCTGGGAGGCGATAAGAAAATGCTCCTCTGGAACGACCTGGAGGCCGACGAGAAGCTGAAAATTTACGATAAAGGCGTCGAGGTAACGAACAGAGAGAACGTCTACGAACTGTTGGTCAGCTATCGCTCGGGGGATGCCTGGATCCCCAGGATCGATCAGGTCGAGGCGTTGAAGCTCGAAGCCAATTACTTTGTCGACTGTGTGACCAACGACAAGACACCGATCAACGACGGCCACGCGGGCTTGAGGATCGTGAAAATGCTCGAGGCGGCAAACGAGTCTCTCAAGGGAAAGGGCAAGCTCGTCGAGTTGCGGGCGGACTGACCGGACTCGCCGGTCAATTGTGTAAATCCACGAGAAGCGAGGGTAGGTGAGATGAATGATTTCTGCTGCATATCCGCCGATGTCAAACTCGGAGAGAACGTCAAGCTGTCGAAGTTCATCAATCTTTATGGCTGTTCCATCGGCGACAATACGAAGATAGGGGCGGCCGTGGAGGTGCAAAAGAATGCGCACATCGGCAGCAACTGCAAAATATCGAGCCATACTTTTGTCTGTGAGGGCGTCACGATCGAGAATGACGTCTTTGTAGGACACGGGGTGATGTTCATCAACGACAGTTACCCGCGGGCCACCACAAACGGTGTCCTCCAGACGGAGCAGGACTGGGCAGTCGAGCGCACCCTTGTAAGGAGGGGGGCATCCATCGGCTCCAACAGCACCATTCTCGGCAACGTCACCATCGGGGAGAACGCCATTGTAGGGGCGGGAAGCGTCGTAACCCGGGACGTCCCTCCCAACACGGTTGTTGCCGGTAATCCGGCAAGGGTCCTCAGGACTTTTGTAGGCGCCGTACCGGAAAGAGCAACGCTATCAAGGCAAGAGGCAGCGGATATCGAGGGCGCCCGTTTGCGCATGGCCGACTCCAAGGCAGCATCCCTGTTAAAGAGCAAGGAGCAAGCAAATGAACGTACCTTTCCTCGATCTTAAGTCCCAGTACCTGTCCATCAAGGATGAGATTCAGGAAGCTCTCAACAGCGTCCTTGAAAAGACCGCTTTTGCCGCCGGTCCGTTCGCGGCCCGGTTCGAGAAAGAGTTTGCAGAGTTCTGCGGAACAAAACACGCCATCGGAGTAGGCAGCGGTACCGACGCACTCTGGGCCGCCCTTCTCGCGGCGGATGTGGGCCCCGGCGATGAAGTGATCACCGTTCCCGACACGTTCATCGCGACCGCTGAGGCGATCAGCGTGTGCGGCGGCCGGCCCGTCTTCGTGGATATCGAAGAACCCACGTACAACATGGACCCGGCTCGCCTGGAGGCAGCCATCACACCCAGGACCAAGGCCATCATCCCGGTCCATCTTTTTGGTCAAATGGCGGACATGGACCCGATCATGGCGATTGCCCACAAGCACGGGCTTCGCGTGATCGAAGATGCCTGCCAGGCTCATGGCGCACGCTACAAGGAGAGACGGGCGGGATCGATCGGGGACGCAGGCTGTTTTAGCTTCTATCCGGGCAAGAACCTCGGCGCCTACGGCGAAGCCGGGGCAGTAGTGACGAACGACGACGAAATAGCGGATAGGATACGCATGTTCCGTGATCATGGTCAGCAAAAGAAGTACCACCATGCCATGGTTGGCTGGAATGCGCGGATGGACGGTTTTCAGGGAGCGGTGCTCACCGTGAAGCTGAAATACATAGACTCGTGGAACGTGTCCCGTCGCGAAAACGCCGCGACTTACGGCAGGTTCCTGGCCGACGGGGCCGACGGCCTGATACCGCCGGTCGAGGCCGATTATGCAACGCATATCTACCACATTTATGCCGTCCGTGTGAAGGACCGGGACACGCTGATGGACGCCCTTGGCAAGAAAGGCATCTCCACCGGCATCCATTACCCGATACCCCTGCACCTGACCGGCGCATACCGTTCCCTGGGTTACAAGGAGGGCGACTTTCCGGTAGCGGAGCGGTGCGCGGCTGAATTCGTCTCTCTTCCCATGTTCCCGGAGCTGACGTCGGAACAAATCCACTACGTCGCAGACGCCATAAAAGAATGGAAGAAAGAATAATGCAGGAAGGTTGGAAGAATGGAAAGGTGGAAGGGTGGCAAGCCGGAAAGACGGCGTTTTCCGGTTCCGTTCTTCCGTTTTTGTTCTTCCATTCTTCCATTCTTCCAACCTTCCAAGGTTCCGTTTATGCTGCATTATGACCATTGACATCATAGACCCTATCGCCTATCCTGGCTGGGACCAGCAAGTCCTTCGCCTCTCCGGCTGCAGTTTTTTTCACTCTTCCGCCTGGGCACGCGTACTTTCCGAATCCTATGGCTTCAGGCCTCTTTACTTCACCATTTTCGATAGTGGTCTGCTTTCTGCCTGTCTCCCGGTGATGGAGATCGACAGCTTTCTCACGGGACGGCGCGGCGTCTCGCTGCCCTTCACCGACTATTGCGAGCCCCTCGTTTCCGCAGACGGCCAGTTTGAGGAACTCCTGAGAGAGGCAACGGCGTATGGGGCGAACAAGGGGTGGAAATCGCTTGAACTGAGAGGCGGCGGTAGTTTTCTCGGGTGTAACCCTTCCTCATCAACGTACCTCTTGCACACGCTCGATCTCTCCTCTGGCCGCGCCCACTCTGCGAACCCGCAACTGAATTTGTCTTCCCAACCTTCCAATTTTCTATCATTCCAATCTTCCGGTTCTGCTCCTCCCTTCTCCACCTTCAGGGAAAGCACCAGAAGAAACATCAGGAAGGCCTCGGAAAATGGCGTCAGGGTTGAGATCTCGACTACGGAGCAGTCGGTCAGGCAGTTTTACAAGCTGAATCAGATGACCCGGAAGGATCACGGGCTCCCGCCTCAGCCCTACCGCTTTTTCGAAGAGATCCACGAGCACGTGATCTCGAAAGGGTGCGGATTCGTGGCGGTCGCATTCCAGGAAAAGACGCCGATCGCCGCTTCGGTCTATTTCCATTTCGGTAGATTTGCCATCTACAAGTATGGCGCTTCCGACAAGCGGTATCGCCACCTCAGGCCGAACAACCTTGTCATGTGGGAGGCGATCAGGTGGTACATCGAGAACGGCTATGCGAGCCTCTCCTTGGGCCGGACCGACCTTGGACACGAGGGCTTGAGGCAGTTCAAGAACGGTTGGGGCGTTATGGAACAAACCCTAAGCTATTACCGATACACCTTCAAAACCGGGGCGTTTGTGCGCAACGATAACGAGAAGATTAACGGCATCGGCAGCAGGGTCGCTTCATTGGCGCCTCTGCCGGTCCTTAGGGCAGTCGGCTCGTTGTTGTACAGACATATGGGATAGACCGGAAAGATGGAGGAATGGAAGGGTGGAAGGGTGGAAAGACTGCGGTTCCGTTCTTCCGTCCATTCCTCCGCTTATTCCATCATTCCACTCTTCCCGCCCTTTTCCCTATGACTTCCAGGACCCTCTACTACCACTTCCGTCCCTTCATTCCTCGGCCTCTGCAGATTGCCATCCGCCGGGCAGTAGTCAAGCGGAAGCTTCCTCTGTACGCCGACGTATGGCCTATTGATCCCGCTACGGCTGCCCCGCCCCCCGGTTGGCGAGGGTGGCCGGACGGTAAGAAGTTTGCCTTCGTGATTACACACGATGTGGAGACGGCCAGAGGCGTTAACCGGTGTCTGCCACTAGCCCGGATCGACCGTGAATACGGTTTTAGGTCCGCCTTTAACTTTGTCGCTGAAGACTATCCGATTCCGGGAGGACTTCGCGAGAGCCTGATTAATGACGGCTTTGAGATCGGCCTTCATGGGTTGAGCCACACGGGTAATCTTTATGGATCCAGAAAGAAGTTTGAGTCCGATGCAAAAAGAATAAACCGGTACCTGGAGGAGTGGAAGACAGACGGTTTTCGGGCGCCGTCCATGTATCACAACCTCGATTGGACACAGTCGCTGAACGTGACGTACGACTCATCGACGTTCGACACCGACCCGTTTGAACCCCAGTCCGACGGACTCGGCACGATCTTCCCGAAATGGATCGGCGCCAAAGGTACCGGCAAGGGTTATGTCGAGCTTCCCTACACCCTTCCGCAGGATTTCATGCTGTTTGTTATCATGGGGGAGAAGAGCACCGATATCTGGAAGGCGAAGCTGGATTGGATCGCAGAGCACGGCGGAATGGCGCTGCTTCTGGTGCATCCGGACTACATCAGTTTTGATTGCGAGAACGGCAAATCCGAGTATTCCTTAGATTACTACAGACATTTCCTCGAGCTCATAAAGGAAAAATACGAGGGGCATTACTGGAACGCAGTACCCCGTGAGGTTGCGGCTTTCTGGATCAATCGGCAACCGATTCTGTCGCCCAGCCAATCACCCAGTCAGCCAGTCAGCAACCCGCAGCCATCCTCACCTTCCCATCATTCCAGTATTCCATCATTCCATTCTTCCGGTTCTACTCATTCTCCCACGCCTCTTCGTGTCTGCATGCTCTCCTATAGCTACTACGATGTCGACGCCAGGGTGAGCAGGTACGCGGAGACGCTCGCCCGGAGGGGCGACCGGGTCGATGTGATCTCCCTGGGGCTGGAAGGACAGGGGGGGTTCGCCAGGATCAACGGCGTCAATGTCTTTCGCATTCAGAAGCGCGAGCGGAACGAAAAAGGGAAGCTGCAATTTCTCACGCGCCTGTTGAGGTTCTTTGCGGCCTCTTCCATCTTCCTGAGCAGGAGACACGGAATCGAGCCCTACGATCTCATTCACGTTCACTCGGTTCCCGACTTCGAGGTCTTTGCCGCTTGGCTGCCGAAACTGAAGGGCACGCCCGTGATCCTCGATATCCACGACATCGTCCCCGAGTTCTACGCGGCCAAATTCGGGACGGACAGGCGCTCCTTTCTCTACAAGGTGCTTGTCCTCATCGAGAGGCTCTCCGTGCGGTTTGCGGATCACGTGATCATATCGAACCACATCTGGCAGAAAACGCTTCGCCGCTCCATAAGCAATGGAAAATGCTCCGTCGTAATGAACTACCCTGATCCGGAAACGTTCTATAGCCGTGCACGAACCCGCAGCGATGATCGGTTTGTTATGATGTACCCTGGCACGTTGAACTGGCACCAGGGACTCGATATTGCCCTTCGTGCATTTGCACAGGTAAAGGAAGAAATACCTCATGCGGAGTTTCACATTTACGGCAAGGGCGACTCCAAGCCCTCCCTTGAGGCTATAGTTCGAGATTTGGGCATGCAGGGCCGGGTGTTTTTCCATGATATGAGGCCCAAGGAGCAGATCGCGGAGATTATGGCAAACGCCGACCTCGGGGTGGTGCCAAAGCGGAACGACTCTTTCGGTGGCGAGGCGTTCAGCACGAAGACCCTCGAGTTCATGTCTCTCGGCGTCCCGGTCCTCGTCGCGGGAACACGGATCGACCGGTACTACTTCAACGACTCTGTCGTCAGGTTCTTCGAGCCTGAAGACGAAGTGGACCTGGCGACGGCTATGAGAGATCTGGCGCGGGACCACGAGCTACGCAAGGGCCTGGCCGGCCGGGCGTCTGCATTTGTGAAGCGGGAGTACGACTGGGAGGTCAAGAAAGGCATCTATCTCGGTATGGTGGATGAACTTACGGCACCTTGCCCGGCTGATCCGTTGGATGGTAATGGCATTCCGTCTTGACCGCTGTTTGACTCTTTACTTCTTCGGTCCTCTGTTGAGGTTCCAACGGCCGCGTGGTCTTCGTATCCCTATTCTCATGTATCACAGCATTTCAAATGAGCCGGAAACGGGACACCCCTACTATTGGATCAATACTTCTCCGGCGCGCTTCGCCGAACAGATGAAGTTCCTCCATGACAACAATTACCACGTCATAAGTCTTTCTGCTGCGGTTGACCTTATCCGGGAGCAGGGTTCGATATCGGGCACACAGGATCCGTCCTTCCACCATTCCAATATTCCATCCTTCCAATCTTCCTCTTCCCCATCGGCGGATCCCCCTTCTTTCCATCCTTCCAATCTTCCATCCTTCCAGTCTTCCTGTTCTCCTCGTTGCGTTGTACTTACGTTTGACGACGGTTACCGTGACTTCTACACGAACGCCTTTCCGGTCCTTCGAGGGTACGGCTTCACCGCCACGGTGTTTCTCCCCACGGCCTACATCGATGGGAAACGCCCGGGCCTTAAGGGCAAAGAGCACCTGACATGGGACGAAGTCCGGGAGCTATCGGCCCAGAATATTTCCTTCGGCTCCCACACGGTCAACCATCCACAACTGTACGGACTTCAGTGGGCGAAAATTGAATATGAACTCAGCGCATCCAAGCAAGCCATCGAGAGTCAACTCAGCCAGTCAGCCAGTCAGCCAGTCAGCCAGTCAGCTGAACCAACCACCCGGTTCTTAGTGGATTCCTTCTGCTATCCCTACAAGTTTCCGGAACAGGAACGCACTTTTGTCTCTTCACTCGGAGGGTTCCTGGAACAGACCGGTTACTGCCACGGAACAAGCACTCGCGTGGGCAGCATAACCGGAAATGACGATGTCTTTTCTCTGAGACGTCTACCTATCAATTCGGCCGACGATATTGATCTTTTTTCGGCAAAATTGGCTGGGCATTACGACTGGGTTTCTTTCCCGCAACACGTTCTTAAGCGGATCAAGAACCCTCCCATTTGCCCCCCTCGACCGGCACCCCATCACCCGATCAGCCAACCAGCTAATCAGCCGGCTTCTGTTCACCCAATCAGCCAATCAGCCTCGGACGGAAGTCCCCGTTACGTCATAATCAGCCCCGTCCGGGACGAGGAGCAATTCATCCGCTATACCCTGGATTCGGTCGTCAACCAAACCATCAAGCCGGTCGAGTGGGTCATCGTAAATGATGGTTCTACAGACAGAACCGGTGAAATCATTGACAAATACTCGAAAGATCATTCCTGGATCAAGCCAATCCACCGGGAGAACCGAGGCTATCGAAAGGCCGGCGACGGCGTGATAGATGCATTTTACGAGGGATATGCTGCTATCTCGACTAACAACTGGGAGTTCGTCGTGAAACTTGACGGAGACCTGAGCTTCCAGGAAGAGTATTTCGAGAAATGTCTTCAGAAATTTCAGACCGATCTGAAACTCGGGGTCGCTGGAGGCGACGTCTATAACCTGATCGAAGGGAGATTGGAGCTGGAAAAGCAACCACGCTTCCACGTACGAGGAGCCACTAAGATCTACAAGAGGGATTGTTGGGACGCCATAGGCGGCTTACTCGCTGCGCCGGGATGGGATACCCTCGATGAGGTGAAAGCAAACATGCTTGGTTGGACAACCTATAGTTTTCCGGATTTGACGGTAACCCATCACCGCTTCACTGGTGGAGCCGATGGCACATGGCGAAATGCGGTCAAGTGCGGCCTTGCTGATTACATTTGCGGGTACCACCCCCTCTTCATGGCGAGCAAATGTATCAAGCGGCTCGCGGAAAAACCATATCTCCTGGGGTCGCTTGGCCACCTGTACGGTTTTGGGAGGGGCTATCTGAAAGGGGTTCCTCAAGTTGACGACCCGCGTCTCGTCAAATATCTAAGAGGGCAACAGATGAATCGGCTCTTCCTGAGGCCCAGTATCTGGGCATAGCCTGGTATCTCCCTATGCCATGTCTCACAGAAGCATATGTCTCTGAAATGGACTTATCGATAATCATCGTTAATTGGAATTCTGTGAACTACCTCCGGAAGTGCGTTGAGAGTGTATTTGGGAATGCACACGGCACTGAGCCGGTGAGAGGCCGAGAGTAAATTCGGAGCATGTGCGGAATCTGCGGAAAGCTTTTCTTTGAACGACAACGACCTGTTGATCGGCAGCTCATCAGGTCCATGGCCGACTCCATGCGGCACCGGGGCCCGGACGATGAAGGGTACTACATCAGTGGCCAGATCGGCCTGGGGCACAGGCGGCTTTCGATAATCGACCTTAACCGCGGAAAGCAACCCATTTCCAATGAGGATGACACGATCTGGATAGTGTTTAACGGGGAGATTTACAACTATCAGGCGCTCCGGGAGTCTCTTTCAGAGAAGGGCCACAAGTTCAAGACCGACACCGACACAGAGGTTATCGTCCACGCATACGAGGAGTTTGGCGAAAACTGTGTCGCGCGTCTCCGGGGCATGTTCGCATTCGCCATTTGGGACCAGAGGAGCAAGACCCTGCTGGTCGCTAGGGACAGGGTCGGAATAAAGCCTCTCTACTACTTTCTGAACGACGATCAGATTATCTTTGCTTCCGAGATGAAGGCGATTCTTCTAGACAATTCGGTGCCACGAAATATCGACCCGCAAATCATCGACAGATTTCTCACTTACTACTACGTGCCGGGTGAGGAGACTATGCTGCGGGGCATTCGCAAGCTGAGCCCGGGACATTACCTGATTGCCAGGGATGGCAAGATCCAGGTGAGACAATATTGGGACCTTGATTTCTCGCAGGTCAACGGTCATAGGAGTCTGAAGCAAGCGAGCCAGGAACTCCTTGAGATCCTCAAGGAATCCGTCCGACTCCACATGATAAGCGATGTACCCGTAGGTATTCTGCTCAGCGGCGGGGTGGACTCTACCGCACTGCTCAGCCTTTCCGTACACGAAACGGACAAAGAACTGAGCACTTTCACAATCGGGTTTGAAGGACATGACTTCGCCGATGAAAGACCATACGCGCGGCTCGCCGCCAAGCGGTTCGGCACACAGCACTATGACATGACCATGAGCGCGCAGGACTTTCTTGCCTTTCTCCCCAGGTACGTCTGGCATATGGAAGAACCGGTCTGCGAGCCGCCCGCGGTGGCCCTATATTACGTTTCAAAACTGGCAAGTGAACATGTGAAAGTATTGATATCCGGAGAGGGAGGAGATGAGGCATTTGCCGGGTATCCGAACTACCGGAATGGCGTTTGGTTGGAGCGTTTAAAAGCAGGTCTCGGTCCGTTTAGACCGCCTGCCTCCCGCATGGTTCGAGTATTATCTCAGGCTTCCTGGCTTCAAAAAATAAGAAAATTTGGACCGTTAATGACGGTGGAACTCCAGGATTACTATCTGAGCAGAACCGCAACGCCTTTTACTCTATTCAATCGTGACTATTCGTCCCTGTACACCAGAGCGTTTCTCGACCAGGTCAACAAGAAGGACTCGTGTTTGCCAACGGTTCGTTCGTTCCAGGAGGTATCGCCGAATGATGTTCTCAGCAAAATGCTCTATGTCGATACAATGTCCTGGCTTCCGGATGATTTACTGGTCAAAGCTGATAAAATAACGATGGCTAATTCAGTAGAACTACGGGTACCTCTGTTGGATCACGAGGTATTGGAATTTGCTGCCAGTCTGCCGTCTTCTTTCAAGCTGCACGGGATTACCACAAAGCATATTCTCAAAACCGTTTTTAGAAACCTTGTGCCGCAGTCTATACTCGACCGTAAGAAGACAGGACTCCCAGTACCTTATGAGACTTGGATGAGAAAAGAGCTGAAACCATTCGTTGAAGAAACGCTACTGTCTCAAAACGCGCATATAGAGCGCTATTTCAATAGACAGGGGATTGAAAAGATCCTTTCAGCAAACTTGAATGGAGAAAACTATTCGAAAGAGATTTTTTCCCTGGTCGTGCTCGAACTATGGCACAAGGAATTTGTGGATAGTCTGCCTGCCTCTTGCTACCCGAGTTGACTGAATGATATTAAAAGGAGAAGAATATGAAGCACCGACTTTTGGACCTCTTGCAGTGTAACTGTGGCTGCGACGGTTTGCGGTTGGTAAGCGCTGTGACAAGGGAGATTTCGTTCAAGCACGAATTGGACCATGTCAAGTGCCAGAAGTTCTGTGCTTTTAGACAGATCGCCGTTAGGGGCGGTGCCATAAAGCCGCACGACTGCGTGTCCTGTTACGGCCGGGAAATAGTTGAAGGAAAGCTGACATGTGAGTGTGGGAAAGAGTACCCGATCATTGCCGGCATTCCCAGATTTCTGCCTGCCGAATTGGCCTCCAATTTCGAGAGCATTCAGAAAACATTTTCGTACGAATGGAAAATGTTTCGCTTCGGTGAACGGAACTGGGGACAAGATATGGACTGGCGGAAGAATCTGTTTCTTCAAGGAATGGGTGCTACACCAGAGGGTCTGAAGGGTGGAGTGATCCTTGATGCCGGCTGCGGCAGTGGGCTTCTTTCCATGGAGATGGCTAAGAGCTTCGGAATGGAGGTTATCGCCCTTGACTTGGCATTCGGAATCGAAAAGGCATATGAACATAATGACAGTCCGTTTGTGCACTTTGTGCAGGGGTCTGTGCTGCAGCTACCCCTCAAGAGGCACGCATTCGACTATGTTTACTGCGCCGGAGTTTTGGTGGCTCTGCCGGACACGCGCGAAGGCTTTTTGTCTATCATCGGCCCACTTAAGAAAGGGGGACGCTGCTTCATTTGGGTGTATCATCCTATCGACAAAAAATATCATCCTGGTGATTACACGAAAATGGTCACATACAATTGGATTAGGCGGAACGTCACTTCCCGGTTACCAATCGGCATGCAGTATTCCTGCTACCTCGCCACAATGCCCGTTTTCTTGCTGAAGCAAAAGATGGAGTTGCTGACCGGTAAAAAGAAAGATACCGCAACGTGGAGAGAAAAGATGCAGGCACTGTTTGACATGTTCTCGCCGATCTACCAAAACAGGCATACGCCCGAAGAAGTCATTGGATGGTTTCAGAAGCAAGGATTTTCCAACATTCACGTGTCAGACGTCGGCAACTACGGATTCGGTGTCAGAGGAGACCAGGGGGTGGGCGACATGAAAGTTGGGGGTGAATCTGCCTCCTTGCTCCATCGTCAGCGGGAGGCAAGCTGAGGCCGGTAGTCTTTGAAGCGTGTTGATGCGGGGGTGCAACGCAGGGCGATGACGTCGTTGGCTCCTGAACCGTTCCATGACAGGGTCGCTCTGGAGTCGGGCCTTATGACGAAAGCAAGGTCTATCAAAGACCGGTTCTTCGCGATCCTTCAGTCATTAGTTCAGAGCAAAGCCGCCAGTGCATTTGCTGAAATAAGGCCTTCAATCTCTGCTGCGGACAATCGATGCTGATGGCGAAACGAGTGGCAAGACTGGCCGTCAGCGCGGTATTCTGGCTGGTTGTGTTCATATCCCGCAATTTGCGAAGAAGCCATCCGGGCACCTGCGTCGTTCTCTACTATCACGTTGTCAAGGATGAACATCGAAAGAGCTTTGCTCGCCAAATGGACACACTGCTTCGACTCGCAAATCCAATCTCCCTCAGCAGACCTATCGAAGCCATGTCGGGAGAGCATCATGTGGCCGTCACATTCGACGACGGATTTCGGGAAAGTCTGAGGAACGCCATGCCCGAGTTACAGAAGAGGAAGATTCCGGTGATGGTTTTCGTTCCTACCGGTTGCCTCGGCCTGCAGGCTCCATGGCTGAACGAAAGCGAGCAGAGAACCGAAGGAGGGGTCGTCCTGCGCCCTGATGAGATAAAGGAATTTAACCGAAGGAGCATAGTATCCTTCGGTTCTCATTGTGTGAGCCATCGGTCTCTGCCAACTCTTAAGGACCGGGAATCAAAAGAAGAGATTTTCCAGTCTAAGATTGAACTGGAGAATATCCTTGGGGAGCCGGTAAAAACACTTAGTTTTCCCCACGGAGCATTTGAACGACGTCATGCGGACTGGGCACGGCAAGCGGGCTATGCTCGCATTTTTTCCGTTAGCCCTGAATTTGCTTTTGCCCAACCGAACAAGTTCGTTACTGGCAGGGTCAGGGTGGACCCTACCGATTGGGCAGTGGAATTTAGACTGAAGCTCGCCGGCGCTTACCGCTGGCTCCCTTTGGCTTTCTCGATCAAGAAAATACTGAAGGGCGCATTTCTTAGATCTCGCGCTGGCAGATAATGGGAACGGCCTGCGCATGACAATGCGGGAGAGAAATAATCGGTCCATCGAGGTCAAGCATACAAAGACCCGGGGCACGCTATTCACCAGCTCTGAATATCAAAGGGGAACTGTCTTAATCGGATTTGGCGAAGCATTATCGGCACCTGAGGTTGCTTGGAATTTGTTAGATGGAGGGTTTCGGGTTGTTGCCTTCACTCGTAAGGGTCGCCGGGCTATTGTGCGCCGTATGGGATATCTTGAAATAGTCGAGATAACCGCGCCTGAGGAAGACATTAGCGAGGCGTTAGACCAGTTGAAAGCTATTGTGGAACGTGTCGGCGCAGATACCGTCATGCCGCTAGACGATGTCTCAGTTTGGTTGTGCAATGAAGTCTCTTCGTCGTTTCCTATCCCGATTGCAGGCCCAACAGGTTTGCACTGCGCCCTGGCCCTGGACAAGCGGTTGCAACTGAAGGTGGCCATGGAAGCGGGATTCAAAGTCATAACGACCCGGTGCGTTGAGCATACTGAAGCAGCCATGGAAACGACCAGCTTCCCTGTAGTTCTTAAATCAGCATTAGCCGTGTCCCGGATAGATAATAAGTTGCGTCGGGGGCAGATGCATTTTTGCGCCAATATTAAGGAATTGGGTGTGGCTGTGAAGGCTTGGGGAGGGAATGGGCCAATGCTCGTCCAACCGATCTTGTCCGGCATTGGAGAGGGGTTGTTCGGTTTGGCAGTTCGGGGCACGGTCTATAACTGGAGTGCCCATCGCCGAATTCGGATGATGAACCCTCAAGGTTCCGGTTCGAGTGCATGCCAGTCCTTACCTCTGGATAGTCAGCCAGTGCAGGTGGCAGAGAAAATGTTGAACAACATCAGTTGGCATGGCCTATTCATGATAGAGCTTCTCCGTGACTCATCCGGTCAGACGTGGTTTATGGAATTGAATGGTCGATCCTGGGGGAGCATGGCACTTGCACTGAGGAGAGGTTTTGAATATCCTGTTTGGGCTGTCATGCAAACAATAGACGCGTCATTCAGACCGCCACCTGCTCCTGTTGACAAATCCATCATATGCCGCCATTTGGGTCGCGAAATAGTACATGTCTTGATGATCTTGAGGGGACGCAAACCGCCCGCCCAAGCTCCGTCGCGATCGAAGTTGAGGATGCTTCTTGAGGTTTTCAGTATTACTCGGGGGGACTGTTGGTATAATTGGAGGAACGGCCACAGGCTGTTGTTCTTAGAAGACGCTGCCGAAACTGTTTTGGGGACTGTTCTGCGAAGAAACAGGATTTCCTAAAATGGTCCTACGGGCGGCGGTTCACATCCATTCGGAATGGTCCTGTGACGGAACATGGCCTCTACCGAAATTGTCATCGTTTCTCAAGAAAGCCGGCTATAGCCTCATGTTTACGTCAGAACACGCAGCCTCATTGAGCGGCGACCGCTGGGAAAGCTACCGACGAGCGTGTTCTGAAAATAGCAGCAATGAATTCCTGATAATCCCGGGAGTCGAATATAGTGACGCGTCCAATGTAGTTCACCTGCTCGTCTGGGGTGACATCCCATTCTTGGAAAATATGGATGATACGGAACGTCTGCTTAAGACAGCATACGAACTGGGAGGTCTGACCGTATTGGCTCATCCTTCTCGCAAGAATGCTTGGCAAAAGTTCGAGATTTCGTGGACACCGTTCTTAATAGGCATAGAGCAGTGGAATCGGAAAGTCGATGGTGTGGCGCCAAGTATTGAGGCTATGCGTCTTCTCGATCACAGCCCAACTCTATCGCCGTTCGTTGGTCTGGATTTTCACAGGATCAATCAGTTTTTACCTTTGGCCATGACGTTTGAGGATAGAGGTGCCCTGTCCGAGGAACGGGTGCTGAGAGTTTTGCGGGAGAAGACCTTTTCCGCCGAGGCATTCGGCATATCGCTGCAACACTTCCGTAGTGGGATTCTTGGTGGAACGATTGAATCTACGGAGCGCTTCAGGCGGATGGTGAAGCAAATCATGGGAAAGAGGTCAAGGCACTGAGTGACGATACCGACGTTGGGGCCGAAGACACGGCAGAAAACAGTTGGCGATTCGTTACACAGTAGGGTGCCGTTGCTGAGTGCCGGGGACAGATAATGGACGTATCAATCATCATAGTGAATTGGAACTCCACAGATTATCTCCGGGAATGTCTTGTCAGCATAACTGAGGGGACTAAGAATGTCGATTTTGAAGTCGTCGTCGTCGATAATGCCTCCTATGATGGTTCGGAGAAGATGATAAGAAGAGAGTTCCCAGGAGTGAGGTTTGTTCAGAGCCATGAGAACGGGGGTTTTGCACGAGCTAACAACCTGGGTTTCAAGCACTCATCGGGTAAGATCCTTCTCTTCCTGAACCCTGATACCAGGATTATCGATTCCGCTATTGATGAGATGGCTAGCTTCTTGAAATCAACCCCACGCGCAGGGGCTGTAGGGCCGAAACTGCTTTATGGCGACCTTTCACTTCAGTTGCATTCTGTGGCGCCTTACCCAACCATTCTAAACCAGGTACTGGACATAGACTTCCTTAAACGTCGATACCCCAAATGGAGATTTTGGGGCATTAAAGCACTCATTGAACATGATCGTTCGCCCCAGAGTGTCCAAGTGGTTCCCGGAGCCTGTGTGATGGTGAAAAGGGAGGTTTTCGAGGAGGTGGGCCTGTTCAGTGAGGACTACTTCATGTATGGAGAAGATATAGACCTCTGCTACAAAATCAACCAAACGGACCGAAGGGTGTACTTTCTTGACGCAGCAGCGGTCATTCACTATGGCGGAACAAGCACCCACAACGGACAAGCAAGCGCGTTTCAGGACGTCCTGATGAGAGAATCTGTGTTCACATTCATAGGAAAGACAAAGGGGAGAGCCGCAGCATTAGTCTACCGTGTGGTGATGTCAGTGACGGCCTCTGGTCGTCTGGTCTTGTTGGCCATTTGTCTGCCCTGGGCTGGCTGGATCGGAAGAAGCCAGAGGTTGTACGGGGCGGTCAATAAATGGAAAAATATACTCAGATGGTCAATAGGGCTTGAAAAATGGGCACGGGAACTGAGGTAATACCAATTAAGGAGTATCTGATGCTCAAACAGTTACGTAAAGGAGTGGGCTTTGTAGCGTTTGCCGTTGGTAATATTAGACCGCTACAAATGGCGGTTCTTTTGATTGTGACAAAACTCATTCAGAAGTTATTTGCCGTTCAGCCGAAGAACATTTCTTTTACTTTTTTGTCGCATACTCCGCTATCAATTAGTGTTAACGACGTAGAACAACTTTCCTATCTTTTTAATATCTTTTATAGCGAGCCCTTCAGGATATCTAAAGCAATTGGCAGCTCCCCTATCATAACTGACGGTGGTGCCAACATCGGCATGTCCTCACTGTATTACTACTCCAAGTACCCTCGAGCCCGAATCTATGCGATCGAACCTGCCACCGAAAATGGCGATCTTCTGCGCAGAAATCTTTCAGGCTTGCCGAACATTGAAATAAGTCAGATAGCCATTTGGGAAGAATCCACAGAATTGATTTTCAACATCTCGCACTGCGTGAGATACAATTCGTTTTTTGATACGGATGAGAAATGTTTGTGTCTCTCCGATTGGCTGGATGAAAAACACATAAGCAAGTAGGCGTGAAAGGGTCAAGGCGTCGACGTTCTCAAGTTGAATGTGGAGGGAGCAGAAGCAAGCGTCATAAGAGGCCTTGGGAAGAGAATTGAGGAGGTGAGCGTCATTGTCGGGGAGCTGCACCCGCAATTCGTAGATAAAGACGCATTCTTGGATGAATTGAAGCGAAACAATTTCAGGCTTAGCAGAGTCGAGAAAATGGGAAAGGGGACTTGGGCGTTTGAAGCCCATAACGTATGTTTTGGAGAGCAATCAGGATAGACGTATCCGAGGAGTTCAGCGGATAATCAGAGAAACGGCTGTGGGTATAGAGGAGAGATGTGGGATCGAGACGGAGATGATGGGCATGGAAGTGAATCATATCCATCCTCTGAGCGTTGGCAGAGAGGGTATTTAGGAAAAGGCCAGGTGCGAAGGCTCAAGGGCTTCTCAAGCCCTCAAAGGATTATGCCCTCGTCTGATGTGCTGTTCTTCGCCGCAAAGGTGGTGATGTTCTGGAAACAGAAATAAGCAACATCAACTCTCTCGGAATAATATCTATAACGGCGATGAGCATTCTGGTGCTCATCCTGCCGCGGCGGCTGGCCGTACTCCCGGTGATGATGATCACTTGTTATTTGACTATTGGGCAGGTGATAAATGTGGGAGGCCTTCATTTTATGTTCTTCCGAGTGGTTCTCCTGGCCGGCTGGATAAGGGTGCTGATTCGCCACGAGTTCCGGGGTTTGCGACTCAATACCATTGACAGGGTTTTCATTATTTGGGTAGCGAGTGGGGTCGTCATATATGTGGCGCGACAGGCATCATTGGAAGCCCTGGTAAATCGACTCGGGTTCGCTTATAATGCCATTATGGGTTATTTTCTGTTCAGGGCATTGATTTGGGACTTAGACGATGCGGTGCAGGCAATCAAGCTTATGGCAGTCGTCATGATCCCTCTAGCGGCACTGATGTGCGTTGAGGAGATGACGGGGAGAAACCTATTCTCGGTGTTCGGTGGTGTTCCGGAGATCACGGTGGTGCGTGAGGGCAAGTTTCGCTGCCAGGGTCCCTTTCGTCACGCGATCCTGACCGGAACTTTCGGCGCAACCTCCATCCCGTTGTTTATCGCAGTTTGGGTAAAAGATCGGCGCTTCCGTGCTGTGATCGTCCCCGCATTGCTAGGGGCGAGCTTGATGGTATTATTCTCAGCCTCCAGCGGCCCTCTGATGTCGGTCTTGGCCGTGGTGACAGGCATTGCCATGTTGCGATTCAGGGAACACATAAAGAAGGTATGGTGGGGTGCTTTGATAGGTGTAGTATCACTTCACCTCATCATGAAGGCGCCTGTGTGGTTCTTGATGTCGCACGTGGCGGAGCTCGCCGGCGGTGGAGGCTGGTATCGTTCCGAGTTAATCGATCAGGCTATTAAGCACATAGGTGAGTGGTGGTTCTGCGGCACTGACTACACCGCCCATTGGATGCCTTTCACTTTGGCTAATAACCCGAACATGGTCGATATAACGAATCAATATATTTCGGAGGGCGTTAACGGCGGGATATTGACTATGCTTCTTTTTATCGGAGTTATTGTTTTGTGCTTCCGGCAAATAGGACGTCACGTGCGAGTTCTTTACCTTGAGGACGCGCCCGACGCTGTTGGGGCGACGTGGTGCATTGGCGTTGCCCTTTTCGCACATGCCGTATCCTTCCTCTCCGTTGCCTATTTTGATCAGTTGACGGTCCTTTGGTATTTCGTCTTGGCGAGTGTTTCCAGCGTATGCGGATACTCAGTCTTCTCCGCGACTGCTGCCCAAGACAGAAGACAAGCGGAGACTCAGGCCGCGTGAGAAGACTCCGCGAGTCTCGTCGGCAGAACAGTCGAGAAGCGCCACCTCTGCGCGAGGCTGGAATGCAAAGCCACCGCCTAAGTCCTGCATGTCAGGAATGGCGGGAATGTCAGGAAAATTGCTATGCGGGGGCAGTCTTCCCCTTGCACACTCCAACTGGCCGACCTAGAGTGTAACGAGGAGGTGCGGTTTGATGCTAACTGGGCAAGGGCTACCCGACCGGGAAGTGCCGACACAATTCGAACATGAGGGCCTTGAACTGACTGAAGGACGTGAAGGACGACGTGATCACTACGCGCATCTTCGTGAGCGCTTTTGGCATCTCCAGACGGTAGCGCCCACGCCCTTTCGCCAACGCTTTTGCAATGTCGAACCGAGACCGGGGGTCCAGAAGCGCACACTTTCGCCTCCTTATCATGAGCTTGTCGAATTACCGCAAAAAACGTGCTTCCCTCGGGAATTAAAGAAAATTCACCGATCCCTCCTTCGTTGTACACAAGCTGGCATGGTAGTTGCTACAGCAGGCTTCGTGACGAATAAAGGAACAGAAGAAGATAACGGAAAACCTATGGTTCTAAAGCATTAGGCCCAGCAGAATAGAGTCCGACTTGAAAGGACAAAGCAGTCGAAAGGCTGGGACTCAAAACTGCTGGCTAAGTCCCCAAGGAGATCGGGGATATGGCAGCAGTTGAGCGAATGCAGCACCTGCTCTATTGGATTTTGTGGGCACAAAGGAATAATCGTATCGGAGGTGGTATGATGGCATCCGGTGATAGCGATCATCGCGTAAGAAGCTGGACGAAAGATGGGGGTGAAACATTGGTACTGCCTTACATCAGGCGAAGGTTCTGCTTCGGCGTACTGTGGCTCTTTGTCACCGCAATCGCTCTTCTACTGATCCCTTTGGCGGCCTTTGCCGCAACGTACTACGTTGACTATTCTTCCGGGGTCGATACTAATACCGGTACCACCAAATCTACGCCCTGGAAACACCACCCTTACATGCAGACATTCACCGGCACATACACCCACGCTGCCGGGGACATCTTCATCTTCAAAGGCGGTGTGACGTGGCAATGGACGACCGGAGACCGAATGTTTCCGTTGTACGTCAAAGCGGGAGGAGCATCAGGGAATTCCGATCAGTACACCGTTGACACGACTTGGTACAACGGAAGCTCGTGGAGCCTTCCAATTTTTGATGGAGGGCAGCAATGCGGGGGGAGCACGACAACCCTCGGAGCCAATGGCGCTCTTATTCAGGATTATTTCTGGACTCCCTCAAATGTTCTAATCAATAGTCTTCAGTTGCAAAATATTGGGAACCCCTCAGACTGCTCCGGGACTGCTGTAATGTTTCAAGGCGGTGGTAGTTCTATTGAGATTAAGAATTGTGTCTTGAATCCCAATGGACTTCAGGCGTTTGGATACGATCAACCAACTTCTGGCGGTGTTTCCTCTGCACACGTATATATCCACAACAATCAGATAACGAACGCAGGGAGAGGAGTTATCTACGGGCGTCTCGGGTCGGTGCTCAACGATGTGGAGGTATATGGCAATAAGTGGCAAGGGGCCGGAGCTAATTCAGCCTTCGGGGGTTTCCATCTCGATGGGCTGATGATTGGATGCCCAGTCTCATGCGTGAGTGGCGGTCCAGCGACGGTTACGAACATCAAGTTCTACGACAATTATTTCTACGGGCTGTGGCCCCTGTCTACCGCTCAATATTTCACGTCCGGTTGGACCCAAAACACTACGATCTATAACAACGTATTCGCCATCGAGAACACCTCGTGTCCCTCGGGCGCTTGCCTTAGTCCCGGCTTTATTTCCACTTATGGTTATGATAGCAACTTCGCCATTTATAACAACACCTTTTCCTCTGACTCAGTTCCGGGAACAGGGGCGGGTACAGGAGCTATTGCTTTCAATAACACTTCTGGAACCCTTATTGTTGAAGGCAATATCTTTTCTGGCACGGCAGTCGATATAGCAAGCATCAACCCTTCCTCATATTTCTCCTCAATCGCTATTGACTACAATCTCCACAATCCGTCTCAGACTGGTCTCCCCGGCTACCCTGCCGGTTACTGGGCAGTGTTTGGCTGGAGCGGGATAGGGAACTTTGCATGCACTTCTCAATCAACATGTGCATCACACGGTGTTGAGTCGCATGGCGTGGGAAGCTCGACATATTCCTCGTCCTATCCCGGATTCGTCGCTATCCCGAATGGCACCACGGGAAGCGGTAACTTTAGGCTTCAAGCAGGCTCCCCGGCCATTAATGCATTTCCTACCGCAGCCGCTCCGACAAGTATCTTTAACACCGACATCCTCGGCGTTTCCCGCCCTCAAGGTTCTGCCTGGAACATGGGGGCGTATGAGCGTACGAATATTGCGCCGCCAGGGAATTTACAGGTCATTCCATGACGTGATCACGCGACATTCCGCCTGTGTGTTGGAAGGGCCTTGGCCGGGGAAAAGGGTGTTCCAGACGTTGTGCTAACTGAGGCCACGGCGCGTTTAATGAATTCGGTTTAGTATAAGGCCGTTTACGGATGAACCAGGCGACCCACAAAGGAGAAAGTCGGTTACTGGACGGTCTCCTGTCCACACTGTACCGGCTGAACAACAGATGCCTGCGCAGACTGATCCGAGAGATACTCCGCAGAAGCCTTGAAGCGGAGCTCTACTCGAAGACCTTAAGGGCGATCTACTCGAAGTATCGCAATGTGAAAGTGGGGATGTACTCCTACGGCTGTTTCCATGCCAATCTTCCTCCAGGAACCGAGGTCGGTCGGTACACTTCGGTCCCCAGGAATCTTAGGGTAATTGATGCAAGTCATCCAATAACGCACAAGTCATCTCATCCCTTCTTTTTTAACCCAGACCTCGGGTATGTGCCTGATCCTCTTATCGAGTGGAGAAAGAAGCTCATCATAGGCAATGATGTTTACATCGGTCTGGATGTGACAGTACTCCCGACCGTAACGTCGATCGGGGACGGCGCAGTGATCGCAGCAGGCAGTGTGGTCATCAAGGATGTACCTCCTTTTGCAGTAGTAGGAGGAAATCCCGCGAAGCTGATCAAGTTCAGATTCTCAACGGAAACCATGGAAAGGATTGTCAGTTCTCGCTGGTGGGAAAAAGACATTGAGGAACTCAAAATGGATGAGGAAGGATTTGCCGGCTTTCTCAAACCGCTGGGATAGTGCGTCGCCGTTCAGGGCAACCTTGACTTGGCGCTTTCGCTTCGTCGGCGCGATCAACCTTTCCACCATCACCCAGCAGGCAAGGGCCAATGAAGCCTTCCTTTCAAACCACTCAACATGTTGTAAGTTAGCGACTTTCCGCAGGTTGTGGGGCCCGCGCGCCTTTCCGCCCTCAATTTCTTGTCAACACGATATTCCTCACAGCATTCTATGCATTGATTTTGATACTAACGCTTTTGCAATGAGAATCCCGTACGGAAGAGGCGAGTGAGGAGGTGGAAAACAAGGCCTTCAGAAATAGCAGCGACCGGTACTATAACATGTTTAAGAGTGGGATAGCCTCTTTGATTCCGGAGGGGTCCCATGTCATATTGGATATGGGTTGTGCTGCAGGTGTATTGGGCCGTAGACTCAAAGAGTTGAATAAGGCGAAGGAAGTGGTGGGGGTCGAAATCTTCAAGGAAGCTGCGGATGAAGCTGCAAAGTACTATGAGATAATACATCACGGCGATATTGAGGAGCTTAAACTACCCTATGAAAATTACTTTGATTTCGTGGTGTGTGCCGATATTCTCGAACATCTCAGGGATCCCTGGAATATTCTTCGGCAGGTTCACACATGGTTGAAAAATGATGGCTCTGTCATAATATGCATTCCGAACGTCCGCTACTGGAGAGTGCTGCGAGACCTTATCTTTCACGGAAGCTGGCGATACGCGGACGCTGGCATACTCGACAAGACTCACCTCCGTTTCTTCACAAGAAGATCATTCCTTGGACCTTTAGCAGAGGCGGGTTTTGAAGTTCAGTATATGAGGATGGAGATAATCGGAATAAAGCATGAGATAGCCAATCGCATAACTTTTCGTTGTTTGGAAGAATTTATGGGCAAGCAGGTCACCATTGTGGCAAAGAAGCAGGGCATCGTATAGCCATTGCTTTGCCTTGCCCCATGGATGGCTTTGATGCAGAGGGCATGGCCGAGGACAACCCGTCCGAATTGCAGAATAGATATCTAAGAAACGTATCCTTTTCTCTCTTTGCCTCCGTTTTCTGCAGGTTAGCCGGAGGTTTGTCGTCATTCCTGATAGCAAAGACCCTTCAGCCGGCCAACTTTGGAGTCTGGTTGACAATGATATTGCTTGTGTCTTATGGGTCATTACTCTCACTCGGTACGGTAGAATCTCTTCTGAAACAACTTCCCTTCTACAAAGGGAAGGGTGACCTCAGCTCGGTCAGACGTCTCGAAAACGTCGTGCTTGGCGCAACCGTAACTGCAGCCGTTGCAACTGTTGTTATCGGCCTTGTCCTTTCGGTATTTGTCAGATGGGCGGATGTGAATTCGATCATACAGCCCATAAGAATTATGGTGGTAACGGCGGGACTAAGCCATCCTTCAGCGTTCTTCTACTACAGATTTGTGGCACGTCAGGACTTCAAGACAGCGGGTATCCTGGATGCCGCAAGGGCTGTCCTCACCATGCTCCTGGTGGTTGGTTTTGCACACTTCTGGGGACTGAACGGCGCCGCTGCAGGGTTTTGTCTCACTGAGGCTGCGATTTGCATTTCATCTGCTATTCTGAGCAGCGCGAGCCATGGCAGGGCAAAGATAGTCATTGACTTTTGTTCCATATGGGCCTCAATCGGGGTCGGTTTCCCCATCACCATCTTTTGGTGGGTCTTCCTGGTTCAGAGTTCCATTGACAGGCTTGTCTCTGTTTCTCTTTTGGGGAAGGGCCCTACAGGATACTACGGCTTAGGAATCTCGGTCGTCTCTATGGCGGCGTTACTTCCGCAATCCATTTCCAGAGTGCTCTATCCTCGGATTAATGAGAAGTTAAGCGAAACGTGCTGTGAGAGGGATCTGTTTAGAATGATCGTTATCCCTACCCGTATTATAGCATTAGTTCTGGCTGCAACGGCAGGCGTAGCGGTTATCGTTATGCCCGTCGTCTATCATCGGGTGCTTCCCAAATATCTTCCCGGATTGGCCTCCGGTCAAATACTGCTGCTTCTCTGCGTGTTCCGGCTTACAACGACCAACGGGGTCAATTTCCTCATCGCTACGAATAGGCAGGTGCGGCTTTGTTTGTTTGTCATAGTCAGCCTTTGTGTGGGTACTGCTGCCGCATATGCCTCGGTCAGGCTCGGTTTGGGTATCGAGGGTCTGGCGGCCAGCACGGGCGTCTCCGGCCTGCTTTTGGCCTTGCTCGTCTGGCGATCGGTATTCTGTGGTATGGGGTTCACTTTCCGGAAACAAGTGGAAGAAATCGTGAAGCTGTACGTCCCATTTGTCTTGGGGCTATCAGTGTTAGGATTCGGTATTCTTGCGGTCCCGGGATTCCTGGTTCAGGCAAGCGCCCTCACAATACCTTATGCGCTCGGCTTCGCGGTGATCTTTACATGTGCTCTCTTTGTGCTACCGCTGACAAAACGATGGACGATCGAGATTCTGTCCCTCTTTCGACGCATGTCCCTGACCACCCCTTCAGCTTGAGCTGCCCCGTCGAAGTTTTTCCATCTTGGGACGTAACACCGGCATAATGAGATGACAGCAAGTCCAAAGCAAAAAAGAGCGGCCCGTCGCGTCGTTCCATTGGCCCTCGTGGCGCTTGTTTTGCTGACCTTTCATAGACCCATTCTCGCCAGGGTGGGCAAATACGGGGCACGCAGTATGACTGACTGGGTTCAGAGAAATGGACGTGGCCTTCTAACTGAGCTGATTTGATATATCAAAATCCAGGAGGGAAGATGAAAAGAGTTCCGTGGCTTACGCTCGGGCTAATGCCCGTGGCTGTGTGTTCCAGGGCGGTTTGCTCCGGTTTCCATTCCCAAATGGTAACGTTGGCTCGATTTATGAGAAGAATTATATGGAGAGTCGAAAGGATTATAGGACTTAAAAGCCACGCATGGGATGAACAGTTTCGCAAGGGGGTATGGGGATGGAGGACACGAACCCCCCCGGAGGTGGTGGAGCGAGTAATCCGCCTCTGCAATGGCGGACGGATAGTCGAATTTGGCTGTGGATATGGTCATCTCTCCAGAAATCTCCCTGTGGGGGCTTGCTCTTCGTACATGGGAATCGATATTTCTGGCTTTGCAATAGAGGAAGCCAAAAAGCGTGCACAAGAATCATGTGTGGGGAATTGCCAATTCCTGCAGAGCGACATGGCAGCTTGGTCTGGCGATTCTGACGTCAGCCTCATTCTCCTCGAAGAGTGCTTGAACTATCTGAAAGGGGAAACCCTCAATCGATTTCTCACGCAATGTTGCCACAGCTTGTCAAACGATGGCTTCATTCTTGTTGTTGTCCATTCTGCTTACAAGCACCGAAGAACACTCGACGCATGTCGTGCTATCTGCCAAGTTGTCAAGGAGGAGTCGGTTGGATCTCGTACTTTCTTGACACTTGCCCGGAGATGCCCTGGCCGGACATGACGAATATGCACGGGCTATTCAATCCCTTCAGTTTGAGTTGTCCCCTCGAAATTCATCTTTGGAGTGACGCCTGCATCGCCAGATGACAGCACCTCCAAAGCAAAAAAGAGCAGCTCGTCGCGTCGTTCCATTGGTGCTCGTGGCGCTTGTTTTGCTCATCTTCCATGTGCCCATTCTCACTGGGGCGGGCAGATATATGGCGCCTACCATGACTGACTCAGCCGATGTCCTGGTCCTCGCAGGGGACAATGTCATAGACAAAGAGGGCCTTCATGAGGCCGCGATCCTTTTGTCTCAGGGGAGGGCAAACCGCATGGTGGTCGTATTGCTCTACCCTTTGGGGGCCGGCGCGGATTCTGCGCTGGAGAGGGAATGCGGGCGGCTTATCACCTATGAGTCTCGCCGTCTGGGCGTGAAGGAGGAAAGGAGCTCGGTTCTCTCGGTGCCTATCGGCGGCCACCCTATCACGCGTTCAGAAGCGCGGTTTGTCACAGACTGGCTCCACCGGGACGGAGTCCGAAGCGCCATTTTGCTTTCGGATGGATTTCACACCAGGAGAAGCATTGCGGCATATCGGCAGGAGGCATCCCAGCTGGGCCTCAACATTGTCCCCTGCGCCCATTTTACGGGCTACGATGGCGATTCGTGGTGGAGGACGTCCAAAGGCATCGGTGATTTCGTCACGGAAGCATCCAAGTTTCTCTACTATCTGACCAAAGGATACCTTCCGATCTCGTCGCTCTGGAGTCTCTAGACCTTTGTTGAACGGCGGGGCCCTTGTTTCATACTGTACGTTCCCATTCACCTACCCCCCCTAAAACCGTGTACTTTCGTGTGCGTCCAGAAAAGGCAGGTGTGTTCAGCAGGAGTT